>Ga0307487_1000287_pt1 | contig 40816 bp, 25 predicted proteins | sample CBIW12metaG_FD_203665 | JGI IMG/M metagenome (GOLD analysis project Ga0307487, IMG submission 203665) | Sea-ice brine microbial communities from Beaufort Sea near Barrow, Alaska, United States - CBIW 1.2 | ecosystem: Environmental > Aquatic > Marine > Coastal | place: USA: Alaska | collected... | reverse complement strand
TCTCACAAGGCATTTGTCGCAAATTGTTGAGAGTCAGGAAATTATCATGTTTTCAAGTGTCTGATTACCAGCATTTTGAAAACGAAAAGGAGTGCTTAACATCGCGTAGCGTGTTACCCTCTTGCTATTCCTTTTTGTTCGTTCCATCTTATAAAATTTCACACAAAGTGGCCAATAACCATTTGCATAAACCTGGAACAAAAAGCCGATCTTTGTACTTTTTTGAATGCTCCAGTTATCCTTAAAAAGTCAAAATCGGGATCATTACAGGTGTCAATATTTACTGAATTCCAGTTTTTAAAAGGTACATTTTAATTCAGGAAAGCAAGAGAAAGAAGTGAAATAAGATTTACCGCGTTTTCATATAGAATGGGGTCTGCGAGGTGGTTTTGACCTCCTTGGAATGTCAAAAACCATCAAACGATAACAAATGAATTTTTGGTCATTTTAAACAAAAGCCACAGATTTACTTTTTATATCCGGAGCGTTTTCCATTTTTGATTTTCGAGTTAAAAGAATAAATAGAGGTTGAACCGAACGAAGCCTTGTCGGTTTTGATTTACTTCTCATAGAGCCATCGCTGTTACCATTTTTTGATATGCTTTTAACCAGGAATTTAGAATTAGGATAGGCCGCCCGATAATCCCGAATTTTGGGAAGGGTCGTCTACAAGGCCGGCTAATTTCTAAATTCCGGACATTTGCTTTCCTCAAAAAATGGGTTACAACGGCATTGCTCGGGAAGGTGGATCAATTAACAAGGTGAAGTACCAACCGGTCCCGGCAAGTACTGAGCGTGAAAGGAGCTAGATCCGGCGGACTCAGGCAAAAAAGTGCTTCCCGGAGTGGAGCGTTTCCGCTTTTTCTGCGGATTAGCGCAATGAAGGGATTCACTTTTTTGCCTGTGTCCAAGACCTTTTCGACGAAGCTCTTTCCCCGCAATACTGAGCGTCTCTTTTGGGGAGTGTCGGGATAAAGGGGAATGTGCTGAGGGGTGGGTAGTTCTAAGTATGATTTTCCGGGGATATTGTTGGGTACTCATATTATGGAATTCTAAAAATGTTGAATATTTCAATGTTGTATTTACTTCTTAAAATGTCAGGTATTTGAGGTGAGAGCCTTTAATGACAAGATTAGGTTTCTTAATTTGATAACCCCCTAAAGTTATAAAGGATTCTGATTATTTTCAAAACATGAAATTCGTTCTTATCCGGCGGACTCAGGCAAAAAAGTGCTTCCCGAAGTGGAGCGGTTCCGCTTTTTCTGCGGATTAGCGCAACGAAGGGGATCAACTTTTTTGCCTGTGTCCAAGATCCTTTCGACGAAGCGCTTTCCCCGCATTATGGAACGTCTCTTTTGGGGTGTGTCGGAATAAAGGGGAATGTGCTGAGGGGTGGGTAGTTCTAAATATAATTTTACCGGGGATGTTGTTGGGAACTAATTTTATGGAATTCTAAAGACGTTTGATATTTCAGTGTTGTCTTCAATCCTTAAAATGTAAGGTATTTGGGGGGATTGACAATAATAACACGATTAAGTTTCTAGTTCTTATCTGGCGGACTCAGGTAAAAAAGTGCTTCCCGGAGTGGAGCGTTTCCGCTTTTTCTGCGGATTACCGCAACGAAGGGGATCAGCTTTTTTTCCTGTGTCCAAGACTTTTTCGACGAAGCTCTTTCCCCGCAATATGGAGCATGTCATTGGGGAATTATCGGGATAAAGGGGAATGTGCTGAGGGGTGGGATCTAAAAAATAGGTTGGAGGTTAGAATCAGTCTTTTATTACCTGATTTCTATGAGATCCGCTTTACAAGAACTTTTGTGGCCAAAAAGGAATCTTGAAGCTCTTTTAATTTCCCCTAGGATCCAACTAATTTTTCTTCCGGGGGAGGCCATCTTTTTATTTTGTGTTCTTATTATTTACTTTGCGATGAAAATAACAAATATTATTCTTTGGAATTTAATTGCTGTAAAAAACTCGCATATTGTGTATTATTTGGATATAACTGAACTAATTTGATCAATATGTTTTTTTCTTTTTCCGGCTGGTTGTATTTGGAATAATGATAGGCGAGGGCATATAATAAACTTTCATTGTTTCCATCTATTTTCAACCCTTCAACAAGGGTCTTTTCAGCATTCTTTTTGTCTTGTTTCTTGTCGTAAAGCAAGCTTAGGTTATAATATACCCTATTGTTATCTGGCATTTTTGTAATTGCTGTTTTTAATAGTTCAATGGCTTCATCGGTATTGTTCAGCTCTGCGTATAATAATGCTAAGGAATAGTATGTTGGACCATATTCCGGTTCTTGTTTAATAACGGTTTTAAATGCTTCCTCGGCTTTTGGGTAATTTTGGGCGTTGTAATATAAACTGGCCAATGTTAATCTCGCCTGGTTATTTAAGTTGTCTATTTTTAAGGCACTTTCATACCCTTCAATTCCTTTTTGTAAATCCCCTTTTTTAAGGTGATAATTAGCTCTTTTAACGCGTCCGCCAACAAAATCTGAATTGGTATTTAAATGTATAAAAAATTCCTTCTTTACTTTTTGATACACTTTTTTATATTTTTCTGGAACCTCACTTAAACCAGCTAACCCATAAAATGCTTTTATTCTTATACTTCGTTTAGGATCGTTTAAAAGTGGCAAAAATGAGCTTATATAATCCGTATTATTAATTTCGCTTAAAATATCAACAGTTGCTCCCCTAACCAAAGGTGATTTGTCGTTTAACCAGGATATGTATTCATCAATATTTTCTACATTGTAATGAGATAAGGCTTTAACAGCAGATGCCCTTACTATTTCTGCCTGTGTTTTATCATTTATAAGGTCTAATAATCCCGGTTTGGCATTTGGTTCTCCTATAATTCCTGGAGCAAGTTTTTCGGAAAAATGAATGGAATCAACCGCTCCATACTGCGTTTGAAAGGCTTCCCACGCCCATGTATCATCCTTATCTTTATGGCATCCAGCACAGGCATTTGGGGTTCCATATTTTAAACTAAGGTCTGGTCGAGGCACCCTAAAGCTATGGTCGCGTCTAAAATCGTTGCCCATATAATATTTTCCCGGCATATGGCAATTAATACATTTTGCACCGTCTGTACCCATTTCATGAAAATGATGTTTGGGGGTATTAAATTTTTCAGGTAAATGGCATTGTGCGCACAAGGTGTTGCCTTCAAATTTTAATTTTAACGAGTGGGAATTATGGCAGTTGTTACAGGCTACATTATTCTTGTACATTTTACTTTGAACAAATGAGCCATAAACGTAGTCTTCATCTAAAATATGGCCATCGGGATAATAAGTAGGTTCTTCTATAAGCTGCGGGTAATAATGGTCCAGCATGGCACCTTCAAAATTAAAGGCCTCCGAAAATTGTTCCCTACGCATATGGCAGCGCGCACATTGGTCTTCCAACTCTTTAGGTGTTGTTTTTAAGGTCATGTCCATGCTGCCGGTGGAAGCATATTTATCTCCAAGACGTTTTACATCCTCCACATGTTGTTTGCCAGGACCATGACAAGCTTCACAGTTTACATTAATGATGGCGTATTTTGTATCGAAGGAATCTGTTTCAAGATCGTAATTTTTTCTGACATTGGTTGAATGGCAATCGGAACACATGGTGTTCCAGTTTAAACCACCTCTGGACCAATGCAACCATTCGGAATGCACCACTTTAAAGTCCGGATACAAGTCGAACCATTTGTTTTTTACCGAATCCCAAGCGGTTCTTAAACACTGAAAACGGCCATCTGGAAATTTTACAATGTATTGTTGCAACGGTGTAAATCCGAAAGTATAAACAATCTTGTAGTCGTGATTATTTCCGTCAGGACCTTCGGTATTCACATAAAAACCGCCTTCTTTTTTGTAAAAATGAGAAGTAACCCCTTGACTTGTGAATTTTTCATTATTAAAATTGCCTAAAACAGAGGTGCTGTCCGCCAATTGCATGGCCTTGTCATGATGGGAGCCTTTCCATTCTTTAAATTGACCCTTATGACATTCCTTACAATTATTATCTCCTAAAAAATGACTGTCCGGGATTTCTATTGAGGACACAAAAACATCTTCTTCGGAAACTTTTACATATTCAGATTTTTTATTACAGGAGAAAACAAAAAGGGACATTAATAATAAAAATAATATGTTTTTTGATTTCATATTTACTATATAATTCAGAAAAAGATCCATTATGATAAATTGATGCTTTTGTTTAAAGTATATTGGATTAATGCTTTTTGTGATACCTTTTCAGGATTAAAACTCATACACCAGTCCTACTCCCAGAAGTTGTTTAAGCTGAACCCTAGATCCCAGGGTTTCAAGTTCGCCATCGTTATTTGTATCCTTTTTGACCTTTACATCATCATCATATCGAAGATGGGAACCAATATTGGCTTTGATAAAATCGTTTACTACAAGATTTAGATTAAGTTGCCAGTCTACATCCACATTTCCAAACTTATTTAAATAATCAGAATAAATGCTCACCTCATTGTCCAGGTTTACATTGGTGAAGATCTCCTTTTTAAAACCACTGGTCAGCAAAACTCCAAATTCAGAATTGATGTTTTCACCTTCCTCAATAATATTCCCATCCTCATCGTATACCGCAGGGGCAACACCGAACATCCCCTCATTTGCCAAAGTCTGATCAAATACAAATGTCGATTTTCGTGTAACAGGTGAGAGATAAACGATTAAATCTTCGTTGGGTGCTGAATATTCCGTGCCTATTCCCAAAAAAGCGTACGCCGGAGCCATAATTTGGAGATCGGTTTTTCTGTATTGGGATATTTGTATCCGTTTGCAAATTGTGTATTAAAATTTAATTTTGCTGAATACCGAAAACTGGAAGTAGAATCCTGTCGATATCCAAAAGTAGAATTGAATAAAAGCTGGTCTTCAGATTTTCTTAGATTTCTACCTTTTTGAGCATTCAGGCCAAATCGTAAAGACGCATTGGTTTTCCAGGATAATAGTTTTTTTTGATAATTACGTTGAAAATTACCGGAAAACAATGCTGAAACTGAATTGTTCCCCCCGGCGTTCCAGTTTACAAAAGCTACCTCGTTAAAAGTAACTCCCAATGCATTTTTTTTGGTCCAAAGTATTATGATTTCCTGGTTTACAACCAGTGCTGTATCTGCAATACCTATTTTAGATATAGTGGTGTCATTTCTTTGGGGATGAAACTCTCCAGCAAAAACAGATAGGTTAACCAATAATAAAAGTAACGCTATAATTTGTCTGGGATATATAAAAATTAAGGACATTATTTAAACAATTGGTTTAAACTTAGTAATAGGTTTTCAAGTTATATTTATTTTTTATGATAGCATTGTTGTTTTTGTTATTTATCTTCTTTTTACAGCTATAGTCTTAACTGTTGTTTTGTCGCCAGTTGTATTTTTGAGATAATTTGGTTTCCAGTATATTAAAAATAAATCGAAAGGGATCAAGTGATGTAAGCAGTAGTGATCCAGGGAGTATTGTTGGTTTTTTTAGTTTTAAATTATTTCAGAAGAAGTAAAGGAAATGTGGATTGCCTTTGGATTATTGTAGTTTTTAAAGTATGATGTACTGGTTCAATGGGAATTTTTCTCTCCAGTCGTTTAATGAGCGTACTTGCAGCAATAGTTCCTTGTTCTTTAGCTTGCTGGTCCACCGCGGTAAGTGAGGGCACATAATTTTCGGCTAAAACTCCGTTGGTAAATCCAATGACAGAAATATCCTCAGGGATCTTATAGGAGTTTTTAAGCGTATATTTTATGGTGGAAATCGCTGATAATTCATCTGCTGCCACGATTCCGTCTACTTTAATATTTTGCAATTGCTGCAGCAACAGTTTTTCAAAGGAATTGTAATTTTCTATATTCAGAATACAGCTTTGCATCCCAGTATTTTTAATGCCGTCCATATATCCCATCTTCCTTTTTTCCCCAACACTAGTGCCTGAAATTGTAGAGAGAAAAATAATATTCTGGCAACCTGTTTTCAGCAAATGTTCTGTAGCTTCTTTTGCTGCCAGTTGATCATTTATGCTTATTTTATCGCAGATCATCCTCTCGAAAGTGCGGTCAAACAGAACTATTGGGAAATTATATTTAAGAGCTACATCAAAGTGCCCGTAATCCCCCGTGATTTGTGTTTCTCTAGATAAAGAAATAATCAGCCCGTCTATACTTCCATTTATCAAGGTCTTAATGCTCTCTGATTCTTTTTCCCTGAACTCGTTAGATAAACAAATTATTATTTTGTAACCTTTCGAATTAGCTTCAGTTTCAATCCCATGAATAGCCATTGCAAAAAAATGAGAAAGTAGTTCGGGGACAATAACTCCTATTGTTTTGGTTCTTTTGGATTTTAAGTTTTGAGCAGATTTATTGGGGGTGTAATTATATAATAGGGCAGTATTTTGCACCTTGATCTTGGTTAATTCGCTAATTTCCGGACTATTGTTTATTGCTTTGGAAACAGTGGAAACAGCAAGATTCAATATCTTGGCAAGGTCTTTTAAGGTGCATTTTTTCTCCATAATCAATGAAATGTATAATGAATGCCCGATTGTTCCCGAATGGTCTCGGCAGCCTGTTCGGCCGTGATGTCCCGTTGTGGGCTTGCGAATAATTCGTATCCCACCATAAATTTCTTGATGGTTTTGGAACGCAATAAAGGCGGATAAAAAGACATGTGAAAATGCCATTCTGGATGAAGTTCTCCATCGGTGGATTGCTGATGGATCCCGGAGGAATAGGGGAAAGAGGTTTCAAAAATATTGTCGTATTTAATACATAAATTCTTGATGATCTCCGCAAAAGCCCGTTCTTCATCCAAATTTAATTGTCCGATATGCTGATAATGTTTCCTGGGAACAATCATCACTTCATAAGGCGAGACTGCCCAATACGGCACCAATGCCACAAAATGTTCGTTTTCAAGGACAATTCGCTCTTTCAGTTCCAGTTCCTGCTCTAAATAAGCCTGTAACAAACTCTTTTTCTGCGTTTCCCAATAGTCTTTAAAATGAGCCGATTTTTTGAGGATTTCTGGCGGAATGGATCTTTGTGACCAGATTTGCCCGTGAGGATGCGGATTGCTGCAACCCATAATTTCGCCTTTGTTTTCAAAGATCTGCACGTAATTGATATTTGGTTGCGCCCCCAATTCCTCATATTCCTTTTTCCAGGTTTGCACCACTTTTACAATTGCTTCTACTTCCATAACCGGAAGTGTAAGGGAATGATCTGGAGAAAAACAAACCACCTTGCAAATCCCGGTTTCAGGTTCCGCGATTAAAAGTCCGTTGTCAATTTTTTCTTCATTTCCGTCCGGCAAAAGGGCCGGAAAATCATTTACAAATGAAAAAGGTTCTTTGTAATCGGGGTTCACTTCTCCGCTGGAACGTTTATTTCCGGGGCATAAATAACAATCACTTACATATTCCAGATTTTTTTCCTCGTTGTGTTTCTCCGTTTTTCCCTGCCACGGGCGCTTGGTTCGATGTGGAGAAACCAGGATCCATTCCCCGGTTAAAATATTATATCTTCTGTGGGGAGTATTATTTAGTTAGCCATCCCCCGTTTTTTTTAATTGAACATTAAGTCGAGTTGTCCGTTATGCATTATTGGTCCTGTATTTTTAATCTTCCATCGCATTTTTACCGGCATCAATAGGTTGGACACCACCTTGCTTATCTTGTAATATATAAAATTGGTGAGTTCGCTAATAGTATGCTTGTTCATGTAGTTATATCCGGCATCGAGCAATAGCTCTATATGCAGGGACTTCAAATTCTTATAAATCATACACTTGGCAACAGTAAGGACTGCCAATATGGATTGCACGCCCATAAAGGTCTTCATTTGCATGTCCTCCAATTTATATTCTTGTTTTACGTGCCTGTGATATTCTTCTATTTTCCAACGAAGTCCATACCCCTTAAATGCCAAATTAGCTACTTCGATAGGCGTTTTGAGATTGCTTTAGACCAGTAGGTAACAAAGACCTAAATATAAGATGTTCCTGTCTATGCCCAACCATACTGGGTATTGTTTGCAATTTGCACTATGGTTTACAATTTTGGGAAGCTATCCCACTCCACTTATTATTTTATTAAACATTTGTTAACGTTAAAATACAGAGTTCTGCTCATTATTCCCTTTTATTTGCCTCATCTTTTGAATAAAAAATACCTTAAAACTTATTACTTCACCTTAAATCTAACCTTATAAGAATAAAATTTCAGCATTGAATTTGCCCTAAAGAAATTGCCCATTGTGCTGCAACAGATGGGTCTAGATAAAAAATTAGCCTTCAAAAATTAATTTATAGCCAAATTGTAATGAATACTAACATACTAATCAGATTTTTACTAAGGAAGCGGGTGTATTTTATATTCCTTCTTTTAATTATTCCACAAGCTTTTGCTTCCAACACAAACAAAAAAATAGCAGAAACCTACAAAAATAGTGATTCCCAGCAGTTAGTTCAGGGAAAGGTTTTGGACGAATATGGCCTTCCACTTCCTGGCGCTACAGTAGTTGAACAGGGAACTAACAATGGAACTCTAACAGATTTTGACGGAAAATTCAGTATTAATGTTCCTGAAGATGCAGTACTTCAATTTTCATTTTTAGGTTATTCTACTGTTGAAGTGAATGTTGGAGGCCGAACTGAATTGGAAATCCAATTCACATCCGTAGCTGCTAATTTAGATGAGGTTGTTGTTGTTGGTTACGGAACGCAAAAGAAAAGTGTTGTTACCGGAGCTATTTCTAGTGTAGATGCAAAGGATATAGAGAACCAACAAATTGGCAGGTTAGAACAAGCGCTACAAGGAAGAACTTCTGGATTGACAATCGCTTCTAGTTCAGGGTCCCCTGGGGCAGAATCTACTGTGATAATAAGAGGTGCGACTTCCTTAAATCCAGGAGCTAATTCTCCATTGTACGTCGTGGATGGAATCGTGGTGGGAGGAAGTAATGTGGATTATCTAAGTCCAAACGACATTGCCTCAATCGAGATATTAAAAGACGCTGCTTCTGCCGCTATTTATGGTGCTCGTTCTTCTGCGGGTGTCATTCTTATAACAACAAAAAAAGGGCAAAAAGGAGAAATTCAATTTAGTTATGACGGATATGTTGGTACCCAGGCACCTGACCGGCAGTTAGATCTACTAAATGGGGAGCAATACGCAACATTAATCAATGAGCAATCTCTAGGAGGAGGAGGTGAAATAATCTTCGAAAATCCCCAATCATTGGAGGAAGGAACAAACTGGCAAGATTTTATATTTAATGATGATGCAAGAATTCAAAGTCATCAGATCAGTATCAGTGGAGGAAATGAAATTTCTACATTTTATTCTTCCTTTGGCCTGTTTGACCAAGAGGGAATAGTAGCTACAGAAATATCTAATTTTAAGAGACATAATATTAGGCTAAATTCCACTCATAAGGTGTCAAAATGGTTAACAGTAGGGCAAAATCTCGGATATTCCCGAACTAAGAATTTAGGAGGTGTCCCTGGTAACACAGATTTCGGAGGGCCATTAAGTTCGGCAATAATGATGGATCCTTTGAATCCTGTAATTATTACAGATCCGAATGTTGCTGATGATGTACCTTATTCCACACAACCGGTTGTACGCGACGCTAATGGTAATCCATATGGTATTTCTACTATGGTTCAACAGCAGGTTACAAATCCTTTAGCCTATATCCAAACAAGGAAAGGAAATTATAATTGGGCAGATAATATTGTAGGAAATGTTTTTGTTGAAATAGAACCAATTGCAGGATTAAAATTCCGTTCAACCCTTGGTGTTGAACTTACTTATCAGGGCGCTGAAAATTTTACACCGTTGTTCTACCTTAATGCAAATCATGAAAACACTGGGCAGACTGCATTCGGACGAAACCGAAGTCAGTCATTTGATTGGAATATCGAGAACACTTTATCATACGATAGAATATTCGGTGACCACAATTTCTCAGTACTTTTAGGGCAAGGGGCATATTTAGACAACAATAGTAGCGGTTTAAATGTAACTTATTATGGTATACCTGTAGATAATTTTGATGATGCTTCTATGAATTATGATATTTCTGCAGATGATATAGTAGCTACAGGATTTGAGGGGATCCACCACACGGTAACCTCACTTTTTAGTCGTGTAACATATAATTATTTAGAAAAATATTTATTTACAGGGATAATTAGAAGAGACGGTTCTTCTCGCTTTGGTCCTAATAATAAATACGGATATTTTCCTTCAGGTTCTTTAGGTTGGGTACCAACCCGCGAAGATTTTTGGATTAGAAATGATTATGTGAATTTTTTGAAATTGAGAGCTTCGTATGGTATTACTGGTAATGACTTTCTGGGGAACTTTAGATATCTTCCTACAGTTGGTGGGGGTAGAAATTACTCGTTCGGCTTAGATAACTACCTCATTGGCTACAGCCCTGATGCTCCTGCTAATCCAGACCTGAGATGGGAGGAAACGAGTCAATTGAATTTAGGTTTTGATTCCAGATTATTTCAAAATTTTAGCCTCACTTTTGATTGGTTTGTTAAAAAAACGAATGGTATCTTACAAGTGGTCGAACTACCACGCTACGTGGGTGCAACAGGATCAGCATATGGTAACGTTGCCGATATGGAAAATAGAGGATTGGAACTAGAATTAGGTTATTCCAAAAAGTTGGGGGACTTGAAATGGAACATTAATGGAAATGTTTCTTACTTGCAGAACGAAGTTACTTATCTTGGTGAAGGCAAAGAATATTTAGAAGGTGGAGCAGATTTACAAAATAGCACCTATGCCCTCACTCGAACTGCAGTAGGTGAGGCTATCGGTTCATTCTATGGCTTCCAAACAAAAGGAATTTTTCAAAATCAAAATGAGGTTGATTCTTATCTTGGTCCAGATGGTACACCTATACAGCCTGATGCCCAACCTGGGGATTTTATGTGGGCAGATATAAATGAAGATGGTGTTATCAGTGCTGATGACAGGACATTTATAGGAGATCCTACTCCGGATTGGTCCTTCGGAATCTCCTTTCAAGCCTCCTACAAGAATTTTGATTTCCAATTGTTTGGACAAGGTGTTGCAGGGAATCAGATATTTCAGGGATTAAGACGATTGGATATACCCACAGCGAACTGGCAAACTACAGCGCTCAACCGTTGGAATGGGGAAGGTACTTCAAATACCTATCCAAGACTAAGTACAAAAGATAGTAACAAAAACTTCTCAAACCCTTCAGATTTTCATCTTCAAAACGGTGATTATTTTAGGATTAAAACGATGCAGATTGGTTACTCTTTTCCTGAAACCACTATAGAAAAGGTTGGAATCACCAGAGCCCGAATTTATATAAGTAGTAATAATCTCGTCACCTTTACTGATTATACAGGTTTTGATCCCGAAATAGGAGGGAGTAGTTATGGTATTGATAGAGGTATATACCCACAATCCCGATCATTTTCCCTTGGTCTTAACTTTGGTTTCTAATAAAAAACGAAAAAAATGAAAAATATTAAATTAAATTTAGTGGTGGGACTTTTGGTAGTTCTTCAATTCTTCACTTCATGTAGTGAAGATTTTCTGGAAGTAGATCCTAAAGCTATACAAATTGAGACTTCCTACTATTCTAATGCTGAAGAGGCTTTTAATGGTTTGGTTGCGACTTATGATCCTATTGGTTGGGATGGCACAAGTAATTATGGAAATTTTGCTGTTCTAAATGCAGCTTCTGATGATAATTTTGGAGGAGGAGGTAGTTCCGCTGATGTGCCTCATTTGAATTTAATGAATTCTTTTCAGGTTGATCCTGCAAATGGACCTCATCCCGATTTTTGGGATAAGAACTTTAGGGGGATTTCCAGGGCAAATACCATTTTGGCACGATTGAATGAAGAAATACCAGGCCTGGAGGAAGATTTGAGAAGACGTTTCATTGCAGAAGCAAAATTTTTAAGAGCTCACTACAACTTTGACCTGGTCAGACTCTTTGCCAACGTTCCCTTAATCACCACTCCTTTGGAACAGGGGGAGATTTACAATATTGTACAGGCTGATCCTGAGGAAGTATATGCACAAATTGAAAAAGATTTAACTGAGGCTATTGCCGAGCCGAATTTGCCAGGGACAATTCCGACCGATACTGAAGGTGGAAGGGTAACAAAACCTGCTTCCCAGGCATTATTGGGAAAAATTTATTTGTATCAGGAGAAATGGACCCAGGCTGCAACTGAACTTTCAGAAGTAAATGGTATTCCCGGAGGAACCTCGCAATATGGGAATTTTCTGCTTCCAGATTTTGCTGATATCTTTAGACCTGATAATAAATTTAATGCAGAATCTATATTTGAAATTGGCCATACTTCTATTGCCGCGTCTGGGTGGGGGAATACCTCTCTTGTCGAAGGACTTATTGCCGTACAAATGTTTGGTCCGAGAAGTTACAATGGCCCAACTTACTATTCGGGTTGGGGAGGTGCTCCTATTACTCCGTCCCTGATTAGAGCCCTTGAAGGTGACCCGAGGTTTGATGAAACCATTGTAGATATACAAGCCTTGGTAGAGGCTGGAGAGGCGAGCTATGTTCCAGGATATCAGGATACTGGTTATTTTATCAGAAAATTTGCCCCTTTGCAGGACTTTCGAGCTACTGGTGGTGGTGCGCCTCCACTAAATTATCCGCAAAATTATATTGAAATTCGGTTAGCGGATACTTACCTAATGGAAGCCGAGGCTTTAGTTCAGGGAGGTGGTGATATTTTGCGGGCGGCTGCTCTGTTAAATGCGGTCCGGGCCCGAGTAGGATTGGAGCCGGTTGAGCCTACGTTGGAAAATATTTACAGAGAAAGAAGATTGGAACTGGCCACAGAAGGCCATCGTTTTTTAGATCTGGTAAGAACGGGAAGGGCTTCACAGGTTTTGGCTCCATTTGGTTTTAATTCAGGTAAAAATGAATTGTTGCCTATTCCCCTTGAAGAATTGAACAATACCCAAATGGTGCAGAATCCTGGGTATTAAATGATTTTCTGAAATTCAGATACCTACCTTAATGTGAAATAGGTTGATTTACAGCTTGATTAGCTTGCGGGATATCGATATTTCACATTAAAAATAATAATATCATCTCTGGGAAGAGTAATTCTTAGAAGAAGCCTTCCAATTCTTGTGTATTAGTTAAAAACTAATGCAATATTTACGATTAATGCAGGTTGCTGTGAAATAATAATAAATTTAAAATTAACAACATGAAACTTTATTCATTAAAGATTTTGTTCTTTTTGTGCCTGACTTCTCCTTTACTAGGACAGAATCGGGACTCTCAGATCAAGTATAACATTTACAATGGTAATACCCACGCACACACCAGTTATACCTGGTCTCATGGAGCTCATCTAAAAAGGATTCCCGGACAGGAAAAGTATATGGTTATAGATTCCACTCATTCAAGTAGATTCATAAACGCAGAAGTAAGTTCGGACTGGCAAGTTTATCAAGGTTCCCCTGCGGAACACTTTGCCATTGCCAAGGCTAATGGTTATGATTTTTATATCACCACCGACCACTCTCAAGAGGCTGCCTTTCGACCTACCGGGGCGGAAAATGCATCATGGAATAAAGTAAAAAAGGAAGCTTATGATGCTACTGATTCTGAGTTTATTGCTCTTACAGGTTATGAACACTCGGAAAATGACGGTCCCGGGGCTCGAGGACATATTAATGTAATTAATACAGCCGATTACATAAATGCACTCGACCCTAATATTGATCTCCCGACGTTATATAACTGGATCAAAGAAGTGCAGGCAAATGGAGAAGGTCCTGTAGTTGCTACTTTCAATCACCCTCGTCCCGGCCAGTATGATAACTTTGCTCACCGAGACTCTGCAGTGACGGATATTATTACTATGCTGGAGGTAATTAATTCCAATAAGAACGTCTATTTTAATGGATTTGTGGAGGCATTGGACAAAGGATGGAAGGTTTCACCGGTTGCAGGAAACGACAATCATAATCTTTCGGGTATTACCACTCATACCTCGAGAACCTTTGTTCTTGCCTCGGATAAAACAAAGGAATCCTTACTGGAGGCCATGAAGAACCGACGTACTTATGCGTCTCTTGAACAAAATATTGAGTGTATTTACTTTGTGAACGACAGAATTATGGGATCCACTTTGCCGGAAGATGATACTTTTAATTTTAATATAAAGATAAAAGATCCCGATACAGATAATCCACTGGATAAAATTACAAAAATCGAGATATTAAAGGATGGTGGACAAGTGGTAAAAACTTATGAGCCAGAACCTTCATTTTCTATTGAATGGAGTCCCACTATTCAGGATTCTGAGGCAAGTTTTTTTTTCATAAGGGTTTGGAACAAAGGAGGTGGTGACCACGAAGATGTTGCCCCTAAAGAAGCAGTTGCATGGTTGGCTCCCGTATGGATTAACAACGATGATTAGTGATTCAGAAAATTCTTTTACTCCATGAAGTTAATTTGTTTCTTTATTTCAAGGCTGAACCAGTCAATAAAATTTCAATTAATAACTATCAAGAGAGCTTCTTTAAAGGCGTTAATGTTTAGTTAATCTAAGCTTAACCTAAAATGAAGTCCGGCAAGTGAAGGAATGCCTTTATTTGTTTTTCCCCACCAGAAAGCATATGATTTTCAGGTGGAAGTCAGAATATAACCTAAAACTCATCCATATAAGAAAACACAAGTTTGAATTAGCCAAAAAAAAGTCCATTCTGGTGCAACAGAATGGGCTTAGCCAAAACTAAGACTACAAAAATCAATTTATAGCCAAATTATAATGAATACTAACATTCGGTCTTTTTACAAATTTTTATGGAGGAGACAAGTATATTTAATGTGTTTCCTGTTCGCTATCCCACAAGCTTTTGCTTCCAGTTATCATTACTCGGATAAGGTATTTGCATCCGATAACATTCAACAAATTGTTCGTGGTCAAGTTATTTCTGCACAGGACAGTCTGCCCTTACCAGGGGTAACTGTTTTAGTCAAAGGGACCAATAATGGTGTAATTACAGACTTTGATGGAAATTTTGAAATAAGTGTCTCTGACCCAAATCCTGTTCTAGAGGTTTCGTATTTAGGGTTTATTACCAGAGAAGTACCCCTCAATGGAGAGACCACATTAAACATTGTGCTCGAAGAGGATTTAGCTCAACTGGATGAGGTTGTGGTGGTGGGATATGGTACACAAAGTAAAAGAAAGGTGACCGCTGCAATTTCTTCCATAGATGGTAGTGAAGTGACAGCGGCACCAGTTGCAAATATCAGCAATAGTCTTTCAGGTAGAATTCCTGGAATTATTTCCACACAACCCAGTGGGGAACCCGGAAATGATGCGGATCAAATTAGTATAAGGGGTATTGGTACCCTTGGGAATTCCAGTCCATTGGTAATCGTAGACGGAATTCAGAGAAGCCTTAACAATCTCGATCCCAATTCGATAGAGACCATAACGGTCTTAAAAGATGCAGCGGCAGTCGCACCGTATGGTTTGGGAGGTGCCAATGGGGTAATTCTGGTTACCACTAAGCGTGGAAAGGAAGGAAAGCTGTCCTTGAATTACAATGGGTGGTACGGAATTCAACAGCCCACCAACTATCCTAACTATCTTGATGCTGTTGGGTATGCCCGGTTGCTCAATACGGCCAACGAAAATGAAGGCAATGCTCCTACCTATACCGAGGAAGATCTCCAACAATTTGCACAGGACACCGATAGGTATCCGAACACGGACTGGGTTGAAGAGGTGCTAAACTTTGAAGCACCCATCACAAGTCATAACCTTACTTTTATGGGTGGTTCTGAAAAAATCCGTTTTTTCAGTTCTCTGGGCTACTTATTCCAGGAAGGGGTAGTCCCTACTATCAATTACAAGCGTTATAACCTGGCCTCAAACATTGATGCAGATGTTTCTAAGACAACTACCATTTCCTTAGATGTAAAAGGTATTTTAGGAAAAAAAGAGGCGCCAGGGGGCATCAGCGGGACGGGAATATTCACCAATGTAACTAAAAACCCGCCCATTTTACCTTATAGGTTCAGTAACGGACTTGCAGGGACTAGCACTTTTCCTGAGATATATGAAAGCGGATATGATAATACCACGGATAACAACTTTTATTCCCAGTTTACTATAAATCAGGAAATTCCTATAGTTCCGGGATTGGCCTTAAAAGGAGTTTTAGCGTATGATAAAGGTTACACCTACAACAAGCGGTGGACCCTGCCAGTTACTTACTATGGATTGAATGCAGAGGACGAGTTTGAAGAACAGGAGGCAGGTCCTCCCGCTCCAACACTATCAGAAGGATTCGAGCAGGGCGAGAATATCACCATTCAAGGCTATGTGACTTATGACCGATCTTTTGGAAACCACGACATCCGCTTATTGGGCGTTTTCGAGAACCGTTCCGGTAAGGGTAATAATTTCTCAGCATCTCGAATCGGGTATGTGGTAGAACTGGATGAACTTTCCTTAGGAAGTTCAGACAAGAATAATATGGATAACGCAGGTCACTCCTATGAAACCGCCCAAATCGGATGGGTGTATCGTGCCGGCTATAGTTACAATGACAAATATTTAGTAGAATTCTCTGGGAGATATGATGGTCATTATTATTTTGCCCCCGGGAAACGTTTTGAATTTTTTCCCGCGGTTTCCCTGGGATGGCAGCTGGCCGAAGAAAATTTTATCCGGGACCACTTTGATTGGATAAAAAACCTGAAAATCAGAGGATCTTATGGTAAAAGTGGGAATCTTGCAGGAAACCCTTTTCAATACCTGACCTCGTATGGATTAAGAAACGGGTATGTCTTCGGGGGACCCTCGCCCTACCAGGTTCAGGGTATCTACGAACTCAGAGAAGCCAATCCTGAAATTACCTGGGAAACTGCTAATAAATTTAACATAGGTTTGGAGGGCATGTTCTGGAATGGTCAATTGAATTTTGAAATGGATTTCTTCCACGAGGAAAGAAGCAATATGCTTCTCTCACCTTCTGCTACGATTCCCGTAGAGTATGGAATAGGTTTAGCCCAGGAAAATGCCGGAATTATGGAAAATCGAGGTGTTGATTTTACGGTAGGCACTCACCAGAAAATCGGGGATTTTTTACTCGATGCTGGTTTTAACTTCTCCTATGCCAAGAACAAACTTATTGAGACATTTGAAAATTCTTCAACTTATGAAAATCCTAATCGACGAAGAACAGGAAGACCTTTGGGCACGATGTTCGGCTATAGGGCACTGGGGCTTTTTCAAACGGATGAGGAAGCTGCTGAGGGGGCTACACAATTTGGTGAAGTTCAGGCGGGGGATATCAAATACGATGATGTTAATGGGGATGGCGTTATTAATTCGGAGGATGAAGTTGTTATTGGAAAATCTTCCTTTCCCGAGGTAATCTATGGTTTCAATTCTTCGCTATCATGGAAAGGATTTGATATGAACATGCTCTGGCAGGGAGCCGCCGGTGTATCATTTTATCTTAAAGATGATGCTGCATATGCCTTTTTCAACGGAGCTAAGGTGCAGGATTTTCACCTGGATCATTGGATCCCTGAGAACACGGATGCTTCGTACCCGAGGATTACTCCTTCTCCTACGACCAACACCACTCAACAATCTTCTTATTGGATAAAAGATGCCAGTTATTTAAGGCTGAAAACATTAGAGGTTGGGTATTCTCTACCATCCCCTGCCCTAGATGTGCTGCACCTGGAAGGCTTAAGAGTGTTTTTTTCCGGGCAAAATCTCTTGACGTTTTCCGAAATTAAGAATTTTGATCCCGGAGTTAGTGATACTAAAGGTCGATATTATTTTCAGCAAAAAACATATTCTGTCGGACTCAACCTAAACTTTTAATTTTTATATTATGAAATCAGGTATTATAAAATTCGCAATTCCTTTATTGCTTTTATTGTCTTCTTGTGACAGGGATATTCTGGAATTACAACCCTCGGATCAGTTGAGCGACGGTACTGTCTGGAGTAGCCCGGAAACGGCAAATCTCTTCCTCAATGATATCTATAACAGCTTAAACGCAGGTCCGATTGGTTCAAGTTGGTTAAATCTGCCAGCACAAGTTGGTAACGATCCCTTAGCTGATTATACCGATGATGGTATGTATGGAGCTGTAGGTGGTACTCCTTCTTACGCTTTATTTGATAATAGCAGTTATGGTCCTGATAATTTAATATTCAAAAATACATGGAGTATAATGTATGAGAACATTAGGAAAACAAACCTGTTGATTGAGAAAGTAACTGCCTCCGAACTTAAGGAAGAAGATAAAGAAAATTTTATTGCTCAAAGCAGATTCTTAAGGGCATATTTTTATAAGACATTAATTGATCTCTATGGAGGAGTGCCTATCATTACCACTGTACTTGACAGGAACAACGGAGAACAGATTGCATTTCCAAGAAATACCTACGAGGAGTGTGTGACTTTTCTTCAAAATGAGATGGCAGAAATTTCTGAAATTTTACACGCTCAAATCACGACTCCTGAAAATTTAGGTCGTGCCACAAAAGGAGCAGCTTTGGCAATAAAGGGAGAAGCTGAATTATATGCAGGTAGATGGGAAGCTGCGGCAGCTACTAACTGGGAGATTATACAACCCGGTAATTACAGTCTTTTCCCGGATTACGCTGGTTTATTTTATGCTGATAACGAGAACAATGAGGAGGTTATTTTTGACATTCAATATGCGGCTAACATTAAGCCGAAACACATAAACCAGTACTGGGGCGTTATCCAAAGCACCTCGGGAGCTGGCTGGGGCAATGGAGCACCGACACAGGAACTTGTAGATAGCTACGAGTTTCGTGATGGAAAAACCGCTGCAGAAGGATCGGCTTTTTATGATCCCAGCGCTCCCTATAAGAATAGGGATTCCCGGTTTTATGCATCCATAATTTATGACGGCTCTATCTGGAGGGGAGATCGGATATACACACGCCTGGGAATTCCCAATAATCCCAATGAAATAAATCTCGTGGGAAGAGGTGGCAATACCAATAGAACAGGATATATGATAAAAAAAGTACAGGATTCTACCATTTCTTCTCGCAGGAGCGATCTTGACGGGACCAATGTTATCATCTTCCGGTATGCAGAAGTTCTCTTAAACTATGCAGAGGCCAAAAATGAATCTAGTGGGCCGGATCAGACTGTTTACGATGCGGTAAATGATATCAGGTCCCGTGCCGGACAACCTCCTTTGGAACCAGGATTGGGACAAGAGGAAATGCGCTATGAGATTCGTCAAGAAAGACGAGTTGAATTAGCTTTTGAAGGACAGCGATTCTATGATATTAGACGTTGGCGAATCTCAGAGGAGATATTTAGTCAGCCCATTCACGGCATTAAGATTATCGATAATAATGGGGAGCTGACATATGAAAAGGTTCCGGTTCGAAATGTGGTTTTTAATGCCTCTAAGAATTATCTTATGCCAATTCCCCAATACGCTATAGATCAGAATCCAGAGCTAACACAGAATCCAGGGTATTGAAATAAATTGAGTGAAACTTTTTAAGAAGCCTGCTTACTCTAATGGTTCTTATTAATTTAAAGAAATATCTGAAACTTCCTGAAATATAGATTTATGATTACATATAAATATGTTGCTGTTTTGATCTTTTTGGTTGCTATTATTGGTCGTATCCAATCACAAGAAAAACAACCCAATGTTATACTAATAATGGTAGATGATCTGGGATATGGAGATTTGGGATCTTACGGTCAGGATAAAATCCGTACTCCCCATATTGACAGACTTGCTGAAAATGGAATAAAATTCACCAATTATTATTCAGGCAGTCCGGTTTGCGCACCTTCTCGCGAATCACTTCTAACGGGTATCCACACCGGCCATACCAATGTAAGAGGTAATTTTCTTACAGATAGTAAAGAGGATATTCCTCTGCCGGCCCATAAAATTACCATTGCAGAAATGGTCAAAGAAAAGGGTTACGCTACAGGTCTTATCGGAAAGTGGGGTCTGGGAGGTGAAGGACACGGTCCCGAAACCCAGGGGTTTGATTATTCTTATGGATATCTGGACCAGATACACGCTCATGATTATTATCCGGCCTACTTATATGAAAATGGTAAAAAGGTGCTTATTCCTGAAAATGAAAACGAAGGAAAAAAAACGTACAGCCACGATCTGTTCCACGAAAAAACTTTAAAATTCCTGAATGACAGGAAGGATAAGGAACCATTTTTTCTGTATTTGCCGTATACCATTCCTCACGGAGAGCATGTTATTCCCGATAACACGTTATACGCAAAGGAGAACTGGCCTGAAAGATTTAAAAATTATGCAGCCATGATTACACTTCTTGATTCCAGCGTAGGTGCGATCATGAAAAACCTGGATGACAATGGACTGGCTGAAAATACAATCGTTCTTTTCACCAGTGATAATGGAGCGAATATGGCCTTTTCCAGGTTTTTTGAAAGTAATGGCCCATTAAGAGGTAGTAAAACTCAAGTTTACGAAGGCGGAATCAGAGTGCCTTTCATAGCCTACTGGCCAGGGAAAATAAAAGCGGGAGAGGTGGTTTCTTCATTAAAGGCCGGATGGGATCTTTTCCCTACAATCGGGGATTTAACTGGTGCTACTGTCTCTGATGCTTTGGATGGCATATCCTTTTTACCTGCACTTTATAGAGAGGAAAATCAAAAAGAACATGCGTATCTCTATTGGGAATATTATACCTACAATTGGAATCATGGAAAAGCAGGAAATGAGTCGCCAAGGAATTGGCTTGAGAGTCGGGCAGTTAGAATGGGAAAATGGAAAGCAATCTGGAAGAAATCAGGTCCAACAGACGAATCAACTATAGAACTTTATGACCTGCAAAAGGACATCGGAGAAGAAAGGAATGTTGCAGACAATAACCCAAATATTATACAGGAAATAGAAGAAATATTTAGAGTTTCCTCCAGTAATGATGCATCCTTCTTCCCGTATCGGCTTCACTCGATTAATACAAGAACCACTGAGGATATAAAAAGTTTTTTCTCTTATTCCCAGGACAGAATTCCCTTTGTAAGTGCCCACCGGGGAGGTCCCCGCAAAGGTTTTCCCGAAAATTGTATTGCTACTTTTGAAAATACGCTTTTAAATACGCCTGCCATACTTGAAATTGATCCGAGGTTTACTAAGGATGGAGAAATTATACTGATGCACGATTCTATCTTGGACAGGACTACTAATGGTTTTGGAAAGGTTTCTGATTATACGCTTGAGGAGCTAAAAAGTTTAAGGCTTAAGGATCCTCAAGGAGAACTGACTAATTATAAAATCCCGACGTTGGATGAAGCGCTACAATGGGCTATAGGGAAAACGATACTAGTTATTGACGCTAAAAACGTGCCCATAGAAAAGAGATTAGAAAGTATAGAGCGAAATAAAGCGGAGGCCAACGCTGTACTGATTGCTTATTCGATGGAGGATATAGAAAAAGTCTATAAAAAAAATCCCAATATTATGATGGAGGTGATGATGGGCAAGCCTGAGGATGTTCAAAGATTGGATGAAAGCCCAGTGCCTTGGGGAAACGTAATTGCTTTTGTAGGACACGATTATCCAAAGGACCATGGAATCATAAAAGAAATTCATAATCGTGGGGCAATGTGTATACAAGGCAGTCACAGGATATATGATCGGGATTTTATTTCAGGAGAAATCACTGAGGAGGAACTTTTAAACGGCTATCAAAACATATTAAACACTGGGATTGACATTATTGAGGTCAACCTTAGTCTTGAGGCGGGGAAAGCTTTAAAACCGTTTCAGCAATATAAAAAATCTTCCAAAATCAACTATTTTAATATAGGGGGAGAATAGACATTGGGCAGGAACTCAATTACAAGAAATAAAATACAGTTTTTTAAAGCTGCTGTAATATTATTAGCAGTTCAGGTTAAATTATAAGATATCAAGACGGTAAAAAAGTGACTTCTCTAGAATTATAAATTTTGTAAATAAAGCAAATTGATGTTAAATAGAATAATCCTGCTAATTTGTATTGTGTTTTCCGTAATAATATTATCGAGTTGCGGGAGTAAAAACACAGGTAAGGTTAATATTTCTGAAGAAGATTCTGATCAACAAGCGAACGAACAACCAAACATTTTATGGATTGTTGCCGATGATTTAGGGCTCGATATCGGGTGCTATGGAGAACAAGCTGTCAATACGCCTAATATGGATCTATTAGCATCTGAAGGAATGCGTTTTAATAAACTCTATACAGTCGCTGCAGTTTGTTCTGTAAGTCGTTCAGCTTTAATAACCGGAATGTATCCGGTTTCAATAAATAGTCACCAACATAGGACTAGATTCAAAGATTCCCTGCCTTATCAGGTGAAGCCGATTACAGATTATTTCAAAGCAGCAGGTTATTTTGTAACTAACAAAGGCAAAACAGATTATAATTTTATTCATTCTAAAAAAGATATGTACGATGGAACAGATTGGAATCAGAGAAAGGAAGGGCAACCTTTTTTTTCACAAATTCAGATTTCTTTTCCGCATCGCCCTTTTAAAAGAGACGCTACCAATCCAGTTAATCCGAAAGAGGTCAAGGTATTACCTTATTACACTGACCACCCCATCGTCCGGCAAGATTGGGCACTATATCTTGAAACGGTACAGGATGTAGACAAGCAGGTTGGGGAGATAATGAAAAGATTGGCCCAGGAGGGATTGTCAGAGAACACCATAGTATTTTTCTTTGGAGACCAGGGCAGACCTCATGTAAGAGCAAAACAATTTTTGTATGAAGGAGGAATTCGTACACCTTTAATTATACGCTGGCCAGGCAAGATAACCCCCGGAAGTGTGAACGATCGTCTGGTTAGCAATGTGGATATTGGACCGTCAACGATGAAAGCAGTAAACTTAAAGCCTCCAAATTATCTGCACGGGAAAGATTTTTTGAGCAGCGATAGTTCTCAAAGAAAATATGTATTTGCGATGAGGGACCGTCGGGATGAAACGGTTGATCGAATAAGAATGGTTCGCAACGAGCGTTATAAATATATAAGGAATTTTTATCCAGATCGTCCCTATACCCAATTTAATGCTTATAAAAAACATTCTTATCCAGTGCTTACTCTCATGAAGGTAATGTATAAAAAAGGGGAGTTAACTCCGGATCAAGCAAGATTCATGAGGAAGGAGAGGCCCTTTGAAGAACTTTATGATTTAAAAAATGATCCCCACGAAATGGAGAATCTAATACAATTAGAATCTCATATAAAGGAGGCGGAGACTTTAAGGAATATTTTGAACGATTGGTTGAGCAAATTTGACCTGGGACAGTACCCCGAGAATCCCGAAGAAATTCTACACGCGCAAAAACTTATGATGGATATTTACGAAAAGCAAATGAAGTTAAAAGGTTTGGAATCAGACATTAGTGACGAAGAGTTTTTAAAGTATTGGGAGGAATATTTAGACCAACAAAAACCTTTCTATAATTAATATTGGATTTTCAAATGATAAATTTATATAATTTGGGATGAATATTCTAAAAAAAAGAGCCAATACCGGGTCTTGTGGGTCCAAAAAGGTATTTTTATTTTATTTATTTGTTAATCAGAAAATTAAATGTAATCTTTAAGTTTAAGAATTCTTATTTCAATGAAGGTGAGATTGAGGGACATTGTTTTCTAAATATATTGGTGATTGTAGAAATTTAAAGTGTAAAACCAGAGTAGTAGATATGAAAAGTAGGGAAAGTAAGTTATATGTCATTTTGCTGATGTTAGATTGGAAATTTTATTATAATTATAGGAATTAGCCACCCCCTGAAAATTATGGGACAATCCTTGTTAAGTATTGATTTTACTGGGGTTTTAGGGGTGTTTTAAATTGGAAAACTGTTTTAAAAGGCGTAAATTGTTATAGCAAAAACAACAAATCCTCCTCAAAAAACAGTTCCATGAGCAAGATACTGACAAAAAAGGTACAAACCCGATTGAACGATTACTTTTCTTCGACCCAAACGATGACAAAGCCTGAAACACGATGTTTAAAAGATATGGTGGTGGGGATTTTAAAATCCAAATCGGTATTTATCAATCAAATAGCGGCATCCTTAAGGGAGTCCTTGAAGTTAAAGGATGTGGCAAAGCGCCTATCGGCACAGTACTTAAAAGAGGATTATGCAAAGAATATCCTTGAAAACCATCTTGGCCAGGTATGTCCGGGCATAACAAAAGAGAGCTTCATCCTTATGGACGGGACGGATATCAGTAAAAAGTATGCGAAATATATGGAAGGTCTGGAATTTGTAAGAAATGGGGACACCGGAACTATAGGACTTGGGTATAATGTTCTGAACATCAATGCCATCAACACCTATAAAGAAATAACACCTCTCTACAGCAAGGCGTACAGCTATGAAACGGGGGCTTTGAGCAGCAACAACGAGATCAAAAAAGCTGTAAAAAGTGTAAATACACATCTTAATGGCAAAGGGTGCTGGGTATTTGATAGGGGAGCGGACAATACGATCCTCAAGAATTTTTTTGTAAGTGAAACCGACCAATGTATTATACGCCTTAAAAGAAACACAAAGCTTTCCTATAAAGATCAAGATGTCAAGGTGCCCCAGCTAGTACAAAGGGTTGAATTCGTAAGCTCGCAAAAAGTGGCCAAAATCAAAAAAAGCAAACCTGTTGTAAAGATCTATGATCTGGCTGCTGTCCGGGTCATGTATGGGGTAAAAGGCAAACAATACCCAATATGGTTGGTCATATCCAGGAACACTTCACATGGAGGCCTTTGTTACCTGCTGGTCAAAAGCAATCTCACCACACCTATTGAAGTAGCTAATTGGGCATTTAAGGGGTATGGGCTTCGTTGGAAAATAGAAGAATATCACAGGCACGTAAAACAACTATAAGATAAGCAAGGTAGTATCCAACCTATTGATGCCGGTAAAAATGAGATGGAAGATTCAAAATACAAAACCAATAATGCAAAACGGACAACTCGATTTAATGTTCAATTAAAAAAACGGGGGATGGCTAAATTATAGGAAGATAAAATTACTTAAAAAAGTTGATCTTATGAAAAATACCCAAGCACTGCTAATAGCAAGTTTTTTTGCGCTCGCTTCGTGTCAAATGCAAAATTCTCCTGCTGTCTCTCTAGAGGGGAAAAATGCTCTTAGTTTCGAAAAAATTGAAAATGCTGAAGAACCTCGAAATATTATTTTCATTCTCTCAGATGACCACCGCTATGACTTTATGGGGTTTACAGGGAAAGTTTCGTGGTTAAAAACTCCAAATATGGATCGTTTGGCCAGAGAGGGTGCTTATTTCCCCAATACTTTTGTTACTACCTCCCTATGTTCACCAAGTCGCGCCTCTATTCTTACTGGTCTCTATTCTCATTCACATACCGTAATAGATAACCAATCTCCAGCTCCTGACGACTTGATTTATTTTCCGCAATACCTGCAACAGGTAGGATATGAAACGGGCTTTTTTGGAAAATGGCACATGGGAGATGACAGTGCACATCCCAGGTCGGGATTCGATCATTGGGAAAGTTTCCGGGGCCAAGGCAAATATTACAATCCAACTTTAAATATCAACGGTAAAGAAGTTCATTATAAAGATTCCACTTATGTCACAGATTTGCTGACAAAACATTCGTTGGATTGGTTAAAGAGCAGAAAACCTGATAAACCATTTTTTCTTTACTTATCTCACAAGGCGGTACACTCCATGTTTATGCCCGCTGAACGACACGAAGGAGATTATGAGAACGAGAAAATCATTTATCCTCCTTCTTATTCCACTTCTGATGAGCAGGTAAAAGGAAAGCGTAAATTTAACGAGCCAGAAGGGGAGCAGGATTATAAACCATATCTTCAGGATGAATATTACGGTGAAGGCCGCAGGCCTGATTGGACTAGAATGCAGAGGGAAAGTTGGCACGGGGTGGATTATATGTACCACGGAAAAACAAATTTTGAAGATTTTTATCGGGATTATGCAGAGACTTTAAAAGCAGTAGATGAAGGGGTGGGAGATATATTAGATTATCTGGACGAATCAGGATTAGCTGAAACAACCATGGTTGTCTACATGGGTGATAATGGTTTTTCATTCGGGGAACATGGCTTGATTGATAAGAGACATTTTTATGAAGAATCCGTAAAGGTTCCTTTTTTAGTTCGTTTACCGGAAGTTTTAAAAGGAGGACAAACCATAGAAAAAATGGTTCAAAATATTGATGTTGCACCAACTTTTTTAGAATTAGCAGGTATCAAAAAACCTGATCATATGCAGGGAAAATCGATTATGCCATTACTAAGGGAAGAACAGGTGGAATGGAGGGATCGAATATTTTATGAATACTATTGGGAATACAGCTTTCCGCAAACTCCCACAATGCACGGGGTAAGAACCGACCGCTATAAATTAATTCGCTACCATGGTGTCTGGGATACAAACGAATTTTATGATTTGCAGGAAGATCCCAATGAAATGAACAATTTAATTGCCAGCCCCGAACATCAGGGCCTAATCAAGGAGCTTTCCGGGGAAATTTATGAATGGCTGGAAGAAACTGGCGGGATGAACATACCATTAAAAAGAACAGTACGACTACACAGTGGGGATCATAGAAATAGGGGCCTTTATTAGAAATCTTAATTTTTAATAGGAATTAAAAGAACAACATTAATTTAAAAAATAATACTATGAACATTAAATTGAAGCTGCTTATATTAATTATGGGATTAGGAAATTCCCTGTCCATAACCGCTCAAGTCTCGTCAGAAAAAAATGAAAAGCCTAATATTATTTTTATTCTTGCAGATGATATGGGCTATAATGATATGGGTGCTTATGGGCAAAAACTGATTGTAACTCCGAATCTAGACCAGATGGCACAAGAAGGTATCCGCTTCACCCAACATTATGCCGGAAGTAGTGTTTGTGCCCCTTCCCGGGGAGTTTTAATGACAGGTTTACATACTGGACATTCTGCAATAAGGGGGAATTTTGGAATGGAAATAGAGGGGAATCTTCCTATTCCAGATTCCGCTGTTACAGTGGCTGAACTTTTACAGGAAGCTGGTTACAAAACTGGAATTATAGGAAAATGGGGATTGGGGGGGCCTGGGTCAGTTGGAGGTCCAAACAATCAGGGGTTCGACTATTCTTTCTGTTATCTAGATCAAAGAAATGCTCATAATTATTACCCTACTTACTTGTGGAGGAATGAGGAGAAATATATGCTTAAGGGAAATGAGGATGGAGCACAGGTGCAGTATAGTCATGATCTCTTTACCAAGGAGGCTTTAAAGTTTATTAAGGAAAAAAATGAAAAACCTTTTTTTTTATACTTGCCCTATACTATTCCACATGGTGATTATGTAGTACCCGATGATTCCCCATATTCCGAAGAAGAATGGCCACAAAACCTCAAGAACTATGCGGCTATGATTTCGAGAATGGACAAAGACGTTGGAGATATTTTAAATCTATTGAAAGATCTGGAAATTGACGAGAAAACAATCGTTTTTTTTACAAGTGATAATGGTCCGTCAGGAGGTGTTAATAAAAAATTTGACAGTAATGGCCCCTTGCGCGGTACGAAGTTTGAACTTTATGAGGGGGGAATTAGAATTCCTTTAGTCGTCCGTTGGCCCGGTAATATAAAACCTGCAACAGTTAGTGAGCACATATCCACTTTCTGGGATTTTCTTCCTACTGCATCTGAAATTTCTGGTGTAACCCCTCCTGCAGGAATTGATGGAATTTCTTATTTACCTACTTTATTAGGAACCGATCAGAAAAATCATGAATTTCTTTATTGGGAACTATTTAATTTTAATTATAATTGGTCTCCTGACAGCGGAAAACCACAAAATCCATTTGAGAAACAGGCTTTACGCTGGAACGAGTGGAAAGGGATAAGGAATAATTTATCCAAGGATCCGAATGCGCCTTTAGAGTTATACAACCTTAGAAAAGATATTGGAGAAAGTGAAGACATAGCTTCACAACATCCGGAAATAGTGAAGCGAATAGAAAAATTAATGGAAGAAGCTCGTTATGATGTGGAATTTTTTCAAAGAAATAAACAAGAATGACCAAAATAAATATTTCTATTGGAGTTATGAAAAATATTTTTAGATTACCATTGTTACTTATTTTTCTTGTTTCGTTCACGGTGAATTCACAGGAAATAAATATTGGGGCAGACCAGACTGTGAAATATCTGTTATCAAACCAGAAGACTAATGGTGCTTTTGGACCATTTAATAAAGATTATACAGATCTCGCCTGGACTTATCCTGCAATTCATGGTTTGAAGCTTTTAGGTGAAGTTGTACCATCGGAGGAAGCTGCTTTTAAAAATGGCCATAAGGCGTGGATAGAAAAAGAGCCCTGGAAAAATGGCCCCTGGTATTGGTCCCTTTTTCAAAAAGCAAACCTCTATTCAATTCTTAACAGACCGGAGGAATTTGAAAAAGACTTTGAAAAAAATAGAAATTGGACCCTTCAATTCATTCCAAGAAAGGGTTATATTGAAAGTAGAAATTACCCAGAAGGGGAATTTTTCGATATGTCTTCGCTTTGGCACCTAGTAGCTAGTATTAAATTGTTAGGTGGAGAAGTTGAAAATCCTTTTGAGGTGGTTGAATATGTTGCCAGGCGCCAATCCCCCAGCGGAGGATTTGTTGATGATGTAAGAACTGAGCCTATTGCTGATGGCAAGAACGCACATATTATTCCAACTTATGATGCTGTAATGGCTCTCCTGGCATTAGGTAATGAGATTCCCAATCGCAAGGCAATTATCCAGTGGGTTCAATCATGCCAATCTTCTTCGGGTGGGTTCAAATGGAGTCCGTCTTCAAATGATTACAGTAATCAACCTGACATTTGGTATACTTGGGCGGCTATTTTGACATTAGATGCCTTAGGAGCCAAACCGCGAGATCAACAAAAGGCTCTGAAATGGATAAATTCCCTGCAGAATGCAGATGGAGGTTTTGGCGATAGGCCCGATTGGAATTCCCGTATTTATAGTACCTACTATGCCGTGCATGCGCTTGAGATCTTAACAGGAAATGCCCGTAAAGGGATCGAGGAAAAGCGAATTACCCCTAAAGAAGAAGTTATCCCAGAAGGGGTTTATTCAATTTTTCAAGCACATCACAAAAGTCCGGAGGGAGGAACGGGAATGGTGGATACAGTGGCAGCTATGAAATTTAATCTTATAGGTGTGAAATCCTCTCAACGTAAGACTGAATTCAACAAAAGGGTTTCTGTATCTATAGAAGAGGCTGCAGCCTATGCTAAGAAAAAAGATTATCAACTACAAATTCTGGAAAATCCTGAAAGTTATAGTCACAAACTAAAATTGATGAATGGCCAAACCGCTGATCACATTTCGAATTTTTTGATTCCTCCAAACCTATCAAAAAAAGAAAAAGATCAGTTTGACGAGGCTTTTCGGCATGGATCAGATACTTTAACCTGGTCAGAATTTAAGAAAAAAGTCATAAAACCTATTCGAAATTTAGGTCCTGGCACTTTATTTTATCCAGAACTCGACTATACTATGTTAAATGCATATATGGTTTATGATGATGGATTGGATGGAGAAAGCGGTTATAATGCTGTGCCTGGTGCTCATTTCGGAAATATTGATTGGGTGAGACATTTTCCTTACAAAGAAAGATGGGAAGGTGTTTTGCCGATCATAGCAGATGGAGACGCACATGCAAATATTATCAAATGGAAGCCAAACCTTGAACAGTACCGAAATATTTATATAGCCGAAAATTTCTATCTTGAGAACTATTTAGATGCTTCTATGAATGGAAGGTCAGTTTGTGTAATTAGAATGCCTTCAGGAGAAGTTAGGTATTATGGAGCAAAGCCGGCTGTAGATTATCTTTTGAAGCATAAAAAAGAGTGGCAATGGTGGGATACATCTGATAACAAAGAGCAAACCTGGAAGTTATTATTCAATGGAGAAAATCTGGAAGGATGGGAACAATTAGGAGGAGCGGCTAACTTTGAAGTTATTGATGGAGCGATAGTTGGTACTTCAGTTAAGGGCACACCAAATAGTTTTTTAACAACAAAGGAGACGTTTAAAGATTTTATCCTCGAATTGGAAGTAAAAGCAGACAATGGCTTAAACTCCGGTATCCAGATACGCAGCAATAGCCTACCTGAACATGAAAACGGGAGAGTGCATGGCTATCAGGTAGAAATTGATCCTACGCCTCGAGGATTTACCGGGCGTATTTGGGATGAGGCACGGCGTAGGGAATGGTTGGATACTTTAATAGATACTACCTTAGTGAGAGAGGCATTCAAAGAGGAAACTTGGAATAAATTAAGGATTGAAGCATTTGGGGATAGTATTAAGACATGGGTCAATGATATCCCTGTAGCAAAAGTAAAGGATTCAATGACATCTAAAGGTTTTATTGGGCTTCAGGTTCATAAAAGTAAAAATATAGATCAGGTGCGTTGGAGAAACATTAGAATTAAAGAACTGGAATATTAAATTAATTCAGAGAAATGAAAAGAAAAGATTTTTTGACTTTATCAGCAGCGACTCTGGTTATATCGGCCAGTTCACCTCATTCTTTACTTGGAAATGAGATCCAGTATAAAAAGCCATTTTTACGAATAGCACATCTTACCGATGTGCATATTCATCCCAAAGGTCCTTCAGAGGTAGGTTTTACAAAAGCTCTTCATAAAGTTCAATCATTAGAACCACAACCAGATATGATTTTCAACGGCGGAGACTCTATTATGGATTCCCTTAATGCTAGTAAGGAAGAAACGACTTCTCAGTGGAAGTTGTGGAATGACGTTTTAAAAAGAGAAAACAATTTACCGGTCATAAATTGTATCGGAAATCATGATGTCTGGGGCTGGGGCCTTAAAGGTGATAAAAATCTTACAGGAGATAAGGATTTTGGAAAGCAAATGGCAATGGAAGCTTTTGATTTAATAGATAAGTACTACAGTTTCGATAAACAAGGCTGGCATTTTATTGTCCTTGACAGTACCCATTACAGTCAGTTTAAATATGAGGCTAAGTTAGATGAAGAACAATTTGAATGGTTGAAAAACGACTTACAATCCGTATCTTCCAATGTGCCCATTGCCGTTTTATCCCACATTCCAATTCTCTCCTTCAGCAGTCAATTTTTTAGTGGAGAGAACAGAAAAAAACCATCTACTATGGAATGGGCACAAAGATCTCTGATGCATACGGATGCATTTGAAATAAAAAACCTCTTTCGTGAATTCAAAAATGTAAAACTGTGCATGGCGGGACATTTACATATGCAAGAGCAACTAGAATATCTGGGAATAAAATATATAGAAAATGGTTCCGTATGTGGAAATTGGTGGAAAGGAAATTTCCAAGAATTTAGTCCGGCCTTTGCCATTATTGATTTTTACCCTGATGGTACTTTTTATAACCAATGGATTAATTATTAAAGATTTAGATAATACTGATAATCAATATGGTCCAAATTTATATACTCATCAACAATTATTGACAGTGGGCTACATAGCCATGCAAAGTGAAAGTCACCCAAAAGAATTAAAAAAAATAGCAATTAATGACCTCGAAAGTCATTTAAATGAAAGGATAATATTAAACAAACTACGTAATCGAAAAAAAAATGGGATTTTTAAGCACTAATAAAAGTTATATCTAAATAAAAATGGAAAATGGAAAAAACGATATTAATCAAATTAGCAGACGTAATTTTATTGGAAAAGTAGCTACTGTTTCTGCTTTTATGATTGTGCCAAGGTATGTCTTAGGAAGAGGTTTCGTTGCTCCAAGTGATAAAATCAATCTGGGCTTCATAGGAGCTGGTAAAAGAGCAGATAAATTGCAACGGGAATTTATCAATTTAAGAGGAGTGCATATTTCTAAGGTTTGCGATGTTTATAAGGCAAAAGCAAATAATTTTGTAAGGATGGCTAACGCGTTTTATTCGGAAAAAACTGGTTATAACTATTCTGGCTGTCATAAAGCAGACAATTATAAAGACATTTTGGAGAATAAGGATATTGATGCTGTTGTTATCGCGACACCAGACCATTGGCATGCTTTTCAGGCGGTAAATGCTGCAGAAGCAGGAAAAGACATCTTTTGTGAAAAACCTCTTTCACTTACAATAAAGGAAGGAAGAGCAATGGTAAATGCAACAGGAAAGAATGACAGGATATTCCAGACTGGCAATATGCAAAGATCCTATCCGGAATTCAGACATGCCGTTGAGTTAATCCGTAACGGATACATCGGGCAGATAAAGTCAATACAAGTAAACGTGGGAGGGCCGCCTGTGCCTTATAATTTACCCAAAGAACCAATAGTTGAAGGTTTGGATTGGGATACATGGTTAGGACCTAACCTTTATCAATATTTCAATAATCAATTAAATCCTCCTTTAGGTGATTCAATGTGGGCGAGGTGGCGCGATTTTGAAGAATTTGGTGGGGGAGACATGACTGATTGGGGTGCTCACATGTTTGATATTGCACAATGGGCATTAAACATGGATCACAGTGGTCCAAAGAAAATTATTCCACCAGATGGAAAAGATTACCCCTTTTTAACTTACCTCTACGATAATGGGGTGAAAATGACCCATGAAGATTTCGGTAAAAAACACGCCATTCAATTTATAGGCTCGGAAGGAAAAATTCAAATCCAAAGAGGCAATCTTGTTACTTACCCCGAAAATTTGAAGGATATTAAACTTTCAGTGAATGAAGAGCGGGTTTATCACAGTAACAACCATTTCGAAGATTTTATCAATGCAATTAAAACGCGCAAGCAGCCAATTAGCGGTGTCGAAATAGGCCATCGTACCGCTACCGTATGTAACTTAGGAAATATTGCGTATAAACTAAAGAGACCCTTGGTTTGGAACCCAAAAAAGGAAAAGTTTAAAAAGGATAAAGAGGCAAATGAGCTTTGTACCCGTCCCATGAGAAAGGATTGGTCAATCTAATTAAACAACAGGAATTTTTTTTAATTTAAAAATCATAAATATGGGAACTAAATATTTTGGTACGTTTTTTTTACTACTTATTATACTTTTTTCATCGTGTCAACAAAGCCAAAGCAAAAGGGCGGAGGAATTACCGGAGGAAAAAAAACCAAACATTGTGATTATTTATACCGATGATCTTGGGTATGGAGACGTGAGCTCCTATGGAGCTATTGAATTACAGACTCCCAATATAGATAATTTGGCCAAAGGAGGTGTTAGGTTTACAGATGGGTATGCTGCCTCTGCGACCTGTACCCCGAGCAGATATGCACTTCTCACTGGTGTATATCCGTGGCGTAACAAGGAAGCAAAAATCCTGCCCGGAACTGCTCCGTTACTTATTGATACCAATCAGGTTACTTTGCCGAAAATGCTTAAAAAAGATGGATATGCCACTGGTATAGTTGGTAAATGGCACTTGGGTTTAGGTTCTGGTGAAGTGGATTGGAATAAAACTATTTCACCAGGTCCAAATGAGGTGGGTTTTGATTATTCATATATAATGGCTGCTACTCAAGATCGGGTTCCTACTGTTTATATAGAAAATGGAGAGGTTGTAGGATTGGATCCTAACGATCCTATAAGAATAAGTTATGAAAAAAACTTCGAGGGGGAACCTACAGGGAAGGACAATCCTGAATTGCTCACCATGAAATGGCACCATGGCCATAACCAAAGTATAGTGAATGGTATACCAAGGATTGGATACATGAAAGGTGGAGAGAGGGCGAAATGGAGTGATGTTGATATGGCTGACCATTTTCTTGAAAAAGCTCAGGAGTATGTTAGAGAACAAAAAAATAAACCCTTTTTTCTTTACTATGCGCTTCAGCAGCCACATGTTCCAAGAACTCCTCATCCCAGATTTGTGGGGGCATCTGGAATGGGTCCACGTGGAGATGTAATTATCGAAGCGGATTGGATAGTAGGAGAATTTATGAAGACTCTGGAAGAGGAGGGGCTTCTTGAAAATACCTTGGTAATCTTTTCCAGTGATAATGGCCCGGTGCTTAATGATGGTTATTATGACGAAGCAGTGGAGAAATTAAACGACCACACTCCGTGGGGACCGTTTCGAGGGGGAAAATACAGTCTCTTTGAAGCTGGAACACGGGTTCCTTTCATCACATACTGGAAAGGGAAGATAGAACCAGGAGTATCATCGGCCCTTATCGGCCAAATCGACTTTTTAGCGTCTCTAGCTGAACTCGTAGGAGCCGAGGTTGAATCACAGGATAGTCAAAATCATCTGGAGGTGCTTTTGGGGAAAGACGAAAAAGGTAGGGAACATTTAATGTTAGAAGCCACATCGAGAACAGCTTTAAGAAATGGTGACTGGATTTTTATTCCACCGTATGACGGTCCGAAAATAAATAAGCAGGTGAATATTGATTTGGGTAATTCTCCTGATCATCAACTTTATTATATCGACAAAGACCCGGGACAGCAAAAGAACTTGGCAGAGGCAAATCCTGAGAAATTACAAGAGATGATTGCTACTTATGAAAAAATAAGGGGAACAGAAAACCGGAAGACACAACAGCTTAAACTAGAATGATTTTCCTTGTTCTTACCAACAAAAAAAATGATTTTTTACCTCCTTTAATCTCTTTTGGGTTTAATTCCCGAGGCTTGCCTCGATTTTTAGAGGAAACTTTGAAAACGGATAGGTTTTTATCAAATAAAAAACTTTCTTTCGATGAATGCCTCGTGGGCTTGCACCGAGGTAGTTCACTAAATTAATCAAATCTTCTAAAATGTCAAAATTTAATTATATTCTTACGGTATTTTTTTCTGTTCTTTTTTCGTTAAACCTTTGTTCTCAGGAGAGACCGGAATGGGAAAATTTAGATATAGTATCTGTAAATACTGAGCCTCCGAGAGCCACTTTTTACGTTCATAGAACTGAAGATGAAGCCAGGAAAAATGTATTCAATTCTCAAAATTACTTGGATTTAAACGGAATTTGGAAATTTCATTTCTCCGAAACTCCAATGAAACGGCCCAAAGAATTTCACAGTACAGATTTTGATATTTCTAATTGGGATGAAATAGAGGTGCCAGGGGATTGGCAATTGCAGGGATATGATTTTCCTTTATATACTAATCATATATTTCCTTTTTCTATAAACCCTCCTTATGTTGATAATTCCTATAATCCTGTGGGTTCTTACAAAAGAAGCTTTACAGTACCAGAAAGATGGGCAGGAGACCAAGTGTATTTGCATTTCGGAGGTGTGAATAGTGCATTCTACGTGTGGGTAAATGGAGAGAAAATAGGGTACAAGGAAGGAGCTAAAACTCCAGCGGAATTTGATATTACACCATACATAAAGAAAGGGAATAACGACCTAGCTGTAGAGGTTTATAGGTGGTCTGATGCAAGTTATTTGCAGGACCAGGATTTTTGGAGACTCAGTGGCATTGAAAGAGATGTATATTTGTTTTCCCGGCCAAAATTAGGCATAAAAGATTTTTTTATAAATGCTTCGTTAAATAATGGATATGCTGATGGTCTTTTAAAGGCCGAAGTTCTAATAGAAAATAAGGAACAAAAATTAAGCGAGACTTTTGAGGTAATTTTTAAGGTTTGGGATGGTGACAAGGTTGTTTTCGAGGAATCAAAAAGTGGGGGAGTAGGAAATTCCAAAGAAGCTTTGTTTTCTTTTTCAGGAAACATAAACGGAGTCAAACAATGGAGTGCAGAGCATCCTAACCTTTATACCGCTACGATTGACTTGAAGTCAAATGGAAAGACATTGATGGCCACAAGTGCAAACATTGGGTTTAGAAAGGTAGAAATTAAAGGAGGAAATCTTTTAGTCAATGGACAGCCTATTTTAATAAAAGGAGTTAACCGTCACGAACATGATGAAAGAAAAGGTCATGTTATATCAAAAGAGTCTATGCTCGAGGATATTAAACTTTTTAAAAAGTTTAATATCAATGCAGTAAGAACAGCACACTATCCTAACGATCCTTACTGGTATGAATTGTGCGACAAGTATGGTATTTATATTGTCAATGAGGCTAACATTGAAAGTCATGGCTTTGGCTATGATGAAGATAAAACACCTGCGAACAAACCTGAATTTGCGAAAATGCATCACGATAGAATTAAAAGAATGGTAGAAAGAGACAAAAACCATCCTTCCGTAATAATCTGGTCCATGGGGAATGAAGCTGGAGATGGAATCAATTTTGTTGAAAATTATCATTGGATAAAAAAAAGAGATCCTTCCCGACCAGTTCAGTATGAACGATCCGAAAGAGGGGGAAATTTTAAAGAACGCCACACTGATATAATTGCCTGGATGTATGCGTCCTTAGAAAATATTGATCAGGATTATATTGGCAAATACCCTGACCGACCTTTTATTTGGTGCGAATATGCGCATGCCATGGGGAACAGTACAGGTAATTTTAAGGATTTGTGGGATTATGTTTATAAACATAAACAACATCAAGGAGGCTTTATCTGGGATTGGATGGACCAGGGAATTTTACAAATAGACGGAGCTGGCACTGAATACTGGGCATATGGTGGAGATTTTGAACCAGAAAGGTATCACAATGACGGAAATTTTGTGCTAAACGGCCTCGTAAATCCTGACCGTTCTCCTCATCCAGCACTTTATGAAGTAAAAGATGTTTATCAAAATATTAATTTTGAAGTAATAAATTCGATTGAGCTAGAATTTAAAATAAAAAATAGATTTTTCTTTACAAATTTAGATGCTTATAATTTTGAATTTGAGGTACTTCGAGATGGTGAATTATTTCAAAAAGGTAGTCTGAAAGAATTGAAAGTTCCACCTCAAGATTCTATTAATATTTATTTACCAGAAGTGGAGCTCCCTTTAGATAAGAAGGAATATTTTATTAATTTTTACGCGAAAACTAGGAAAAATGAAAATTTAATTCCCGAAGGCCACATCGTCGCGAGACAGCAAATTCATCTTAAATCTGGAGCAAAACATATTTTATCGGATTTGGATAAAAATACAGAAAAACTGAAGGTAAAGGAGACAAGGAAGAAAATACAGGTGCATAATAAAAATTTTGAAGTTGAATTTGATAAGGAAAAAGGGAATTTAAACTACTACAACTGGGAAAATATAGAATTAATAACACGAGGTCCAAGAGTTAACTTTTGGAGAGCTTCAACGGATAATGATTTTGGAAATAAATTGCCAGAACGTGCTAAAATGTGGAAAGAGGCATCTCAAGAACAAGAAGTTACCAATGTTGAAATCCTAAAAGAAGGTAACGGAAGTATAAAAGTGGAATTCAGTTTCAATTTGGAATCCATAAACTCTGTTCATAAAATTATGTACACTATTTTTCCTAACGGTAATTTATTGGTCAACAATAAGTTTAAATTTGATGGAAATGTAACTATTGCAGAAATGCCTCGTTTTGGGAATAATTTAATTTTGTCCCGACAGCTTGATAATGTAAAGTGGTATGGACGAGGACCGCATGAGAATTATTGGGATCGGAAAGAATCTGCATTTGTGGGATTATATGAGGCTAAGGTAGCCGAACTTTACTTTCCATATATTAGACCGCAAGAAAATGGTTATAGGACTGATAATCGATGGGTTCAGTTAACTAATGATGATGGTATTGGTTTAAAATTTTCTGGGACTTCCTTTATTTCGTTTAGCGCTCATCACAATTATATTTCAGATTTTGATTCTGGTACGGAAAAGCAGCAAAGGCATACAATTGATATTAAACCACGCGATATTATCAGTCTCAATATTGACTATAAACAAATGGGGGTTGGTGGAGACAACAGTTGGGGAAGGAATACCTATGAAAAATATCGTTTGAAATCTCAGGATTATGAGTATCAATATTATATACAGCCAATATTAAAGCAGAGGTGATTTTGGTTGTGGCCGTATGTATATCAGGAACAAGAATAATTTGTAAAATTTAAAACCATTAATAGGCTTTCTCCTATTTCAGGTAATATAGTGATAATTTGTAGCCTAAAAAATTGAGAATATATGGGTATTGGCAATATAATTTATCGGTTTTAATAAATCACAGATTGATTCTATGCTAGTTATAGATTCCGGGGAGAGCCTTCGTCTGAACCTAAAAAGTTTGACAATAATATAATAAAGTTACACAGCAAAGATATTCCAATAGATTTAGAAAATGATTAACTTGAAACACTATATATTGTATATATTCCTACTGTCATCTGTTCTTGCTTGTAAAGAAGTTTTTGAGGAAAATGAAACTGTCGGGGACATGGCTGAAAAAGGATCTGAAATCCAGAAAGAATTAGATTTTATTGAAGAACCTCCGGCAGGTATGGAAACCCCTAAGGGGATGGTTTGGATTCCGGGAGGGAAATTTGTTCAGGGTGCAGTTGATGATGATAAAATGGCATTAAATCATGAGAAACCTGCTCACGCAGTTGTTGTAGATGGTTTCTTTATGGACGAAACCGAATTAACCAATGCTCAGTTTAAAAAATTCGTTGACGAAACGGGATATGTTACCATTGCAGAAAGGCAAATTGATTGGGAGGAGATGAAAAAACAACTACCTCCAAACACGTCAAAACCACACGATTCGATTTTACAACCGGGTTCCCTGGTTTTTAAAAAGGCAAAAAATAAAGTGCCCAACCTCTATGACTATTCTCAGTGGTGGGATTGGAAAATTGGCGCGAACTGGAGGCAGCCTTATGGGAAGGGCAGTAGCATCGAAGGTAAAGAAAACTTTCCTGTAGTACACATTGCACTTGAGGATGCATTGGCCTATTGCAAATGGGCCGGCCGTAGGTTGCCAACAGAAGCGGAATGGGAGTATGCTGCAAGAGGTGGTAATGATAAAGGAATTTTTACTTGGGGCGAGGATGGATCAAAACTTTCTGAAATGGCCAATACCTGGGGAGGCATTTTCCCTTCGTCTAACACCATGGAAGATGGTTATGAGAATAAATCACCGGTAAAATCTTTTCCACCTAATGAATACGGATTGTATGATCTTGCAGGGAATGTTTGGGAATGGACACAGGACTGGTATAACGTGCAGTATTACCAGGAGGTGAAAAATAAAGGAACCTTAAAAAATCCCTTAGGAGCCGCGAGAGCCTTCAATCCAGCCAATCCACAAATAGCGGGAAAAGTCATTAAAGGAGGGTCGTTTCTTTGTAACGCTTCGTATTGTGCAAGTTTTAGAATCTCTGCCCGTATGGCAAATTCCACTGATTCCGCACAGGAACATTTAGGATTTAGAACAGTAGCTTCTATAGATATGCTTAAGCAATAAAAATGTAGGAACATTTCAACCTACTTATGGAACAGAGGAGATATTTTTCCCTATCTGCCATTGATCCCAATGGAAAACCAAGTGTAGCTATTCGTACATAGAAACATTTTCATAAATCAGTCAGTACCAGAGATCAAGCATTTTCTACAATATTTTTTTTCATTAGTGTCCCAACTAATTGGAAATAATCAGTTAGTCAAATTTTGAAATAATATCTTTCGCAAAACTTTAAAAATCAATAACACTATCCAAAGCATCGTCAGCCTCCCTATGAATAAAATTAGCCTGATAATTTAAGGTGGTCTTTAAGTCACTGTGGCGGTATAGTTTCTGTAACATTATGGGGTGTATTTTATCCCCTGCTATGTTTCCAAAACTGTGTCGGGCAATATGGTTAGATAAATTCTTTTCAATGCTGCATATCGAGGCAATTTGCTTTAAATATTTATTGAATAGTTTTGTAGCATTTCTGGTTTTAACAAAAATTTCTTCTGCATTTTTATAATCAACATTTTGTAGGAATGGGAATACATAACCATTATTCAAGATACTATCCTCTTTGTAAAGATCTAAAATAGCAGTTGCTTTGTCCGGGACTTTCAGGCTTAAGGGCTTTTTGTTTTTGCTCATAACATAAAACAAACGATTGTCCTTAAAATCAGACCATTTTAACTTTACAATATCTGATATACGTATTCCTGCAAAATAGAAAGCAATCAATCATACATTATGAGTATGCCAAATTGAGGTTCCTTTTTCCAGCTCTAAGGCCTCAATACGAATGATCTCTTCTATTGTCAATCCAATTTTATGACCTGAACCAATTCGGATTTTTTCATTTTCGTTGGTAAAGGGGTAAAATTTTACATCAATTACTCCTTCCTTTATAGCCAAATTAAAAAGAGTGCGAATAAATATAAGCTGATTTGTGATTGTACGGGGTTTATGTCCAAGGTAGACAGTACAAAAAGTTTTATAATTACGGAGGAAAATTTCATTAATATCTTGAAAATGAAGAGCTTTATTTTTTTTAAAATATTCGATTCCATCCAAAATGGAATTTTCAGATTTTCTACTTTGAATAATTCTATTTTTACGATTCGTTTTAATACCGGTAATCACTGCAGCTTTATTTAATGAACTCTTCAAGTTAAGAAATTCCTCAAAATTATAGAGGATCGATAATTCAGACTTGACTACAGAGAAGTATCCAGTCGGTAAAGTACATCTTTTCTTACCTTTTGATAAGTTCTAGCTTGCGGACAAAAAAGAAATGGATAAGCAAGCCTTTATGTTTGGGTTAATTAAGGAATGGGAAGTAAGTGGTCTTA
>Ga0307487_1000286_pt1 | contig 40819 bp, 26 predicted proteins | sample CBIW12metaG_FD_203665 | JGI IMG/M metagenome (GOLD analysis project Ga0307487, IMG submission 203665) | Sea-ice brine microbial communities from Beaufort Sea near Barrow, Alaska, United States - CBIW 1.2 | ecosystem: Environmental > Aquatic > Marine > Coastal | place: USA: Alaska | collected... | reverse complement strand
ATGGGAACCTTTGTTGATTATCTTAGTCAATTCATCTACTTCTTCTTTTTGTAATCTGACTCTGTACCTTATCATAGTTTTTTCAAAGATTCAAAATATATACGTCATATTAAGTTTAACTTAACACCAGTTAAAGGCAACTTGCTCTCCAGATGATGAGGAAAAATTGCCAGTGATATAATTTTCTGAAAAAATTAGCAACAGTTGGTTAACAATCTGTCCTTCTAACAAGCCTGAAATCGTGTTTTGATCTACTTTTAAATCAAAAGCGTAGTGTGCTAGCAAGGTACTACTTCAGTATTTACTTCGTCTTGTCAGTAAATTTACGTAAAAAGAGCTAAACTTCCTCCCAGCTTAACCCATCAAATTGATATTTCATGTTAATTTATTGAGGCGGTAAAAAATGAAGATTGTACTATTTAAAGAATTATTTCTGAGTAGGGACATCCGAATTTGCCTATGAAGTTAGGTAAGATTCACCTGACCATTGGTGAAAAGCAATCTAAATTAGGTCGAAATACATAGTTTTGAACACGACCTTCCTCATCTTCATAAATGAAAAGCACAGCACTATCAAGACGTACTGTTCCAATAGTGCTGTTCTTATAAAATATAGAGTTGGTAGTATTTAAGAGATAAGAGGTCTAGCCCTAAATCTTAGGCTTTCTCAACACCAGATAAAATAAGTAAACCGTAATACTCAAGATACTTAGCTGTGTGAAAATCACCAATACTAAAGCGGATGTGTTCATAATGCAGTTTTTAGTCTCTTTTTAGTAGAATACCATACAATCCCGGCGATTGCTGCAAAAAGTGCAAGCAATTGAAGTCTGGCGGCGTTGGAATAGAAAATCTTTTGATTGATAACCGCAGCATCCGAATTTGGATCAGCCAGTTGATCGTAGAATTCACTGTGGAGTAACTTTGCAATCAGAGAACCATGATCCAAAGCCCAGCCATTACCAGAACTCAGTGAGGTCAAGCTTGCTACCCAATCATTGTTTTCAGGGGTAATCAGCGCCCCTACGAAAACCAATGAAAGCAACACCGGGGTGACATATTGAATGATCCATTTGTACACGTTCGGGATTTTAATATCTGCCCCTCGATTGAGTTCTTCCCAACCATTGTTGATTCCGAATACCCACGCAAATATGATCGTTTCCAATAAAGCGAAAACTACCAAACTCACGGTTCCACCCCAATAGTCATATTCATCAAAATATCCATATTGGTAAAATAAAACCGTCGGCAAGCCCATGATCAGCGCCATAATGCCAAAGGAAATTGCCCCTTTATTTTTGCCCCATCCAAATTCATCTTTCATAAATCCCATCCAAGGAGTTCCCATGGCCAGCGAAGAGGTGATTCCAGCGAAAAATAAGAGACCAAACCAGCAGACACCGGCGAAATTCCCAAAGAAGACTCCCCATTGTTGGAATAGATAAGGCATGGTTTGAAAGGCCATACCAAAACCAGCGTTCGCCAACACCCAGTCCAACCCAAGAAATCCTGCTGCAATGGGAATCACTATCGCGCTTCCCAATAAAACTTCTACAAACTCATTGGTAAAGCCTGCCGCAAGAGAGTTCAGAGCGATGTCTTCGTGTTCACCGATGTAAGAAGCGTAGCATTGGATACTTCCCATTCCTACCGAAAGAGTAAAGAAAATCTGTCCTGCTGCTGCCAACCAAACTTTAGGATTGGCTAAAGAGTCATATTGAGGAGTCCAGAGGAAGTTAATTCCATCCCAGGCATTTGCCAATGGGAATTCTGCACTGGCATTATCAGCACCCATTGTCCAGCCTTTGAATGCCAGAATTATCCCAAAAAGAATCAACAAAGGCATCCCGATTTTTGCTACTTTTTCTATTCCCGAAAGCCCTTGAGAAAGAATGTAAACGTTGATTGCCAACACAAAAATATAGACTAGCACAGGGAACAGTGGAATTCCAAAATCTGAACCTGTGAAATTGACATAATCAGAAAAGAAGGTGCTTATTTCTTGCTGACTTAAACCCGTAAAGGTGCCAGCTATGGTGTGAAAAACATAAATGAACGTCCAGGATTCTATGTAGGTGTAATAAGCCACCACGGCGATGTTGGTAAAAATCCCAAAAACACCTATATACTTCCAAATGGGCTTTTTGGACATGCTATCCAAGATATATGGAGTACTGTGATTTCCCGATTTACCCCCATATCTACCGATGGTCCACTCGATAAATAAAAGTGGAATTCCCATTAGCAAAAAACAGATTAGATAGGGGAAGATAAATGCTCCACCACCGTTTTGAACTGCCTGTACAGGAAATCTCAAAAAGTTGCCTAGTCCTACAGCATTGCCCGCCATAGCTAAAATTAGCCCTACGCGCGATCCCCATGATTCATTAGTTATACTCATCGTAAAAGAAGTGGGGGGAAGGTGTAACCTTCCCCAGTTTTTAGAATTAGGATATTAGCAGCTTTTCTATGTTTTGTTTCCATCTTTCTGTGAGTCCTCTTTCTCCAATCATATTGCTATATAAACCTCCATCGTAGGTTTCTATGGTTTTTGGAAGATGAGCCTCATCTTTGAAATGGAATTGTAGCGCTAGGTAATCGATGATAAATCGTTTTTCTTTTCCGACTAAAACTACTCTGCTTTTTTCCTGCACACTTACCCTTTTCACTACTCTGAGGTCAATGACAGTTTGTTCAGGATAACTTCCAAATCGATGATATACCACTTTTTGAGCCTCAGGATCCATTCCGAGATGATAATGGTTTCTCCATTGCTCATGGAGAGTAGGGCATGCATTGTTCCTCTCGGCAAACTCAGAAAATGTTGCCTGCTGAGCGCTCAATATGTTTTTGTTTTTTAAACTTTGTATGATCAGTGGGGTAATAAAACCCACTAAAATAAGGGTAGACACAATAAGTATCACCGGTTCGATGTGAATCATGATGAAATTGGTTATGAAGATGAATTGATATAAACCTTGGTCTTTTAGTAAAGGCCTGAATCAATTCTCTTCTACCAAGGATAGAAGAACTGTAGAAAGGTGATTTTAATATCAAAAAGGGAGACTGACTTTTTGAAAAATGAAGTAGTCAGGCATCCCTTGTCAGACAGACTCGCAAAACTTTCAAGTGCTATACTTAATTTCCCTGTAAGACTCCAGTCAACTTTAAATCCAGGTACTTCAGGATGATTTCCCAATTCAAAAAAGTGCAAATCAGGAAGACTGGAAACATTTGAAAAAGCAGAAATGGAAGTCTGCTGAATTTTAGGAGTGGGTTCAATTGAAAAATTAAAAACAGCCACAAGCCAGAGTCCCAAACTGAGGGAAATCATAACGGCTGAAAGCTGTTTTTTCATTTTTTATATCGAATTTCAGAACAAAGCATGAATATTAATTTCAATAAAGCAAGAGGTTGATTCAAGTTATTTTTCAGACATGAAAATTTCAGTAGAAACGAGATTTTCATAGGTTTCTAGTTTCAACAAACGTCCTGTCAGGCAAACTGTTCTATCAAGCAACTTAATTTTTTCAGATGAGGTAATGATATGTTTGAAAATTCATTTACCATAGATTACGATCTTTCCATCGCTCAATTTTCGCTCTTATATTCACCACATAGTAAGATATTGAGTTCCTGTTATTTTAGACACAAATACTATTCGCCTTCCACCATATTAAGTGGCATGTAAGATAATACACAACTATTCCTCTCCATCTATTCATAGGTTTCCAAAACCAATACTTCAAAAGGCTTTAAAGTAATAGTGTGAGCAACGTTAGAGTTTACGGTCAAAACTTTGTCGCTGCTATCCTCCTTCCATGGGCTTTTGAGGTTGAAAGTCCCCCTATAAGTTTTGGGAAGTTCAAAAACTTGATTAAGATCCAATACATATTCCAGAGACTGTTCACTTGGATTACGTAAGAAAACTATTCCTTTTTCCGGTCGCCATGAAGCCATTCCATATACTTCAAGATTGATAGGACTACCGCCAACCCAATGGGTGTCGATCAAAACATCTTCATTAGTTCCAGCCCATTTCGCCGCTTCAGCTAAAATCGGCCAAAATTCTGGTTTCATCTTATCGTGACTGATGTAAAGCTCTTGCAGGCTGGAACCAGACGCAAAACAGGATCTTACCATATCCTTAAAATCCGATTTATTTTCTGTAATAAAGCGGGCAGGATGTCCTAGGTTCGCATAAGCGATTCCGACGGTCATTATGGAATTTAAGGGATAATAAGGTGCTCTGCTAACGATATTGTTATGCAAAGTTCCATCACGATAAGTCATAAACTTTTGGCTACCGTTACCTTGACCAGCATTATGTAGATCCCCCGAACCTCGCCAAGTACAATCTGCATACTTTAGCCAAAACGGAGATGGCCAGGATCCTATGGTTATATTGATATATAGATCTGGGTCAGCCTTTCTAAGTTTTGATATAAGTTTTGCACCCGCTTCCATATCCGGAAGGTATTTAGGCTCAGACCCTCCGAAACCATCGTATTTGAAATATTTGACCTTGTAATTGGTAATCATGTCCAAGGAACGTTCATAAAAACGGTCGAAATAATTACTCCCGGCCAGACTTAAGCCCTTGCTGTTGGTTTCAAGACCTTCACGTTTTCCGGATTCTATCCTCTTGTTTTTATCCTCCAGATATCCACCAAATGGAGAGAACCAAACCCCAATACCTGAATTGTATTCCTCGGCTAATTTTGCTTCTTCTGCAAAACCATTGGGAAACTTTACTGGATCAAAATACCATACCTTTTCCAGATCATCCCAACCGCCGTCAAAAACAAATGCATCCAATTTTATATTGAAGGGCTCAATAAACTTTTTATTCCAGGCCGTCATCCGTTCTAATAGTTGTACGGAGGTGAAACTTGAGGCTCCATCGTCGGTAATGTCCCACCAGTTATTATAATGAAGGAATTGTTTATAGGGCCTTGCTCTTTCCCGTTCCAGATAATAAAGGAAAGCGCGTCGTTTTTGCCCGGGAGGAGCTACTCCTAGTACAGTCCATTCGGAAATAGATTTCCCGGGGATAAGCACATCCTCCCGAGTGACGTTAAAATTCAATATGCCGTCTACCTTCTTAAACATATGGAGTACTCCTGTTGCCTTTTCTTTATTTACCAAATCGACCTTTATACTGTAAGGCTGCCCATCGTCATAATCCGTAAGATTCAAGCGATACATATTGCTGCCATTGTAGCCATTGAGCAAGTGCTTATGTTCACTGATTGCTTTGTCCCCTTGTAAAAGAGTAATAGTATTGACATTAAAATCATCAGAACCACCCCCATGCTCCACTGCCACTGTATATTCTCCCGGCCCTTCAATGATACTGGAAACGTCTATACTCGGTTCAGTTAGTGATCCAATTGTCCTGGATAGCAGTGCTTTGCTATGAGCGATAGGGTGCTCCATCCCAAAGAAGAAATTCTTGTAGATGATAGGGGATCCCAAGACCGAACCCGCATAGATTGCCCCAGGTAGTTTTCCGTCGAAGAAGGTAACTTTTCTTACCTCTATAGCCTTACCTTGAGAAAGCACTTCGATATGTTGTTTCACGTAGTTTGAACTCTCCCGCAACTGTGCAGACCATTTAATCCTCATTACATCATCTTGTGAGGAGAATTCTGCAATAATTTCTTTGCCTTCATACTTCAGCGCCTTGGTAGGCAAACTATCTGAAGTTGCTAAATTTCTTTCTGTGACCTCTCCACGCAATTTGAAATCCGAATTATCTAAAATTTTACCGTCGGATGTTTCTATTGAAAACAACATGATATCTTCCAATACAACCGTAGTCCCGTCGTAGTTATTGGTGATTTCCTTCAGGATTACCGACCCTTTTTTAAGTTGCCAAACAGCTTTTAGAGCATCATTTTGAAGAACTAAATTGCCGACATTGATTGAGACCTGCGGCACTCCAGGGTCTGGTCCCCATGGAAGAGGGTCGACTACCCTTTTCTCTGCACATCCTTGAAGGGCAAGCAGGCCTATGATTAAAAAGTGAATTATTCTGTAAAACATTGTATTGATTGAAATTGGTGAAGTCTGGTGTTTTGCTGCCGTATTATAGTACGATTTTCTGTTGGAAACTATCCGTGCCTTTGGCTCTAAATGAGTTGTAGTGAGTAGCTGTCAACTAATTTAGCAAAAGATTTTATTTTTGTGGGGTAAACAGCAGCCAACTATTCGAGATAGTCATGAGATTAGAGAGTTGATGGCCCGTAAAAATGAAAAGCATATTCAAGTCTGAAATTGAGTTCCAAGGTCAATATGATGTTTATTTTGAAGCAAAATGAGTTCTCAAAAATCCGGTGGTAAAAGTAATGATAGCCTAGTACGCACCTGGCAGGAGGTCAATTTCAATAACTTAAGCGATTTTTAAAAGCTAGATTCCCATCAAATACTTTTTCTTAAAACATGATCACAGAATTAGGGAAAATATAAGAAAGAACAATTATCCTATGAAGACATACTGCCCATATTAGCCAATGCTTACCGGCTCACGGAGTTATTTGCAGAGTTTGGTTATTCAAAAGCAAACAGAGTTTTAATGATTTTATTGCTGATAATTAGGCGTAGATAGATCTTCAATGCCTTTATCGAAGAAGCAAAAGCCTTGAATGCTTATTAACTTAGTTCGGTAATTTTTTGCAAACATCTCTAAATAGCAGAATACTAGAACCAACCAACTTAACCATCGCTTGCCAAAAAGGGAGTATAGCTAAATCATAAGAATAATGATTTCATTGATATGATTTACTTCAAAACTGGTAAGCTCAAATTAAATTACCCTCTACGCATTAAGTAGAAAAAATCTCCATTTAGTTAAACTTTTATACTTAGTTCCATTCTATATTCAATATAGAATATTTTATTAAAATTAGTTCAATAGCTTTTACTTATATAGTAACAGGAAATTTCTAGTTTCATCTACTTAACCCGACAAATAGCAAGTCAATAGCTAAAATCTACTTCAAATTAGGGTCAAGATTTTGCAGTTAAGTCAAAGCAAACAAACTTGTATTTGTTTGCCTTGACAAACCGTGTTATTGATGAGCACTAAGAATTTTTTAACTCACAATTATTTACTCAAATAAGAAAATTGAGCTGTTTTCGTCTGTAGAAATAGTAGTTTGTTTACTTTTCCCACCACACTTTGCTATTAATATTGTCTCCACCCATTCTGGCAGCAGCATCCTGATAATTTGAATTGTTTACTGCTTGCTCAGATTCTGGATAGAGATACCTGACTGGAAAGACGTCATTGTTAAAATTGTCTGGGCCGGGAGTTAGCTTGGGAATGCCTGGTCTTCTGATGTTAAACCATGCTTCATGACCGTTAGTAATAAGAGATAGCCACTTTTGGGTCAAAATTTTTGTCAGATCATCTGAGCCATCCAGTGAGACCTTGGTCCTGGAGAAATAATCAGCCGGTACTGCTGTGTCAAAATAGGTGAACGAAGCCGAAATTCCTTTTTCGTAATAGCTTTTAGCATCTCCGGAAATATATCCACGGCTGGCAGCCTCAGGCAAGGCAAACTGCAACTCAGCATATTGCATAAACTGTCCATCAATTCGGTCAGGAACGTCTAGGCTGAGGTCTTCATTTTTGTATATCAACACTACTAGAACGTAGGGAGAGGGAAAGAAAGTTGGACTTCAACGAAATACTCAAGACGAATCGTGGTTGTTAAGCACCTTAGAAACTAAGCTTGCTGCAAGTAGTGACTTCTAATCATGAAATGGGGATCAAGGACGATTATTCTTTCTTGGCGATACAGTATATCAAATAATAAGGGTTGCCTATAATAAGATTCGAAATAGCTATTACTATATTACAAATACATTTATTTTGTCATGATTTAGTCGTTATCAGAATTTTTCCTTGCAGAAATTTTCTGTATCAAATCAAATCAGGTAGTTGTAATTTGCCGTGATGTGAAAATGTGGAAAGGATAAGACAGGATATCATCTGCCACTGCACTTCTTGCTGAAGGAAAAGGTAAAGCTCTTGAGTTTTGATTAGGATAAATAGTAGCTTAACTTTATTGACCAGTTCAACTAATAATCATGTAGGGGCTGTTTGGGATTCTGATAAGCCACCATTCAATCGAGAAAATCCGGCCATAAACCTCTTAAAAGGACATTTATGCGCAAATTTTAATACACCTACTTTTAAAAGTACGCTTATTTTTAAAGTTATTCGTGAATTTAGCACAATAAATAGACGTTGACCTTGTGTTGTCCTTTCCTAATTCTAAACTTAAATCGAGAGTTTTTTGGACAGCTAAAAATAAAATTAATGCCAGGCCAACTTAAAAGCTTTGCCAGTTCATCACCGATATGTTAACAAATTGATCTATTTATATGACTATTGGTAGGTATGTATTTTAATAAGACTGCTCACAATGTTGTACGTAGGTTCTTTACATAAATGGCTGAGGTTCGATTCGGCTATTCCCCCTTTAACCAAAGGGGGTTAGGGTGGGCGTGAAAAACCATCTATAATATTGGTACGTGCAAGATCACGAATACACATATATTTCAAAGCACACACATCGAGTTTGATGCAAGAGGTCTCAGCAATATCTACTGAATTTTAACTAAGAATAATTCGCTGAAGTATCTTTTTAATTGATTTGATTTTTCTTAGTAGAAATAGTAATTAATATATGAATGAAGAGTAAAGCTAAGCGCTCTAAAATCTACTTTATAAGTACTGAGCAATAAATTCGTAGATGTAGGTATTGTTAGTATACCTACTAATCATTTCCATATCTTTAGGTTATTTAAAAATCAAAAGGGATTTAATATAGTTTAAAAACCTACTTCATTAACTGTGAAAAGTAAATTTATTAATATTTTAATTTGCAATACTACGTTTTTACCAATTATTTATAACTATTATTTTTTCTTTACTTTCACTGATATAATTATTGAAAAGTGTGTCTAATATTCCTTCGAAACCCGTTAAACCACTAAAAAAAAATTATCTCACTTCGTGAAGAAAATTTCTTTACTTCAAAAAAAGCAATACAATCATTTTTTAATGTTTGCTTTTCTCCACCCATTTATAGGTGCAAGGAAAGGAAGACTATTTTGTTGCTATGGATCGATAGTAGTACTATTTTTTTGTGTCTTAGGGTTACTTCTATTTTTTCTTAAACTGGAGTACAAATCACTTGTGAAGCCTGATCCACCAGGAACAAACTGAAGGGATAGAAAAGTGGTTCAGGTCGTTGTTTGAAATTTATTCATAAAATAAAAAGCTATTCACTTGTAAGTCAGGTTTTCAGGTTTTAAGTTTAAATGTTTAAACATATGAACATTAAACCTAACCCAAGATTAATGAAGAAAAATTTAATTATTTCGGAAAAGCGCGAAGTAAAGTGGCAGATTAAAATTCTGCATTTTACGTTGATGCTCTTTTTTTTAGTCCAGTTTGTGGGGTTTGCGCAAAGTCAAACCAAGACTTATACTGGGGTAGTCTATGACAACTCAACAAAAGAGACATTACCAGGAGTCAATATTTTGGTAAAAGGTACTACACAAGGTGTAGTGACAGACATTGATGGCAAATTCATCATTTCCATCAATACTCCAAACCCAGTGCTTGTATTCAGCTTTATTGGGATGGAATCCCTAGAATATCCCCTTGGGAGTCAAACACAGCTGGAAATAAACATGGAACCTACTGAAGACAGTTTGGAAGAAGTCGTGGTGGTAGGTTATGGTACACAGAAAAAATCTGATCTGACTGGTGCCGTAGGTGTCGTTAGCGGTGATGATATTTTAAAAGCGCCAGTAGCGAATGCGTTGCAGGGCTTAAAAGGTAAAGTTGCAGGAGTCAATGTATTTCTAAATTCAGGGTCCCCTTCATCTAGTCCACGCGTGTTGATTCGTGGCTTGGGTACTATCAATTCTTCCTCTCAACCATTATATGTAGTGGATGGTGTAGTGATGGAGAACATAGAGTTTTTGAATCCAAATGATATCCAAAGCATGGAAGTATTAAAAGATGCTTCTTCAACAGCTATTTATGGCGCCAGAGGCGCAAATGGAGTTGTGATGGTAAGTACCAAAAGAGGTGCAAAAAACATAGGCATGACCGTGGGCTATGATGGCTATTTTAGTGTTGGGGTATTGCCAAAAAAGATGGATGTACTAAACGCAGAAGAATTCATGAAGGTGCTAGAGCAAGGCTTTGCAAATCATGATAAATATCGTCCTGATTCTCCTATTCCTACGTTCACAAAGAACGATCCTAACCTTTTTGATGCCGATGGAAACCCACTCTATGATACCGATTGGCAAGAAGAAGCTACACGTACTGCTTTGTCCCAAAATCATCAATTGTCTTTCCAGTCAAAAGCAGAGAAGTCCTCTTTTGGAGCTTTTGTCAACTACTCGGATTTGCAGGGGATTATGCTGAACAATTACCTGAAAAGAGTGAATGGTAAATTTGCTTTCGATGCGGATCCTAAAAAGTGGCTTTCTGTTGGTTTGAATCTATTAGCGAATAGTACAACTGAGAATGTTTTCGAAGAAAGTGGTGGACACCAGATGCCAAGAAGATCTATGATTGAAATGCCGGCAATATTCCCTGTGAAATTTCCTAATGGAACTTGGAGTAATTCAGGAATGGTATCTGACCCATATGGCCTTGAAGCCATTCCAAATCCAGTTCATGTGCTTACAACGCAGGATAGGTTGAGAGAGAGAACTAAACTATTTGGTAACATGTACACCACATTCCACCTATTACCAGGATTGGATCTTCGTACGCAGTTTGGATTTGACAAAAACGACTACAATGAGCAGACCTATAGTCCAACTGACCTGATCAATATTTCATCACCAAATGGTTATGCGTATTTAGGCAACAGCAGAAGTCTTTATTGGCAACAGGAAAATTACTTGACTTACACAAAGGAATTTGGCGATCATACCATTAATGCTATGGCGGGTTTAAGTTGGCAAAAAAGAACCTCCGAATATTTTAATGTAAGTGCTACTGGATTCTCCGATGATACATTCAAATTCAATAGCGTGCAGTCTGCAAGTCAGCCGGGAACACCAAATTCCGGTTATGACGAATGGAGCATGAATTCTTATTTTCTACGCGGAAACTATAACTACAAGAGCAAATATCTAGTAACGGTAACAGGTAGAGTTGATGGATCCTCACGATTCGGTGATAATAATAAGTATGGAGTTTTTCCATCTGTAGGAGTTGGATATGTGATTTCCAATGAACCTTTCATGCAAAATATGGCTAGCACGATCAATGAACTGAAGATTCGTTCCAGCTATGGAATTACAGGGAATACTGAAATCCCTACGTATCAATCCTTAGGAACTATTTCAACTGGTACTACTTTAATTAATGGATCCAGAGCACCGTTAAGCTATGTGAATCGTCTTCCAAACCCCGACTTAGAATGGGAAAAGACTAGTCAGTTCGATGTGGGATTTGACTTAGCCTTGCTAGACAGAGCGTTAGTGTTTAGCGTTGATTATTATCACAAGTTGACAACGGATCTGCTGTTAGATAGACCAGTACCGTCTTCTTCCGGTTTTTCAGCGGTAAGAGATAATATCGGTTCGGTATCAAATCAGGGAGTAGAGTTTTTGGTAAAAGCATTTCCGGTGACCACTTCTGATTTTAGTTGGGAGACAAACTTGAACTTCTCTTACAACCAAAACAAAATTGAAAAGTTGGGAGAAAATAACGAGGATATTTTCCCTGGACCAAACTGGGTTTCAGGTAGTCAGACTATTCTTCGCGTTGGCGAATCACTGAGCTCATTCTGGGGATATGAACGACTAGGTACCTGGGGTACAGACGAAGCAGCTGAAGCTGCCGAAGTAGGAGCCATTCCGGGTGAAGCAAAGAGAAGCGCAGAGCGTAAAATCATTGGAAACGGACTGCCTGATTGGACGGGAAGTTTTATCAATAATTTTTATTACAAAAACTTCGACCTGACCGTGGATGTGCAATTTGTAGCAGGAGTGGATATTTTGCAACAATATTTCCACTCTACACAAGATAGAACAGGTTATGCAAGTGGTTTAAAGGATGTGCTATACAACAGTTGGACTGAGACAAATCAGAATACAATGATTCAGCAGATCAGAAATGGACCTTATTCAGGTCAAAGTAGTGAAGTTGACAGTCATTGGGTAGCAAACGGTTCTTATATCAGAGGCAACTTGTTTTCTCTGGGCTACTCATTTAACCAAAATATGTTGGATAAAGCTGGTCTGAATAAATTGAGAGTGTATGCAAGTGTGCAAAATGCGTTTTTGATTAATTCTGATGATTTCAAGGGGTACGATCCTGAAGCATCGTCTTGGGAAGGCAATCAGTGGGGACAGAACATTTTCTTCTTTCAGTATCCTCGGCCTAGAACCTTTACTGTAGGAGTAAGTCTGCAATTCTAATCCTTAAATCAAAATCAATGAAAAAGATATCTATTTTATACTTAGGGGTCATATTACTTGCATCTGCTTGTGATGGGTTTTTGGAAGAAAAACCCAGAGATGAAGTTGCCTCAACTCAATATTTTGCGAGACCGGAGCATGCCCGGGATGCAGTGAATGCGCTTTATAGAACTGGCGCTATGCAATTGTATGAAGCAAACGGATCCTATTCCGGAGCTAGAATAATGTTTGGTCCTTACCTTTCCGGATTTGTGGATAATGAATACAAAGGTCAAGAAGTCCATGTGCAAAGAGGACAATCCATGGTGTACGATGGCCTTAACTTGTCGGACTATTTCAATTCCATGTGGTCTGATATGTACCGTGGGATTTCTCGGGCTAACAATGCGATCAAGTATATTCCTGAAACTCCAGGACTAGGTGAGTCTGATATAACTAAATACATGGCCGAGGCAAAGTTCTTTAGAGCATTGAATTACTACTATCTGGTAAGAATGTTTGGAGCTGTACCCTTGATCACTGAGCCATATGAAAGTTTGGAAAATTTGTTTTTGAAAAGATCAGAGGCAGCTCAGGTGTATGCACTGATTACAGAGGATCTGGAATCCGCGATTAGCAGTGGAGGTCTCCCTAAATTGACTATGCCGAACAACAGCGGTAGAATTACCAAAACGGTGGCTCAGACAATTCTGGCAGAGGTATATCTGACCATGAGTGGAGCTGCTGTGGGTGAGGATAATTATGCTAAATCAGCGCAAACTGCAAGAGCAATTGTTAATTCGGGAAATTATTCCTTGGTGCAACATTCCAAAGATGGGGCAGGTGAACTTGTTCCCAATGGCTCTGCCTACAACAAAATCAAGGACAGTGAGCAGGTACCAAACGAATACATCTATTATTATGAATATGAAATTGGCATAGCCAATAATATTTATCCTAGCTGGAGTTATCCTTCAAACATATCTCCTTTACTTGCCTATGCAATCGCTAACAATGCTTATGCACCAACTCCGCCTTTGATCGCTTCTTATGACGCTAAAAATGATCTTAGAGTACAGGAGAAGCAGTATTTTCATTCTTCTATAGAGTTGAATGGCGAGGTAATTGAATTTCAGAAAGCTCCCTTTATGTGGGAAGATCAAGAGGCCGCTTATCAGACTGCCCTTTCAGGAAAGGATATGCCAATTTATACCTACGCTGATGTGTTGTTGATAGGGGCAGAAGCTATTGCTAAGTCTGAGGGCGTAACTGCCGAAGCTGTTGACTACCTGGCTAAGATCAGAGAAAGAGCGCTTTGGAAAAAGGATCCTTCAGAAATTAGAAGTGAGCTGTCTGGACTTTCAGTAAGTCAGTTTGTAGAAGAGGTGTGGAAAGAACGGGTAAGAGAATTGGTATTTGAATTCCCGATCTGGTTTGATGTTATGAGAACAAGAAAGTTCCCTAAGACAACTAACGACGGTACGGGCGACATTACTTTTGTAGATGCGGTAGGAACTACCAACTTCTTCAAAGGCCCAATCAAGGAGCAAAATATGCTCTTTCCACTTCCTGAACAGGAATTACAGCGAAATCCTTCCTTAACTCAAAATCCAGGATACGCTAATTAATAATTTATTTGCTTAAGGGCGGGAATTTTTTCCGCCCTTATTTTATTGCGGTCATTTCTTGAAAAGGAAATGTTCCTGCTACCGCTTTGCGCTAATATTTCTAAAAATTATGAATAGATTAAGTAATCAACCACAGGTCCCTATTGTTAAGAATAAGCAACAGTTCGATTCTTACGATGTATTTCCTGCCTTTGAGCTTAAAGAGGAGCAGATTAAAGAAGGGTATTTAACTCTTTTTGAAAAGGTTCAAACTTCAAAACTGCTTGTCCTGGATGGATATGTAGGAATCGATTGGAGAGAAATAACGGAAGCACTTTCAGCTTATTTCACACAACAAGGGATTCAACATAATCTGATCAATAGTGCCGATTATTATAAATCCTCTTCGGAAATAGAGGAAATGATTGCTCCTTATCTGGGTGGCGATGACCCTGTTTTTGGCACGAAAACAGATCTGACTTTAAGTGATTATGTAGATTCTTCTCTAGTGAATTCTATTCACGTGGATTCAACTGTGACTACTGTTGTGTATGGCACAGGAGCATCATTGAGTGGGTTGAAAGGAGTTTTGGTGTATTTCGATCTGCCAAAAAATGAACTTCAATACCGGATGCGGGCTGGGGCTATTTCCAATTTGGCAAGTAGTGATTCCAAGTCTCCCAAGCAGATGTACAAGCATTTTTTCTTTGTGGATTGGGTGATTTGTAATAAAGAAAAAAAGAGGTTGCTGCCCGAGCTGGATTTTATTGTTGATCAGCAGAGATCCAATCATCCGACCTGGATGACGGGAGAGACACTCAGGAATGGGTTAACAGCCATGTCCAAATCATATTTCAGGGTTAGACCATGGTTTGAACCCGGCGTATGGGGAGGGCATTGGATGTCGGAGCATTTTGTTGAATTACCTCAAAATGAACCAAATTATGCGTGGTCATTTGAAATGATAGTACCGGAAAACGGCTTGATTTTTTCTTCTGCTGAAGTTTTATTGGAGGTGTCATTTGATTGGGTGATGTACCAAGCCGGTGAAAATGTGCTGGGAAAAGCGTACCGCCGATTTGAGGATGATTTCCCAATACGATTTGATTTTTTAGATACCTTCGATGGGGGTAATTTGTCTATACAATGTCATCCATCCGTGGAATATGCCAAAACTCATTTTGGTGAAAAGTTCACCCAGGATGAAACCTATTACATAATGGACACTAAGCCTGGAGCAAATGTATATTTGGGATTTCAGGAAACGATTGATTCACAGGAATTTAAAAAAGCACTGGAAGAATCAATTGAGTCTGCTACTGAAATAGACATTGAAAAATTTGTTCAAATACTACCTTCTGTCAAGCATGGGTTCTATTTGATTCCAAACGGTACGATTCATTCTTCGGGAATTGACAATATGGTTTTGGAGATAAGTGCCACCCCTTACATCTATACCTTTAAGATTTATGATTGGCAGCGATTGGACCTGAATGGTGAACCACGTCCGCTTAATGTAGATCGTGCCTTTGAAAATCTGGATTTTACCAGAAAAGGGGAGGTGGTGCAAGAAACGTTGATTTCAAAACCAATTACAGTTGATTCTGGGTCTGACTGGGAAAAGGTCCACCTTCCTACCCATGCTGCGCATTTCTATGACGTGATTCGTTATGAATTTGACTCGGAGGTATCCATTCCTACAGACGGACAATGTCATTTATTGATGCTGGTAGAGGGAGATAGCTTGAGTTTTAGTACTGCTCCTGATCACCAGGTGAAGTTTAATTATGCGGAGACATTTGCTGTCCCTGCTGCTACAGGAAATTATACACTAAAAAATCTTGGATCTCATCGGGCAAAAGTGATCATCGCCTATGTCAAAGAATCAGCCTGTAATTAATATGATACTGAATAGAATTAACCTTGAACGTAATATGAAAACCTGTCAGCTAGGGCATTTAATAAAACTCAAATCTGCACTACTTTTATTCTTCGTTATAAGTTGGACAATAGCAACATCTTTCGCCCAGCACCATCGGGTGTTCAGCCTGGGAGAAGAAACAAACTCTGGAGAAGGATTTTCATTATTTCCATCCAGTTACAATGACTTTATCGCACATGACTTTGGCTTTGAAGACCGGATTTTCTGGATCGGAAGAGATGATGTCAAAACTGAACTTCCTTATATCCTTCCTGGTCCTAAAGATAGTTGGGGAGGCACGGGGAGTACCGCAGGCATTCGTTCCCATTTTTTAAATTTTGGATTTGTACTTCAGAAAGTCAATAAGGTAGGTGGTGTTCTGAAACTTGATCTTGCTGATGCTGATTCTTTGCATGCAGCTAAGGTGAAAGTTCTTGTAAACGGTGAGAATTTCGTATTCAACCTGGAAAAAGGCAAAGGTTTGGTATTGGATGGTGCAAAAGGAAGTGCTAGTTCTGAGCAGATGGTTGAAATCACTTTGCCGAAAGGGATCTTGAAAAATGGGTTCAACCGTATTTCGATTTCTATTCTGGATGGAGGATGGATAGCATTTGATCAGATTTCATTAGAAACAGAGAAAGATATTCTACTCAGTAGTATCGATGATGCTGTAATAGGAAATGTAGAAGCTGGGAATTATCAACTGGTGGATTTAGGCAAAAACATTCAGCCACTATTGGTGGAGGTTTTTCAGTTGGACAATGATCCAGAATTAACGGTGAAGCTTGACGGCGTAGAAATCCTTCGTCAAAAACTGGAACAGGGTAACTATTTGGTAGAAGCTGGAATGCCTGCTGTCAGGAAGTCTCAGGTAAGTACATATGAGATTTTGCTCGACGGTAAACTGGTAGTACAAGGTCAGGTGTCCAGAGCTCCGCAGTCTACCAAGAAACTGAGTGGATATGTCAATACACTATTGGGAACAGCTCATTCCAGGTGGATGATAGCGCCCGGCCCGTGGATGCCATTTGGGATGGTGAAATTGAGTCCTGACAATCAAAATTCAGGCTGGCAGGCAGGCTATGATCCCAACTTTGAATCTATTGGCACTTTTAGCCATATCCATGAGTGGACGATGACAGGTCTTGGTACTTTCCCGACTAGTGGTGATAAAATACAAACATCTGTGGGTGACCAAAATGATGTGAATTCCGGCTATCGATCTGCGATAGACAAGGAAACAGAGCAAGCGGGGATTGGTGAATACAAGGTGCATTTAACTGATACAGACATTTGGGCTTCTTTGACTGCTACGGATCGAGCCAGTTTTCAAAAATATGAATTTGGAAGAGGAAAAAGTGGAAGAATAATGATCGATCTATCCATACCTACCGAATATGGTTATGAAATTGAATCCTGTGAAATCACCAAAGTTTCAGCGACTAGAATAGAAGGGAAAAGCCACCAATTGACTCCCAATGCTTGGTCAGAAGGTATTGGACAAGATTACATCTTACATTTTGTGATTGAATTTGATCAGCCTATTGTTAATTTTTCCCATTGGGTAGATGATCAAGTTGTGCCCGGGCAAAACCTATTAGCTACTAATCCAAAAAGTGCAGGAGCATTTGTTGAGTTTGATCTTCAAAAACAGCAAACGGTTCAAATGCGGACTGGTATCTCCTACGTGAGCATAGAGAATGCTGGCCAAAATCTTGAAGAGGAGATTACTAAACCATTCGGTTGGGACTTTAAAGCGGTAGTTGCCAGTCAGCAGGAAACGTGGGACGAACTGCTGGGTAGGGTGCAGGTAACCAGCAATGATGCACGAGAAAAACAACGATTCTATACCAACATGTACCGTGCGTTGGCGGGTAGAAATACGTTTTCAGATGTTGACGGCAGGTGGCGAGATGCGGACGAGAATATTCAGCAGTTTGAGGATCCAACTGATTTGGCAATGGGGGGTGATGCATTTTGGAATACCTTCTGGAATCTGAATCAGTTCTGGAACTTGGTCACCCCAGATTGGACTAATCGATGGGTAAGATCGCAATTAGCCATGTATGATAATGCGGGCTGGTTAGCCAAAGGTCCGGCAGGCATGGAATACATCCCGGTGATGGTAGCTGAGCATGAAATTCCATTAATTGTAGGAGCCTACCAGATGGGTATTAGAGATTACGATGTAGAAAAGGCGTTTGAGGCAGTGGTGAAAATGCAAACTACTGAAGCGACAGAAGTTGGAGGTGGTTTTGCCGGAAACAGGGACTTGAAAACCTACCTTGAGCATAACTATGTACCCTATGATCAGGGCCGTTTTTCCAATTCCTTGGAATATAGTTATGACGATTGGACGGTGGGGCAATTTGCCAAAGCTCTTGGTAAGACTGCTGAATATAACCAGTTTAATGATCGAGGCAGCTGGTGGAAAAATGTGATCGATCCTGAAACAGGCTATGCTAGAATGAAAGATGCGGCGGGAAACTGGCTTGAGGATTTTGATCCGTTTACTTCTGGAGCTAATCACCATTATGTCGAAGGAAATGCTTGGCAGCTTACTTTTTTCGTACCGCAGGATGTCCCGGGATTGATGAAAGCTGTTGGAAAACAAAAGTTCTTGGAACGACTGGAATGGGGTTTTGAAGAAAGTGATCGCTGGAGATTCAATGGCCCCAATGATCAATATTGGGACTATCCGGTTGTTCAGGGAAACCAGCAGTCCATGCACTTCGCCTTTCTATTCAATTATGCAGGGAAACCTTGGTTGACTCAAAAATGGAGCCGTGCCATACTTGATCGCTACTATGGTTATGAGGTAACCAATGCCTATTTGGGAGATGAAGACCAAGGGCAGATGAGTGCCTGGTTTGTAATGGCATCCATCGGTTTATTCCAAGTAGATGGCGGTACTCGTGCTACACCAATCTATGAAATCGGAAGTCCGCTATTTGAAAAGGTAGAAATCTTGCTGGACAATCAGTTTGGTAGAGGAGACAAATTTGTCATCAAAGCAACCAATGCAAGTCGGAAAAATAAGTATGTACAAAATGCCACACTTAACGGGAAACCACTTCACCAATTTTGGTTTGAAGCTAAAGACCTCTTAAAAGGAGGTGAGTTAGTATTGGAAATGGGGCCAACCCCAAATGAACAATGGGGAACTTCCTTATTGCCTTATTAGAGAGGATTTCACATCTCATACCTCTTAAGGATATTAATTAATAACAACCCAAAATAGTATCAAATGAAAAAATACCTAGCAATAGTAACTATAGCGCTGGCTTTCAATGCCAATGCCCAACAACATTCAAAGACTGACCAAGAGATTTCTACTGAAATAGCAAATGATAAGGATTTTAAATTTGTCAAAGACAAAGCATTAGAAATAATTGCTGAAGGCTTCACTGCCGGTGATGGGTACCGCGAAGTATGGATTAGAGACTACAATACCTTTATTAGTATTGCGTCCAAAGTTTACCCAAAGGAAGAACTGAAGGAAAATCTGCTCGTGTTTTTCAGAATGCAGGGTGAGGACGGGAATATAATCGATGGATTTTCGCCCGCCGAAAGTATAAAAGAAGGAGAGACAGATTTTAGCTATTCTGAGCTCGAGCCAAGGTATGCAGGCCACAAAAACACAGTGGAGACTGATCAGGAAACTTCGCTCATCCAGACGGTTTACAAATATATAAAAGCAACGAATGACGATTCTATTTTAGATGAAATGGTTGGAGCAAAGACTGTTTCAAAGCGATTGGAATGGGCTATGGAGTTCCTGATGAACGAACGATACTCAAAGGAATATGGATTAATCTGGGGAGCAACCACAGCCGACTGGGGAGATGTGCAGCCAGAGCATGGATGGGGTGTAGATTTGGATGAAAATACACATAGAGCCATTGACGTGTATGATAATGCAATGATGATTATTGCACTGAATAACCTGATGGAAATTCTACCCGATACTCGAACAAAATGGAATCCAATCAAGGAAGACTTAGCCAAAAATGTTAGAAAACACTTATGGGATAAAAAAGAGCAAAAATTCATTCCACACATTTACTTGGAAGAGTCTCCTTTTCCAAAAGATTTTAACGAACGGGAGATTTACTATTTCGGAGGAACAGCCATAGCCATTGAAGCTGGACTGTTATCGAAAAAGGAGATTAAAGCTTCCCTAGATGAAATGATCAGCAGAGTAAAACAAGCAGGAGCTCCTTCCATCGGATTGACTATCTATCCTCCCTATCCTGAAGGATTTTTTGCCAATAAGATTATGAACCCAGTTTATAGCTATCAAAATGGTGGGGACTGGACATGGTTTGGTGGTAGAATGATTTTAGAATTAGTGAAAAATGGATTCGTCAAAGAAGCCTATGAGCAGATTCAGCCTATGACTGCACGTGTGGTTAAGAATAATGGGTTTTTTGAATGGTATTCAGTAAACAACGAACCTAGAGGATCAGGAACCTTCAAAGGTAGCGCCGGGGTATTATATGATGCAATTGAAGCATTGGAAAATGCTAAAAATGAGAAATAACTCTACTATGGAATTGATTCATAGCTATAAAATAAGCGCGTTATGGTACAAGTAGGAGTAGATATAGGTGGCAGCCATATAGCTGCATGCCTATATGATAGTACCAGTCAACAGTTGATCCTCGATTCGAAGATTACCTACCAGGTAAATCCTAATTGGGATTCAAACCAGATACTTGACACCTGGTGTTCTGCTATTAGTAAAACGATGACCTACGCCAAAGAACCAGTACTTGGTGTCGGAATAGCGATCCCGGGGCCTTTTAATTATTTTGAGGGTATCAGTCTGATTTCTGGAGTTAATAAGTATGAAAGCTTATTCGGACTAAATATCAAACATGAGATTGCAGAAAGGTTAGGCATATATACCACCCAGGTGAGATTTATAAATGACGCTTCTGCATTTGCAATAGCAGTTTCCAAACTGGGCAAAGCAAAGGACTTTAATCGATGTGTTGCCATTACGCTGGGAACTGGCCTTGGAGCATCTTTTATCTCCAATAAAAAACCTGTGTTCTCGAATAGTAAAGTGCCAGCAGGCGGTTTTTTATACAATCAGCAGCACAATGGGGTAATGGCTGATGAGCTATTTTCTACTCGGGGACTGGTGCATCTATATCAAAAAGTTAGCGGGAATCTTGCGATTAATGCACTTGAGATTTTTGAACTGAGCAAACATGATGTTTTGGCACGCAAAACGTTTGAGTTATTTGGGAAGGAGCTGGGGAGTTTTCTCAATCCTTATTTAGAGACCTTCGGAGCAGAAGTTTTAGTATTAGGAGGTAATATTTCCAATGCTTTTGAAGCATTTAAGGAACCTCTGATGTCTGAATTGTCAATCGACGAAGTCCTCTTATCAGGGCTAATGGATCATGCGGCCTTGATAGGTGGTGCGTTACTGATTGAAGATGCTTATTATGCAGAGTTGTATGATTTAATCCGTTTGATGTGATGCAGAAGCTAACTGATCATACGCCAAAGTATGGAAAGATTGCCCCTATACTTCTAAGCTACATTGTCATGGGCTTTGTGGACATAGTGGGAGTCTCGACCGGCTTTGCCCAAAAGGATTTTAATCTGACCCCCACAATGGCTCAGCTAATTCCGTCTATGGTATTCGTTTGGTTTTTTGTGTTGTCCATTCCAGTAAGCTTGCTTCAGAATAAAATAGGGAAAAAAAATGTATTGCTCATCGGCATTGGAGCTACGGCCTTGGGAATGTTTACTCCTTTCGTCAGTTATACTTTCCCCGTGTTTTTGTTATCATTTGTGCTATTGGGAATTGGAAACACATTCATTCAGGTTTCCTCTAATCCGCTGCTTCGGGAAGTTGTATCGGAAGGGAAATACCCATCCTTGCTGAGTATATCACAATTCGTCAAGGCAATTAGCTCATTACTCGGGCCTTTAATTGTTGCGTTTATGGTGTCTTATACTGGGGACTGGAAAAACGTGTTTTTGGCCTATGGGTTTATCTCGGTTGCCACTGCTGCTTGGCTTAGCAAAACAGCTGTACAAGAAAAATACAAAGCTGACTCGACAAGTTTTAAAGAATGCTTTGCGCTGCTTGGTGATCCTTTTATTGCATTCATGGTATTCACCATCTTCCTTATTGTGGGAATAGATGTAGGGATGAATACAAACATTCAGGGCTTACTTGGGTCTAAGTTCGGTCTGAGTCTTGAAGATTCATCTTTGGGCATCAGTTTATACTTTTTTTCTTTAATGGTTAGCCGATTTCTTGGCGCTATGATGTTGAGTAAAATGAGCCATTTGAAGTTTCTCAAGTGGTCAAGTTTATTCACGGTGCTGTTTTTTGTAGGATTACTCTTCTCATCAAGCCTAACAACAACTCTGATTTCTATTGTATTGATAGGTTTGGCCTCTGCCAATTTATTCCCACTGATCTTTGCACTCACTATTAATAAAAGACCAGAGAGAAGTAATGAGATTTCCGGTCTGATGACCATGGCTATAATAGGAGGGGCTGTGATTCCTCTGATCATGGGATTGGTACAGAAAAATTCAACAGTGAATGGTGGTTTTGTGATATTAACGATTTCAGCTGTGATGATCGCTTTTTCACATAGGATACTCCTTAGTCATCAAGATAGAAGCGTTATATAGTGAAATAGATAATAAACTTATTGTATTAAAAAAATCCGCCTATTTTTTTAATACATGCCTCATTTTAAATTAGTTATGAGTAAGATAATTTATCTTTAAAGTAATAGGTTATTAGATTTTCATATCATAATTGAAAATTTCGAATATTGTTGATAGATTTCGATTGGAATGTTTATATTTCTTTGAAAGTAATTTTAAATTAGGGTAAACCATGCAGGTTAATGATTTCAAATTAGATCTTAAAAGTGCTATCCCATATCATGTACAAGTAGAAAAATACATGAGAGATTTGATTAAAATAAAGGAATACGCTTCAGGAGAATCCTTTTTGCCCCAAGAAGAAAGTTTGGCAAAACGATTTGGGATTTCTCGGAATACTGTGAGGCAAGCGATAGATAAACTGGTACAAGATGGATTGGTAGAGAGAAAGAGAGGAGTTGGTTCAAAGGTTGTTGCGCAAAATATATCAACCCGTCTTGATCAATGGATTTCTTTTACCAAAGAAATGAGAGATAAGGGCATTGAGGTGGTAGAATACTCTGTTAAAGTTGGTTTTGTATTACCGGATGAAAGAATCGCCAAAGCACTCAATCTATCACGCGATACTGAAGTTTGTTGTATGGAAAGAGTACGAGGGGCAAAAGACGCTAAATACCTTTTTAGTATTTCTTATTTTCACCCTAGGATTGGGTTGACAGGAAAGGAGAATTTTTATCAGCCTTTATATGAAATGATGGAACAGGAGTTTAATGTGATCGTTGCAGTTTCTAAAGAAAAACTGAAAGCAATTGCAGCACCTACCGCAATAGCAAAAGCCCTGGATATTAAAAAAGGTGACCCCGTTTTAAAACGTGAACGCCTTGTACTCGACCAAGGAGATCGACCCGTTGAATATAATCTGGTCTATTACGCAACAGATTATTTCTCATATGATATTGATTTAAAAAGAGAAATCTAGGTCTTCTTAATGCGGTATTAAATAATATGACTATTCGCTATGTTGCACGTATGGGTAAATAGCCGCAATAAGTAACCTGTCGAATAATTTTTCGCCAAAATATCTTCTGTTCAGTTTGTACACAAACTCATCGAGATAATTCTGAATATACTTTTCGGATACCATGTGGTAGATTCCTAGCAGGTTCCTCTTTAGGTTACTGATTGCAGTATGAACCCAGTTTAGCTCCCCATTTGCTACGCTTTTCGATGATTTTACTTTGATATGGTTGTCCACCAACCTTTCTAAATTTACACTAGCTTGGCTTTTATCAGTGGTTAGAACCGATTTCTTATCAATAGAATCCTTAACAAACTGTTCGATGGATTCTGCAGTCTCATTTGTGAGTACTTTCATTTTGAAGAACCCACAATGCCTGCTGACTTTTCCAGTAGTGATATTTTCTGATAGGGATATTCTGCCGCAAAGGCCACGATCGCCTGCTTCTGGATGCCTTTTCCCCCTCTTGAATTTATTTTGAAGCTCCTCAGAGATGGCTTTTGAAAGCTAGGCCTCACATCGTATTCAACCATCCCGTTTAACCTATACAAATCATCTTTTTTACCCATAAGGATCCTGATTTTATGCATTAGGTTGAAAGACGTTTCGTATCTACGGAGTCCCAGCTGTCTGTGTAACTTCAAGCAGGAAAATCTTTTCTTTGTGGCAGACATGAGCAGAAAGGCAGTAAACCACGTATGCAGAGAAAGATTACTGGCTTCCATCACCGTCCCTACCTTAAGAGAGGTTTTTCTTCTGTATTTACTGCATTCAAAGAACTTGCTTGTGCTAAACCAATAATGCTTGGAAAAGGCACTACAGGTTTTACAGTAAACCCCTGCTTTTTCTCGGTGGATGTAAAGAAACTACTCAGCTACCAACCAAGCGATATAAGTCAGATTCTGCAAGACGTTTTTTGAACGTTTGAGTAGTGTATCCATCGGAGCTGATTACATAGAAGTCTTCGGCTCCTCTAGAGGACTTAAACTGTCCTGAGACCTGCCTTCGGGTAGGCAGGTTTTCTGTTTTACTTTGATATTCCGGACCGCTCTTTCCAAACCATTGTTGTCAGGAGGCACTTTGTGGTAGTGCAAAAATGTCAGGATGGAATCTCTGTATTTCAGGAGTTTTTTCTGGAAAGCGACTGCTTCTTTATGGGCTGGATTTACGGAGATTTTGAGCAGTTTGTCCAGTTGGTCTTCTAAGAAAGTTATGCTCTTGTTAACATCCTAGGAAGGACACTCAGGAATCTTTTCTTTACAGAGATGGCTTTCCTGAACATAGCTTTGAAGTTCTCAGCCCATGTTGACTGGTATTTTTCCACGATATAGTTGAGGTCTCCGGGCAGAGGTGCGCAGCAGAGCTGGTAACTACTTCCCGAATAGTGAAAATAGGTTCTCCAGGCATCATGGCACAGTATCGCTTGACCAAATTCATCTTGAAAGGGGCTTGTTATCATTCTGATATCGGGAAAGACGACTCTCAAGGTCCACAATCCGAGACTCCAGAAGGCTGATCCTTCCCATGAGCTTACCGTTCATGTTGACCAAACCCTAAATCTGTTTATCTCTGTTGTCCAATATTCCGATGCATTAGTTATTGAGTATTCAACCTTAATCCCATATAAACCAGTCCTTTCAGCTATTTTTACCCACATATTAAGGTGGATAAATCAACCTAGAAACTGACTGTTAAAACCCCCAAACAAAACAATCCAATACGAGAAAGGAAGGCTTATCGAACTCAAAAATCTTGACCTTCGGTTAATTAAAAAGAACCTGAGTAGTTATAGCTTCGATAATACAAGACAAGTCTATGAAGTGTTTACTTAAACGTGGATAAAGCAAACTGCCAAACATTAGTAAATTTTGAAATGATGCTAGGGGAAGTTTTTATGAGCTTTAATTCCTATGATCGACGAAGCAGCAAAAGGCTGCTCCAGTTGTAAAGCAGCCTAAAGTGATATTTAGAGTGGTAATTATTTTTAATTGTATCCTGGATTTTGATACATCCTCTCTGGATCCAATTGGTATTCATCAAAGGGAATAGGGTAGTATCGATCTTTAGTGCTGATGTTTTGAAGATTTGCCTGTCCAAACTCAGACTGATTTTTACTTTGGAAGTAAGTCACCAATTCTTCTTTAGTAAAGGCTCTCAGAAGGTCATACCAGCGCTTTTGCTCAAAAGCTAATTCTACTCTTCGTTCGTGTAGAATGGCCAGTTTCAGATTTGGAAACTTGGTTGAGTAGGCAGAATTCTGCATTGCTGATTCGTAAAGAGGCAAACCAGCTCTATCCCGTACCTGGTTGAGGAATCCGATTGCTTCTGAGTCATTGCCTAGCTGCATATTGACTTCGGCAAGAAGGAGAATCACGTCAGCAAATCGCATCATAATATGATCGTTTCCTCCCCATCCATTCACTCCGGCTGCATCGCTTACATCTCTGTATTTGGTGATAAACCATTGCTGTACTATCGGTGCTGGTGCAAATTTCACAGAGAACTCTTTACGAGGATCATTCTCCTCATATTCATTCACCAGATCTAAATTCACTCGTGTTCCCTCACCGGTAGATGGACGTAGAGAGTTGACAGTCTCTCCTAAAGACTGATTATTTCTTGCCACTGCTGAGCTTAAGTTAGGATCACCTTGACGGTAAACAATCTGAAAGATCAACTCTGGATTGGTAGATTTCTGATCTATGTCAAATACAGATTCGTAACTAATATCTTTCAGGTCACCAAAGCTTCTGCGGCTATAGGCTTCATTCAGATTTTTTCTGGAAAGGCCGAAATATGCGGATGGATCTTGGCCAGGTATGTTATTACTTCCCATTGTCAAATACACTTCACCAAGGAGTGCGAATGCAGCCAATTTTGATACGCGTCCTTTACCTGATAGAGGTTGGATGTCAGGAAGAGAACTGGCAATCGCCGCTTCAAGATCAGACACGATCAGTGCATAAACATTTGCTTCAGTCTCACGAAAAGTAAGCTCTGCCAATTGATCGGGCGTTTCGATTTGCTCAGTCACCACGGGGACTGGTCCCCACTTGCGCACCAAATGATAATAAGTCAATGCACGAAGATATTTGGCTTCTGCCAAATGAATGCTTTTCAGGCTTTCATTGGTGTAAGTCACTTCTTCAATGTTATTCAACACATAATTGGATCTGGAGACAATCGTATAAAGTGCTGACCAATAAGATTTCATAAACGTATTGCTGGGAATGAGCGAAAAGTCGGTGAATTGAAAAGGCTCACCCGCACTTGACTGGTTGTCATTTCTACCGATGTCATCGCTTCTTTCGTCACTGTATAAGCCACTTCCCTCACCTAAAGCACTATTACTGCGGATCGCTGAGTAGATCCCATTGACTGCTAGCTCTACATCAGTTTCTGACTTTAGAAAAGTAACCGCTGGGACTGCATTTGGATCTGACAGATCCAAAAATTCCTTTCCACATCCCTGTAAACCAATCAGGGAGATGAGGATAATAATTAGTTTGCTATAAAATTTCATATCGTAATTCTCTTTTGGTGGTTAAAAGGTCAGTTTCAAGCCTAAGTTGTAAGAGCGCATCAATGGATATTTACCATAATCCACCCCCGGAGTAAGGTTAGCGCCATCGTTATAATCAACTTCAGGGTTGTAGCCTAAGTATTTGGTAAACGTGAAGACATTGTCAACTCCGGCATAAACCCGTAAGCCAGAAATAGACATGCGCTCCAATGCAGCCATATTTCTTAGTGTGTAGCCCACAGTGATATTTGTGATCCTTAAATAAGAACCATCCTGCACATAGAATGTGGAAAGTCTGGTAGAGTTACTTTGAGTTCCGCCACGGGAAGCCTTGTAAACCGATCCGTTACCGATATTATTGGCATCACGGTAGCGCTCATTCACTACGGCATATTGATTGCCCGAAGCTTCCATATTAAACAAGTAATAGTCTTGTCCATCAAGTACTTCATTGCCTTGAGAACCGTTCATTGACACAGCGAAATCAAAGTTTTTGTAATTTCCTGTTACCGACATGCCATAAGTGAAGTCAGCATAAGGAGAGCCTATTACTGTCTTATCTTCATCATTTACAATACCATCTCCATTGATATCTTCAAAGTAAAGATCGCCGGCATGCAGAGGAGTACTGGAAGATAAAGAACGAGGTGGGCCTTTAATCTCATATCCATCAGGAAAAGATTGGGTCGCTGGGTTGTATATCGCATCATCTGCGGCAATATTATCCAAGTCACTTTCCTGTACCATTCCTGCTACTTTGAATCCATAGAACATGCCGATGGGCTGCCCCGTAGTGGTAATATGTGTCAAATAGGAACGTTCTGCGCCTCTGGAAAGAATCGTACTTCCTCCACCTAGATCCAATACTTTGTTACGGTTTAATGAGAAATTTCCGCTTACGTTCAAGTTGAAATCCTGTCTGGAAATCACAGCACCGTCGAGCTGGAGGTCCATACCTTTGTTCTCAACTTTTGAATCTTCCATATTGGTCAGTATGGAGGAGGTTCCTGAGATTGCCGAGATAGGACGGTTAAATAGAAGGTTGTAAGATCTGCTACTGTAGGCATTTGCGATAATCGATAATCTACCATCAAAAAGCTCAGTGTCAATACCTAAGTTAAATTGACTAGTAGACTCCCAGCCCAGTGACTGATCCCGCAGTGCTTGAGGCCACACAGAGGAAGCGATGTTGCCATTTCCAAACACCACGCCTTGAGGGCTCGATACTACCTGGCTGTAGTTGTAATTTCCGATGTTGTTGTTTCCGCTGAGCCCCCAGCTGGCACGAAGTTTTAGAGATGAACCTTCTCCTAACCAGTCATTGTAGAATTCCTCGTTCGAAATATTCCATGCTGCTGAAACGGAAGGAAAATTCCCATAGCGATTTAGGGGGCCAAATCTGGAGGAACCATCTCTACGGAATGACGCTGTCAAATAATATCGGCTATCGTAATTATAGCCAACTCTGGCAAGATAGGAAAGTAGTGTGTTCTTGGATTTTCCCGTAGCTCCGTTCATTCGAAAGTTTGCCGGATCCGCCCCCTTGCCTGTTATTTCTTTGATGTTGTCATTTTCAAATCCGTTGGAAGTTACACTGATTACATCTACGTCTGTAGCTTGTACTGTGTATCCGGCGAGAGCATTGAGTGAGTGTTTGTTAAAGTCTTTCAGGTAGCTAAGGGTGAATTCGCTTAATTTATCTCGCTGATTAAGTGTTTGAGCAGTTGCATACCCAGCAGCTTTTGCCTGATCTGAGAAAGGAGGATTTGCACCACTGCTCAAGCTGGTTGGATTGTAGAACTCATACTTTTCATTGTAATTCTGCATACCCAGATTTGCTTTAAAAGTCAATCCTTTCAGTAGGTCATAACTTGCATTTACATTGTAGGTGCTACGTTGTCCCAGTCTGCTGATGATAGTTTCGCTGGCCAATGCCAGTGGATTCTCGATAGATTGAAATCCAAAGGGCGTAGAGAGTGAAGCGGCTTGGTTTTTTGCCAAGGTACCATCTGGGTTGTAAGCTGGAAAAATTGGCATATATATCAATGCTCCTAATATTGGTCCTTGGTTGAAGCGTCCTTCTCTTACTTCCCGGTTGTCGTTGGTGGTCAATGAGACATTTGCTCCAACTCTAAATCGCTCACTTACTTCAGAATCAATATTTACCCGAAGATTCAGCCGCTCTTGGCCTGTTGTCTGGATTATTCCTGGCTGATTCTGGTACGCACCACTCACGAAATAACGGGCTTTCTTATTTCCGCCGCTGATCGCCAAGTTGTAGCGTTGAGTATTTGCAGTGCGGTAAAGCACATCCTGCCAATCTGTATTGTATTGAGGGGCAATTGGCTGTTGGCTTGCGAAGTCATAGAATTCTGTAGGGATGCTGACACCACCTGCATTTCCTACACTGGCAACCCGTACTTCATTTGGATCAGAATACATGGCATCGTTCCAAGGTCTGCCAGCATTTTCGATCAGGTTTTTATAGTTGTTGTTTCTTGCGTCGATTAGCAGGTCCACAAACTGAGTGGAATTCAAAAGCTTTACTTTCTTTTCAAGTTGCTGGGTGCCCGACATGAAGTCAAATTCCACTTTCGCATGTCCTTCTTCACCTCTTTTTGTCGTGATCAAAACAACACCGCCGGATGCCCTAGAGCCGTAAATAGCAGCTGAAGCAGCATCTTTCAAAATATTAATTGACTCTATATCATTGGGATTGATGTACACATCATTTCCCGCAGGGTAGCCATCAATTACATATAGAGGGGAGGAGCTCGCGTTGATTGAGCCGATGCCTCTCACTCTCACTTTGGTAGTTTCATAAGGAGCACCGGATACCTGAGATACCTGAACTCCTGCCACTTTACCCACTAGTGCTTGACCTACTGTCGGAGTGGTCAGGTTGAGGTCTTTTGCCTTTAAATTCGACACTGCCCCGGTTAGATCTGATTTTCTTAATGTTTGATAGCCGATTACTACCACCTCTTCGAGAGAAAGATCCTCTGATACGAGCTGGACGTCAATTACTTGGCGGCTATTAACAGAGGTCTCTTGAGAACTATAGCCCATGAGCGTAAAAACAAGCACAGCATCCTGCCCCGTACTGAGACTATATTTTCCGGATGGATCAGATATGTCATAATTATTGGTGCCTTTTTCAAATACCGATACGCCTTCTAGAGCGGCACCTTTGCTATCGGTAATGTTTCCTTCCACACTTGTTTGGGCAAAAGTTTTGCCGACAAAGAGTAGAAATAACAGTGAAACTGTCAATAAACGGTTCATCATACTAATTAATTAGGGTTGGGAGATTATTTACTCACCAGGTTATTTGGGTAAGTCTTGCGTTGTTTTTGCGGGATGATGAGACAGCGAAGCCGTGATTTTTATCGCCAAAAAGAGCGAATCCTTCAAGTTCATCTGTGGGATCTAAGTCTACTTGCTTCAAGACAACTTCTTTCCCTATTTTTATGGAGGCTTCAAAATCCAGAAACGTTAGTCTCCACGTTCTTCCTTCGATTTGATTTTGGATAAGGACAAGAATTCCTTTTTCAGGAATCCAGTGTAGGTTTTGTACCCAAGGGGAACAGGTGAATTTAGCTACTAATACACCGGGCTCACTTGTCCTTTTTGCTGTGAATAGCGCTTGTGGGTCATAGAGACGAACTTCATTCCCCTGAGCCCCATAGTCTGCCGTTGCGACCATAAATTCCCCTTGATAAGTGACGTATTCTGGACGTGTGCCTTGGATGCACGCATCGTCATCAATTGTAGCAAATAGATTTCCATCCAATGTTTTTGTCTTCATCAGACCATCCCAGTCAATGGCGTAAATCACAGCTTTCCATTTAGTTCCTTCTTTGTTCAGTCGAATAGAATTGCCGATGAACGTAGGACTTTTGCCATTCCAGGCTATTCCTGTTGGATGGTTGATCAGATTTTCACCGTTGATGGTAAATTGATATTGCTCACCGCTATAGCTAAGTGATTCGTCGCCACTATATTTTCTCATGATTCCGATTTCCCTGTCACCATACACAAAAAGATCTTCTCCAATAGCCGTTATTCCCTGTGGTGCACCGAGACTATCCAAAGTCTGAGTGTGTACGATTGACATTTTTTGTGCAGATACGCATGAAAGTGAGCCAATAGAAAGTACACAAAATGCAAATGCCATTTTTAACATCTGAAACTTCATAATTCCTATGGATCTAAGGGTTGGTCTGCATCAATCTGAAGGGAAGAGGATAGGGGATAGAATTCTGCGGTGGTGGCAGAAAGCCGCTTACCATTTCGGTAAGGCGAATACCCTAATTCTTTGACACATCTATTTTGCATCACCACCGAATAAATGTAGCTACTCTGGGCAGGAGTGGTGACGGTAATTGCGGGACGATCCATCGGTAATCCATAGCGAAACATGATTCTGGCAGTATTTCGCATGTTTGTGGTGGTGTGACGCGCGTGAGGATCTACCAAAATTGCAGATTCAGGCATTCCCAGTTTGATGAGGTATTTTTTCATCTCTATCGCTTCATTATAACGGACTTTATAGGGGTGAACATTTCCTCCTGAAACAAGAATAAAAGGTGCTAAACCTTTTTGAAAAGCGTTGAAAGCTAGGTTGCATCGTAAAATCCCCCCTGAACTGATCCTGTCCAAATAATTGTCTGTGCCCGCTCCCGGTATAAGGATCAAAGGATAATCATAAGCTTTCCAGTCCACGGATTTTGATCTGAGGAATGCAGATTGATTTACCTGGTGATGCATCGGTTCGAAATCGCCAGCTCGATCCATTCTTGCCATTTCAATCGCATCCATTGCATAGGTGATAGAAGTACTGAAAAAGAGCGTGGATTGCTGCACTTCCACATTTACCAGCTCATTCAGTGCTTGAATATTAGCCAAATACATGGAAGATTGTATCTTCATTCCTAGAGAATCAATGTTAGGATAGTTTGGTTTTTCGCCTTTCGCATATATGTTTATGATGTGATTGAGTGTCTTAGCATCTTGTCTCCAGGCGTTGGCTAGCCAGATGGCGGGAGATTTGTCTTCCTGCAGCTGATACATACCTGAGGGAGCAATATGGTCTGAGATGAGATCTAAAAGAATTGGGTTTTGCTCAGCTAGTTCTTGAAGACGATTTGCGACGATCTCAACTTCTTGCCCGGTAAATGGAAGTGTTAGTGGATAGCACGAGGCATCTTTTCCGCAGTTAGCAAGTGTTTCAGCCAGCTTGCTTTTTTTGACTTCGCTTATTTCTTGCAGAACTTCATCTGATCTCAGCAAGTCAAATACCTCTGGATTTTCCTCTATTAAAGTAAGTAAATAGACGTTTTTAGTTTGTGTGAAAGATTTACCGTCTATTGGCACATATGATCTATGGGGTGGCGTTTGTGCTTGGAGAAATGTAGTGCCCAGTAGCAGAAGCACAAGTGGCATGAGGGTTTTCATGCCGCAAAGAAAAGGATAAAGTGCTTGATAGCTACTTGAGAAGTGTTAACAGATTATGAATTTATACAGTTAAAAAATACATTGTTAGTAAACTAAATAAGAGAGAAATATTCAACGTATATCTTAGATTGAATAACTTTGGAAGTGAGTATTTTCCATTATTACTGCTAACATCTAATTAATAATGCTTTAGCGCAATTGAAATAATTGGGTTGAAAAAGAACTACATCATTATTTGACTGCTGCGGTATACATTATATTAAGCTTATGTTATCAGAAATTAATTTATAAATCATTCACCTACTAAATAATATCGAAGAGTTAATTCTCATTAATGTAGTCAATTAGAATTCTTTAGAATTGAAGATTAATCACACATTAAATTCAGAACGTGAGGTATAAATAGGTGTCATTTTTTCACATGAATTCTTCCAAAACCAGTTTTTTGCTTTGATGTGTCCTTGCTCTTCCTGCATTAAAAGACAATCGCCTTCAAGTCAATATTTATATTTTTCTCCCCAATATTACCTCTACCAAGATCTGTGCAGCTCTCCTAAGTTGTTTTTCATTCTGCCACACGGAGATTTGTTAGAAGGGAAAATCGATTTCATTGAAGATGCTATGACCAAAGGTAGGTTCAGTTTAAAGTAAAAGGAGATTTCAGGGCAGAGGGAGAAACTTTAGAAAAGAATAAGGAGGATTCGCCCAAACCTCAAACCCAAAGATATTGGAATAGAGAGGTAGTTTTAAAGCATTGTGGGTTTCTAATTTTACTAGGAATACAACGTAAAGTTGACTTTATAAATCAAAAAATAGTATTTAGTTGCTAATCCAATTTTAGGTTTGGTGTCTTAATTAAAAAAATAAAAGGCCAGATTTTTGAAGTTTAAGGGGAGAAACTATGTGTGATGAATCCTGTTGAAGGAAGCATCGAGTGGATGACTTTTGAGCATTTTGGGAAAATTGCTTCCGGGATATTTGTGATGGTTCAACCTTCGGAAACCTTTGAACCGGTCCAAGAAAAATTCCAGTTTCAAGTAGGTTTTCATACTTGCTGAAGCCTCACAAACCTATTCTTTTTCAGACTCTGCTAGGGGCTGCACTGGCAACTATAATGGGGCTTTCTACTTCTATTTTTCTTCAGAAAATCATAGATTACATACTTCCGGAAGGAAATGGAAGCCTCCTGAATCTCATGGGCATCGTGATGCTGGTGATGTTAACCTTCAGTGTGTTAATCAATGTGGTCAAAGCGACTCTTACGCTGCAAACCGGCCTGCGCATAGATGCACAATTGATCCTGGGCTATTACAGCATCGTCTTAAACTGCCGCAGCAATTTTGATACGATGAGAACGGGGGAGACCATCTCCAGAATCAATGACGTAGTGAAGATCCACGCATGTATCAATGATGTTTTGGTGGGAGCTATGGTCAATGTTTTGGTGCTGGTTTTCTCATTAATATTTGCATTCTAGTGGAAGCTCGCTATGTTGATGCTGTTGTCTCTTTATGGAGTGATATATTTCTTTTCTAATAAAGTGAACAAAAAGACTCAGCGAAGTTTGATGGAGAATTCTGCAGATCTGGAATCCCAGCTGGTAGAGTCTATTAATTCCATTGGCACAATCAAGCGATTCGGGATGGAAAGTTTCACCAATCAGCGAACCGAGTCCAAGTTTGTCAATTTGATCAAATCAGTGTATGATTCTGGAACAAACGGCATCTGGATCGGCAATTCCAGTAGTTTTATCACTCCTTTGTTTGCAGTGAATTGGCTCTGGACAGGTACCACCTTTGTGCTAGATAAACCGTTGAAAGCTGGAGGATTGTTGACATTCTACGTGATAATGGGGTATTTTAAAAGTCCTGAATTGGCTTTCATCGGAATGAACAAAACTAGTCAGAATGCGATAATAGCTGCTGATAGACTTGTTGAAATTATTAATATCGAGCGGGAGTAAGTTGTAGATAAAGTACGACTCACACGTGAGAAAATAGGAGATATTAGGTTTGAAAATGTGAATTTCAGATATGGTGCCAGAGCGAATGTCTTTAAAAATCTTACTATGGAGATTCCCCCTGGGAAACTCGCAGGAATGGTTGGAGAATCCGGTTAAGGGAAAAGCACCTTGCTTTCTCTGATGCAGGCCTTGCACCCAATTCAGTCAGGCAGAATCATGTTAGGAGACATGGATCTCAAATATATTGATGTGAATTCAGTACGCACGGTCATTGCAGTGGTGCCTCAAGAGATTCCTCTTTTTGCCGGGTCTATTTTGGACAATATAGCAGTTGGACAAAACAAAGTAGATCTTGAGCGTGTGGTATTGATATCCAAAGAACTCGGGGATTTTAGATTTTATTGAGAGCTTGCCGCAGGGATTCCATACCTACATTGGAGAGAATATGGTAAGTTTATCTGGTGGTCAACGACAGCGGATCGTCATTGTGGGAGCAGTTTATAATGGCTCTGAAATCCTGATCTTGGATGAGGCTATCTCTTCTTTAGATTCCAAATCAGAAGCTTATTTTACTCTTTATTTTTTTCCTGCCGCCCAAAGAATGGCATTAGCAAACATGATCTCAAATGCTTGTGTGTTCATAAGTTTTGCATCATGACCCATCAGGAAATATACGTTCCGAGCTTTCTTGGAATTGTTCTGCCAGATTACTGGATGGTCTCCCATTTTTATGTCTGAGTTTGGGCGATAGCTATCCTCATCCACAGTTGCTAAAACATGTACATTTGGCCTGGGGTTTTTATCGAAAATATACCATTCGTCATCCGGTATGTCGAATGAGGGAGGCACCCCTTCAAAAATTGGATGCTCACTATCCTCGATGTAAACAGTACCAGTAGCTTTTTCTGCAATGTAATTTTCAAATCGGATTCCGCCCATGAAATTGGAAAACCAATCCCAGATCTTGTAACCGTCAAATTCTCCGAGCAATGTGGCGTGATGTAAGCCAACCCAGCCTCCCTGTCCTTCATCTATGTATTTTTCGAAGGCCTTTTCACCTGATGCACTCCAAGTGTAAGGAGGATAGTTCAACTGAACAATAACGTCAAAATCGCTTAAATTCATTGTGTCAAGGTCAGAAGCATGGTTTACTACCTTGTAGTCCATGTTATTTTCTCTAGAAAACACTGCTATCCAGTCTAAAGCCGCGACCACAAAACCTTCGTGTGATCACCTCTTTCTGTCAGCATTAAAGCGTTGAAAGGTTGATTCTGAGCATTCAATAATTGAAAACTTGATAGTGTAAGTAATAAAGCAAGTAGGGTAAATCCTCTCATATCAATTTACGCTATTTTCGGACATTGCAGTGACAGCCTGAAGGAACCAGCCGGTATGAGGTATCCATTGTTCACTCCATCTCCATTCATTGCCATCATCTTCCACCTTGAAGTCTATACCAGATCCATCAGGATTGCCGCCTTCACCGGTAATGCCATTCGAAATTCCTCCTTTGCCAGATCCGTGACCGAATAGTGAGGCCATGTACGGAACATTAGTACTGCCATATCCATACATCATGCACATATCATAGGGGTTGGTTCCCAGCACCCATGAGGTAAGTCTCTCTGCAAATAGGGCTATCTCTGGGATCACACCATAGGTGTCAGCACTTGGATATACCAATTGTCCACCAAGAATCATCGCTGCAGCAAGGGAACCCAATCTGGCGTCTTCTCCTTGCCACCACCAACCGCTTTCATTTTGTTGCGGGATAAAATAGCCATTTTTGATTTTGCCATCCAGCGCAAATGTCTGACGCGGATAGCCAAATGGATTAGTTACTTCCTTGGTTACTTTCAAATTATAATCAATGGATTTCTTGATAGTCGCAAGTGCTTGATCTGGATAGGAAGGCTCTTTTTCCTTTTCTAGATATCGCACCAGAGCAATGATAGGGAGTCCTGCGTCTGAGGCATGCCAAAACGGTCGTGAATAATCATCACTAATGAAATACCCTTCGATGGTCATACGCTGATTTAGATTCGCAGCTCTTTTTCTAGCCTCCCGTTGATACATCAATTTATTGGTGGCTATCCATGATTCTGTAGCTCCAATCAATGCGGTATAATCATCGATATTGTTATCCTTACCATCGTCAGCATAGCTAGTACTATAGTTTACAGCATGGGAAAATGCCCGCTCTGCGGAACCTAAATATTCAGCCGGAGTAAAGTCCCTGGCTATAGACAGCTGAGAAGCCCTGACCAAAGCTGCAATTCCCATTCCTGCACCTTCGCGCCAAGCGCATTGATATTCATCTGTAGTTTTGCTGTCTGCAAGAAGTCCTACCACTCTTCTGGCAGAAGGATTTGGGTCAAAATAACTGAATACGGTCATGTAGAAAAACCCTTCCGGAGAAAGTGATTTCATAATGTAATCCGCCCCATAAAGTGCCTCATCAACTAATTCTTCTTTGATAGAAACAGATTCCAGGAGTTTGGGAACTCGCTCTATGGTATTAAACATAGACCAGGTCACCAAAGGGATTTGCTGGGGCGACATGAAGTTGGTGTACGCCAGATGAGTAAAGTATTTGCTTACATCTCTCCAGGCATCTCACCAGCCTCCCTGTAGATTGACTCTGATGTCGCTACCGTACAGCAACAATTGCTTATCTGCTTGCATCTCTTCTGGAGAATCAGCTCTTTGGTGATTGAAGAAGTTTGTAATGGCAGGGATGGTAATTTTCCCCAGTCCATTGGATGCTAGTTGGAATTCATGTGAATAATATTGCTTTCCTCCTAAATTTATTCCTATCCGGAAATCCCCTTCATTCTGATAGGTACTAAAATCTATAGGGCTATGCCAATCCTCCTCTGACCAATCCATAACTTGTTCGGATGGCTTTATTTCCCCTGAGAAAAGCTCCCTGTCTTCAGCGTCCACCAAGGTAAATAACTGATCTATATCAACTTTAAAGTCAGTTTTTACAATTCCTGTTTTAGGGCCTTTGGAATTATATACTACTTGGTTGGTTAAAACAGTCACTTGCTGTGCCTCCGATAGATTTATAAAGAAAATACCTTGCAAAAATAAAATGTATCTCATGAAATGATGTATGGGTATTTGGTCACCTATCCGAAGGTAACATAATTCTTTAGTAGCTGATTAAATGGAATAGGATCTCAATCATATTTATTTCATACACTTGGATTCAGTTTTGCCGCCATTTCAGTTGGGTATAGTTGAATCTCATTTCTTCTTCATCAATACCCTAAGCACTTCAGGGTCATAGAAGAGGAGATTACCGACTAATTTTACCCTTGAACATAGTCAATAGATGGTCTCTTTTTTTGGATTCGGACAAGCAATATTTTCAGAGAATCAATTAAAAACCACACCATAAATGTCGCTTTGATGCTCTTTGAATGTTGAAAATACTCCGAGTTTTAATTGGTGTATAGGTAGAAAACTAAACAAATTCATTAAACTCAAATATGAATATTTTGGACATATTTAATGAATATAATAATCAAATCCACGAACTAATTTGAGGACAACTGCGTCAATCACTAGAGAAGTTTTAATCGTTTTTCATGGAAATATTTCCTTCCAAAACTAATCGCTTGTAACCTAATGGAGGATCTTTTTGCTGCCCGGTCTCAGATGGCTCTTTCTATGGCCTTTCACATCATCTTCGCTTGTATTGGGATGGTTATGCCGTTTTTCATGGCAACTTCCCATTACAAATATCTAAAAACCAACAACCGGCTTTACATGGATCTGACCAAAGCCTGGAGTAAAGGTGTGGCTATATTTTTTGTAACGGGTGCGGTGTCTGGCACTATGCTATCCTTTGAATTGGGTTTGCTGTGGCCAGAGTTTATGCTTCATGCAGGACCCATCTTTGGGATGCCGTTTTCATTAGAGGGAACAGCATTTTTCATCGAAGCAATTGCTCTCGGATTTTTTCTTTATGGTTGGGGGAAATTTAAACCTTGGTTTCACTGGTTCACCGGAGTAGTGGTGGGGATCAGCGGCTTGGCTTCAGGAATATTGGTAGTAGCGGCAAATGGCTGGATGAATAGCCCAAGTGGTTTTGATTACGTGGATGGCAAGTTTATCAATATAGATCCTGTAGCTGCATTATTCAATGATGCATGGTTTACGCAGGCCTTGCATATGAGTTTGGCGGCTTTTGTCGCCACAGGTTTTGCTGTAGCGGGTATTCATTCCTATATGATGCTGAAGGGAAAGAATGTAGATTTTCACCGCAAAGCTTTTACTATTGCCCTTATTTTTGGGTCAATTGCCGCATTGATTCAACCCATCTCCGGAGACCTTTCTGCAAAGGATATAGCCCTACGGCAGCCGGCAAAACTAGCAGCGATGGAGGCACACTTTGAAACGAGCAAAGCTGCACCGTTGATTATCGGAGGTATTCCCGATGAGGAAGCGAAAGAAATAAACTATGCTATTAAAATCCCAGGCGCTTTGAGTTTCTTGGCTCACGGTGATTTTGAAGCGGAAGTCATTGGTTTGGATCAGTTTCCAGAAGAACATCATCCTCCTGTGACGGTAGTACACTTTGCTTTCCAGGTCATGGTAGGTTTGGGAATGGTTCTAGTTGGTTTGAGTTTTTTGTATTTTATTTCCCTATGGAAAAAGAAAAACTGGCAAGTTCAGCCTTGGTTTCTTTGGCTGTTTGCTTTGGCTACTCCATTGGGTTTTATTGCCCTGGAAGCTGGCTGGACTGTGACCGAAGTAGGTAGGCAACCTTGGATTATCTATGAAATTATGCTTACCAAAGATGCTGTAACTCCTATTCCTGGGATAAGATATTCATTCTTCCTATTTACTGCGATTTATGTTTCGCTTGCTGCTATCGTTTCATTTTTGCTCTATCGACAGATCAAAGCTTTACCGGAGACATTGAAGCGAAATTCACACGAATCGGCTGACTCTTAATTTGAAATTATGCTCTACGTAGTGATCATTTTTCTTTGCCTGTCACTGTTGATGTATGTTATTCTTGGCGGTGCTGATTTTGGTGCTGGGATTCTTGAGATTTTCACGCCAGAATCTATCAGAGAGCAACTTCGGGATACAACCTACAAAACAATAGGGCCGATATGGGAAGCAAATCACATGTGGTTAATTATCGCCATTGTGATTTTATTTGTGGGGTTTCCGCCGATTTATACGACGATGTCCGTGCACCTTCACATTCCTTTGGCGCTGATGCTAATAGGAATTATTGGAAGGGGAACGGCGTTCGTTTTCCGACATTATGATGCCTATAAAGATGATATGCAAAAGGTCTATAATTTCATTTTCACCTATTCGAGTTTTATCACCCCGTTTTTTCTAGGATTGATTTTCGGAGCAGCTGTTGGCGGACAAATTGATCCTGAAGCAATGGGTTTTTATGAAGCATACATCAATCCCTGGTTGAATTTATTTAGCATTTCGGTAGGAGTATTCACAGTTGCAATTTGTGGGTTTTTAGCCTCAGTTTTTTTGGTTGGTGAGGCCAAAAATCCTGAGGTAAAAGCGATAGTTGTAGGGAAGGCAAAGTTATTTGTTGTGTTTACGGTGATTGCAGGTGGTTTAGTATTCGCAGCCTCAATTTTAGATGAAGTGCCATTGGTTGGGTTGCTATTGCGGGAGTGGATTACTTTGACGACGTTGGTGCTGGCGACTTTGGCTGTGGTTATCCTTTGGCTGAAATTAAAGGATGGCAGCAAAATACTAGTTCGACTTCTGAGTGGCTTTGTGGTGACGGCGATTCTATTGACCTTCGGATATCATTATTTTCCAGACATTATCATCACCAAATCAGGAGAAAATTTATCCGTTTTTAATTCTTCCGCAGTGGGCAAACCCATAGACACCCTGGCTTGGGCATTAATGATTGGGAGTGTGTTTATTCTGCCGTCACTTTTTTATCTATTGTATAGTTTTCAGGAAAGCGTAACGCATGACCAACCTTATGGGTGAGGTTATTCCATTGTTCTAGTTCAAGTCTTCAGATTTTGGTGTTGAGAATTTTATAAAAGAGGACAGGAGACTAGAGCTATTATCCTTAACCCACATTGCAGCAATTAGGGGACAGTGCAGAAATTTTCAATTATTTTCTGTTTTAGCGCATCAATTCCCTGTACTCCCCTCCTACAGGGATTTTGTTTGGTTAGCTCCATTAGGCCTTCATTTGGTTTGTAGTACACAG
>Ga0307487_1000285_pt1 | contig 40882 bp, 37 predicted proteins | sample CBIW12metaG_FD_203665 | JGI IMG/M metagenome (GOLD analysis project Ga0307487, IMG submission 203665) | Sea-ice brine microbial communities from Beaufort Sea near Barrow, Alaska, United States - CBIW 1.2 | ecosystem: Environmental > Aquatic > Marine > Coastal | place: USA: Alaska | collected... | reverse complement strand
AGCTGGTTGTTATGTATCGCGCCTATGGCATTGGTCTGATTTTTTAGTTGCCAGTTGTAGACGCCATAGCAGTGGTGTCCTCTTTGAGCATAGCCGTAGGGCCTATGATCATGGGACTTAAAACCGCCAATGAAGAGTCTTTTGGACTGCCATAACGCAGTGCTAAGTCAATCTGCTGTCCGTATAAATCTACATGACCATCAGAGACATGCAGCTGTAAGTCGACTTTAGGGTGAGTCTGCATAAAGGCATCCAGCCAAAGCAAAACCCAGTTGCGTCCTAAGTCTGAGGGCGCTGATAATCTGATAGTGCCTGTAAGCTCAGCAGCACTATCATGTAGCCCCGCATAAGCATTATCTAAAATACCAATGGCATCTTTGCAGTGTTGTAAAAACTGTTCACCCTTGCTAGTGAGTCGCAGCTTACGCGTAAAGCGGATAAATAATACGGTATCAATATCGTTTTCTAAGCGTTTGATAGCTGCGCTGACGACTGCTGGCGAGAGATCCATGTGACGCGCACAGGCAGATAGGCTACACATGCGTGCAGTCTCTATAAAAATACGTAAATCCTGTAAATTTTTCATAATGTGTTTTTATTCAAACCTCAAATGGGTCGGCCTTCATTTAAATAGACACACGTAAATACATGATCGTAATCGGCTGTCTTTATTATTCTCAAATATAACAAATAATCGCTTAGATAATCAGACACTTTCAAAAAAATATTGAAAGTGTTTTTAGTTGTGGCTACTGTTTACGTCCCAACACTTCTATTACAATACGCTGCATAACAAAGCATAGAATAAAATGCATGACTAACCGTTGCATCATAAGGATAACGTATGAGTAAGACTATTTTGATTACTGGTAGTACCGATGGTATTGGCAAATTGGCGGCTTTAAAACTAGCAGAAGCTGGGCATCAAGTTTACTTGCATGGCAGAGATGCTGACAAACTTGCCAATGTCATTGCAGAAGTCCAAGCGGTAGCAACAGGCGCAGCGCTAGATAATATTGATGGGTTTGTGGCTGATTTTTCAGACTTGACCGCTGTGCGAAAAATGGCAGCAGAGGTGAAAGAGAAGCTGCCCAAACTTGATGTACTTATTAATAATGCAGGGATTTATACTACCAGCGCTGCCACGACGAAAGACGGACTCGACATACGCTTTGTGGTCAATTATTTGGCCCCTTATGAGTTAACCCGTATGCTGTTGCCTCTACTTAAAAACTCTAGTAAAGCACGTATTGTGACCCTAAGCTCAGCTGCACAAATGCCAGTATCCTATAAAGCACTGGCAGGGCAAAAAAGTCTTGATGACAAAACTGCTTATGCGCAAAGCAAATTGGCCTTGACCATGTGGAGCATGGGGTTAGCAGAGACAGTTGCTAACGATAATATAAATGTCATTGCTGTCAATCCCGGCTCACTACTGAACACGAAAATGGCCAATGAGGCTTATGGTCAACATTGGTCATCAGCAGACAAAGGGGCAGATATCCTAACGGAACTTGCTATCTCAGATGAGTTCGCTAACGATACCGGTAAATATTTTGATAATGACATTAAAGATGGCGTACATGGGGACAAAAAAGGAGCGTTTGGACAACCGCATGCCGACGCCTTAGACAAAGAATCCATTGCAGAGCTTGAACGCCAAACACAACAGGTCTTGCAAACGTTGTTGTTGTATTAAAAAATATATTCACTTCACATTAAGCGCTATTTATTGAAGTACTGTCCATGTCAGTACTCTACTCAATCTATTTATTATTAGGAATAAAAACAATGCAAGCTCAAACTATAAAAGCCATCGGTTATCAAGACAATCTAGCCATCGATAATGAACAAGCCTTACAAGATATTACCCTTGATAAACCAACTGCCTCAGGCCACGATATTCTGGTGGAAGTTAAAGCAATATCAGTCAATCCCGTAGATTATAAAATCCGTGAAGCGCGTCCTACACCAGAGGGTGAGTATGCTGTTATTGGTTGGGACGCTGCTGGTACCGTGACGGCTGTCGGTGAAGAAGTCAGTCTGTTCTCAGTAGGGGATAACGTTTATTACGCTGGGGATTTGACCCGTTCAGGCAGCAATGCTGAGTATCAGCTGGTCGATGAGCGTATCGTTGGTCACATGCCTACTTCATTATCATTTGCTGAAGCAGCTGCACTGCCATTGACGACGATCACCGCTTGGGAGATGTTATTTGATCGCTTGCAAGTGCCTGTTTCTGAAAACCTAGCGAGTAACCATAGCACTGACGCGAGTGATATATCGGTACTTGTGATTGGTGCGGCAGGCGGCGTTGGTTCCATCTTAACGCAGCTATTAAAAACACGAACCTCTGCCACAATTATCGGCACTGCTTCAAGAGATGAGAGCGTACAGTGGTTAAAAAATTTAGGCGCAGATTATGTGATTAATCACCGTAATTCTTTATTTGATGAGCTGCAAAAGATAGGCATCACTGAGGTGGATTACGTGGTCAGTCTCAATAATACAGAAGACCATTATGCAGAGATTATTAAATGCTTAAAACCACAAGGTAAGCTGGGACTAATTGATGATCCAAAATCATTAGATGCCAACCCTCTTAAAACCAAAAGTTTAAGCTTACACTGGGAGTTTATGTTTGCGCGCTCCATGTTCCATACGCCAGACATGATTAAACAGCACCATTTATTGAATGCTGTGGCAAAATTAATTGATGCTGGCGAGATTAAAACCACCGTTGCACATAATCTTGGCACTATCACGGCTGAGCATTTACGCCGTGCGCACCAAATGCTAGAAGACCGTCAAGCGCATGGTAAGATTGTCTTAGAAGGCTGGCCTGTATAAGACTTATGGTTTTAGAAAGTAGGCTCTCAAGCTTAAAATAAAAATCACCCTCACTTGAACAGCGAGGGTGATTTTTTGTGTCTAAATACTTAATATCATGTCCGTCACGTTGTTACGCAGATGTACCACGGATTGGATAATTTTTCACAGAGCCTCTGATAAATACCCGTTCAACTGTAATCATTCGCAAGGGTTCAAAGCGTTAGAGTCTTTAACAGACTTTACCTTACATACAAAATTTACTCAGATTTTGTATAGTATAGTCGATGTGTTTTCGTCTTTTAATTATTATTTATTTAGCTCTTTTAAGGCTGATAAAGCTTTTTCTGCTTCTTCAAGTTTTACAAAAATATGGTCATGATAATAGGCAGCGACTACATTGGCGCTAATACCTTCTGTGGCCAGTTTTGTTGACACTGCTGCTGTTAAACCTACAGCCTCAAGGCTTGAATGAACCATCAACGTAATCTGTCGAAAAACCCCTTCGTATTCTAAACCCGCTTCATCAGCTTGGCATTTTTTTAACACTAAAGTTAAACCCTCTGACTCTAAGAAGGTAGCGACTGGCTTTAAAGCGAGGTATTGAGATAACTGACCTGAAACAGTACAAAATACGAATTCTTCCTCGATTAATTCAGGCTTCATTGAAGCAAGTAGCTGATTTAAGTCTTTAACTCCTGACATGATATTTTCCTTTAATGTTGTTCCTAGCAATAGCAGGGCAGTAATCCAATTTAATAAGCGATTCGTTACTAAACCGCCCCGACTATATTGGAGACTGATTTACTTGAGTCGGGCAGCGATGCCTGACAGAGTTAAACTATCATAATACCGCTTTTCAAACTCGGAAGGTGACACATATCCAATCGTACTGTGCAATCGTTTTTTATTAAATCAATCCAAGGGTTGCCAGTTCAACATCATTTACGTCATGCCAGTCTTTCTTTAGATATTCAATCACCTCAGACTTATAAAGCCCGTTGTTCTTTCTTGAGCACTAATTGCGCTTTCCACGGTAGTTTCTAATTAAATTATTGCTTATGTCATTAATTCTATAAATATTTATTTTATAGGTATTAGCTATGCTTATATTAAATATTAATTTATAACGTTTGACTGTGACTTTTTAGCAACATATATTATATATATCTTAATAAAACCCATTAAAGATATTTATTATCAAGATATAGTCATATTACTCTTGGGGTATGTATTAGATTTTTTAATATTAATTCTTAGATTTTTCAAGCATTATTAGTTTTTTTGATATCTAATTAGCATGCTTATCAACTAGGAAAATAAGTTGTTTTAGAAACAAAGGAGTGTACAGAATGAGAATTTACAGTCATGAAAATCAAATGCTCCATTATCCAAAAAGTTATTTTTCTCGGGGGCAAATGCGTGAGCCGCAAGAAAAACCTGAGCGATTAACTGAGTTGCTAAAAGCACCGGATGCATTGGGGTTAATGGTAACAACGGCTAAAGATATTGGCATTGACCCTATATTGGCTGTGCATGATTTTGATTATGTCGATTTTCTAAAGCATGGCTATGAAGAATGGATGGCTGTTGATGAAGGGATGGGAGAGGAGGTGCAAACCACGATTTATGTGCCGAACAACAATTCTGGGCTTGGCATTTTGGCAAAAGCAGCTAAGTATCAGGCTGACGGCAGTGCGCCAATTGGTAAGCATTCATGGACCTCCATTTATTGGTCCGCCCAAACCGCACTCAATGCTGCGGATACATTGTTAGATGACTCAGATATTAATAAAAATAATATTCAAATATGTTTGACCAGACCTGCAGGCCATCATGCTCGCAAAAATGCTGCAGGTGGATTTTGTTATCTCAACAATGCTGCCATTATCGCCGAGCATCTTCGCCAAAAATTCCAAAAAATCGCCATCATAGATACTGATATGCACCATGGTCAGGGTATTCAAGAAATATTCTACGACCGTAAAGATGTGCTATACACCTCTGTACACGGTAGTCCCATAAATTTTTATCCTGTAGTTGCCGGTCATGAGCAAGAAAGAGGGCAAGGTGTAGGCTACGGTTATAATGTCAACTTCCCTATGCCGCACGGGATAGATGAGGCTGGGTTTTTTCACCATGTTGATAAAGCGATTGAAACCGTTGCGCTGTTTAACCCCGATGTGATTGTCCATGTTTTAGGGTTTGATGTGTATGAAGATGATCCGCAAGCCAAATGTCAGGTCAGCACCCAAGGGTTTAAAACGCTTGCACAAAAACTTAAAGCACTGAACAAACCTGTGATTGTTTTAGTAGAAGGCGGATATTGCATAGAAAAGCTCAATGAAAACCTACAGGCCTTTTTATCTGGATTTATTTCAGAATAAAAGATAACGACTAATCAGCAATCGGTATGAAAACATTATCTACGTAAGGGATTTATTGGGGTAATTGCTCAATTTACTGATAAAAATAGGGATGTTTAATATGAGTGGTTCAGTTCTGAAAGCGATCGGTTATGCCGGTGTGTATGTCGGCGCCGTTATTGGTGCAGGCTATGCAAGTGGGCAAGAGGTACTGCAGTTTTTTGCAGGCTATGGTTTTATCGGTATGTTAGGTGCTTTTATTACCATGATTATGTTGGCATGGTACGGTACGGTATTTATGGAATTGGGCCATCAGCTTAAAACCAACAGTCACCGAGTGGTGCTCAACTATTTGTGTGGTAAAAAAGTAGGGTTCTTTGCTGATTATATTCTTCTATTCTTTATGTTTGGGGTCATCAGTATCATGTTTTCAGGTGGCGGTGCCGCCATTCATCAATACTGGGGACTACCGTCGGTTGCTGGCAAAATTATTATTGCCATCATGACTTTATCTACCGTGATTTTTGGCTTTACCTCTTCTGTTAGAGCTTTGGGTATTATCTCTCCCTTAATGATTTTGGCAGTGGTTGTCATCTCTGTCATTACCTTTACCACTTATTCTGATCAATTGGCCACCGTAGATGCCAGCATTCAAATGCTACAGCCGAGTACCGCAACCCCATTTTGGTGGACGTCAGCCATCGTTTATGTTTCATACAATGTTATTCCAGGAGTATCCACTTTTGCCTCTATCGGTAACAAAGAGCCAAGCTTAAAAACCGTAAGAATGGCTGGCATCATCGGTGGTATGACTTTAGGGGTTTGCTTGCTGTTCATTATTATGGCGCTCTTGTCAGATATTGAAAACGTGATGAGCTATGAGCTGCCATTTTTAGAGATAGCGCGCGGTATCGGTCCAACCACTGGGTTCTTATTTAGCATTGTGCTTGTTGTTGCTGTATTCACCACTGCTGTATCTAACCTGTATGGCTTTGTTATTCGCTTCTTTGACTCTGATACAGAGACATCAAAGTTCCGCTTATTGACTATTGTGGTGGTGGTGTTGTCATTATTGGCCTCACTGTTCCCATTCAGTACATTAGTCGGAACACTGTATCCCGCTTTAGGTATTCTGGGCATGTACGTTTTAATCTGCGCTTTGTATAAAACTTTTAAGGGCCAAATATTTATGGCTGAGCGCCCAAAGCTATAATGATAAAAGCGGTAATAAAGAAATAGACACAGAGGGGTGTGGTATGCGCTATGAAGTCATTGTTATTGGTGCTGGTATGGTTGGAACATCCATTGCTTGGCATCTACAAAAAAACCAGTCAAAGGTTTTATTGTTAGATAAAAAAGCACCAGGGTCAGAGACGTCGTATGGTAATGCAGGATTAATCCAGCGCGAGGCTGTGCATGTTCACCCCTTTCCAAGACATCTGATTGAGCTGGTAAAAGTATTACCGAATCAGAATACCGTTATCCGCTATCGCTGGCCTGCCGTGCTACGTTATCACCAAGCACTATTACAATATTGGCAGTTTTCAGCACCATCTTCTGTGAAAAAGATAGAAAAGGAGTGGCAGACGCTCATTGAGCATTGTACCAGTGAGCATCAAAAAATGATTACTGCTGCGGCCTCTGAAGATTTGATTAGGCGTGATGGTTGGATTGAGATGCACCGGACTGAAGAGGCATTCAAGGTTGCCGTCTCAGCGGCTAAAAATTCCCATGAACAGGGCATTGAACACCGTGTTTTATCTCTTGATGCCTTACAAGCGTTAGAGCCTAATGCGAATTTTGAAGGTTTTATTGGGGCTATTCACTGGCTAAACTCGTGGCAAGTCTCAAACCCCGGTGCATTGGTAAAAGCGTATGCTAAGAGCTTTCAAGAACTGCACGGTACGATAGGTGAGGCTTGTGTTAATAAAGTCTTACCAGATGGTGAGGGTTGGCAAGTTATAACTGATGACGCTACTTTTTATAGTGATCATGTGGTGATTGCCGCAGGCCCTTGGTCTAGCCAATTGATACAACCTTTGGGATATGATTTGCCGCTGTTTCCCATGCGGGGTTACCATCAGCACTTTAAAAACACTGCTCAGAATAATATCAGTCACAGCTTGGTTGATATGGATAAAGGGTTTGTTATAGGGCCAATGCAGCAAGGTATTCGTATCACCACGGGTGCAGAGATGACCTTGATGGAGGCTAAAAAAGATTTTGGCCAGCTGCAAGCAGTACTACATTTTGCAAAAAATATTTTACCATTAGACACTCAAGTAGAGCACGAAGCTTGGTGTGGGTCTAGGCCTTGTATGCCCGATATGAAGCCTGTGATTGGCGCAGCTGGCAAGCACAATAACTTGTGGTTCGCCTTTGGGCATGGTCATCAAGGCTTTACCTTAGGGCCGATTACGGGACGTATTGTTGAAGAGTTGATACACAATAAGCCCTTAACGGTCGATGTTATCCCTTTTAATGCACAACGATTCTCTAACGCTTAATAGAACCAATTGAGTAAGACTATTTTAATAAAACAAGGATAAATGATAATGCAAAAAATCAATAGTAATGAACGTATGAGCCAAATTGTGATTCATAATCAAACCATTTATTTATCAGGTCAAGTCGGGGCTATTGAAGAAGATGTGGCTGCTCAGACATTGACTTGTTTGAATAAAGTTGAAAAGTTGCTTGAAGAGGTGGGTAGCGACAAATCAAAAATGCTGTCAGCAACGGTATGGCTAAGAAGTATGGCAGATTTTGTAGCAATGAATACCGTTTGGGATGAGTGGTTTGAAGGTAACTTGCCACCCGCTCGAGCCTGCGGCGAGTCTGTTTTAGCACACCCTGATTTGTTGGTAGAAGTCACTGTCATCGCCGCTGAATAAAGTCGCTATCGAGCAATCTCCTGCACATACTGATCAATCATAAAGTGCACCAATAGCAAAGTGCATTAATAGTCTAGTCGTTAAGGAAATAATAATGAGTAATACAATTCATGGTGGTCAAGCAATCGTAGACAGTCTGCAATTACATGGGGTGAGCCGTGCTTATGTCGTCCCCGGTGAAAGCTATTTATCAGTATTAGATGGACTGTACAATGCAGATATTCAAACGGTGGTCTGTCGTCATGAAGCGGCATGCACTTATATGGCAGATGCACATGGGAAATTTACTGGTCAGCCGGGCGTGGCTATGGTTACCCGCGGGCCGGGAGCCGCACAGGCATACACTGGTATTCATACCGCATGGCAAGATGGCGTGCCTCTTGTATTGTTTGTGGGTTTGATTCCAGTTGCTGATAGAAACCGCGAGTCGTTCCAAGAGTTTGACCTTAATCAGTGGTTTTCTAGCCAGTGCAAGCGTGTTTTGATACTAGATGAGGTATCAAGAGCATCTGAGATTGTGGCAAAAGCCTTTCATGCGGCTTTAGAAGGAAGACCAGGTCCTGTCGTTGTGGGACTGCCTGAAGATATCATTCAGCAGGAGTTCCACGGGCAATTGCATCCAGTGATACCAGTTGCCGAAGGCGCTGTGGCTGACGACAAGCTTACTATTATTCTTGATGCGTTATCGAATGCTGATAAGCCATTAATTTTTGTAGGCGGCCAAAACTGGACGCCTGACGCTTGCAAACAATTAACGACGTTTGTAGAAAACAACCAAATACCTGTGATTCATGATTGGCGTGCCTCAGATAGAGTTGCTTTTGACTCTCCTGCCCATGCAGGTTACTTAGGTTACGGGCGCTCTGATGAGTGTGCCGCTCTTATCGAAACAGCTGATGTGCTTCTTACGATAGGTACTGTCTTAGGTGATGTCGCTAGTGATGGCTATCAGTTGAGACAGTCTTTTGATAAGCCCAACTATATCGTCAATTTAGATACCAGTTTGCGCGGGCATAGTGGTTCTGTTACTGAACATATTGTCGCCAGTCCGGTTAGCTTTGTTAAAGCTATGAGTAAAGCGTCACTGGTAAATTCAGTGTCTCGTGAGACTTGGTTTAATCACTGTCATGAGCAACAAAGAAAGGATTGCGCCTTTCCAGAAAAGACAACAGAGACTAATAATGCCAATGATGTAGCCACCAGCCAAACTTACGCCAGCATGACGCAAGTCATCCAACAGCTTACTGAGCAGTTACCTACAGATGCGGTATATAGCTTTGGCGCGGGCAACCACTGTTTATGGGCGCAGCGTTATCTGCCAACGCATACGTTTCCAAGTCAGCTCAGTACCAGAAATGGTGCCATGGGTTACAGCTTACCGGCGGGTATTGCTGCTGCACTAGAGTCGCCTGAGCGTTTATCCATCGTGGTTACGGGTGATGGTGAGTTTATGATGAATGAGGCAGAGCTTTCTACCTCAATTCGTTACCAAGCCCCGGTCTTGATTGTTCTGATGGACAATCAGCAATTTGGTACCATCCGCCAACATCAAGAAGCCCATTATCCTGATCGGGTGTCTGGTACGCAGCTACAAAATCCTGACTTTGCAGCACTTGCTAATGCCTTTGGTGCACACGGCATACGAATAACTAGCAATAATGAGGTTAAAGCAAGTGTGACTGAGGCGCTGCAGGTCGTTACAAAAGAACGTAAAACGGTATTGTTGCACGTCATTACTGATCCTGATGAGCTAACGCCATAAACGGACTGTATTATGTGCTAGGTACCCTGGTTTTATCTATAAGATTGAAGCATGTGTGACAAGTACGTTGATATTTTTTAAATCGTGCGATAAATAAGTGCTTATACAGCCCTGTTATTGATAACTATGTTGTATGATGAGCTAAAGTCAGCCATTAGAAGGGTTTAGAAAACCTATCGTTTTACGAGAGGAAATATTTAAATCTGTCTGGGTTAGACAGGCTTCTCATGCTGCTTAGTTATCAATATACTTGAAATATAAGTGCTGAAATTATCATGATACAACAGAAACTAGCGGACAGTTTAAACTGGACATTGCTGCATGTATTAATTGCTATATATGAAGAGGGTAGTATTAGTACAGCCGCGAATAGGCTTAATATTACTCAGTCGGCTGTAAGCCAAAACCTTAAGAAGCTTGAAGAGCAGCTTGAGAGCCAGTTGGTAATTCGTAATACAAAGCCTTTGGAACTCACGCCTATTGGCTACTATTGTCTACAAGTGGCGCAAACAATATTCACAGAAATAACCTCTATTGAGGCTATGAAAGGCAGTAACTCTTATTTATTAGAAGGTGAGATTAAACTGTTGGTTGCTAGTCGCATTCATAATCCAAAATATAACGATTTTTTGGTGTATTTTAAAAAAAAATATCCAAATATTACGTTAGAGTTAACGGTCAAATCAAGCTTGGATATTTTGAATGATCTTAAGCAAAAAAATCCTGCCATCGGTATTTGTTTGGCAAGACATATCCCAGAACTACTCAACCATCAATTGTTATTTAATCAGCGCTATTACCTATACTGCGGGTATCATCATCCGTTGTTTTCAGCACCTGAATTGAGTTTCGACGACTTATTAACAGAAGACTTTATCTCATTTAATAGTGAAGATATTGGCGAGGTGCTTTCCCCAATTACTATTTTTAAAGAAACGCACGATATGACGGGTCGCACTAGTGCCTATACCAATAACCTTGATGAAGCAGTTCGGCTTATTTATACGGGCTATGGTATTGGTGCTTTGCCAGATCAATTCATTGCTGCCACTCATTTAGAGTCTAAACTGAGACGCCTGCCACCGCATGAAGGTATTGCTGATATACCTATTCACATTTTTTGGCACAAGCATCGCGCTTTGTCACCTATCGAGGCCAAATTTATTGAAGAGATTGTGGAGTTCGATCTCTCCTTTTAATGGATTCAGCTTTAAAAGCTACACTATATATAGTTTTTATTTTTTGGTCATAATGAATTTTTTATCGAGTTGCCTGGTTTATCTAGTTTGGTTCTACAATTTCTTCAGCATAGACCAGAAGCTGCTATGAGCTTGCATATTTTACCTTCTCTAATTATAGCGTCTCAAGCTGTTGGCGCTACCGCTGTTAATATGATTGCCATACATAACGTTGTAGCTGCATCAGCAACGGTAGGCTTACTTGGGATGAAGGGCGCCACACTGAGGCGTACCATTTTACCTACCATATATTATGTGTTGTTCTGCGGAATAATTGTCATGGCCGCCATTTATATTTTTGGGTTTCAAGAGCCTTTAGCATTATGAGTAACACGCAACCACAAGATAAAGAGATTGATATGTATTCATCAAATATTTCTTCATTAAATAGACCTTCTCAAGACATACTCAGTCCTGATCAAGTCTTAGATAAACTGACAAGTTTACTAGGAGCTAGTAATCTACAAGCTGAGCCAGAGAAAAATGAGCACTATAGAATGGGGTGGCGCTCTGGTGGCGGAAATGCTTTAGCAGTTTTGTTTCCGCAAACATTATTAGAAATTTGGCGTAGCCTAGAAGTGTGCGTTGAAGGTAATTGCATCATTATCATGCAAGCGGCAAAAACAGGATTAACGGAAGGCTCAACGCCAAGCGGCAATGACTACGATAGACCCGTGGTTGTTATCAATACGCTTGCCATAAACCAGTTGTATTTGGTGAACGACAACGAGCAAGTAATTAGCCTGCCTGGGGCTACGCTGCATCAACTGCAAAGCCAGCTGAATACGGTAAATCGAGCGCCTCATTCAGTGATCGGTTCATCGACGTTAGGTGCGTCTATTATTGGTGGAGTTTCTAATAACTCAGGAGGGGCTCTGGTTAAAAGAGGCCCTGCTTATACCGAGCTGGCATTGTTTGCACAAATAAACCAACAGGGTCAGCTGGTGCTGGTGAATCACCTAGACGTAGAGTTAGGGAATACCCCTGAAGAAATACTCACTAACTTACAGACAGGTAATTTTGATAAAAAAAAGCTACCTGACACTGGCAAGCTGGCATCTGACAAAGAGTATATCGCCAGAGTAAAAGATGTTAACGCAAGTACACCAAGCCGTTTTAATGCTGACAAGCGACGACTTTATGAAGCAAGCGGTTGTGCTGGCAAGCTTGCTGTATTTGCAATACGCCTTGATACTTACCCAACCGCCGCGAAAGAGAAAACCTTTTATATAGGCAGTAATAGTGTGAGTGAGCTTGCACAGCTCAGAAAACAAATATTATCAAGCTTCGAAAATATTCCGGAAGTGGGTGAGTATATGCATCGTGATATATTCGACGTATCTGCTAAATACGGAAAAGACACGTTCCTAAGTATTAAGCATCTCGGTACAAATGCCTTACCTAGACTGTTTTCTATCAAAGGAGCTATTGACGCAAAGTTCCATAAATGGTCATGGATGCCAAAGCATTTCACTGACAAAGTCATGCAGTTCATCGCCAATATATTTCCAAAGCATTTACCGAAGCGAATGATTGAGTACCGTGATCAATATGAGCATCACCTAATCCTAAAAATGAGTGATGAGGGTATAGAAGAAGCGCAAGATTTTCTGAAGACGTTTTTTGCCGCTTCAGACACAGGTAACTATTTTGAATGTAGTAAAGAAGAGTCAGAAAGCGCCTTTTTACATCGTTTTGCCGCTGCAGGTGCCGCATTAAGGTATGAAGTCATACATGAAAAAGAGGTAGGGGAGATATTAGCGCTGGATATTGCCATACCGCGTAACGAATTAGAATGGCTTGAAACTTTACCTGAAGAAATCACACAACTCTTAGAGAAGAAGCTCTATTACGGACACTTTTTTTGTTATGTGTTTCATCAAGACTATATTTTGAAGAAGGGCAGTGATGCAAAGCTTGTTAAAAAAATGATGCTAACACTGTTGAGTGAACGCGGTGCAAAGTATCCTGCTGAGCATAATGTAGGACATTTATACGAAGCTGAACCTGATTTGCAAAACTTTTATGAGAGCTTGGACCCAACCAATATGTTTAATCCCGGTATTGGTAAAATGTCGAAAACCAAACGTAATTGCTCGTGCTGTTTGTGATAGGTAGTTTGGGCTAAGCTTGCTACTTCAAAAATAAGTCAGTTCTATCCCTTATGATTGAGCATTCTATCATTCGTCTGTACGCTGGCTGATGCACGAGTACAGAAAATCTATGGCGGTAATAACGAGATCACAAAAGAGCTAGCATCACACTTTATGTCGTTTGGTTTTAGCAGTAAATTTCTAGCTTTTAAATTTTCAAACATTATCATCTTAGCGTTTGTACTCATTGCTAGACTGTAAAAATACATATCGTTTAGTACTATTCTGCACATTAAAAAAGACCGTCAATCACTTGAGGGTCTTTTTGATTTTATAAGTAGTATTGATTTTTTCAAACACTTAACATAAGAATAATACTAACAACCTCTCATGAATAAAGAACTATTTATCATTTCAAAAAATCAGGATTCATAAAGGCAGGGTTTGGATAAGTATAAAATCCTTCGCCAGTCGCAGCACCCAGTTTATTTTGATCGATCAACTGCTCTTTTAGATACTTAGCGGCCTTAAACCTGACAGGGTTTTGAGTCGTTTCAGCGGCTAGCTTAGTGATGTTGTAGGCAGTGTTGATACCTATAGTATCCAATATGCCAAATGGCCCTACAGGAGCACCGGTCACTATCATCCATGTCTTATCAATTGTATGCGGATCGGCAACCTCTTTGGCTAGTAATTGCAGGCCTGCGTCTATAAAAGGCGCTAATAAACTATTCATTATGTAGCCGGGTTGCTCTTTATCTAGCGGTAGTGCCACCATACCAATTGCGGTAGCAAATGCAACAACATCATCAAACACTTTAGGATCTGTTCCAGGATGTCCCATGATTTCAGCGACGTTATGCATCCAAATCTTATTGGCAAAATGTAGGGCTAAAAACTGAGTAGGTCGTCCCGTTGATTCCGCAAACTGGCTAGGAAGTAAGGTTGATGTATTGGTTACAAATATGGTTTTCTCTGGCGCTAGTTTGGCAAGCTTTTCATAAAATTCGATTTTAATTTCAGGAATTTCGGGAATGGCTTCAATCATTAGATCAGCATCTTTGACCGCTTCTGCTAAGTCTGAGGTATAGCTAAGATTTTCAAAGGCCTTGTCCAACTGCTCTTGAGTTGCTCTCAAATCTTTTCGAAAAGCCTTGCACATCAATTGAAACTTTGACTTTGCTTTTTCTAATACCTCATCATTGATATCATAAACACTGACATTAAAACCATGGAACGCGGCTTGAAAAGCAATTTGATAACCTAGGACGCCGCTTCCAGCGACAGTTACATTCTTATACGTCATTGTAGTAATCTCCTAAAAATAGTGAATATAAGTTGCTAGATCAATGTTTAGAACTTATAAACCTATTATTAGATTGTTTTACTTCATTATTCAACCTTCATTTTTATAAAAATGTTAAACGTACTAAAGAGACCTCAAAAATATCGCTAGGCAAGTATTAGATAAGTTGATATCGCTTGATTTGCCGTTTTGTTAAAGGGTTCAAAAAATTGCTGTTAATATTATCAGCTTAATGCCTTATTATCATATGATGATTGAAGGCTGGTCTAATATCGAAATGACATATTTAACGACCATTGAATGTCAAAATATTGTCGAGGAGGTTGTAAAAGAAGTTAAGATAGAGGTATGGGCGGTTACCTATAGGTTAGTGATTTTCTATCAAGTTCATAGTGAAATAAAAATGGGTAGCAGTGCTGCTAGGTAGTGATAATTAGTGGAGGAAGAAGACGTAATTCAATTCGGGGGTTGTAGCGGATTGGGGTAATGCGAGGTTATGTCTAAATACAATGATTGGTGCGCCCACCACGCATCGACCTTTTTTATGTAAATCATACAAAATAAGGGTTATTAGTGATTTAATATATTTTTTAACAACAAGTTTAACAACAATTAAGATATGTTAGCTAAATTTTAGTATGTTTATTTGTTCTAAGAATTCCTAATGTTATTCAAATAAATTAATTTTTCTCAGTTATGTAAAGTCTGTTAAGGGTTTTATAAGTTTATATGCAATAGACAAATTCTGTAACTATTTTGTCGTATTATCTTTACAGTTTATGTACTTTTTTGACATTTGCTAATCTAATTTTTTTAAATGTAGATAATCTACTTTAGAATCAATACAGTAGATATCTTACAAAGGCATCGTTCTATTTACATCCACTCACAGAGTTGCAAGGGCTAGCAATGACTTATGCAAGAGGTTTAATAATATAAGGTTTTTTATAATGTAACTTTGTGTTTAACGTTCAAGGATAACTGCGTTTTCGGGATAAGTGTTGCACTCAATGGGTCGCATTAGAGTATGGATATTTCATAGTATGGAGTTAATGCGAACCAAATTGAAAGGAATCACGCTATGCTCATGGATGAAAAGGTTTACGGTCTTAACATTAACTCAGATATAGACTGTCATGACATTGCTGTTAGTATTCATGATGAAATATCTCCCCAATTGAGCTTATCACACCCAGTCACAACTGATCACCAAATCACCCTAAACTTCTCTGATGGCATCACCAAACAGTTCAGTGTTGCGCCTAATACTAGTATCTTAGATGCTGCCCTTGAGAACGACATACCCGTATTATATCAATGCCGATCGGGCAGTTGCTCAAGTTGTCTATGCACCATAAACGAAGGTGACACTAGTACATTAGAGGGAGAAAGCTTAACCCTACTGCCTAGCGAATACAGCCTTGGTCATCGTCTACTATGCGTATCACAAGCGCACTCTGATTGTAACTTTGATGTCGCCTATAGCAGTGAAGTTGGCGCGCTTAGTGCCAAAGAAGCTAAAGTCTTCATTGATTCAATCGAGTATCTTGGTAGCCATACTATCCGTCTAATCGTCGAATTAGCAGCGGGATACTCTATGAATTTTAAGTCTGGTCAATTTATGCAAATCAATGTACCAGGCGTAGGATCAGTACGTAGTTACTCCCCTTCTAGTACAGCCCAAGCCCTACCTAAAATGGAATTTCTGATACGACTGATACCAGATGGTGTCATGTCAACCTACCTAGAAGACCGAGCAGAAATAGATCACGTACTCACGCTGACTGGCCCCTATGGTTCTTTTTTTCTTCGTGAAGAACATAAACGCGCTCCACATATCTTTGTAGCTGGGGGTACAGGCCTTGCGCCTATATTGTCGATTGTCGATACCTTGCGCCAAAGTAGTGGTATCAAACCTAAGATGTTGCTGAGCTTTGGTTGTGCAACGCCGGATGCTTTGTTCTGTATAGAAGATATTGAACTAAGAGAGCAGTGGCTACCAACGTTGGAGACTAGAATCTGCGTTGATCGTGAGGCAACAGAGGTGCACTATCTTGGCAATCCGGTAAGTCCTTTGCAGCAAAGTGATGTGACGGATCCAAATACAGTGGCCTATTTGTGTGGACCACAGCCGATGATCGATGCAGCAACTACTCGTCTAAGAGCACTTGGTGTTAAGGCTGAAAATATATTCGCAGAACAGTTTGTCGCGAGTCATTAAGATAATGGTGAATGATTAAACTGCTAAAAAAGTGTAAAAAAGAAATAAATTATTCTGAGGTAATTTGATATGTCTGCATTTTTACAATGTTTGTCTCATACTCCTTTAGTGGGTATTGTAGATCCAGATAAGCCAATTCTTGACGAGATAAATAGCGTTATTGCAGATGCTCGAAAAAAGATCGAGCTCTTTGAACCAGAGTTAGTCTTACTCTTTGCACCAGATCATTACAACGGGTTCTTCTACGATATTATGCCATCGTTTTGTATTGGCACTGCTGCTTATGCGATTGGTGACTTTGGCTCTCAAAAAGGTGATTTATTAGTACCATCTGAACTTGCTGAAGCTGCCGTCCAGTTTGTTTTGGACGCTGATGTTGATATAGCAATTTCACACAAAATGCAGATAGACCACGGCTTTGCTCAGCCATTAGAGTTTTTATTAGGTGGGATAGATAAAGTGCCAGTGATTCCCGTATTTATCAATTCTATTGCTGTGCCTTTACCTTCTTTCAAGCGTATTCGTTTATTGGGTGAGGTACTAGGCCGTTATGTCGCTGCTTTGGATAAGCGTGTACTAATTATTGGTTCAGGTGGTCTTTCACATCAGCCACCAGTCCCAGAACTAATGACTGCTAATGAGCATATGAAAGACCGAATGCTTGGGAGCGGCCGTAATTTACCAGATAATGAAAGAAAAGCTCGTACTCAAAGGGTGATAGATGCGGCTCATCGATTTGTAGATGATCAGAACACACTGCATCCTCTAAATCCGCAATGGGATAAATGGTTTTTAAATCTTTTGGCAACAGGTCAGCTCAATGAGCTCGATACTGTGAGTAATCAGGAAGTCTCTGACAAAGCAGGAAAATCTACACATGAAGTAAAGAACTGGGTAGCTGCTGCTGCTGCTATGACTGCGTTTGGAAAGTATCAAGAACAGTCGCGTTACTATCGTCCTGTTCCTGAATGGATTGCAGGCTATGGCGCATTGACAGCAACTACAAAAAACGAGTCATTATTTTAAACAAAAAAATATAGAACACAAAATTATAAGGTATTCAGTTATGTCAAAGCAGTGGACGGAAATAGCAACCAGTAAGTTTATGTCTATCAAAGAAGGCGCTACCAGCTTAAATATTCACTACAATGATACTGAGAAGGGTAACGATGTTGTGGTTATGCTGCATGGTTCTGGACCAGGTGCTAGCGGTTGGGCTAATTTTAATCGTAATATTGACTCATTGACTGATGCAGGCTATCGCGTCGTTTTAATGGACTGCCCAGGATGGAGTAAGAGCGATACGATTATTAACGATGGTTCTCGCTCACATCTAAATGCTCGGATTCTGAAGGGGTTAGTCGATGGACTCGGTTTAGGGAAAATACATATAGTAGGTAACTCTATGGGTGCTCATAGCGCTGTTGCCTTTGCTATAGAATATCCTGAACAAGTTGATAAGCTGGTCTTAATGGGGGGCGGTACTGGTGGAGGTAGCTTGTTTACTCCTATGCCAGCCGAAGGTATAAAGCGTATCGGTAAGCTCTACCGCGAACCAACCATAGAAAATATCAAAGAGATGATGGATATCTTTGTCTATGATACCAGCCATCTGACAGAATCATTATTCAAAACTCGTCTAGATAATATTTTGGCACGAACAGATCATTTAGAAAGTTTTGTGAAAAGTATCGAAGTTAACCCTAAGCAGTTCCCAGATGTAGGACACCGTCTAAACGAAGTTACTAATGAAACTTTGGTTATTTGGGGACGTGACGATCGTTTTGTAGCTATGGATTTAGGATTGCGTCTATTAAATAATTTGCCACGTGCTGAGCTACATATCTTCAACCGCTGTGGTCATTGGGTACAATGGGAATATGCTGAAAAATTTAATCGCATGGTGCTAGATTTTTTTAAGCATGGAATTGAGTAAGTGAATAGCAATAAGAAATAACTTTCATGATTTATATTGATTTAATTTATCTATTACTTCTATTTAAATTAGGGTGTGTTGAACATTGGCGACAAATTAGTGGCAAAAAAATAGCAAACGAGTAATCTTTAAGTTCTCACACAAAAAAGACTTCGTTTGCTATGCCTCGCACAATGCTCAAAGATGAACACTGGACCAGACTAAAACCTATCTTACTAGAACTCAATATCTATGACAAAGGAAATCTTCGATGTACAGTTGAAGGTATTCTTTATCGGATGCGCGTTGGTTGCCCTTGGCGTGACTTACCCGAGTATTTTGGTAAGGCTAATACCGTCTACAAAGCCTATCAGCATTGGTTTCGTAGTAATAAGCTCATTGCCCTATTTGCGTTATTAATCAAAGACTCAGACTGTGAGTGGGTCTTTATCGATGGCACTCATATTAAAGCGCATCAGCATAGCAGTGGCGGTAACGAGAGCATACAAGGTATTAGTAAAAGTGTGGCAGGACGCGCGACCAAGATCCACTTAGCGGTCGATGCTCATGGCAACCCCATCACTTTTATCTTATCAGATGGCACCACTCACGATGTGAAGGTGGCACCAGACTTAATTGATAAGATGGATTTAAGCGATACAGAAATTCTATGCGCTGATAAGGGCTATGATTCTGATGCGCTACGAACCCATATTAAACAAGCTGGTTGCTGTGATAACATCCCTCGTAAACAGAATACTAAGTCCACCAACAACCATATGGATTGGCACTTGTACAAGGCGCGACACTTAGTGGAAAACGCTTTCGCTAAGCTAAAACATTATAGAGCTGTTGTAATTAGATTTGATAAGCTCAAGCAAAGTTATGAGAATACGGTCGCCCTTGCTTGTGCTTATATCTGGCTGAAATTATGAATGTTCAACACGGCCTATTATAGATAAGTTATTTGTAGAAAATAGATGGAGTGTTAATTTATACAAATTCAGGGAGTAATGATAAAAAGGTACTTTGCAAGTAGTCATTTACAAGGAGTGATAATGATGAAAGAATTAAGTTTTGATATAGGTATATTGCCTGGGCTTGTACTGTCTGATTATGAAGTCTGTCGCTCAAATGATATTGAAGAGATTCGTTCTAGTGGGAAAGACATATTCTGTGAAAATGCACTAGAGTTAGGCAATCGCAGTAGCGCATTAGATGCAAGTTTTTATTATCGGAAAGTAGGTAAGATTGGCGTGGGTCGGCTGAGCTATGGTGCTGAAGTGACGGTTAGTCCAGTAGTATTTGAGGATTTTTTACTCATTCAAATTCCTATTCGTGGATTTGAAAAAATAATGTTAGGAAACGATAAAATACTGTGTACACCAAAAGTTGTTGGAATTATTAATTCTGATATCAAAACTGTTATTAATCATCAGCCCAATACAGAAAAATTGATCATTCGTATTGATAAAAAACTAATTGAGAAGAACTGTCAACAAATTTTAAGTCGTACTTTACACAAAGGAGTAATTTTTGATCCAACGATGTCTTTAGATACAAAGGTGGGTATTCAATTTTTACATATGGTTAGATGGATATATCAAATAGTATCAACAGAAACGGATATCTCTCCGCTTATAGTTTCTCAGTTTGAAAACAATATCGCAAATCTACTTTTAACTTATCAGCATAATAATTACTCCGCTGAAATTTACAATGATCCCTTCTCTGTAATACCGTCTTTTATTAAAAGAGTGGAAAGTTATATTCAGGAAAATGCTCATCAGCCTATAGCGATAAATGATATGGCTGAATATGCTGGGGTGAGTAGCAGATCTCTTTTTATTGGCTTTAGAAAATATAGAAATACGACACCAATGCGATTTTTAAAAGAGGTAAGACTGCAATATGTTCATGAAGATCTTCTGCGTGGTCACGTAGGTGTTGATACAGTGACAAATATAGCTCTTAACTGGGGGTTTAGTCACTTAGGGCATTTCTCTACTGATTATAAACGTCGGTTTGGTAACACTCCTTATGAGACTTTATTACGTTAGGTCATCAACTCGTTTTATTTTTTCTGTTATTCAACAACGTCTATATTTTAGTTCGCTTGGATATTATTAGAAAAAGACACAGCCCATAGTAAGTGCTTTGCTCAGACATTGAGCCTGTTAATCTGTGCTGTTTTATTAGCTTACAAGACTCCTTTCTATAATATTTACCACTCTTCATTCCTCTTTGCTCATTTTACTCTGTCGTTTTAGCTGCTTTATTTTCTCAAATACTGTTACTAACGGTAGATTTGAGCTTGCCCTCTTTATTTTTATTTGGTCTATGAGGTAAGGTTTTCATCGTTATTCCTAACTGCCGAGAAGTTGCACTTAGAGTGCTACGGTTGTATATATTCTGCTTGATCACTTCTATTGTAGCGCTACTTTTATTGAGTCAAGGCAAACTCTTTGGTGAGTAGTCAGCTTGGTAGGCTTAACGCTACGGTTCCTTTATTATTGATAAGTTGCACTCTTAGGACAACAATGTCTTTCAATGGGATGCATTACAAAATAGTTAATTAATATTATAGAGTTAATATTAACTAGATCAATTGCTGAGATAATTATCCATTAAATAATAGTATTTGGGGGGAACTCATCGTTGATCTAATAAGAGAACTAAGCTTATGAATGAGCATATTGCTGTTATCGGTGCTGGTTTTGCAGGTCTATCTACAGCCAAGTTATTGTTAGATCTTGATTATCGCGTCACCGTATTTGAGAAAGAGTCTGAGGTAGGTGGAGTATGGACATCGTCGCGACGTTATCCAGGTTTGGGTACACAAAATCCAGGCTCTACCTATCATCTATCAGAACACCCAATCCCCAAGCATTATCCTGAGTGGCCGACTGGTGAGCAAATGCAAGCGTATATAGAGTCGTATGCCGATCGTTTTGATCTTAAGCGATTTGTGCGTTTTGATACAGCAGTGACCGATGCAAGCATTAATAATGATACTGGTAAGTGGACTGTAAAATCAAGATCATTGAATGATGATAGTGAGCAGATAACTGAGCAAGTTTTCGATTTTTTGGTTGTTGCCAATGGTATTTTCTCCAAGCCTAAAGTTCCTAAATTTGAAGGTCAAGATATTTGGGAAAGTAGTGGTGGAAAAATCGTACATACTAGTGAGTTCCTTGATTTAGACATTGCCAAAAATAAAAAGGTAATGATCATTGGTTATGGAAAGTCCTCTTGTGATGCCGCTATGTCAGCGGCTAGTGTGGCTACTAGTACTCATGTCGTTGCGCGTAACATTATTTGGAAAATTCCGAAAAAAATAGGAGGGTTGCTCAATTTTAAGCATTTACTGCTGACTCGCTTAGGCGAAGGGTTGTTTTCTTATGTAGAGATTAAAGGTTTTGATAAGTTTTTACATGGAATTGGCACACCACTACGCAAGGCTATGCTCGGTAGTATGGGAGCAATAATCTCTTATCAGTTAAAGATGAAAAAGACGGACCTGCACCCTAATAAATCTATTGAATCTATCTCTCGTAGCTCTATTAGTTTAGCGAGTGATGGATTTTTTAAAGCAGTCAATACAGGCAATATTCAAGTTCACCGTGATACTCAGATCGATACTTTAGAGTCAGGTATAGCGATTCTTAAAGACGGCAGTAGAATTGAGGTTGATTTGATCATAGCAGGAACAGGTTTTCACCAGTCCATTCCTTTTTTTGATTCATCATTACTGCGCCGCTTTACCGAAGAAAATGGGGATTTTCGTCTATACAAAAATATTTTGCCCGTAGATGTACCCAATCTTGCTTTTGTTGGCTATAACTCCTCGCTGATGTGTCAGCTGAGCAGTGAAGTCGGTGCCATGATGGTTTCTGAATATCTACGTGGAGGATTAAATCTTCCCTGTGTTGAACAGCAAAATCAGTATATTGATCAGCACTTGAGTTGGAACCGATTACGTACAGACGGCAACTATTTCCGGGGTACCTATGTCGTTCCATTTTCTATCCATCAACTTGATGAGGTGCTAGATGACATGAATTTAAGTTTGAGTGCAACACAGAAGCTTAAGCAGTGGCTATTTAGTATAGATCCAAAAGTCTACGCCAGTCGCTATAAGATTTTGAAGCAGCGCAATGCATATAGAATGAATGACAAACTTAACCGTATTGCTAGTCTTTACACTACTGGAAAAGACCATAAATCTACAGAGGTTAGAAAATCTGCTTAACAAGCTTGAAGTATTGTTTTGAATAGATTCATTTTTGGAAACAAATAATAGGTGCGCTTTTAGGATAAACACATCACTCAATGGAGCGCATCCATCCCCCTATGTTTAATAGTATTGAGCTAACGAAAACCAAACTCAAAAGAACCATACTCATGGATGAATTAGCTCATAGCCTCGATACCACAGCAAACACAGACAATAATGTGACCATAAGCAGTCATAGCATGAAGACTGAATGGGACACAGTAGTCCTAGATCAAACAGCCCATCAAATCACCCTAAACTTCTCTGATGGCATCACCAAACAGTTCAGTGTTGCGCCTAATACTAGTATCTTAGATGCTGCCCTTGAGAACGACATACCCGTATTATATCAATGCCGATCGGGCAGTTGCTCAAGTTGTCTATGCACCATAAACGAAGGTGACACTAGTACATTAGAGGGAGAAAGCTTAACCCTACTGCCTAGCGAATACAGCCTTGGTCATCGTCTACTATGCGTATCACAAGCGCACTCTGATTGTAACTTTGATGTCGCCTATAGCAGTGAAGTTGGCGCGCTTAGTGCCAAAGAAGCTAAAGTCTTCATTGATTCAATCGAGTATCTTGGTAGCCATACTATCCGTCTAATCGTCGAATTAGCAGCGGGATACTCTATGAATTTTAAGTCTGGTCAATTTATGCAAATCAATGTACCAGGCGTAGGATCAGTACGTAGTTACTCCCCTTCTAGTACAGCCCAAGCCCTACCTAAAATGGAATTTCTGATACGACTGATACCAGATGGTGTCATGTCAACCTACCTAGAAGACCGAGCAGAAATAGATCACGTACTCACGCTGACTGGCCCCTATGGTTCTTTTTTTCTTCGTGAAGAACATAAACGCGCTCCACATATCTTTGTAGCTGGGGGTACAGGCCTTGCGCCTATATTGTCGATTGTCGATACCTTGCGCCAAAGTAGTGGTATCAAACCTAAGATGTTGCTGAGCTTTGGTTGTGCAACGCCGGATGCTTTGTTCTGTATAGAAGATATTGAACTAAGAGAGCAGTGGCTACCAACGTTGGAGACTAGAATCTGCGTTGATCGTGAGGCAACAGAGGTGCACTATCTTGGCAATCCGGTAAGTCCTTTGCAGCAAAGTGATGTGACGGATCCAAATACAGTGGCCTATTTGTGTGGACCACAGCCGATGATCGATGCAGCAACTACTCGTCTAAGAGCACTTGGTGTTAAGGCTGAAAATATATTCGCAGAACAGTTTGTCGCGAGTCATTAATTGACCATTTTAGTTATTAAGGATATAAAAATGCAACCCACAAAAAAAATAGCTCTATCAGTAGAACAGGCCGAGTGGTATGAAAAAGCTCGCTCCAAATTAAATCCTGAGCGTCTACAAAAACTATTGTTTCATTTAACCAACATTCACAGTCCAACTGGCGCAACACGTGAAGCAAGTGAATATATGACCGCGCATCTCAAAAGCATGGGTATGAAGTCTCGCTATTATCCTATGAGTGATATTACCGGTAATGTCATGGCTGAGCACCGTGGTTCAGGTGGAGGTGCAACAGTATTGTTATATGCGCCTATCGACACGCATCTTGACCGTATTGATGGAGAAGAGATCCTCACAGGCGATGGTCAACAAGCTGACTTGCAGCCCTTCGCGCAACAAATAGATGATTGGGTGTTCGGCCTTGGTGCCTCTAATCCTAAAGCTATGATTGCTACCCTTACCGAGGTAGCTCATGCCTTAATTGATGCTGATGTACCACTTGTAGGTGACTTAATTGTAGGTATGGCTGATGGTGGAATGCCTGTTGACATTAGGTCTCGAAATTCTGGAATGTCTAACGGTGTCTTACATATGCTTAATCGTGGTATGTATCCAGATTTCGCCATCATCATGAAGCCTTGGAATTGGGTATACCATGAAGAGCCTGGTATGGCTTGGTTTAAGTTAAAAGTGTTTGGAACGCTTGGGTATGCAGGTGTGCCTCATAATACTCCAGGCTTTAGAAGCTCAGTAGTTCCTGCTGCTACTGTGATTAATGAACTGCAAAATTGGATTGTAAAATACGCCGAAAAAAATACTAGTGGCGTGATTCAGCCTCACGGCTGGATTGCTGGTGTTCGCGGCGGAGACGTTGAGCGCCCTGCATTTCCTAGTGCGGTAACAGAGATTTTCTTTGACGTTCGAGTTAACCCTCGTGTCAGCCCTGCCGATGTAAAAGACCAGTTTGCAAGTTTTATCAAAGATCTAAAAAACCGCTTCCCAGATCTTGATCTTGATTGGGAACAGTATGGCTCTGTACCTGGTGGCACAACAGATCCTGAGAACTGGATCATTCAATCTTGTAAACGTGGCTGGGAATTTATCGAAGAGCGCCCACATGGTACACCAGATTATTTGGCAGGACAAACTGATGGCGCAGCTCTACGTCGCTATGGTGTACCGACAGCCCGGATCGGTTGGCCATGGCCTGCGACAGGAGCACCATTACCAGTAGCTGAAGGTCTCGGCGGTATGGGTGCCACTTATGTTCCAGATCTCATTCCTTGTGCTGAAAAAATCCTTTATGCATTAATTGATACGCTTACTCGTTCTCGTAGTGAGCTTGAGTTGTAGTTATGAGCAAAAAATTTAATAGGCTGATCTATGTCGTGGCTACTGATATGACCTTTAACTTAATTATAATTGAGATTTAACTATGAATAATGTGAGCGATATTCATTACTTAGAAATGCACGAGCTATCACAGCTAATTCGTACCCGTAAGATATCTCCAGTGGAGGTTACAAAAGCACAGCTCGCTCGTATTGATGCATTAGATAGTAAATTACATAGTTATGCTCATGTCACAACAGAGGTTGCGTTAAAGCAAGCTCAAGAAGCAGAGGATGATTTAGTTAAAGGTATTTGTCGTAGCCCCCTACATGGCATTCCAATTGCTCTCAAGGATATTATTGATACGGCAGGGGTTGTAACCGCAGCAGGTATGCCACTGCATGCTAATCGTATTCCCAAACGAAATGCTACAGTGGTGAATAGGTTGCGTGAAGCTGGGACAGTAATGCTTGGGAAGCTGCAAATGACAGAGGGAGCGTTTGCAATTCACCATCCAGATATCGTGGCACCTAATAATCCGTGGGGCGATAATTATTGGGCTGGCGCTTCTTCTAGTGGTGCTGGGGTAGCGACTGCTGCAGGCTTATGCTATGGATCTTTGGGAACTGATACTGGCGGGTCTATACGCTTTCCCTGTGCTGCAAATGGATTGACTGGTTTAAAACCTACATGGGGACGAGTTAGCCGCTATGGTGTGATGGAAATGGCTGCAAGCTTGGATCACGTTGGTCCTATTACTCGCAGCGCAAAAGACACGCTTTTTTTATTGTCAGCGATAGCAGGTTATGATCCGTTAGACCCTAGCTCTTTATCAAGCGCTTGTCTTGAAGTGTCAAGCATTGAGGAGAACTTTAAAGGAATCACGGTTGGTGTTGATATTGATTGGGTTAATGAAGGTGTGGATCCCATTATACAAAGAGCACTTGATGAGATTATACGTATTGTTTTTGCTGGTGGTGGGAAAGTAAAAAAGATAAAAATGCCAAATACCTATCACGTTAGTAATAACTGGGAGGAGCATTGTGGTGTACAGACTGCTGTTGCTCATGAAGAGACTTACCCTAAATTCGCTGAACAATATGGGCCTGCCTTAAGTCGCTTGATTGATGGTGGACGTCAGTTAAGTGGTATGAATTATCAGCACATACTGCTTAACGCGCAAATATTCAATGGTGAAATGAATGCTTTGCTACAAGAGGTAGATATTATATTAGCGCCTATTCAGCCTTATGCTGCACCAACTCATGAGCAGCTTGCCAACTTAGCGCAGGATCCAGATGCTAATCGTCGCCTCATTCAATTTACGGCGCCTTTTAATATAAGCGGTCATCCAGCTATCAGTTTTCCAATAGGGTTAACGCAGACTAATATGCCAATCGGTGGTCAATTTATAGGTCGTAAAGGCGACGAAGCAATGCTTTGCCGAGCTGGTATGGCGGTACAGAATGTCAGTGAGTGGCACAAGTTACGTCCAGCGATTGTGTAGGGACGAAGAGAGAGATTGTCGTTATAGCCGAGGGGTCGTTCGTTTTTTAATTGAAGATAATAGCTTAGAAAAATGGTTGTTGCATCGTTGTATTGTAGGGCAGGTCCAGAGTTGGTTTGATGAAGTCATATTTTAATTTTCTTGATAAGCAGTTTTCATTAGATAATAGAGGGATTTATGAAAAAGCGCATAAAAATGATTTTTCCAGTACCTATGAGTGAGGCAACACGTCCACTTGTTGAGTCACAGCTACCTGCTTCATTACTACGAGAGGATATAGAAGTTAGTTTTGTAGGGGCAGGTCAAGTCATGACGTTAGCTGATAGCTATTATGACATGGCCATTATGGAGCATGCCGTTATTGCCGCTGGTGTCGCGGCTGAGGAAGAGGGCTTTGACGCGGTTTGTATTAATACTATGAGTGACTCAGGATTGGCGGCGCTTCGTTCGCGCTTATCCATCCCAGTTATCTCGCCAGCAATTGCAAGTTTTCATACAGCCTGCATGCTTGGTAGCAAATTTAGCGTTATAACTATGTGGCCACAATGGTACCCATTGTATAGCAAAACGATAAAAGAATATGGTCTGCAATCTCATCTAGCTTCAGTCCGCTCTATCGATGTACGCCCAGATACTCAAGCGCTATTAGAGGGTAAGGAAGATGTGGTCTTTGCGAAGTTGTTGGAAGAATCAAAACGAGCGATTGAAGAAGATGGTGCTGAGGTAATCATTCTTGGATCGACCACTATGCATCAGTCACACGCATATCTTGCTGAGCATTTATCTGTGCCTGTCCTGAATCCTGGTGTCATTGCTTACAAGCAATGTGAGTTGTTATTAGATCTTGGTTTGTCTCATAGCAAAGTAGCTTATCCAAGCCCTGAAGATACTAAGGATAATGCTTTCATATTTTGAAAACATATTTAGGAGAATGTATATGAAAGTCTTTGGATCAGATGCCGACATACTGACAAATTTAACTATTTTTGAGGCAGCAAGTGCGTTCCGTGATGGCAAGCTAACCAGTGTTGAGCTTGTGCAAGCTTGTTTAGATCGTTCAGAAGCAGGGAAAGAGCTAAATATTTATGTGACTTTAGATAGTCAAGGCGCTCTTGAAGCCGCAAAGCTGGTTGATGAGCACCGCAAAAGTGGCGAAAAGATGAGTCCTTTGAGCGGTATTCCAATTGTAGTGAAGGATAATATACATACTGCCGGAATACGCTGTACAGCTGGCTCGCCTGCCTTTGCAGATTATATACCACATAAGGATGCCCCAGTAGTCAGTAAATTACGTGAGGCAGGCGCTATCATCTTGGGTAAAACCAATATGCATGAGCTTGCTTTTGGTGCTACAGGTTATAACAAAGCTTTTAACACGGGTCTTAGCTTTGGAGTCCGCAACCCTTATGATAGCTCACGTATTGCCGGCGGCTCTTCTTCTGGTAGTGCGGCAGCTTTAGGTGCTCGTATGGCTTTAGGTGCTTTGGGTACTGATACGGGTGGATCAATGCGTATCCCACCAGCGCTCAATGGTTGTGTCTCACTACGTCCGAGTGCTGATCGTTACTCAAATCGCGGTCTGATACCCATTGCTGAGAGCCGTGACACGGTTGGACCCATGGCATTATGTATGTCTGATTTAGCATTGCTTGACAGTATCATTACTGATGAGTATGAGATACCTGCTATTACGATTAGTGAGCTGCGTTTTGGTGTTCCTAGTGAGTTTTGGCGCAACCTTGATGCTGATACAAAGGCGCTTTCTGAAGCTGCAATAGCTACGTTGCAAAAGCATGGTGTAACATTTATAACTATTGATGATGCAGGCTTGCAAGCCCTCAATGAACCAGTCGGTTTCTCCGTCGTAATACATGAGGCTTATGAGAGCATGATCAGTTATTTAGATAATTATGATCATGACATGACGATTGAGCAGTTAGCAGAAAAAATAGATAGTCCTGATGTTCGCTCTATTTATGAAGAGTGGGTCTTACCCAAAAAAATACCCACTAGCGAAGGTTTGGTAGATGTAGAACCACTTTATAGAGCGGCTCAAAGTACTGGGCGTCAGGCATTAAGAGAGCGTTATAAAGAGTTATTTACCCAACATAATATTGACGCTTTATTTTTCCCAACGACAGCTATGGTAGCTCCATTAGCAAATGACGATATATATAAGCCAGAAAATTTTGAGCGATTGATTCAAAATACTGAGCCCTCTGCTAGCGCAGGTATCCCTAGTATTCAGTTACCATTAGGGTTAGGGGGAGTAACGGGCTTACCTGTAGGGATAGAGCTTGATGGTCCTGAAGGTAATGATCGACGATTGCTCGCTATCGGTCATGTCCTAGAAAGTATTTTAGGACGCGTGGCTCCAGCATAAATAATAAGACGATTGGGCGAGAATAAATACTTGGAGAAAATCTATGCATAGTGATAACCAGTGGAATGGTAAGGTTGTATTAGTCACTGGTGGTGGAAGCGGGATGGGTCGTGATGTGTGTTTAGCTCTAGCCCGCCTAGGCGCTAAAGTCGTGCTTGGCAATCGTAATATACAAGCGGGTCAATCTGTTGTCGATGAGATTGCTGTCATGGGCGGACACGCTGTATTTCAAGTGACCGATGTATCTATTGCTAAAGACTGCGAATCTTTAGTGCAGTTTGCAGTAGATACTTATGGACAGCTTGACGCCGCGTTCAATAACGCAGGCTTTCAGCGTGACTTTTTTAGCCCTATCAATGAGGTACCTTTAGATGATATCTCTCGTACCATCGACGTAAACCTTAAAGGTGTATTGTATTTGATGAAGTATGAAACTGATGCCATGCTTAAAACTGGTGGTGGCTCTATCGTCAATAATGCCTCTATTTTTGGTCTAAAAGGTATGGCGAATGCTCCTGAATATATTGCTTCCAAGCATGGAATTATTGGTGCAACTCGTGCGGTGTCACTTGATTATGCTAAGAGTAATATTAGAGTTAATGCAGTTTGTCCTGGCCCTATTAAAACACCTGGCTATGACCGCATTACTGGTGGCGATGACCATATGTATGATGATGGTGTACCCATGCATCGGATCGGCCAATTAGAAGAAGTAACGGCAGCAGTGGTTTGGCTTCTATCGGAGCAAGCCTCTTATATAACAGGTACAGCACTTTCTATAGATGGTGGTATGTCAGCAGAATAGTTTTTTGTAAGTATTCGATAAATGATCAAAGGAAAATGACTAATGATACAAGCTTTAAGTTACATCATTGTGCAAACGCCGCATTTGGAAGCTTGGATAAGGCAAGCTCAAGACCACATTGGTATGCAGGTCGAAGTCATTGAGCTTGATCAATGTGTACGTTTGCGGGTGGATGAGAAGTTTCAACGCTTTGTGATTAGCAAGATAGATGGTGAAGCTACGATGAGCATGGGGTTCGAAGTTGCCAATTCAGATGAACTTAAGCGGATTATCAAAGCGCTTGAGAGTGAAGGATACTCTGTTACTAAAGGAAGTCAGCAGGAGCTTGATCTACGTGGTGTCGAGGAAATGGTGTTTTTTTATGATCCAGATGGTGTCCGTATAGAGATCTGTTTTGGCTTAACAGATGCTGATACTCCATTTGAGTCCGGTCGACCGATTGGAGGCTTTAGAACTGATGATATGGGACTTGGTCATGTTGCTTTGATTACTGAGCACTTTGATAAGTTGAGTCATTTGTACCGTAACATATTTGGTATGAAAATGAGTGATCATACTGACGCACCGTTCCGTGTTGAATTTTTGCATTGCAATCCGCGTCACCATACTATGGGTATCGCTCACACTGGCGGGCCCGCTAAGATTTACCATCTAATGCTTGAATACAATGATTTTGATGATGTGGGCCGAGCTTACGATATAGCACTAACCAATCCAGACACTATTGGTGTGACTCTAGGTCGTCATATCAACGATCATGCTACTTCTTTTTATCTAAAAAATCCTGATGATTGGATGATTGAGCTTGGTTGGGCAACTCGTACGATTGGTCCAGATTGGCAGGTTGAAAAGCTTGAGGGTATGAGTCTTTGGGGTCATGATCGGACATGGCTACCAGATGATAAACGCGAAGAAGCTCGACAAATCTTAAAACGCTTGGCGCAAAAAGGTGTACGTGCTCCTGTTGTGACTACTGCTCAAACTAATAATAATCAAACAAATGAGGTTAAATAAATTATGTCTAATTTAGATAACGAATTAACAAAGCAATCACCAGAGATTGCCAACAGCATTAAGCTCGGCAATTTTACCCTTAATTATCATGATCAAGGCGAGGGTGATGTCATTTTATTAATCCACGGTTCAGGACCAGGAGTGACCAGCTGGGCAAACTGGCGAGGCATTATTCCTGAATTGTCCGAAAGCGCACGTATCATTGCGCCTGACATGCTTGGCTTTGGTTATAGCCAATGCCTTGAAGATCTAAAGCTAGATATTAAAGTATGGGTTGAATCTTTGGTCGGTCTATTAGATGCTTTAAAAATTGAGCGTGTCTCGATAGTTGGTAACTCATTTGGCGGTGCAATAGCCTTGGCATTTGCCAATAAATATCCTACGCGGACTCACAAACTTGTATTGATGGGTGCTGCTGGCTTGTCATTTCCTATCACTGATGGCTTAGACAAAGTATGGGGCTATCAGCCTTCTATACAAGCTATGCGCGAGCTTATGGAAGTCTTTGCTTATGATCACAGTATTATCAATGATGACCTAGTGAGAATGCGCTACGAAGCCAGTATTCGAGATGATGTGCAAACTCGCTTTGAACAACTCTTTCCTGAACCACGTCAAAAGGGGATCGAAATGTTAGCCTCAAACGAAGATGATATACGTGCGTTATCTCATGACACGCTTATTATTCATGGTAGAGATGATCTAGTCATTCCTCTTGAAGTATCCGAGCGTTTACTTCGATTAATTCCTAAGTCGCAGCTACATGTGTTTGGTGAGTGTGGTCACTGGGTACAGATTGAAAAAGCCAAAGCATTTACGCAGCTACTGGCTAACTTTTTCGTTGAACAATAGATAACTAAACTACCGATTGAACCAATAACTATAGGATAACTATTATGAATCGTGACACTATCAAAGGCCGCTGGGAAGTCCTTTCTTGGGAACAACGATATGACGATGGTCGTATTGTATCGCCGATGGGCTCAGAGTTGGAAGGGTTTATTGAGTATAGTGATTATGGCATGTCTTGTCTCGTTACCAAAAAGAACAGAAAGCCATTTATCACTGGTGGTCAGTGGTCTGCTGATAATGTAGAAAAAGCAGAGGCTTATAATAGCTACCTAACCTATGCAGGTGATTTTGAAGTGAATGAAAATACGATCACTCATCATGTGAAATATAGTATTTTTCCCAATTGGATAGGCGGCACTCAATACCGTACTGCTAAACTAGATGGCGATACTCTGTCATTAATGACCATGAAACTAGAAGAAGGTACTTCTGAAGCGCGTGTTTCGATACTGACATTTAGGCGTAACCCATAAAATCTTTACCCATAAAAGCCCTCAAATTTGAGGGCTTTTCAGACTTTGATAGTGCTCAGTTTACATCCTATGCCTCATATAATTTAAATAAAAAATACATAGGCTTACTAGCTAAACAGTGCCCAAAAAGTTCTTTTTATTTCTACTTTTTATCATATAAAAATGCATTTGGTGGATAACATCATCATTCATGGGAGCGATATTAATTTTCAGATAACCTAGTATTAGTTAAAGGTATTACAAAGTGTGATACTTCTAACCTAGAAAGGAATTTTGACATGTCTGAAGAAACTATTGTCCGACGCCGTGTAGTAAAACAAGGAATTAGTGAAGCTCGTACCAATGATGCTAAAACACAAAGTCAATATCAGCCTTATAAAGATGCTGCTTGGGGATTTATAAACCATTGGTATCCTGCATTATTTAGTGAAGAACTTGAAGAAGATCAAGTTGAAGGCATGCAAATATGTGGTATTCCTATCGTATTGCGCCGTGCCAAAGGAAAAGTATTTGCACTTAAAGATCAGTGTGCACATCGAGGTGTTCGTTTATCTGAAAAGCCAATGTGTTTTAATAAAGAAACGATTTCTTGTTGGTACCACGGTTTTACCTTTGACTTAGAAAATGGTGATTTAACGACTATCGTCGGAAACCCTAATGATAAGATCATTGGCACCACAGGTATTACTACCTATCCAGTCCATGAAGTCAATGGCATGATCTTTGTATTTGTCCGTGAGGATGATTTCCCTTTAGAAGACGTTCCGCCTTTATCTGAGGATCTACCGTTTCGTTTCCCTGAAAATAGTGAAAAATTCCCTCATCCTTTATGGCCACATTCGCCTAGCATACTTGATGATAATGCCATGATTTTGGGCATGCATCGTACGGGTTATGGCGACTGGCGTATTGCCTGTGAAAATGGTTTTGATAATGGTCATATTCTAGTCCATGCTGACAATACCATTGTGCATGCATTAGATTGGACTCTCCCTTTAGGTATCGTACCTTCTTCTGATGATGCCATTACTGTTGTGGAGGATGACAACGGACCAAAAGGAATGATGCAGTGGTTGTTCACAGATAAATGGGAACCAGTGCTTGAGAATGAAGAACTTGGCGTCAAAGTCGAAGGCTTAAAAGGGCGTTTTTATCGAACTTCTGTAGTTTTGCCGGGCGTACTTATGGTAGAAAATTGGCCAGAAGAACATATAGTACAGTATGAGTGGTATGTGCCTATTACCGATGATACGCACGAGTACTGGGAAATCTTGGTAAAAGTTTGTAATACAGAGGAAGAGCGTAAGAAGTTTCAAAAACGCTACGATATTGTATACAAGCCATTATGCCTTCATGGCTTCAATGACTGTGATCTTCACGCTCGCGAAGCTATGCAAAACTTCTATACCGATGGCACAGGCTGGGATGATGAACAGCTAATGGCTACTGACGTATCTCCTATCACTTGGCGTAAGCTTGCTTCTAGATGGAACCGAGGTCTTGCAAAACCAGCTAAGGGAGTTGCAGGTTCTGTGAAAAATACTAGCTTAATATTCAAAGAAACTGCTGACGGCAATCGTCCCGGTTATAAAGTTAGACAGATAAAAGAGCATTAAAGAAAAAGCCAGTATCAAGTCTTTGATACTGGCTTTTGCAGGTTCTAATCATACAACTGGTAGCTAAGTTAGCAAAAAGGATTTTGTTATGACAACTATGAAGGCTGCACGACTACATGACATTGGTGGAAGATTTATCATCGATGAAATGCCAATACCTACACCAGGACCGAATGATGTACTGGTTAAAGTAAAAACAAGTGGTGTTATTCCTAACTTAAAAAACGTGACCACCCATTTTCCAGAGTGGTATCCATTTTTACCGTTACCTGAATTGCCGGCTGTCTTCGGTTTAGATTCAGCTGGAATTGTGAAATCTGTGGGTTCTGCTGTGACTACTTTTAAGGAGGGTGATCGAGTATATGTAAATCCAGGCGTAGGGTGCGGTGAATGTGGATATTGTAATGATGGCAATCCAACGCTTTGTGATTCGTATACATTCATGGGCTATTTTGGCTTTGGTGTTGGTTCAAAAGATATATTCAAACGCTATCCTTATGCTGGTTACGGTCAATATATGACGGCACCTGTTGGTAACTTGATAAAGCTTCCGGACGCTTTGGATTTTTCTGTTGCGGCCCGTTTTGGCTATTTGGGTACAGCTTATTCAGCACTACGTAAGTCTCAATTAAGACCTTCACAAAGTATCATGATTCTTGGGGCGACAGGAACACTTGGTATTGGCGCGACGCTATTGGCCCTTGCATTTGGTGCATCAAAAGTCTTTGTTGTCGCACGTAACCAAGAAGCACTAACTCGTCTTGAAAAGTTAGATCCAAAACGAATCGTTCCAATCAGAATGAGTGATAAATCGATCCATGAGCAAATACGTAAGCAGCTACCCAATGGAGTAGATGCCATGATCGACGCTCTAGGAGCTAAGGCACCAGCTACTCTATCTACAGATAGCATGCAAGCAGTATCTCGTGGTGGTCGCATTGTACAGATAGGTGGTGTAGAAGGGCCTATACCTATAGACCCGCATCCTTTTATGTGCGCGCAATTGCAATATATTGGCTCTCTATGGTTTACACCATCAGAAGGCAAGGAGATTGCTAAGTTATTTGAGTCTGGTGTATTAGATTTCTCAATTCTTGAGAATTATTCTTATCCACTAGAAAAAATAAATGAAGCACTTAACGATATTGAGTCTCAAGGTAATGGCTTTAAGAATTTTTATATTACTCACGAGTGACAATATATTTGCCAATAACCAAGTTAGAGGATAGAAAATATGACGGATTATAGACTACTGATTACTGGCAATAACAAAGAGAATAAGTCTCTTATTGTTTCAAGCGCACCAATTTATGTGAATAACTATTTTGTTTATCAGCCTGGGTTTAGTGTTGAGGTTTTTTGGAGAACTTCTGCTGACACTATTGTTGGAGAACCCTTCAAATCGACCTCATGGGATGACTCTTCAATATTACCTAAGCCTGCTGGAACGTCTTCAATGATTGTGACTTTCCCTCCTATGGCGAGTTCAGAGTCATCAGAGTCTGTAAATTTAGAGGATATGATTAACGAAATTAAGGAGCGTCTGCCAGGTTTAGCTGAAACTTTCGAAGCGGAACCGCCTGGTTATCATATTACCAATACTATTGATTATGTGGTCTTGTTAGAAGGTGAGATTAAGCTTGTACTAGATAATGAGATACAAGATTTGAAAGTTGGAGATATCGTTGTACAAAATGGTACGAGACATGCTTGGATCAACGATAGTCAAAATTTAGCTAGATTACTAGTGATTATGGTAGGTGTAGAGAGGAAATAGCAGTCTTTTTCAGACTTAAATAAACTTCAATCAACTAAATTTAAGCCAAGGATGCTTTATGAAAACTACTCGTATCAAATTCGCTTTAATAGTGGCAGCGTCAAGCTTAGCTGTGACTAGCTATGCATCAGATTCTCATTATGTGCCAGGTCTTGAGGGGGTCAAGGGCTCTGTATTACCTCCGCCAGGTATTTATTACAAAGGCTATATACTGGGTTATAGCGCTGACAAAAATGAAGCATTACCACCTGATAGTGAAGTCAATGTCACTGCTCTGGCTCATAGAGTAGCTTGGGTTACTCCTAAAAAGGTGTTGGGCGGTGATTTAGCATTCGAAGCAGTTTTACCCTTATTGAAGACGGATCTTAATATCGGTGGTCAAAACATTGATGAACGCACAGGTTTAGGTGATTTATATGTAGGTGGAATAATTGGTTGGCACGGCAAACAATGGGATATTACCACCGGTGCTGGCTATTATGGAGATACTGGTGACTATGATGATAGTCGTTTTGCCAGCCCCGGTAAAGGCTATGAATCAGTGATGTTAAGTCTTGGCGGCAATCTCAAGCTTACTCAAAAAGGTGACATTACCTTTAGTGCATTAAGTCGTTATCAGATGCCTAATGGTAGTGGATTGGATGATGAATTAATCGTTGATTGGGGCTTGGGTAAGAGTTACGGTCTTCTCGATGTTGGGCTTATTGGCTATAACACCTTTGAGACAGGTGACGGTGAAGAACGAAGAAATGCGCTAGGTTTGTCGTTAGGGTATTTTTCACCACCAAATATGTTAGGCGGTGACGTTGCTGCTTATAAAGAGTATTCAAATAAAGAAGCTTTTGAAGGAACGACATTACGTGCTTCATTAACGAAAGTATTTTAAGTCGCTATGAAGGTTGATTGGTGTATTTTGAAGATTGTCATTTATAGCAGATCAGATTTGCTCGTATGGATTTAGTTGAGAGATGTAAGGGCTAGGCTAGTATCACCCTTAAATAAAATTTGAATATAAGAGTCTTAAATCATGCGTAATAAAAGTAAAGTTTCGGAGTTAGCAATCTCAGTTTTTGATGCTTACAAGGAAGGGGTAGTAGCACCACTGCGTGACCGAGTCGATGTTGCAGATATCTCTTTGGCTTATAGCATTCAGCAACAGAATCATCGCCGTTGGAGCGAGCAAGGTAGAGTAACTATTGGTCGCAAGATTGGTCTGACATCAACCGCCGTACAAGCACAGTTAGGTGTCGACCAACCAGACTATGGCATGGTCTATGCCGACACTTGCTACTGTTCAGGTGCGCAAATATCTGTCAACCAGTTTTTACAGCCCAAAATTGAGGCTGAAATTGCGTTTATTCTTAAGTCTGATTTGGATTCCAAGAGTTTAACCATTATCGACGTTATTAATGCCGTGGACTACGCTGTTGCCGCATTAGAGATTGTCGATAGCCGCATAGCGAACTGGGATATTAGCTTGTTTGACACTATCGCTGATAATGCTTCTTATGGTGGCATTATTATCGGAACCACTCCCATATCATTGAACCAATTGGACTTAGAAAATTGCAAGATGCAACTCTCCAGAGGTAATGACATTGTGTCTGAGGGAGAAGGACGGGCTTGCCTTGGTAACCCTCTACTAGCGACGCTTTGGTTGGCAAATAGAATGATCGAAAATGGTCAGCCTCTAAAAGCTGGTGATGTGGTGCTATCTGGAGCCTTGGGACCGATGATAACTGTCAAATCAGGTGATGTTTTTACTGCCAAAATAGACGGATTAAACAGTGTGTCAGTGAGTTTTACCGAATAAAAATTCAATAAATGGAATAGGAAGCTAATAATATGTCAACTAAAGCTAAAGTAGCTGTCATAGGTTCAGGAAATATCGGCACTGATCTTATGATAAAAATCTTAAAAACCTCTCAAAACCTAGAGATAGTCGCCATGGTTGGTGTTGATCCTGACTCTGACGGCTTGGCTCGTGCTAAGCGTATGGGAGTAGGAGTAACGCATGAGGGTATCAAGGGCTTGATTGCCATGCCAGAATGGGAAGATATATCTATTGTTTTTGATGCTACTTCGGCATCTGCTCACTCTACTCACTCAAAGATATGTCATGACGCTGGAAAGGTTATTGTCGACCTAACACCAGCTGCTATTGGTCCATTCATTGTTCCTGCAGTAAACGGTGACTCTAATATCGATCAGCCTAATGTCAATATGGTAACGTGTGGTGGTCAGGCAACCATCCCAATCGTTTATGCAGTCTCCCGTATAGCACCAGTACATTATGCAGAAATTATTGCTTCTATATCGTCAAAGTCAGCAGGACCAGGTACTCGCGCAAATATTGATGAGTTCACAGAAACCACTTCGCAAGCCATTGAGAAAGTAGGTGGCGCTAAAAAAGGTAAATCGATCATCGTGCTCAATCCTGCTGAGCCTCCTGTAATAATGCGAGACACCGTATTAACTTTTTCAGAAGATGCCAACGAAGACGATATTGTAGCTAGTATCAATGAGATAGTAAAAGAAGTTCAAAGTTATGTGCCAGGTTATCGGTTAAAGCAAGAAATACAGTTTGAACGATATACAGATAACAACCCCTTGCATATACCGGATATCGGTACACTGACAGGGCTCAAAACGTCAGTATATCTTGAGGTAGAAGGTGCTGCTCATTATCTACCGGCTTATGCGGGTAATCTAGATATTATGACATCCGCTGCTCTCAAAACTGCTGAACAGATTGCTTTAGCTAGACAAGTAAAAGGTGGAGAATAAATGATGACTAAAAAACTATATATTCAAGACGTTACCCTTCGCGATGGTATGCATGCCATACGTCACCAGTACAGTATTGAGCATATGCGTGATATTGCTAAAGCGCTCGAAGATGCTGGTGTTGATGCTATTGAAGTTGCTCATGGGGATGGGCTAAGTGGTAGTAGCTTTAACTATGGTTTTGGCGCCCATACAGATTGGGAATGGCTTGAAGCTGTTGCTGATGTTCTAGATAAAACGGTATTAACTACGCTACTGCTACCAGGTATTGGTTCAGTAAAAGATCTAAAAAGAGCTTATGACTTAGGTGTACGTTCGGTCCGTGTCGCTACGCACTGTACAGAAGCAGATGTCTCAAAACAGCACATTCAAACGGCTAAAGAGATGGGGATGGATACGATAGGCTTTCTTATGATGTCGCACATGGTATCTCCAACCAAGCTAGCAGAACAAGCCAAACTTATGGAATCTTATGGTGCTGGTTGCGTCTATGTCGTAGATAGTGGTGGTGCTATGAACATGAATGATATTGCAGATCGCGTTAAGGCTTTAAAAGATACCTTAAATGACAGTACCGAGCTTGGTATTCATGCGCATCATAACTTAAGTTTAGGAGTCGCTAATAGTATCGTTGCTGTTGAAAATGGTGTTACTCGGGTAGATGCTTCTTTAACCGGTATGGGCGCTGGTGCAGGCAATGCGCCACTAGAAGTATTTATTGCTGCTAGCAACCGTTTAGGATGGGAAACCAATTGCGACCTATATAAATTAATGGACGCTGCTGAAAACTTAGTTAGACCACTACAAACCAGACCAGTTCGTGTTGACCGTGAAACGCTAACTCTAGGCTATGCTGGCGTTTACTCTAGTTTTCTACTCCATGCTGAGAAAGCGGCTCAGCACTATAATCTTGATGTTAGAGAAATTTTAGTTGAAGTAGGTCAGCGTAAGCTTATCGGTGGTCAAGAAGATATGATTGTCGATGTGGCTTTGGACTTAATAAACAAAGCAAAGGCGTCGTAAAGATAACACCCCAACCTTAATACTCCCACCGAGATAGAAACTCTTAATTTAAAGAAGCCATCCAAGCTATTAATTTATAGCTTGGATGGCTTCTTCTTATTTTGAAGGTAAGGCGTCATTGCTTTATGTTAATTGGGTTCTGATATTCTAGCTATTTTTAGGAGCCCATCCTGAACTCTGTGTAACTGCCATTTAGATCAAACCCCGATTTTCACAAAGACACCTGACAAATATTATTATTAGCAATTTATGGTGTAAGCCTTATATAAATAGGCTTAGATAGATTATCAGTATCGTGTGTTCATATTTTGGTTAGTGATCAAACCCCAATATTACCCAAGCCACCTGATTATTTCGTAAAACGTTAAAACACTGTTAAGTAGCATGAGAAGGCGCTTAGCAGCGCTTTATTCTGCTAGGTTATGTTGAGTGCATCATTCTTCGTTATATTAAAGCTGATAAAAACGTACCAAAAAAACACTGATATTGTCACCTGGGCAAAGTATCGGATAGAAAAGATTTAGCGTTAAACGGTCGCTTTGACAGCAAAGCCACTTATCAAGAAATTGCCAAATAACCACAGTCAGACTTTAAACGCTTAAATCAGTTCACTCAGTTTTTGCTTTATACCAAAACAAGGGTTTAAGGTAGCGATAATATTTCAAATAAAGAGATGATGGTTATGCCAGATGAAAATATCAATTCACATGAGGCTAAAGCTAATAAGCAAATATATATTATTAGGATGCTACCGACTCAGCTATTAATAAAAGGTACACTGGAAGGTAAGGACTTAGTTAAAAAGCTAACTAAAAAACTCTCTAAGATACCTAAAAAACGACAAGCTCAAGTAGCGAGTGTTTTTGATGATTTAGCCACTACACAGGAAAAAGGCAGTATTAGTAACGAAGATATAAAACTTGTAGAGGATGAGTCACTTAGTAACCCTTATGAGTTTTTATTGCGTTCTTTTGGCGCTGAAACGGCTAACGATTTACTTGAGCATACTAAGGTTATAGACTCATGCCTAGAGAGCATCCCAGATTCTGTGTAACTGCCATTTAGATTAAATGCTTACTGATACGATCATCAAACATAATCATAAAGCGATTAAGAGCAGACGTCCAGTTACGGATGGGCATCGACCACTTCTTGGA
>Ga0307487_1000283_pt1 | contig 40992 bp, 37 predicted proteins | sample CBIW12metaG_FD_203665 | JGI IMG/M metagenome (GOLD analysis project Ga0307487, IMG submission 203665) | Sea-ice brine microbial communities from Beaufort Sea near Barrow, Alaska, United States - CBIW 1.2 | ecosystem: Environmental > Aquatic > Marine > Coastal | place: USA: Alaska | collected... | reverse complement strand
GAGAGCGGCATCGGCAACGCCATCGCGGAGTCCCTCGACACCATCGGGCTTCCCGTCATCGTCGCTGGTTTCGTCATCGCCGCCGTAGTGCGCATCGCGCAGGGTTCGGCGACCGTTGCACTGACGACAGCCGCTGCGTTGATGCAGCCCGTTGTCATGGGCAACACCGGCTTCAACCCGGTTGAGCTTGCCGCGATCGTCCTCTCTCTTGCCGCCGGGTCGGTGTTCGCCGGCCACGTCAATGATTCGGGCTTCTGGCTGGTGAGTCGTTTCTTCGAAATGGACACCAAGACCACGCTGAAGACCTGGACCGTCGGCCAGGCCCTCGTGGGTGTCATCGGTTTCGCGATCGCCCTGGCGATCTACATCGTTGCCGGGCTGTTCTAGGCTCAGCCTAGTGCGGCTCGTCGCCCGCCCAGATCGAACTCATCTCGTCGGAGGCCCGGTGCATGATACCGAGCATGGCGGTCTGGGCTGCGGCGGCATCACCGCGCTGAATGGCGCTGGCGACATCGACATGCATCTGCAGGGCGTCGTTGTGCGGATGCCGCGGCATCAGCCCGTAGTTCGTCCGGCCGGTCAGCACTTCGGCGACGAGTGAATTGAGTTTGGCAAACATCTCGTTGCCCGAGCTCGCAAGCACCAGACGGTGGAACTCGATATCCAGAACGAGGAAAGCCGCTGGGTCATCGGCCTGTCCGGCAGCCCAGAGCTTGCCGGCCAGGCCCATGAGCTCACTCGCGTCGGCCAGGGGGGCCCTGGCGGCTGCCAGGCGCGCCGCCTCCGGCTCGATCGCCGTGCGCAGCTCAGTCAGGGAACGCAGCTGGTTGATCCGGGCCGGGGAAGCCAGACGCCATCGAATGACCTGGGGATCGTACAGATTCCAGTCGGACTCCGGCAGAATCTGCACGCCCACACGACGGCGTGAGGCGATCATACCCATTGAGGCGAGCACACGAATCGCCTCCCGCACGACCGAGCGGGAGACACCGTAGCGTTCCTCAAGCTCTTCGATGCGAAACACGCTTCTGGTCGGAAGCTCGCCGGCGCAGATGGCCAGACCGAGCAGGTCGAGGATCTGAGCGTGCAGTCCGTGCAAGGCGGAGTTGTCGTCGAGCGCCAGCGGGAGAGCATCCAGTGAGTCGGGCTCCGTCGGTCGCGTCATTGCGTTTACGTTATCCGTCATGCCACACATCATATCGTTTTGGCTGGAGGGCTTGAATAAGTATGTTTTATTCTGTAACGTCTCTGATCGAGACAGATGTAAAGATGCATCGGTTGGGGATCTGTGTGACGATGCACGGGTTTTCGAATGGGAGACACAGTGAAGCGTCAATCAGTTGTTCGCGTTGTGGCAATCGTCGCAGCGACATTTTTCGCCGCTGGCGCGTTAACGGCGTGCAGTGCCGGTTCCGGGGAGGACGGGGGCTCGAAGACTCTTCGCGTCACCCTCGCCAATCACGTCTGGACCGACACGATCAAGAGCAAGCTGCCGGAGTTCAAGAAGGAAACCGGCATCGAGGTCGAACTCAGCCAGTACGGCGAAGACCAGCTTTCCGACCAGTACAACGTCAAGTTGAACGCCGGCACCGACGAGATCGACGTCATGATGTATCGCCCGCTCCAGGAAGGCAAGCTGTTCGCCAAGAACGGTTACCTCGCCGACCTGAGTGATGACGTCAAGTCGAACGCCGACTGGGACTGGAGCGACTTCCAGTCCGGCCCGGTCGGATCGACGACCTACGACGGCAACGTTGTGGGGGTGCCCATCATCACCGAGCAGGAAGTGCTGTACTACCGCAAGGATCTCCTCGCCGCAGCCGGCCTCGAAGTGCCCACCACCATGGCCGAGCTCGAAGCAGCAGCCAAGGCCATCAAGGAACAGAACCCCGGCGTGGCCGGTTTCGTCGCCCGCACCGGCAAGTCCGCCGCCGTCACCCAGTTCTCGAGCTTTCTGTACAGCTTCGGCGGCGACTTCATCGACAAGAACGGTAAGTCCGGCGTTGCCAGCCCGGAAGCGAAAGAAGCGTACGCCTTCTACGGCAAGCTCATTCGTGAGTACGGCCCCGAAAACGTCAGCACCGATATGAGCTGGCCAGAAGCCATGGCTATCTTCACCCAGGGCCAGGCCGGTTTCTACACCGAAGCGGACAGCCTTTACAAGAACGCAACGGACCCCGAAACGTCCAAGGTGTCCGACACCGTCGGATTCGCCCCGATGCCGGCCGGCCCCGGCGGCTCCGTCGCCTACAACGTGCCCTCCTGGGCGCTCGGCATTAACGCAGAGTCAGCCAACTCGGCGGAGGCCTGGAAGTTCATCGAATGGGCGACCAGCCAGGACCTCACCCTGACGGTGCAGCAGGATGGCGTTCCCGGCGCCCGCCAGTCGGTCTGGGAAGACCCGGCCGGTACGTCGACCTACCCGGCCGACCTGGCCGCCACGATCGCGACGAGCACAAAGAACGGCGTCGGCCACGACCGGCCCCTCGTCATCAAGGTGCCGGAGGCCCGCGAGATCGTCGGCGATCCGATCGTCATCGCCATCACCGGCGGCGACTCCGATGCCGCAGCCGATGACGCGAACGATGCCTTCCAGGGCATCCTCGACGACGAGTAGTCACCACCACGAAGTCGGGGCGGATGCTCATCATCGATCGTCTGCCCCGACGCCCCTTCTTCTGAACGTGCAACACCAAGTGTGAGGTGAACGATGACCACAATGGTCACCACCAAGCCCTCAATGTGGACTAACTTTTCCACCTGGGCAAACCGGTATCGCAAGTGGCTCTTCGCCGCTCCTGCGATGATTTTTGTCGGATTACTCATCGCTGTACCGCTGGGCTGGACCCTGTATCTCAGCGTGACTGACTCCGAGGGATCGGTCCGCGCAGCGTCCAACCTGGTCGGGCTCAGCAACTATTTTGAGGTGCTCACCGACACTGACCGTTTCTGGCCGGCAGTGATGCGCACGTTCGTCTTCACCGGCGGAGCGCTCGCGGTCGAACTGATCCTGGGCATGTGCATCGCCCTGCTGCTCTGGCGTCCGTTCCGGGGCGAGAAGTGGGTGCGCGTCGCGATCCTGCTGCCGTTGGTCGCCACTCCGGTCGCCGTCGGCATGATGTGGCGCCTCATCTTCGACCCGAACATTGGCTTCGCCAACCAGGTGCTGAGCTGGGTCGGCATTCCGGCGCAGCCGTGGCTGTCCGGGCAATATACGGCCTTGCCCACTCTCATGTTCGTGGACATCTGGCAGTGGACGCCCATGGTCGTGCTGATGCTGCTCGCCGGGCTCACTTCGCTGTCGGACGAACCCGACGAAGCGGCCCGCATCGACGGTGCCAACTCCTGGCAGCGATTCTGGTTTGTCACGCTCCCGTTGATGCGCGCCACCGTTATCGTGACCATCGTGCTGCGCGGCATCGACGCACTGAAGACCTTCGACATCCTGTATGCCACGAAAGGCAAGGGTGGTGGCTCGTTCCACGAAGTCGAGACGCTCAATATCTACGCCTTCGGACTGAGCTTTGACTACAACGACTACGGGATCGCGTCCACCGTGCTGATCCTGTTCTTCCTGCTCATCATCGCGATCATGTGGGTACTCACCTACCGCAGAAAGGCGAATCGGTCATGACCACGACACTGCCAGCCCGTCCCGCTGCCGAGGCACCGCGCGAGGTCGCGGTCGCACCGCGGCGTCGCAAGCCGCGAGCGTACAAGATTTTTCGTGTCATCGCCCTGACCCTCACGGTGCTGCTCTTCATCGCCCCACTGGTCTGGATGTTCATCGCGTCGCTGAAAACCAACGTCGACATTTATGACGCGAGCAAGACGCTGTTCTTCACGCCGACCCTCGACAACTACGACAATGTGCTCAGCCGCAACAACTATTTCGGATTCATCTTCAACAGTTTCTGGGTTGCGTTGCTGTCCACCCTCTTCTCCCTGCTCATCGGAGTTCCTGCCGCCTACGCCATGAGTCGGTTTGCCATGCACCGTTCCGCTCTGGTCGTGCTGATGGCCCGTATCATTCCGGGCGTCAGCCTCCTCGTGCCGTGGTACTTCATCTTCGCCAACATGCGTATGGTCGGCGGATTCGGAGTGCTGATCCTCTCGCACATGTTCGTTGCGCTGCCGCTGATCGTGTACATCATGATCAGCTACTTTGATTCGACCCCACTCGAGTTAGAGGAGCAGGCGCAGGTCGATGGCCTCACCCATATCGGCGCGTTCCTTCGGATCACCCTGCCGCTATCGGTTCCCGGGCTCGCGACCGCCGGCATCCTCTCGTTCATCTTTTCGTGGAACAACTTCATGTTCGCTCTCGTGCTGTCCGGGGCAAACACCAAAACCCTTCCGGTGGCGATCTTCAACTTCGTCTCGTATGCCAGCATCGATTGGGGAAGCCTGATGGCGGCAGCCGTCGTCGTCACCGTGCCCATCATGGTGATCGCCCTGTTCACCCAGAAATACATCGTGTCCGGTCTCACCGCCGGTGCGACCAAGGGATGATAGCGGTGACGCTCCCCCCGATCGTCGTCATGGGCGTGCAGGGCTCGGGTAAATCGACCATCGGCGAGCTCCTGGCCGACAAGCTCGGTGCCCGGTTTCTGGACGGCGACGCCCTGCACCCCGCCGCCAACAAGGCCGTCATGGCTGCCGGGCAGGCCTTGCAAGACGAACACCGGCTGCCGTGGCTGCACGAGGTCGGGCTGCGCCTGGCCGAGGACCACCCCGACGGTCTCGTCATCGCCTGCTCGGCGCTCAAGCGCAGCTATCGCGACCTCTTGCGTGGCCATGCCGCCGAGCTGTTCATCGTCGACCCTGAAGGCCCGATCGACGTGATCGCGGCCCGACTGCGAGCACGCGCCCACGAATTCATGCCACCGGCGTTACTGCAATCGCAGTTGGACACGCTCGAGGTACGCACAGACGATGAACGCGGTGTGACCGTGGACATCGTCGAACCGCCCGGCACCATAGTCGATCGGATCATCGCGGCTCTCGCCGCTGAAATAGAAGGTGGTGAGGTTGACCATGCCGCACATCGAACGAATTGAAACTTTTCTCGTCGCACCCCGTTGGGTGTTTGTGCGGCTCGAGACCAGCGACGGCGTCGTCGGCTGGGGCGAAGCCAGCCTCGAGGGCCATGCGGATGCCGTGCGCGCGGTGGTCGAACAGTTCGCAGAGTATCTGGTCGGAGCCGACCCCGACCGGATTGAAGACCACTGGCAGGTGCTCACCAAGAGCGGCTTCTACCGTGGTGGCCCGGTGTTCGGAAGCGCCGTGTCCGGAATCGACCAGGCCTTGTGGGATATTAAGGGCAAGACCCTCGGGGTACCCGTCTACCAGCTCCTGGGCGGTGCGGTGCGCGATCGCATCCGTATGTACGGCTGGGTCGGAGGTGACGACCCGAGCGGAATCAGCGATGCCATTGCCGCGCAGCTTGCCGTTGGGCTGACGGCCGTCAAGATGAATGCCTCCGGCATCATGAGCCGGATCGGAACGGTGGCCGAAATTGATGGTGTGCTCGAGCGGGTCGAGGCAGCCCGCGCCGCACTCGGACCCGACCGTGATGTGGCCGTGGATTTTCACGGCCGGTTCACGCTCGCCAATGCCCGCCGGATCGCCCCGCTGCTGGAACCGCTGCGTCCGTTCTTCATCGAAGAGCCGGTAGTTCCGGAGAATTCGCACCTCATCGGTCAGCTCGCCCAGGCCACCTCGATCCCGATCGCCACCGGAGAACGGCTTTACTCCCGGCAGGATTTTCTGCCGGTGTTCGCCGCCGGCATCGCCGTGGCCCAGCCAGACCTCGCCCACGCCGGAGGCATCTCGGAGGTGCGTCGCATTGCGGCAATGGCCGAGGTGTACGACGTGCAACTGGCACCGCACTGCCCGCTCGGCCCCATTGCGCTCGCCGCCTGCCTGCAGGTCGGTTTCGCAACGCCGAACTACCTCATTCAGGAGCAGAGCATCGGTATCCACTACAACCAGGGCGCAGAAGTTCTCGACTACGTGCTCGACAAAGAGCCGTTGAAGTTTGTCGACGGCAATATCGAGCTGTTGACCGCTCCGGGCCTCGGCATCGACATCGACGAAGCCGCAGTGCGGAACGCCGACTCGCGTGGACATGCCTGGCGGTCTCCCATCTGGCGGCACGCCGACGGCGCCTTGGCAGAGTGGTGACGGTCATGACCACGACAACGCCGCTCACCCCCGCAGATTTCCTTGCCCGGCTCGAGCGAGAACGCCTGCTCGCGATCGTGCGGGGCGACAACCCGGAGGCGGCCCTGGCCGCGTCACTCGCGCTCTTCGACGACGGTATCCGCTTTCTTGAGGTGTCCCTGGTGACAACGGATGCCCTCGCCATCATCGCTGAATTGGCCAGACTCGCCCCGAGCAACTGTCTGGTCGGCGCGGGAACTGTGCTGTCCATCGACGACGTGCACCGCTCGGCGGACGCCGGCGCAACCTTCATGGTGACGCCGGCCGTGACCGATGCCATCGCTGAATCGGTCCGGCTGGGTCTGCCAGTGTGCGCCGGGGCGCTCACCCCGACTGAAGTCGTCGCGGCCCGTCGCGCGGGCGCCACCGTGGTCAAGTTGTTTCCCGGATCGTTTGGCGGACCGGCCTATCTGAAGGCGCTGCGCGACCCACTGCCCGACGTGCCGTTCGTGCCCGTCGGCGGTGTCGACGCCGTTCACGCCACAGAATATTTCGCGGCGGGTGCCGTGGCCGTAGGCCTGGGCAGCCCACTGCTCGGGGATGCCGCGCGCGGCGGCAATCTCGACGAACTGCGGACGCGAACGAACACCTTTCTGGCCGTTCGTGATGAGGCCAATCTGGCTGCGGCGAGCGCATGACCGGTCTCGACGTCGTTACCCTCGGAGAAACAATGCTCAGCCTGCGCACCGGTACGCCCCTGCGCCTCGGCGGAACACTGCAGATGACCATGGCCGGAGCCGAGTCCAACGTTGCCATCGGTTTGGCCCGGCTCGGCCACACGGTGCGCTGGGGCGGCCGTGTCGGTCAGGACGAAGTGGGGGAGTACCTGATGCGTACCCTGCGCGCCGAGTCAGTGCTCGTTGACACGGTCGCGGTCGATCCCGACCGGGCCACCGGCCTCATGCTGGCCGAACGACGCATCAATGATCTGTCCAGGGTGAACTATTACCGCACTGATTCCGCGGGCTCGGCGCTTTGCCCCGCGGATGCTGCCGCCTGCCTCGCCACCCCGCCGCGGCTGCTGCACCTCACCGGTGTGACCCCGGCGCTCTCGACCTCGGCCGCCGCAGCCGTCATTGAGGCTGTGCGACTCGCTCGCGCGGCGGGAACCCTCGTCAGCTTTGACGTGAACTATCGCTCGAAATTGTGGTCGACCGACGCGGCCAGAACCACCCTGTCTGCCTTGGCGCACAGCGCCGACATTGTCATCGCCTCCGACAACGAACTCGCGTTCGTTGTGAACGACCCCGGAGCGTCCGACAGCGCGGTCGCGGCCGAGCTGTCGACCTTCGGGGTGCGAACACTCATCGTCAAACGCGGCGCCGACGGCGCGAGCGCCTACACCGACGGGCGGATCGTGCACGCACCGGCAATCCCGGTGACCGTGCAGGACACCATCGGGGCGGGCGATGCCTTCACCGCCGGATACCTGTCCGGTGTGCTCGACGGGCTTGAACCCGCTGCGGCGCTCGCCCGCGGCACTGTCACCGGAGCCTTCGCCGTCGCCGCTGTCGGCGACTGGGAAGGCGCGCCGACCCGCGCCGAACTGGACCTGCTCGCAGCGCCAGCCGGAGTCACCCTGCGCTAGCCGGGCACACCTCGAATTCCCACTACGTGCACAACCAAGGAGAGCCCATGAAGATCGTCAGAGCAGAAGTCATCGTCACCAGCCCGGATCGCAATTTCGTGACCCTGCGCCTCACCACCGATGACGGCCTCGTCGGGCTGGGAGACGCCACACTGAACGGCCGGGAATTGGCCGTCGTGGCCTATCTGCAGGAGCACGTCGCGCCGCTGCTGCTCGGCGCCGACGCGCATCGGATCGAAGACACGTGGCAGTTCCTCTACCGCAGCGCCTACTGGCGGCGCGGCCCGGTCACCATGGCCGCGATTGCCGCCGTCGACGTGGCGCTCTGGGACCTCAAGGCGCAGTCCGCCGGCCTGCCGCTGTATCAGCTGCTCGGCGGCGCCAGCCGGGACAAGATCCTGGCCTACGGCCACGCCTCCGGGCGCGACCTGCCTGAACTGTTCGACTCCATTCGCAAACACCAGGCGTTGGGCTATCAGGCGATTCGGGTGCAGACGGCCGTTCCGGGTCTCAAAGCGGTCTACGGCGTCGCAGCCCAAACCCAAACCAGCGGCAAACGGTACGACTACGAGCCGGCTCAGCGTGCGGCCCGACCGGCCGAGGAGGACTGGGACACCCGCGCCTACCTGCGGCACCTGCCCACAGTTTTCGAGGGCGTGCGTGCCGAGTTCGGTGCCGAACTGCCGTTGCTGCACGACGGACACCACCGGATGACGCCGATCCAGGCGGCGAAACTGGGCAAGTCCCTCGAACCCTATGATCTGTTCTGGCTCGAGGACTGCACCCCGGCCGAAAACCAGGATGCCCTGCGCCTGGTGCGGTCACACACCACAACGCCGCTCGCAATCGGCGAGGTGTTCAACACAGTCTGGGACTACCAGACGCTCATCAAAGATCAGCTGATCGACTATGTCCGCTCTGCGGTCACCCACACCGGCGGCATCTCACCGATGAAGAAGATCCTGGACTACGCCGCCCAGTATCAGATCAAGTCCGGCATCCACGGGCCGACCGATATCTCCCCGGTCGGTATGGCGGCAGCCCTGCACCTCGACCTTGCCATCCACAACTTCGGGATCCAGGAGTACATGCAGCATGGCGAGGCCACCAACCGTGTTTTCGAGCAGTCGTTCAGCTTTGCGGACGGCTATCTGCACCCCGGCACCAAGCCAGGCCTGGGAGTCACTCTTGACGCCGATGAGGCGGGCAAATACCCGTACCAGACCGCTTATCTGCCGTTCAACCGGCTGGCCGACGGCACCGTGCACGACTGGTGAGCCACCGCGCACGACACGCCCGGGCTTCGCGGCCACCGCAAAGTGTGTAAACTGAGCATCGAACTTCGGCGAGGGACAGTGCCGGGCCAGAGTGTTGGACCGGCGGCATCCGTTATCGACGCGGCGGACGAGACTTTGGGCTTTTCCTCACGCTGACATGCGTTCGAGTTGAATCAGCACCCCACACACGCGGGCTTCGGTACGCGAACCACGATCTGGGCTTACCGCCCCGCAAGGAGAAACACCATGGCTAAAGAAGTAAACTCCGTCACCGCCGACCTGCGCGAAAGCTTCGGCAAGGGCGCTGCCCGCAAGCTGCGCGTGTTGGGAATGATCCCGGCCGTCATCTACGGCCACGGCACCGAGCCGGTGCATGTGTCGCTGCCCGCGCACCGCATCGGCCTGCTGTTGCGTCGCACCAACATGATCCTCGAGCTGGACATCGCAGGAGAGAAGCAGCTTGTGCTCGTCAAGGACGTGCAGAAGGACCCGGTCAAGGCCATCATCGAGCACATCGACCTCATCGTCGTGCGCAAGGGTGAAAAGGTTCAGGTTGAGGTTCCCATGCACATGACCGGCGAGTCGTTCGCCAGCACCATGGCCGCCTTCGAGATCAAGGCGCTCCTGCTTGAGGTTGAAGCCACCGACATCCCCGAGAACCTCGTCGTGTCGATCGAGGGTCTCGAAGACGGTGCGCAGCTGCACGCCAAGGATGTCACCCTGCCCGCCGGCGCTGTGCTCATCACCGACCCCGACGCCCTCGTCGTTTACGTGCACACGCCGCGTGGCGAGTCCGATGACGAGACCGAGGTCGTCACTGCCGGTACCCCCGCGTAGTAGGAGCCCTCATTAACTGGTTCCCCCCGGGTCTTCTCACACGACGTCTTCTCACACCACGACGGAGGAATCCCCTGGACACGAACCAGTGGCTCGTAGTCGGGCTCGGTAACCCCGGGCCCGACTACTCCGGTAATCGACACAATGTCGGGCAGATGGTGACGGCGCAACTTGCCGATCGACTGTCCAGCAATTTCAAGCGTCACAAAACAGCCGCACTGGTCGCCGAAGGGCGTATGACGCCCGGCGGTCCGAAACTGGTGCTGGCCAAGCCCACCACGTTCATGAACGTCTCCGGCAGTCCGGTCGCGGCACTGCTGCGGTTCTACTCGCTGCCCGTCTCGCGGCTCATTGTCGTGCACGATGACCTCGACCTGCCCTTCGACACCCTCAAGATCAAGGTCGGCGGGGGTCACGGCGGCCACAACGGCCTGCGCGACATCATCGCAGCGAGCGGCACCAACGATTTCATCCGCATTCGCATGGGCATCGGCCGCCCGCCCGGCCGGCAGAGTGCGGCCGATTTCGTGCTGCACGACTTTATCGCCGCCGAACGCAGCATCCTGCCCAATCTGATAGCGGATGCCGCCGACGCCATCGAACTGATCGCCTCCGACGGTGTCGTGGCGGCGCAGCAGAAGTTCCACTCGCCCTCATAGACGGCGGTCGTCGGCGGTCGTCGGTGGCAGTGCGTAGACTCGTCCAGTGATCCTTCAGGGCTTAATCGCAGCGCTCGCGCGCGCCTCCACGTTCGACAACGCCCTCGCCTACGCCAGCCGGGATGCCGACTTCTCGCTGACCGACGGCCTGCGCGCCCCGCTGCTCGCGGCGCTGCTCGACCTGCGTCGTGACGATGCCCAGGCATTGTTCATCATTACAGCGACCGGCCGAGAGTCCGAGGCGTTGCGAGACAATCTCGGCTGCTTCGCCACGAGTGCTGAGATCATTGATTTTCCAGCCTGGGAAACCCTGCCGCACGAACGCCTCAGCCCGAGCGCCGAGATCGTCGGCAAACGCCTGCACGCCTTGCGCCGTATGCGCGAATGGCAGGAGGCCGACCCGGCCACTCGGAATCCTCTCATCGTCGTCGCCTCGGTACGCGCCGCGTTGCAGCCGGTCGCCGACAATCTCACCGACTACGAACCCATCGAGCTGGCCGTCGGTGCCCGCGGCCACGACCTGTCGGCGATCGTGCTTCAGTTGATCAATGTCGCCTACGCGCGCGTCGACATGGTTACCCGACGCGGCGAGTTCGCCGTGCGCGGCGGTATTCTCGACGTGTTTCCGCCGGTCGCCTCGCACCCGTACCGGGTGGAGTTCTTCGGCGACGAAGTCGAGCAGATTCGCCTGTTCAGCGTCGCCGATCAGCGTTCCCTGCCCGAACCGGTCGAGTCGGTCAGCCTGCCGCCGAGCCGGGAACTGCTGCTGAGCCCCGCCGTACGCCAGCGTGCCCGCGAAATGCAGCACGAATTCCCCAGCCTGTCCGGCTTGCTCGCCAAAGTCGCCGAGGGCATCCCGGTCGACGGCATGGAAAGCCTCGCGCCGGCCCTGGTCGACCGTTTGGTCCCCGTCACCCACTATCTGCCGAGCAACGCCGCCGTCGCCGTCATCTCGCCGGAACGGGTCGCGAGCCGTGCGATCAGCCTCGCCGAAACGAACCGCGAATTTCTCGGCGCAGCCTGGAGCGCCGCAACGGCCGGCGCTGACGCGCCGATCGACCTCGAAGCCGGCGATTTTCTTACGCTCGGACACCTGCGCGACAGCGTGCAGTTCTCGGCTCCCGGTGCACCCGCGAGCGGCCACAACTGGTGGACCCTGAGCTCGTTTCAGGCCGCGCCGACCGATGCACCGGTTCTGCCCGAAGATCTTGAACTGGACGAACTGCTCACCATTCGTATCGAAGCGGATGCCGTTCCCCCGTTCGCTGGGAACGTCGAGGGCGCGGCCGGTCACGTCGCCTCCCGGCTGCGCGACGGCTGGGTCGTCGGTATCGTCGCGCAAGGATCCGGCCTGGTCGAGCGCGCCGCGCAGGTTTTGGCCGAGCATGAGTTGCCGGCGCGGGTCGTCGACGTGTGGCCGGCAGAACCGGAACCGGGCATTGCCTACCTGCTGAAGGCATCCGTCGACCACGGTTTTGAGCTGGCGCAGACCAAGCTGGCTTTGATCAGTGAGTCAGAATTTTACGGCCGCACGGTCGGCTATGACGCGCGGCAGATCAAGAAGCTCGCCACCCGCCGCAAGAACGTCGTCGACCCGTTGCAGCTTGTCGCCGGCGACCACGTCGTGCACCAGACACACGGCATCGGGCGTTTTCTCGAACTGACCCAGCGGGAGGTGTCGAGCGGTGGCCGCAACCCGGTCAAAACCACCCGCGAATACCTCGTGCTGGAGTATGCGCCGTCGAAGCGCGGGCACGCCGGCGACCGGCTGTACGTGCCGACCGACCAGCTCGACCTCGTCACCCGCTATGTCGGTGGCGAAGCCCCGGCCCTGAGCAAAATGGGTGGAAGCGACTGGTCCAGCGCCAAGACCAAAGCTCGCAAAGCGGTGCGCGACATTGCTGTCGAGCTCGTCAAACTGTATTCGGCGCGCATGGCCAGCAAGGGTCACGCCTTCGGGCCGGATACCCCGTGGCAGCATGAGCTCGAAGAGGCGTTCCCGTTTGTGGAGACGCCAGACCAGCTCACCACGATCGACGAGGTCAAAGCCGACATGGAACGGCCCATTCCGATGGACCGGCTGCTCAGCGGAGACGTCGGCTTCGGCAAAACCGAGGTGGCCATTCGGGCGGCGTTCAAAGCCGTGCAGGATGGAAAGCAGGTCGCCATGCTGGTGCCCACAACCCTGCTCGTCAGCCAGCACATGGAAACGTTCAAGGAACGCTTCGCCGGATTCCCGATCCATCTGCGTGCCCTGTCCCGGTTCCAGACCGAGAAGGAGTCGCGGGAGACGATCGCCGGCATGCTCGACGGCACGGTTGATGTGGTTATCGGCACGCACCGGCTGTTGTCGCCGTCGATCATTTTCAAAGACCTCGGCCTCGTCATCATCGATGAGGAGCAGCGGTTCGGCGTCGAGCACAAAGACGCGCTGAAGAAACTCAAAACCAACGTCGATATTCTCGCCATGAGCGCAACGCCCATCCCACGCTCCCTCGAAATGGCGGTCACCGGAATCCGTGAAATGTCGACCCTGGCCACCCCGCCCGAAGACCGGCATCCGATTCTCACCTTTGTCGGCCCGTACTCGGAGCGTCAGGTGGCCGCGGCCATCCGTCGCGAGCTGTTGCGCGAGGGGCAGATATTCTTCGTGCACAACCGGGTCTCGAGCATCAACCGCATCGCATCGCAGCTGGCCGAGCTCGTGCCGGAGGCACGCATCGCTGTCGCACACGGGCAGCTGCCCGAGGCGCAGCTCGAACAGGTGGTCGTCGATTTCTGGGAGCGCAAGTTCGACATCCTGGTCTGCACCACGATCATTGAAACCGGCCTCGACATCAACAACGCCAACACCATTCTCATCGATCGCGCTGATAAGTTCGGTTTGAGCCAGCTGCACCAGCTGCGCGGCCGGGTCGGACGTGGACGCGAACGTGCCTACGCCTATTTCCTGTACGACGAGAACAAGCCGCTGTCTGAGACCGCCCATGACCGGCTGGCCACGATCGCAGCCAACAACGAGCTCGGCGCCGGCATGCAGGTGGCCCTGAAAGACCTGGAAATCCGCGGTGCAGGCAACCTGCTCGGCGGCGAGCAGGCCGGGCACATCGCCGGCGTCGGTTTCGACTTGTACCTGCGCATGATCGGTGAAGCCGTCAGCACATTCCGCGGTGATGTGGCAGAGGGACAGACCGAGCTTCGGCTCGAACTGCCTGTTGATGCGCATATCCCACACGACTTCGTCGACAGTGAACGGTTGCGTCTCGAGGCCTACCAGAAGCTGTCCAGCGCGAGCTCGCCGACAGCGACCGCCGATCAGATCGACCTCGTGCTCGACGAACTCACCGACCGTTATGGCGAACCGCCCGCTCCGGTACACAATCTGGTCGCCGTGTCGCGGCTGCGCTGGCAAGCACAGCAGGCCGGGCTCAGTGAGGTCGTCGCCATGGGGTCAAACCTGCGGGTCACGCCGGCCGATCTGCCCGACTCGATTCAGGTGCGGCTGCAGCGGATGTATCCAGGCTCGCGCTACGTGTCGTCAACCGGGGCATTGAGTGTGCCGATGCCGCGGCCGAACGGCGAACCGCTCGACGACAACGCCCTGATCGAGTGGACCAAGACACTGCTGGCCGCAATCTTCCCGCCAGCCGTTCCCAGCGTGCTCCCGACCAGCTAGCCCTGAAACGGCCGGCGCCGTCGTTGAGTCGACGACGGCGCCGGCCGCACCTCTACGGGCGTACGGATCGATTCTGCGATTAGCTGTTCGACGCCTCGTTGTTTTGGTACACGTCGGGGATGCCATCCTCGTCGCTGTCAATGGCATCCCTGGCAGCGATACGCCCGTAGTGACGGTTGCGACCGCGCAGGACCGCGGTGGCGAACAGCGCGGCCAGGAGCGAACCGACCAGGATGGCAACCTTGGCGTGGTCGTCGTGCGGACTGTCGAGGCCGAACGCCAGCTCGCTGATCAGCAGGGACACTGTGAATCCGACACCGGCGAGGATCGAAACTCCGATGACGTCGATCCAGGCCAGGTCGGGGTCGAGGGTGGCTTTGGTGGTCTTGGTGACGAGGAAGGTCGCCAGCAGCACACCGATCGGCTTGCCGATGACGAGGGCGACGACGATGCCGATGGCGACCGGGTCGGTGAGCGCGTTGAACAGTCCGTCGACGCCGCCGAGCGTGACGCCGGCTGAGAAGAAGGCGAATACCGGGATGGCCACGCCACTGGAGAGCGGGCGGAGGCGGTGCTCGAGAATTTCAGCCAGACCGGGACCGGCGTTGGGGCCGCCGCTGCGCTGGCTGCGCAGCACCGGTACGGCGAAGCCGAGGAGCACGCCGGCGACGGTGGCGTGCACCCCAGAGCCGTGCAGGAGTGCCCACGTAATGAAACCGATGGGAAGCAGGATGACCCAGGCCGCCCAGGTCTGGTTCTTGAAGAAGTGGGAGTACTTGTGCGCCACAAACCAATACAGAGCCAGCGGAATGATCGCGAGCAGCAGGGGCGGAAAGGCGATGTCGGTGGTGTAGAAGAACGCGATGATCGCAATGGCGAGAAGGTCATCGACAACGGCGAGAGTCAGCAGAAAGATGCGCAGGGCCGGCGGCAGCTTCGACCCGATCACCGCGAGCACGGCGAGGGCGAAAGCGATGTCGGTCGCGGTGGGAATCGCCCAACCTCGCAGCGTCTCGCCACCGGATTGCAGGTTGATCAGCACGAAGATCACCGCGGGGATGATGACACCGCCAACGGCGGCGGCCACCGGCACAATGGCCCGGCTGACGCTGCGCAAATCGCCCGCGACGAATTCGCGCTTGAGCTCGAGCCCCGCGAGGAAGAAGAAGACGGCGAGAAGACCGTCAGCGGCCCAGGTTCCGAGGCTCAGCTTGAGGTGCCAGGGCTCGTAACCGAACTCGAAGTCGCGAAAGGCGTAGTAGCTGTCAGAGAAGCCGGAATTGGCCATGATCAGCGCGGTTACGGTCGCCGCGAGCAGGATTGCACCGCCGACGGTTTCCTTGCGCAGAATTGCCGACACGCGAACAAATTCGCGGTACGTGCCACGACGGAGCACGACGCGGGTGCTAACGGGGTTGGTCGGGGGAGTCGGAACGTTGGTCGGATCGGTCATTGATATTCCTCTGGTCTCTTGGACGCGCATCGTCGGGCGCGCACACATCTGTGCCGACCAGGCTTCCCGGCTCACCGCGCCCCAGAATACACGAGGTCGCTGAACGAACCGCGAAAGGCCCGCCTACGATGGACAGGACGATGAAACCGATCCAGGAGTGCAGATCATGACGAATCCGCTGTTTTCATCCGCTCGCGACGCGCAACCACAGCGACCCGAGACCGCCCTCGACACGCTCATCACGACCGTCGCCCGGCTGCGCGCACCCGGCGGATGCCCGTGGGATGCCGACCAGACCCACGCGTCTCTCGTGCGGCACCTGGTCGAGGAGACCCACGAACTGATTGAAGCTATCGAAGAGGGCGGCAGGGACGACCTGCTCGAAGAACTCGGTGATGTGCTCTACCAGGTGCTCTTCCACGCCGATCTGGCCGCGCATACGCCCGAGGAGGACTTCGACATTCAGGACGTCGCGGCGCGGCTGACCGAAAAAATGGTCGGACGGCACCCCCATGTGTTCGGCGATGTCACCCTCGACACCGCTGAGGAGGTGTCGGAGGCCTGGGACGGGTTCAAGGCCGAGGAGAAGCCGGGGCGCACGAGCGTGCTCGACGGAATCCCGGCCGGTATGCCGGCGCTCGCCCTGGCCGACAAGGTGCTGGGCCGGGCTCAGAAGATCGGTCTGCTCGAAGCGGATGCGGGCTTCCCGCTTCCGATCGAATCAGAAGCTGACCTCGGGCCGCTGTTGTTGGCCATCGTGTCATCGGCCCGGGCGCAGGGTCTCGACGCCGAGCGTGCCCTACGCGCAGCCGTGCGCGACCTGCAGTCAGAGATCCGCGGAGCTGAGGCCGCCGCCGTGAACGGTGACGACTTCGACGCCGGAATAATCGCCCTGCCCTCCTGACCTGACCGGACCGGACCGGACCTGATCGAACCTGACCTGACCTGACCTGACCTGACCTGATCGAAAAATCTGGTCAGCCTGCTCAGGCGATGCGACTCCCGACGGGCAGGCGCGTCGCGGGGGTGCGGGTGCGGCGCCAGGCCCAGGCCAGGGCGCCGGCACCGAGCAGCAGGTGCATGGTGAGGCCGATGAACCAGCTCGGCACCGCGCCGTCGTAGGCGTCCTCTGGGCTCGGACCGCTGTCGTAGGGCGGGTCGAGGTACCCAGTGGCGGCTTCGGCGCAGGTGTCGTACTCGGTGTGCAACTCCGCCGGCGCCTGCGCAGTGCGCACGCCGACGGCGATCTGCCCGAACAGGTCGGTCGGGAATCCGCTGTCATCGAAGGCGCCGGGTGCCGCATCCGCGACCACAACATACGGGTTGGCTGCGAGAAGCCACCAGAAGTAGTCGAATCGTGGCACCTTGTAGGTCGTGGTCTCCGGTGACGAACAGATGATGTCCGACTGCCTGCCGGTCGTTTCATCGAAGGTCGACGACACCACGTAGTTGGTCACGCGGGTTGCCTCGTGCTGAGTGGCGGTGCCGAGCAGCGCGAATGCGATGAGCGTGCCCAGGCTGAGCGCCGCGACCACGAGATAGGTCAGCACTATCGAAAACAGCGGCCTGGTCAGGATGCCGGACAGCCCAACTCCGACCATCGCAGTCACACCGAGCTCGAGAGCGAGCACGAGCACCGATATGGCAATTGTGGCCAGTGACACCTGCCCGAGAACGACAGCGAAGATGAGAAACGGCAGCGCCGCCGCCAGAAACGCCAGCGCCGTGATCCAGGCGGCGAGGAACTTGCCCAGCACAAGCTGTCCGGTGCTGATAAGCGTGACCTGCGTGGTGGCGAGGGTGCCGGCATCCCGGTCGCCGTTGATGGCGTTACCCGACAGTGCCGGTGATACGAGGGTCCCGAGCAGCAGTACGAAGAATATGATCGTCGAGAAGACGCCGCCGCCGCCCGATAGCCAGGCCGAGGTGGCCAGCCAGAGCAAAAACGTCACGATGCCCACGAGCAGCATAAAGACGCCGAGCAAGACGTACCACGAGACGCCGCGCACCCGCTGGCGCAGCTCCAGGGTCACAACCAGCCAGAGTCCGGTCAGGAATACCCGGTTGCGCGAGCCGGTCATGTCGTCGCCTCGGATTCGGTCGGGGCAACGGGCAGCGAACCGGGCACTGCCGGTGCATCCCGCGTCAGGTCCAGGAATGTGTGCTCGAGGTTGCCGACTGCCGGACCGAAGTCACAGACCGGAACCCCGCTCAACACGAGATTGTGCAGCAGCGCGGCGGCGGCTGCTTCGCTCTCCACCTGCACGAGGGTGCCCAGCTGGTCGACGCCGATCACTTGCGCGGGAGTGCCGACCACGCCGGGCGTCCCCAGGGCGCGTTCGAGTGCCGCGTCGTCGAGAGAGCGGATGCGCCACGCCCGGGCGCTCGCGCCGGCCGCAGCCACCTGCTCCGGGCTGGCCGTGCGACCGTCGGCGAGGTACACCGCGGCATCCGCCATTTCGTCGAGCTCGGCGAGAACATGACTCGACACCAGGATGGCGGTGCCCTCGCCGGCCAGGCGCCGCAGCAGTTGGCGCAGCGCTGCACGGGCGGCCGGGTCGAGGCCGGAGGCCGGCTCGTCCAGCAGCAGCACTCCGGGGGAGTGCACGAGCGCTCGGGCCAGGCTCAGGCGCTGCTTCTGACCGCGGGACAGCACGCGCGACGGCTGGTCGGCGAAGTCTCCGAGGTCGGCCAGGGCGATCAGCTCGTCGGCGCGCACGGCGGACTGCTCGCGGTTCATGCGATACATACGCCCGGTGGTCTGCAGGGCTGCGCGCGGGCTGAGGCTCGGCCACGTCCCCAAAGTGTCCGGCATCCAGCCCATCTGCGCCCGTACCAGGTCAGGTTCGGTGACCGGGTCGTGACCATTGATGCGAATGGCGCCCGTGGTGGGGGTGAGCAGTGTGGCGAGCATGAGCAGCAGCGTCGTCTTGCCCGAGCCGTTCGGCCCGATCAGGGCCGTGACCGATCCGACCGGAACTGTCAGCGTCGCATCGCGCAGCGCGAAAACGCTGCCGAAGGATCGGCTGACCCCGGTCACCGCGATCCCGCTCGGCACGATCCCGGGTGACCCCGCCGCCGCTGAGTCTGAAACTGTCGTGAAAGACAATAGGTACCCCCTTGGCCCCGAGTCTAGGGGAGCCTTGCTGGCGCAGCCCGAACGTGCCGGGTAACGTCGAAGCATGACTGCCACATCCTTCAACACGCTCCTGTCCGCTCAGATCGGCAACGAGTTTGCCGCATCGCAGCAGTACATCGCCATCGCGGTCTGGTTCGATACCCAGTCGCTGCCGCAGCTGGCCGGCCATTTCTACCGCCAGTCCCTCGAGGAACGCAACCACGCGATGATGCTCGTGCAGTACCGCATGGACCGCGATCTCGAGGTGGTCATTCCCGGCATTCCCGCCGTCCAAAACGTTTTCGCCAACGCTGTGGAGCCGATCAGCCTCGCCCTCGCCCAGGAACGTCAGGTCACCGCGCAGATCGAGGCCCTGTTCCGCGCAGCCCGCGCCGACGGCGACGCGCTCGGCGAGCAGGCCATGCTCTGGTTCCTCAAGGAGCAGGTCGAAGAGATCGCGTCCATGTCGACCCTGCTCACCATCGCCGAACGCGCCGGCGACAACCTGTTCGACATCGAGAATTTCATCGCCCGCGAGAACGTCGGCGACGGCGGCGTCGAAGCGGATGCCCCCAACGCAGCCGGAGGAGCCCTCTAACCAGCTGGGACGGTCAGCTGCCAGAACCTGAGAGAATAACCCAATGGCTACTGCAGTGACCCCGCCGCGCGGCATGCGCGATTTTCTCCCCGCCGACAAGGCAGTGCGCGAGAGATCCCTCGGCATCATCCGTGAGAGTTTTCGTTCGCACGGCTTTGACGAGATCGAAACGCCGGTCATGGAAGACTCCCAACGCCTGCACTCCGGGCTCGGCGGCGACAACGAGAAGCTCGGCTTCGCTGTGCTCAAGCGCGGTCTCAGCGCAGCGGATGTAGCGGCCGCAGCCGAGCAGGACGACCTGCTGTCCCTGGCCGACCTGGGGCTGCGCTTCGACCTGACGGTCCCGTTGGCACGGTTCTACGCCACCCATCGGGCGGCGCTGCCGACCGTTTTCCGGTCGATCCAGATCGCCCCGGTCTGGCGGGCCGAACGTCCGCAGAAGGGTCGATATCGCCAGTTCATGCAGTGCGATATCGACATCATCGGCGAGTCCGGCCCGCTCGCCGAGATTGAGCTCATCACGGCGACGGTCGCGACCCTCACAAAGCTCGGACTCACCGGCTGCTCCATCCGTATCAATGACCGGCGCATCCTCACCGCTCTGCTCGCCCACTGGGGCGTCGGAGCAGAACTCACCGAGCGGGCGCTGATCGTGATCGACAAGCTCGACAAGATCGGCGTTGACGGTGTCGCCACCGAACTCGGCACCCTCGGCATTGACGCTGCCGACCTGGCCACGCTGCTCACCGAGCTGGGTTCAGGCGGTTGGTCCCTCGGCGACAGCGCGCCGGACTGGCTCAACCCGGCGGCGTTTGCCGACCTCACGGCCCTGCGTGCCGCCCTGCCCGATGTCGATCTCGAGTTCGACCCCACCCTGGTGCGCGGCATGGGCTACTACACCGGGACCATCTTCGAAATCTCCCACCCCGACCTCGGCTATTCGCTCGGCGGCGGCGGTCGCTACGACGGAATGATCGGCCGGTTCCTCGGCACCGATGTTCCGGCCTGCGGGTTCTCGATCGGTTTCGAACGCATCGTGGACCTCCTGCACGCGGATGGCGCATCCGCTGAGCAAGCCGTCGTGCTCGTGCACGACAAAGACGCCGATCCGGCCGGTCTGGTCGCTCTCAAGCGCGACCTCGTCGCCGGCGGGTTGCGGGTGCGGCTGGAACGTCGCACCAAGAACCTCAAGGCGCTGCTCGACCGAGCCGCTGACGCCGGCTACGGACGTTTCGCGTTTGTGACGGCCGATACCGAGGCGGCCGACGACCTCGACTTCAAACCGCTCGGCGAATAAGCCGACCGGGTCGGTTCAGCCGATCCGTCGACGGGTTTGGCTAGACTGAATTCGTCCGGCTTGCCGGCACACCCCCACCTTCATTCCGACCTATAACCCCGCGTCTACCCAGACGTTCACCCCGACAAATCAGGAGACAGTTGTGGCCCTAATTGAGGCAGTAGACGCACGCGAAATTCTCGACTCCCGCGGTAACCCGACCATCGAGGTCGAGGTGTTGCTCGCCGACGGAACGGTGAGCCGTGCTGCGGTGCCGTCCGGCGCTTCAACCGGCGTCTTCGAGGCCTATGAGCTGCGCGATGGCGACAAGGCCCGTTACCAGGGCAAGGGCGTGCTCAAGGCCGTCGAAGCCGTCATCGATGACCTCGGGCCCGCGGTCGAAGACATCGACGCGACCGACCAGCGCATCGTCGACCTCGTGCTCAACGAAACCGACGGAACCGACAACAAAGAGCGTCTCGGCGCCAACGCCATCCTCGGCGTGAGCCTCGCTGTGGCCAAGGCCGCGGCGAGCTCGGCGGGCCTGCCGCTGTTCCGCTACCTCGGTGGCCCGAACGCGCACACGCTGCCGGTGCCCATGATGAACATCATCAACGGTGGTTCGCACGCCGACAACGATGTCGACATCCAGGAATTCATGATCGTTCCCCTCGGCGCCGAGTCGTTCAGTGAGGCACTGCGTTGGGGCGTCGAAACCTACCACGCTCTCAAGGCGCTGCTGCAGTCCAAGGGTCTGTCCACCGGCCTCGGCGATGAGGGCGGCTTCGCCCCCAACCTGCCGAGCAACCGCGCCGCGCTCGACCTCATCGTCGAAGCAATCGAGAACGCCGGTTACGTTCCCGGCAAGGACATCGCCCTCGCCCTCGACGTCGCCGCGAGCGAATTCTTCTCGGACGGCACCTACAACTTTGAGGGCAAGAACCTGTCGGCCGAAGAGATGAGTGCCTACTACGGTGAGCTCGTCACCGACTACCCGCTCGTCTCCCTCGAAGACCCGCTCGAAGAAGACGACTGGGACGGCTACGTGCACCTCACCGCGTCGATCGGCGACAAGGTGCAGATCGTCGGAGACGACCTGTTCGTGACCAACCCGGTACGTCTGGCCAAGGGCCTCGAGCTGGGGGCAGCGAACTCCATCCTGGTCAAGGTCAACCAGATCGGCACCCTGACCGAGACGATGGATGCAGTTTCCCTCGCCCAGCGCGCCGGCTACACCGCGATCATCTCGCACCGTTCCGGAGAGACCGAAGACACCTTCATCGCCGACCTCGCCGTCGCGACGGATGCCGGCCAGATCAAGACCGGCGCCCCGGCACGCAGCGAGCGCGTCGCGAAGTACAACCAGCTGCTGCGCATCGAGGAAGAACTGGGCGACGGCGCGGTCTACGCCGGCCGCAGCGCGTTCCCGCGCTTCACCGCGTAGTCCAGCGGAACAGCACGACCGGGCTCCCGGCCACCGAACCGTCGGTTGGTGGGGAGCCCACAGCTACACTCGGTACCATCGATGCTCGCACCCGACCAGCCCGCGAAAGGAGTTGTCGTGGACCAGAAACGACCCGGTTCTCTTCCGCGGAAATCGCCCCAGCGGCAACCCGTCGTCACGGATTCGGAAACGCCGGCCGGCGGTTGGCTGCGAAGCATCCGCTTCTCCGGCTTTTCCCTCGTCATGATGGTCGTTCTCGTGCTGGCCGTCGTGGTGCTCGCGCCGAGCCTTCGAACCTACGCCGAGCAGCGGCAGCAGATCAGTCAGCTCAGCGCCACCGTCGCTGACCAGAAGGCCGAGGTCGATCAGCTCACCAGCCAGCGGGAACGCTGGAATGACCGCACCTACGTGACGACGCAGGCTCGAGAACGACTGTCGTACGTGCTGCCGGGCGATATCAGCTTTCTTGTCATCAATGATCTGCCGATTGTCGCTCCGCTGGAAGCGGGTGCGGCACCGGTCAGTACCGATATTCAAAGCACCACAATTGATTGGCTGGGATCCTTGTTCGCCTCCACCATGACTGCCGGCCTGGCGCCACAAGCCGAAGCTCCCGCGACCGATGCCCCTCAGACGGTCGTCCCGTGACCCGGCCGCCGTTCGACCCATTCACCCAGACCGACATCGACGTCGTCACGGCCCAGCTCGGGCGCCCCGCCCGCAACGTCGTCGGCATCGCCGCCCGCTGTGTCTGTGGCGCGCCGACCGTGGTCGCCACAGCCCCGCGCCTGGCTGATGGTACCCCGTTTCCCACCCTGTACTATCTCTGCCACCCGGCGGCGACCGCAGCGATGTCTTCGCTCGAGGCGACCCAGGTCATGAATGAATACAACGACCTGCTCGCCGACGACGAGAACGTGCGCGCCGACTATCTGCGCGCCCACGAGAGTTTTCTGTTCGACCGTGACCAGCTCGGCAGCGTGCCGGAAATCGCGGGGATTACTTCCGGCGGCATGCCGAACCGGGTGAAATGCCTGCACGCCCTGGCTGCACACTCCCTGGCTGCGGGGCCGGGTGTCAACCCGATTGGTGACCTCGCTCTTGAGCGCGCGACCTGGTCGCCCGCGGTGTGCGTCTGCGTGGACTATTCCGCCGACGCGGCCGGCACGCCGACAGCCGTGGCCGGCTCGGCTTCGGAGTGACGTCGGTCACTCGTCGGGTCAGCGCCGGCGTTGCTATCGCCCTCGCGACGGCGCTGTTCGGCGGCACCATCGCCGGATCTGTCGTGCTCGACGCGCCGGCCGCCCACGCCGATCAGATTCGTGACCTGCAGTATTGGCTCGGCGACTATGGGTTCACCGAAGCCTGGAACACCACCAAGGGCGCGGGTGTGACCGTCGCCGTCATCGACTCCGGGGTCGACGGCAGTGTCGCCGAACTTAACGGCGCGGTGACCGGGGGAACGGATGTCTCCGGCCTCGGAACCCCCGACGGTCAAACACCGGTCGCGGGCGACGACGATGACGGCGAACACGGCACCTTGGTGGCGTCTCTGTTGGCCGGTCGTGGCACCGGAGACGGGACCGGCCTCCTCGGGGTCGCACCGGAAGCCTCCATTTTGTCGGTCTCGGTCGGATTCGGCAGTACCCGTTCGGCCGTGAGCAACGATGATCAGATTGCGCAGGGCATCCGCTGGGCCGTCGACAACGGCGCCGACGTGATCAATATGTCGCTGACCCGCAACACGCTGTACTGGCCGGAAAGCTGGGACGACGCCTTCCTCTATGCCTTTGAAAATGATGTCGTCGTTGTGGCGGCGGCCGGCAACCGGGGCAGCGGCACCACCGAGGTCGGTGCTCCGGCTACGATCCCCGGCGTGTTGGCGGTCGGCGGGGTCGATCGCAACAAGACGGCGAGCTTCGACGCTTCCTCGCAGGGCATCACGATTGCCGTCTCGGCGCCGAGCGAGAAACTGGTCGGAGTCATGCCCGATTCGACCTACGTGCAGTGGGATGGCACGAGTGCGGCCGCACCAATCGTGTCCGGCTTGGTCGCCCTGGTGCGGGCCGCGTATCCGTACCTGGATGCGGCGGGCGTCATCAACCGGGTCATCGCAACCGCCAACGCGAACGGGCAGACGGTGCCGAGCCCGATCTACGGCAACGGTCTGATCGATGCCGGCGCCGCAGTGACCCGCTATGTCGCCCCGGCGGCCGGGGCGACGCCCAGCGAGCTGCTGGCTGAGTGGATTACGCTGCATCGCCGTGCCGAGATCGAGGTCGTTCCCACCGAGGTTCCCGCCGCCGAAGCCCCTGCTGCGGCTGACGACGACCCGGCGCTACCCGCCCAAAATGTGCTCAATGCCTGGCTGCCCAACCAGCTGACGTTGACCTATATCAGTCTGCCGCTCGCTGTTCTCGTGGTGTTTGGTATCCTAGTAACGCTGTTCGGCATTGGGGCCACTCGGCATATCAGGCGAATTCGGCGCAACCTCGAAGATTTCGCACATTCATAATCATGTAGGAGGCCTTCTCATCGTGCCCAAAATTCTCATTGTTGGTGGCGGATACGCCGGTTTTTATACGGCGTGGAAGCTCGAGAAATGGCTGCGATCCGGCGAAGCGGACGTCACCATCGTGGACCCGCTGCCGTACATGACGTACCAGCCCTTCCTGCCGGAGGTCGCTGCCGGGTCCATCGAACCGCGTCACGCGGTCGTATCGCAACGTCGTCACCTGAAGAAGACCAACGTCGTCTCGGCCAAGGTCACTCACGTGAACCACGCCGACAAGACGGCCACGATCACCCCGCCGACCGGAGAGCCGTACGAGTTCAAGTACGACATCGTCGTGGTCACCGCCGGTGCCGTGTCACGTACCTTCCCGATCCCGGGCGTCGCAGACCAGGCCATCGGGCTCAAGACCATTGAAGAGGCCGTCGCCATCCGCGACCGCGTACTCACGAACTTCGACAAGGCCGCCGCGCTGCCGGCCGGCCCGGAGCGGGACCGCCTGCTCACCTTCGTCGTGGTCGGTGGCGGTTTCGCCGGCATCGAGGTCTTTGCCGAGCTGCGCTCCTTCGCCACTTCGCTGCTCACCCTGTACCCGGAGATCAGCTTCGAAGACACCAACTTTCACCTCATTGAAGCCATGGGCCGCATCATGCCCGAGGTCTCGCTCAAGACGAGCCTGTGGGTCATCGACAATCTGGCCGGACGTGGTGCACAAATTCACCTCGAGACTCAGCTGACGAGTGCGCTCGACGGCAAGATCGAACTCTCCACCGGAGAGAGCTTCGAGACCGACCTCATCGTGTGGACCGCCGGAGTCATGGCGAATCCGACAATCGTGCGTCACACCGACCTTCCCATCGAAGAGCGCGGTCGCCTGCAGGTTCGTGCCGACCTCCGCGTCGGAACTGAAGACGACATCGTCGCTGACGCCTGGGGCGCCGGCGACGTGAGCTGCGTTCCCGACCTGAGCGGTGGCGGCGTCGGCGGCAACTGCGTGCCCAACGCCCAGCACGCGGTGCGTCAGGGCAAGCTGCTTGCGAAGAACCTCGTGGCCGTGCTGCGGAACGAAGCGCCGGTGCAGTACTTCCACAAGAACCTGGGTGCTGTCGCCGGTCTCGGTATCGGCGTCGGCGTTTTCCAGTCCGGCAAGTTGGCCATCACGGGGATGCCGGCCTGGTTCGCACACCGCGGCTACCACGGGTTGGCCATGCCAAGCTGGGAGCGCAAGTTGCGCGTCGTCGGGGACTGGGTTACTAACATGTTCCTCGGTCGCGATGTCGTCTCGCTGAGCGCCGTTGAGAACCCGCGGGCCGTGTTCGAAGAGTTCGCTTCGCGTCCGAAGCCGCCGGCGGCATCCGCTGCGCCCGCTGCCAAGGCCCCGGCGGCCCCGCGTGCTCCCCGTGCGCCGCGCAAGCCCACCGTCAAGGCGGCGGCTGCAGCGGATACCGCGACTCCGGCCACCAAGGCACCCGCTGCCAAGGCGCCCGCCACCAAGGCACCCGCTGCGAAGGCGCCGGCTGCGAAGGCACCCTCCACGGACGAGGCTCCGGCCGCGCAAACGGCGGCGGCTGAGGCTTCCTCCTCGAAGTAGGTTTTTCGGTAGGTGCTGCCGGGCGATACCAGCGCCCGGCAACACCTACGCGGCAACTACCCGTCATCGGGTACGCCCCCATAGCCCAATTGGCAGAGGCAGACGACTTAAAATCGTCACAGTCTGGGTTCAAGTCCCAGTGGGGGCACCACGTTTATTTCTACGCTGATCTGGGTTTTAACTTGGTAATAGGGACCTGAGGACCCCCGTTTGCCCACATTTTGCCCACACTTGAAATCATTCGGGCTTGATCGAGGGCCAGCGCGACGCTGTCCAGGTCGTCGTCGAAGAGGTCGGCGTACACATCGAGGGTCATCGCGGCCGAGGCGTGGCCGAGCATGCGCTGCAGCGCTTTGACGTTAGCGCCGGCGGATACGGCCAGGCTCGCGGCGGTGTGTCGTAGATCGTGCGGCGTGACGCGTGGGAAGGTCGGATCAACTTCCCGGGCACGTTTGAGGGCGTAGACCAGCCAGCCGTCTCGAGTCGACGGGGTGCGCTGGTGCGACAGACCGTCGCCGAACAGAATCTGGTCGGGTGTCTTACCGGCGCAGAGCAGTGCCAAGCGCTCAGCCAGGAACGGCGGGAACGGAACCGTGCGTGCCTCGTGCGACTTGGGCGTACCGAGCAGAATCTTGCCACCAACCCGCACGGCGTTCTCCCGGACCGCCAGACGCCTCCGGATGAGGTCCACGTCGCGCACCCGCAATCCGGTCACTTCGCCCCAGCGCAGGCCGGTGTAGGCGAGGGTCAGTATGACTGTTCCGTGCGTCGTCGCCGAGGTTGTGAGCAGGTCGACCTGTTCGTGCGAGAGATAGGTGTGCGGTTTCTTCTTCTTGCGGGGGAGAGTCACCCCGCGGGCGCTGTTGACCAGGATACGGCGGTCCTTGACCCCCACGTCGAGAATCGCCGCGAGCACGCCGTAGGCGCGGATGACGTGCGTGGCGCTGCGTGCACCAGGGGATGGATGCAGGGTGATCGCGGTGCCGGCACCGAGCTGTGACACCCAGGTCTGCACGTCGCTGTGCTGGATGCGACCGATCTCCGTGGTTCCCCAGCGCGGGGCGACGTACAGCCGCCAGGCGATTTCGATTGGCTCGTACGCCGAGGGCTTGAGGTGCGTCTGGGCGGCCAGCCACGAGCGTCCCAGGGCGCCGATGGTGGCACGGCCCGCGGAGTCCTCGATGTACTCGCCGCGACTCTTGGACACCTCGGTCGAAGCGAGGAACAGCTGGGCAGAGCGCTTGGTCTTGAAGCCGCGCTTGTCGGTCTGGCTGTGGTCGGGCCGACGGTAACGCACGCGGTATCTCTTGCCCGCGGCCGTCTCATACGCTGAAATCGTTCCCATGATCTCTCCTCGTAGCGCTCGACGTCATCGGTGGCGACGAGTTGGATTTGCTGTTGACTGACATCACCATGCACCCTGCCACCGACAGTCAGGGTGGACCAGCACGTCAGCTGGGCCATTCTGGATGTCGACTCATATTTCGCCGTCTCACGCTGTGGTACTACTGACCCAGTGAGTGTGCCGAGCCGCTCCTACAACAGCCCCAGAGCGCCATTCTGGCCCCGCTGGATCGCGGCTGTGGTGAACGCGTCCGAGCCGCGGGTTGGGTCGGCGTCGCGTTGTTCACAACGATCGCCATCGGCTTCGATGGACCGCAGGCAGCCCCAATGCCTTGCGCGAACTCCGTGCGCGGAGCGTCCTCGACGAGCACTCGGCAGGGGGACGCGCGCCTGTGGAATTCGACGTCTATGTGTGGCCGATCGGTGACGATCAGGGGGCCGCTCACCGGCCCCCTCAGGGGGCCGGTTCTGGGCCCCCTAAGGGGGCCAAATCTGGCCGTCTAGGGGGCCGCTGAGCGGCCCCCTTAACAGTATTGACAGGATAAACAGAAAATAAGCAGTACGCGCGCGCGAAGAACGCCTGTGCATAACTTCGCTCCAGCGGTCAAGTCCAAATGTGTGGTGTAACGGGATTGCCGCGTGATTCTTGGATTTTTAGGCGCTGAGGGCGCCGAGTTCGGTTGTTTGTTCCTCCTTGTCGGTCGGGACGAGGGTGAGGCGTGAGCGGCTGAGGACGTCGAGGCCGAGGTAACGGCGGCCTTCGATCCATTCGTCGTGTTGTTCGGCCAGGACCGCGCCGACGAGTCGGATTAGGGAGCCGCGGTCGGGGAAGATGCCCACGACGTCGGTGCGGCGGCGGATCTCGCGGTTGAGGCGTTCCTGGGGGTTGTTGGACCAGAGCTGACGCCAGATCTCCTTCGGGAACCCGGTGAACGCGAGCACGTCCGCCCGGGCTCCCTCGAGGTGGGCGGCGACTGCGGGGAGCTTCTCCTCGAGGGCGTTCAGGACCCGGTCGAACTGGGCGTGGACGGCGTCCGCGTCGGGCTGGTCGTAGACGGAGTGGAGCAGGGTCTTCACCCACGGCCAGCTGGACTTCGGGGTCGCGGACATCAGATTCGCGGCGTAGTGGGTGCGACAGCGCTGCCAGGTCGCACCGGGCAGGGTCGCCCCGATCGCGGCCACGAGGCCGGCGTGAGCGTCGCTGGTGACGAGTTTCACGCCGGTGAGGCCGCGGGCGGTCAGGTCGCGGAAGAAGCCGAGCCAGCCGGCGCCGTCTTCGGCGCTGGTGACCTGCAGGCCCAGGATCTCGCGGTGCCCGTCTTTGTTCACGCCCGTCGCGAGGAGCGCATGGACGTTCGCGACTCGGCCACCCTCGCGGACTTTCAGCACCAGGGCGTCGGCGGCGACGAACGTGTAGGGGCCAGCGTCGAGGGGACGGGTGCGGAACTGCTCGACCTGCTCGTCGAGGTCCTTGGCCATGATCGACACCTGCGACTTGGACAGGCGGGTGATGCCGAGGGACTCGACGAGTTTCTCCATCCGCCGCGTCGACACCCCGAGGAGGTAGCAGGTCGCCACGACGCTGGTCAGGGCGGCCTCGGCGCGGCGACGGCGCTCGAGGAGCCAGTCCGGGAAGTAGGTGCCGGTGCGTAGCTTCGGGATCGCGACGTCGAGGGTGCCGGTGCGGGTGTCGAAATCCCGGTGCCGGTAGCCGTTGCGGGAGGTGACCCGGTCGGCGGAGACCTGGCCGTATTCGGCACCGCAGACGGCTTCCGCCTCGGCGCTCATCAGCGCGTTTATGAACGTGGTCAGCATCTGCCGCATCAGGTCCGGCGAGGCTTGCTCGAGTTGTTCGGACAGGAAATGGGCAGGGTCAATAAAATGGGGTGCGGTCATCGCGTGTACTCCTTCGGAAAAGACTTGATCGGTCTTTCCAAGAATCACGCGGTGGCCGCCTCACGTCGGTGCAACACGCCCATCAGGACTGTGGATACACCACGCTATTGGACGCAACCCGCATCTGAACTCGTCGAGTCGCGATGTGTCATTGAGCCCGCTGTCGGCCGTAGCAGTCGCGCTGGATACTGCAAAGACTAGGTCGGACGCGCTGCCGTGACGATTCCCCGCCCGCTCGGTGGACTTTCCACCTCGCGACGCGGCCTCAAAAGCCACTGACCCGGTGTCCCCGTGGCAAGCGGAAAGGCCAGAATTGGGCCGTTTCAGCTGCTCCAAATCACATCGAATTTTTTTGAAGTGTGGGCAAAATGTGGGCAAACGACCATTCCTGAGAATGACCAAAACCCGACAGCCCAGTGTTTATAAGGGATGCAGGGCCTTAAAGCGTGGTGCCCCTGGAGGGATTCGAACCCCCAACCGTTTCCTTAGGACGGAACTGCTCTTCCGTTGAGCTACAGAGGCTGGCCGGGTAAGTTTAGCCTGCACTTCGCTGCTGACGCGAAAACACTCGATGCACAACCAATCCGTATGACAACGCCGGGCAGATACGTGCCTGGTTCAGGCGGCCGGGGCCAGAAACTCGTCCCACTCCTGCTCGGGTCGTTCGACCCCCCGCACGATCCAGGTCGCACCCTGCGGCATCCGAGGAGTGAACCGAAGCTCCCACCCCATCTCGGCCGGGGTGTGGTCGCTCTTGAGGTTATTGCAGCGCAGGCAGCACGCGGCGAGGTTGTCCCAGGTATCACGGCCCCCGCGCGACCGCGGCAGCACGTGGTCGATCGTCGCCGCTGACTTACCGCAGTAGCAGCAACGGTGATCGTCGCGGCGCAGGACCCCGCGGCGACTGACCGGAACGAGGCGTGCCATGGGAATACGCACATAGCGCGTGAGCAAAATGACGCTCGGACGATCCCACGAACCCGAGGTCGCGAAAACGGGGTGATTCTGATCGGACTGCACGATCGTCGCCTTCTGGTTCATCACCAGAATGAGCGCTCGTTTGAACGAGACGACGGCGAGGGGCTCATAGCCCGCATTGAGTACCAGTGTGCGCATGCGCTCCCTTTCGAAGGAGGCTGGACGGCTTCCAGCCATTCGAACTACACCCGATGGGCTGAGGACAGGAGCGCGACGGGGCGAAAAAGAGCACAAAAAAAGGCGCCGTCACAATGACAACGCCTTCTGGCTGCTCACGCAGCTCTTCTCGCTCTGACAGCTATGCCGAAAGCACTCGCGACCGCGCACATCCATGGTGTGGATAGTGCGTCGCTCATGCATGGGCTCTCCTCAAAGACCTACAACTACATCAGGCCACAAGGTTAACGCACAAATGGCGCAACAGGTAAACCTGACTGCGCCATTTATGTGAGCTGTTACTTAGTGTTCACCGAAACGGCGGATTAGATGCCGATCCGCACGATGTAGTAATCGCTGGTCCAGATCGGCTGGATGCGCACGTTCTGACCGGTGTACGGCGCGTGCAGAATATTTCCATTGCCGGCATAGAAGCCGTCGTGGCCGTCCATGATCACAAGGTCGCCGGGTACGGCGTCGTCGATCGAAATTCGTGTTCCGGCCGCTCCCTGACCGACCGACGAGTGCGGAAGGCTGATACCGAACTGCGCATATACGTACATGATGAAACCGGAGCAGTCGAAGCCGGCCGGCGTGGCACCGCCGAAGACATACGGCACGCCCTGGTACTGCGAGGCGACATTGAAAACGGATGCGAGGTCAAAATTCGGGTAGGCCGGGTTCGCCAGATAGTCGGACACACTCGGACCTGAGTAACTCGCGGCGTAGGTGGTCATCTGCGCGGCCACCTCAATGCGGCGGGTTTCCGCGGCAGCAGCCGCGGCGGCAGCCTCTGCGGCGGCGGCAAGCTCTTCGTGAGTGGTCGCGGTGAAGCCTTCGCGAGCAACGCTCACTGTCGCAGCCTGCGCATCAACCTCAACGACCTGCGCCTGCGCCTTGGACATCTCGGTGGACTCGCTGGCCTTGAACGACACATCCTGCGAACCGGGAGCGAAGGCATAAGCCGGGAGCGCCATCGTGGCCACCAGACCGGTAGCAAGGGTCATGACCACGATATTGGCGATGCCCCCATGGCGTTTCTTCGGGGACGCGCGCGGCAGGGCCCGCGTGGACTGCGCCGACGATTCCACTGTTTCAAGGGAATCGGAAGATCGCTTCAGCCCGCGTCGGGGTCTTCTCGTTCCTAATGCAGCCAAAGTGTCAACCTCCGGCGCCTCGACAACACTAGGTTGCTGTCCCGTCCACATAAATAATCGTGTGTGTGTTCCGAGTCAAGAGACGGGGCGAGCAGGCGTCTCAACTAGGGTCCTTCGACCGTTTCTGGTCTGTGGGACATCCCCGAGGCTACAAGAAGCACGCTCATTTGTCACTCTGAAACGGCACATTTCTAACGAATTGGTAACGGACTGACCGACCAATCCACGCAGCCGGCTCATGTCGCAACGACCGGTGATCCCGGGGCAATGTCAGTGAGCGACTGGCGTGTAGCCGTTCGGCGTGGTGACGAAAATGTGGCTGGCGACCTCGGTGGGCAGCTCCAGGCCGGCTCCGTAACCCTCGACCTGCACTAGAACGTACGATCCCACAACCGAAAACACCCCGGTCTCACCCGGCATCACGCCGCTCTGTTTGAGTTGCAATAGCAGCTCCGGGTCGAACTGCACCGGTTCGCCGAGACGACGAATGACCGCTGTCACCGGACTGGTCGAGTTCGCGACCACCGACACCACGTTGGTCACACCCGCCATGAACGCGACGGCTGGGGAATCGCCCAGTTCGTCCAGTCCCGGAATCGGGTTGCCGTAGGGAGATTCGGTCGGATGACCGAGCATCTCCAGAATCTTGCGTTCGACCTGCTCGCTCATGACGTGCTCCCACCGGCACGCCTCATCGTGCACGAACTCCCATTCGAGCCCGATCACATCGCTGAGCAACCGTTCTGCGAGACGATGCTTGCGCATCACATGCACGGCCTTGCTGCGGCCGGCCAGGGTCAGCTCAAGATGCCGGTCGCCGGACACAACGACGAGCCCGTCGCGTTCCATCCGCGCGACGGTCTGCGACACCGTGGGGCCGGAATGACCAAGACGTTCGGAGATTCGCGCCCGCAACGGCACGATCTGCTCTTCCTCCAGGTCGAGGATGGTGCGGAGATACATTTCAGTGGTGTCGATCAGATCGCTCATCCGCAGCCCTTCATTCGGCTCGTGCGGCACCGTTCATCGGGTGACGGAAAGGTGCTTCGTTGGCGGCCTCGGCAATGGCCCGCACAGCGTCACAAGCTTACCCGTCCGTGGCGGGGCAACTAGAATCGCCGTATGGCCGACCTACTAATACCCACCGATCTGCTCCCCCTCGACGGACGATTCGGCTCCGGCCCATCGAAAATCCGGCGTGAACAGCTTGACCACCTCCTCGGATTCGGCACCGGAGTGCTGGGCACCTCGCATCGTCAGGCACCCGTGAAAGACCTCGTCGGCCGCGTGCGCGCTGGACTGGGCGAGCTGTTTCGCATTCCCGACGGCTACGAAGTTGTGCTCGGCAATGGCGGCTCGACCGCGTTCTGGGACGCCGCAGCCTTCTCACTCATCGAGAAGCGCGCACAGAACCTGGTCTTCGGCGAGTTCGGCGGCAAGTTCGCCAAAGCAGCCGCTGCCCCGTGGCTGGAGGCCCCTGATGTGATCAAAGCCGACACCGGTTCGCGCAGCGACTTCGTCGTCAAGGACGGCATCGACGTCTACGCCTGGCCCCAAAATGAGACCTCGACCGGTGTCATGGCCCCGGTCACCCGCGTCGACGGCGACGCCGGCGCCCTCACCGTCATCGACGCGACAAGCGCAGCGGCCGGCATCGACTTCGACGCCAGTCAGGCGGATGTCTACTACTTCGCCCCGCAAAAGAACCTCGCCTCCGATGGCGGCCTGTGGATCGCGCTGTTGTCCCCGGCGGCCCTCGAGCGCATCGAACGCGTCGCGGCGAGCGGCCGGTACATCCCGGAATTCCTCAGTCTCAAGAACGCCGTCGACAACTCGCGGCTGAACCAGACTCTGAACACTCCGGCCCTCACAACGCTGCTGCTGATGGAGAACCAGATCGACTGGATCAACCAGAGCGGCGGACTGGCCTGGGCATCGGCGCGAACGAAGGCCTCGTCATCCGTTCTGTATGACTGGGCGAACAGCGTCGACTACGCAACCCCGTTCGTAACCGACCCGACGCACCGCTCACAGGTCGTCGTGACAATCGACTTCGATGACACCATCGACGCCTCAGCGATCAGCAAGACTCTGCGCGCCAACGGCATCGTCGACACCGAGCCGTACCGCAAGCTCGGCCGAAACCAGCTGCGTGTCGCGACCTTCACCGCGACAGACCCGGAAGATGTCAAGAAGCTCGTGGCATCCATCGAGCACGTCGTCGGACACCTCGGAAACTAACACCAAAGCGAAGGATCGGGCCATGCGCCTCTGGTTGAAAGACAGCGAACGTCGACCCGATCCGCTGCCCGCGAGAACGGATGCCCGTAAGTCGCTGGTCGTAGGCACCCTGCTGTGGCTGGTTGCTCTCGGTGCCGCCCTCATCAGCTCGTGGACGGCACCGCAAGCGTCAGCCTCAGGGGCGGCGAGCGCGCCGGGAGCGGGTTGGTGGCTGTGGTGCACTGTCATCGGCGTCGCCTTCGGCCTCTGCGGTCTCGCCTGGGTTCAGTTCCGCCGCCGCTAACGCCTCGTCGAAGTCGATGCCATCGAGGGCGTCGAGGGCGTCATCCGCGTCGTCATCCGCCGACTCGTCAGAGTCCACACCGGCCGCGTCGTCAGACTCATCGTCATTCGAGCAGTCGGACTCATCGTCTTCGTCATCGTCCGAATCGGCTTCGTCGACATCCGCCGAAATATCATCGTCAATGAGGCGATCCGACCAGGGCACCCACGCCGGCGCGAGCAGGGAATCGTCGCCGGGAGTGAGTTCTGTTTCCAGAACCTTCGGTTCCGAGTTCGCATCGACCCGCGCCAGGCTGACGGTCCAGCGCCAGCCCGGGTAGCCGGTCATCAGGCAGTCGAAGAGCAGCGACACCACGAGGTCTCCCTCGTCGATGTGTCCGATGACCTCGCCGATCGTGTCATCGGTCGTGATCTCCAGCAGCGCGGTGCGAGCCAGGTCCACGGCTGCAAGCAGGGTGGCGTCGGTGGAATGCACGGCGACCGGTTGCGTCTGCGTCACCTCAGGCATCCAGTTCCTCGGCGACTTTGCGCAGCATCGCCGCGATCTTCTTGCTGTGACTCGACTCGGGATAGCGTCCGCGTTTGAGGTTGGTGCCGATTCCGTCGAGCAGCTTCACCAGATCTTCCACAATGATGGCCATGTCATCGGCCGGCTTGCGGTTGAACTTGCTCAGACTCGGCGGCGTTTCGATCACGCGCACCGAGAGCGCCTGGGCGCCGCGCTTACCGTCGGCAATACCGAATTCGAGCTTCGACCCGGCCTTGACTGTTACGCCGGAGGGCAGGGCGGAAGCGTGGAGGAAGACCTCTTGACCGTCATCGGATGTGATGAAGCCAAAGCCTTTCTCCTCGTCATAAAACTTGACCTTGCCGGTGGGCATCTGAACCTCACTGAGTTTTGGGCGCACAGAAGTGCGCGGGGCGTGAACCCAGCATATTGGGTCGCGGCGCCGGAGTGCCCGTATCCTTACCCTGTGACCAATCAAACTCCGCAACCTGTCAGCCGGCTAGAACGCGTTCTCGCCTATATGGTTGCGAGCGTGGTCGGGTTGTCCATTCTCGCTTTCCTCGCCGTGATCATCGCAACGGCCCTGGGCGTCGGCGATAATGACGGTTTCAGCCACGGCATCTGGCCGCCGATCTTCATTTTGCCGCTGTACGGATTGCCCGCCGGGTTCGTGCTCATCATCGCGCTCATGGTTTCTGTGGGAGTTCGCCGCAGCCGCGAAGCTCGACGAGACCGCGAGTAATGCTCGGCCTCGCATCGAGACTTCGCGCCCTGCCCGATGTCGAGCTGCGGCACGTTATCGACGTGCGTGGCGTTTCTGCGAACGGCATCCACGACTTCTTCGATCTCGCCGAGGCCCTGCTCGATCCGAGCAATGTCCAACTGGCCCTGGGCCATTTGGATCGCTCGACGCTCGCCGTTCTAGCCGTGGCCGGACAGCTGACCAGCAGTGATGTCGTACCGTCCCTGGACGCCGTGACCAGCCGGCTGTCCGAGTTGGGCTCGGCCGAGGTCGCACTCACCGATGTGACCAGCCGGGTCGAGGCCCTGCATGACCTCCTGCTCGCCGACCACAGCGACGGATGCTGCATCCCCTACAACGCCGTCTCCGCCCATCTGGCGACCTGGCCGGCCCAGGGACTTCCGGGACTGGCCGAGCTGGCCATCACGCTCCCTCCGTCGTCCCTGACGGCCGTACCCGACACCGACATCCCCGTCATCGACCAGTTGGCCGCCGAACGTGCGTTCGCTGCCGTGTCATCGATCGCCGAGCTGGTCAACGAGCTGAGCCGCGAGCCGGCCCGGCAACTCACCCGGGGTGGCCTCGGATTGCCAGACACCAAGCGCCTGGCCGTCGTCATGAGCGTCGAGGCCGACCTGGTTGCCCCGATTCTGGCCCTGGCGGCACGGGCCGACCTGCTCGCCCGCTCCGACGGCTACTGGATGGAAACCGAGATCGGCGAAGCCTGGCTGCTGGAGCGCACGACCGAACGCTGGGCTGCACTGGCCGCGGCCTGGCGGGCGGCACTCCCGCCGATCGTGGCCGACGTCTTGCCGCGTGAGGCCGGTCTGCTTTGGGGCGATGACCTGACCGCGTTCATCGCCTGGTTGTACCCGGCCGGCGGCGAGTGGATGCTGGCCCAGTTGACCGAGTTCGCCCGCGATGCCGACCTGCTCGGGATCACCGCCCACGACACCGCCAGCACGGCTGGCACCAGTGTGCTGCGAGACGATATCGAGGGGGCCGTCGCCACCCTGGCGACCGCGCTGCCGGCCGAAGTCGGTGCCGTGTATCTGCAGCACGACCTCTCGATTGTCGCGCCCGGACCGCTCGCACCCTCGATCGACGCCCGTTTGCGCGGTCTGGCCGATGTGGAAAGCCGAGAGCTGGCGTCGAGCTATCGCATTACCGCGGCATCCGTCAATCGGGCCCTGGCAGCGGGCGAGAACGCCGCGACTCTGCTCGCTTTTCTCGCGTCGATCTCGCTCACCGGAATTCCGCAGCCGGTCGATTACCTCATCAATGAATCGGCTTCCCGGTACGGTCGGGTGCGGGTCGGATCTTCCGTTCGGGGTCCCGACGCCGCGGGAACGCTGGTTGGCGACGACACCGTCTATCGGAGCTACGTCTCCTCCCCTGATGCCGCGCTGCTGGGCACCATCGCCGTTGACCAGACCCTGGCGCCGCTCGGGCTCGTGCGCGCCGGCGCCGGTGATCACCTGCTCAGTCGCTTCGCCGGTGACGCCGTGTTCTGGGCACTGAGCGATGCCCGCTATCCGGTTGCCGCTGAAGACGACCTCGGCGAAATCGTGCACCTGCGCAGACACCCGATCGCTCGCGGCACGGTGGCGCACCGGGTTGATACCGCCCTGAACCTGGTCGACAAGCTACGGCTCGGCTCAGAAACCGGAGTATCGGTAGCGGACGCCTGGCTCGCCCGCCAGCTCGACACTGCCATCAAAGCCAAGCAGACCATTTTGGTCAGCATTGCGATGCCTGGCGGCGCGGTGGTGGACTATCTGCTCGAACCGGCCAGTGTCAGCAACGGGCGTTTTCGGGCACGCGACCGCCGTGCCGACATCGAACGCACCCTGCCGCTCACGAGCATTGTCAGCATCACCCCAGCACCCTGATCGACCTCACGCGGTCTGGCGGGTGCGGGGCGGGTGCGGTCGGCACGCCTGACGGGCGTAGGATTGGGCGCTATGTCTGATGGCCCCCTGATTGTCCAAAGTGACCGCACGGTGTTGCTCGAAGTCGCCCATCCTCTTGCCGAGGATGCTCGCCACGACCTCGCCGTCTTCGCCGAGCTTGAACGCGCGCCCGAGCACATCCACACCTACCGCATCACGCGGCTCGGCCTGTGGAATGCCCGCGCGGCCGGGCACGACGCGTCCGACATGCTCGGGACCCTCGAAAAGTATTCCAAATTCGCCATCCCGCAGACGGTCAGGGTGGACATCACCGAGACGGTCGGCCGTTACGGCCGTCTCGTCATCGAACGAGACTCCGACGGCGCTCTCGTGCTGCACAGCAGCGACCAGGCCGTGCTGACCGAGATCGCCGGGGCCCGACGCATCGCACCGTTACTGATCGGGCATCCGTCGCCGGAGTCGTACCTGATTGAACCCTGGGCGCGTGGCCAACTCAAGCAGGAGCTGGTCAAGCTCGGCTGGCCAGCCGAAGACCTCGCCGGTTACACGCCCGGCACGCCGCACGAGATCGCGCTGAAAGAAGACGGCTGGGCGCTGCGCGACTATCAGAACAAGGCCGTCGCGAGCTTCTTCGATGGCGGCAGCGGCGTTGTTGTACTGCCCTGCGGCGCCGGCAAAACTCTCGTCGGCGCCGGGGCCATGGCCACCGCGAAGACCAACACGCTCATTCTGGTGACCAACACAGTCTCCGCCCGCCAGTGGCGCGACGAGCTACTCAAGCGCACCACACTGACGGCGGAGGAGATCGGCGAATACTCCGGGCAGGTGAAAGAGGTCAAGCCGGTGACCATCGCGACGTACCAAATTCTCACCGCGAAGCGCAAGGGCGAGTATGCCCACCTCGAACTGCTCGACGCCATGGACTGGGGACTGGTGATCTACGACGAGGTACACCTCCTGCCAGCTCCGGTGTTCAAGCTCACGGCGGAGCTGCAAGCCCGCCGCCGACTCGGGCTCACCGCCACGCTCGTGCGCGAGGACGGGCGTGAGGGTGACGTATTCAGCCTGATCGGTCCGAAGCGGTTCGACGCCCCGTGGAAGGAGATCGAAGCCCAGGGCTTCATCTCTCCCGCCAGCTGCTACGAGGTGCGCATCGACCTGCCGCACTCCGAGCGACTCAGCTACGCCGCCGCAGCAGACGATGACCGCTACCGCCTGGCCGCAACCGCACCGGCCAAACTCGGTGTGGTGCAGGCCCTGACCAAAAAGCATGAGGGGGAACGAATCCTCGTGATCGGGCAATACCTTGACCAAATCGAGGAACTCGCTGACGTTTTGAACGCTCCGCAGCTCACCGGCGCCACACCGATCGATGAACGTGAACGTCTGTACCAGGCGTTCCGGATGGGCGAGGTGAAGGTGCTCGTTGTGTCGAAGGTCGCGAACTTCTCGGTTGACCTGCCCGAGGCGACCGTGGCCATCCAGGTGTCCGGGTCCTTCGGCTCCCGCCAGGAGGAGGCCCAGCGCCTCGGCCGCCTGCTGCGCCCGAAGGAGTCAGGTCTCTCGGCGAACTTTTACACCCTCGTCGCCCGCGATACCGTCGATCAGGATTTCGCGCAGAACCGCCAGCGTTTTCTCGCCGAACAGGGCTACAGCTACACGATTCTCGACGCGCAAAGCCTGAACGAGCCCCTGGCCGTCTGACCGAGGTCTGACCGGGGCCTGACCGGCCCGCCGCCCCGAGCCGTGAGTTGAGTGAGTTGGCGGCGCCGAGCCGTGAGTTCGGGGGCGTTGACACGTTGAAATCCCGCACAGACTCACGGTTCGGCGACGAACCCGCGCGCTCCTAGCTAAGAACCCGGTCCCACGTTCGAAAGTCCCACGTTCGAAAGGTGGGCCCGGCGGATGCCGCGTGGCCGAGCCTGCTCAGGACGCGCGGCGCGCGTAGCGCAGAAACAACATGTCGCCGGCGCGCAGCACGTGCAGCAGCTCCATGGCATGGCTCGCGGCGGTCGTACCGACAGTGATGCGCCCGGCAGAGCCGCCCTCCAACACTGGGCTCAGGCTCAAACAGAGCTCGTGCACACTGTCGGCCGCGAGCAGATCGCCGAACAGGTGAGGCCCGCCCTCGCAGAGAATCTGGGGCATTCCGCGCGCGGCGAGGGCCGCCACCATGCGTCGCGGATCGATCGCGTCGTCACCGCACACTATGAGGTCAGCCACCTCGGCCAGCGCTGCCCGACGGTCGCTCGGTGCGGCAGCGTGGGTCAGCACGAACGGTCGCGTCGCCGCATCGGTAAACACCGGATGCCCCGGGTCCAGATCCAGCCGCCCCGACACGATCGCCACGGGAGGTCGACTGGACAGGCCATGGGCCACTCGCCAGGCGCTGTCCTCTGCCGATATTCGGATGCCGCCGTAGCCCTCGGCCCGCACTGTTCCCGCTCCCACCAGAATCACATCGGTGAGCAGCCGCAGAATGTCGAAGACGATTTTGTCGTCCGCGTTGTTGAGCCCTCCGCTGAGCCCGTCGTGCATTGCCGCACCGTCCAGGCTCGAAATGAAGTTGACACGCACACGGGGCTTCAGGCGATCGGTCACCTGGTAGCGTTCGATCAGTTGGGCCGGCGGGGGCAGTTCGGCACGCATCAGGTGAGGTTATGACACTCGTAGGCGGGCTCGCGAAAGCCGAGGATGGCCTCGGTCATGCGCACGGCATCGACGGCGGCCCGCACGTTGTGCATCCGAACGATGCGGGCGCCCTGCAAAATGCAGAACGTTGCTGCGGCCAACGACCCCTCGACGCGTTCACCGCGGGGCCGGTCGATGCTCTCCCCCACAAAGTCCTTGTTCGAAACGGCGACCAGGGTCGGCAGGCCGAGCCCGGTGATCTCGCCGAGACGTCTGGTGAGTTCGAGCGAGTGCCGGGTGGTCTTGTTGAGGTCGTGGCCCGGATCGATGATGATCCGTTCCCGCGGTACCCCTCGCCCGACGGCACGGTCGACCCTGGCCAACAGAAACGAGCTCACCTCGGTGACGACATCGTCGTAGTGCGGTGCCGGGTAGGGCATCCGTGGCGCGGCCAGGCTGTGCGTGATCACGAGCGTGGCATCACTGTCGGCGACAACATCGGCCATGGCCGGATCGTGCACCCCGGTCGTGTCGTTGATCACGTGCGCGCCGGCGGCAATGCACGCGGCGGCGACTGCGGGGTGGAAGGTATCAACCGAGATGACAATGCCTGCACCGCGCAGCGTTTCGACGACCGGCACGACTCGGTCGATCTCCTGCTCAATCGGTACAGCCAGACCGGGCGCGAACTTGGCCCCGCCGATATCGATCCAGTCGGCCCCCTCAGCAATCGCCTGATGGGCCGCCAGAACGGATGCATCAAGCGCGAACGTTGCGCCTTGGTCATAGAACGAGTCCGGAGTGCGATTGATGATGGCCATCACCGCCACCTCACGGTCGAAGTCGAACGTGCGGCCGCCGATGAGCCGACGCGGGAACTCGATCTCGGG
>Ga0307487_1000281_pt1 | contig 41195 bp, 35 predicted proteins | sample CBIW12metaG_FD_203665 | JGI IMG/M metagenome (GOLD analysis project Ga0307487, IMG submission 203665) | Sea-ice brine microbial communities from Beaufort Sea near Barrow, Alaska, United States - CBIW 1.2 | ecosystem: Environmental > Aquatic > Marine > Coastal | place: USA: Alaska | collected... | reverse complement strand
GGCCTGTCAGATACTCTTTGATCATAGCTTCGCGTTCTTCCAAACTCAAAGAACCACCTGTTCTTTTATCCTTTTGTTGTCTTTTCATAGTTTACGTTTGGTGTAAACTTATTCTAGGACAAGTCAATATGTTGACCCTGGGCAAGCTGGAGCAGTTCCCCGTCGAAAAACACAAGGCGCTTGCCGACCGCATTGAAACATTGCTGACAGGATCAACATCCATGTTTTATAACGCGGACGAGGCCATTGAAACCCTGGCACAGCAATTTGTATCCGAAATACAGGCAAAAGGGCTATTTGCGAGCAAAAAGAGAACCCCTTCCATTGGACAGGACCCGCAAAAGGCCTTTGAAGAAATCAACCTGGAGAGTATCGAAGAGGAACAAAGCCTGGAAATTGGCGGTGAATGGCTCTGCAAGCAGGCTTTTGACAGGTTGGGGCTGGGAACCCTCTCATCCCATCGGTTACCCCTGATATGGTCCGTATTGATGGGGGCAGAGTTTTGCCGCCAGCTTCCTTCAGATTCCTCCTAACCAAGGACACCCTTGCTATTGGCTAGTGGTTGGCGATTACAAACCCCCACAGTGGACTTACACCACCTAGTGAATTGCCATGCACGGCACACCCAAAAAAAGGCAAGAGAATCTTCTCTTACCTTTTTCATTTCGGGAAAATCTGTAAAACTTTAATTACAGTTTTCTTGCCCAGATGTTTCTGAATTTTACTGGATTGCCATGATCCTGGATTTTAATTGGCAATTCCTCAGCATGCGCCTTGTAATTTGGAATTCCAATGTATTCCGTTGGTCCGCGAAGAATAACATTATTTTGAACTAATACTCCATTCATTAATAGAGTCACTGTAGCTGGTGAGGTCAATATGCCGTCTTTGTTGAATCGTGGCGCCTTGAAAATAATGTCATAATAGTTCCACTCACCTGCTGGTCTAAGTGCCATTGCCAACGGAGGATGTTGCTTGTAAATGCTCCCCGCCTGCCCATTGGTATAGGTTTTACTTTCATAGCTGTCTAATACCTGAACTTCATACACTCCCATCAGGAAAAACCCAGAATTACCTCTGCCTTGACCTTCACCCACGATTTCGGTAGGAGCCGACCATTCTAAATGGTATTGAGCATCCCCGAAGGACTCTTTGGACTGTAGATCGCCTTTTCCTTTTGTAACTACCAAATCCCCGTTTTCAATATTCCAGCTTGCTGGAGAAGTACCATCTTTTGCAGACACAAAACCATTAAGATTCTTGCCGTCAAAGATCACAATCGCATCAGAGGGAGGAGCAGTATTATTCGCACCAGGCGTTACTTTGGGTGGCACAGGAGTATAGAATTCCGTTGCTTCAGGCTTCATCGGTGGTGGCGTTTTCTCCTGGGCTTGCGCCAAAGTGCACATTCCCATCGCGCCGGCAGTCAATGCAAATGCAATTAATTTCGTTTTCATACAATAGATGATTTTAGGATAGTATTAATTAAGAAGCGATAATTTAAGCTTAAAACCTTCCAAACTAAAAACCATTAATGGATTTTAATTGCTAAATGACATGTGTTTAGTATTTTTCGCCAAATAGCAGCTTCATGAAACACATTATACTCACTCTTCTCCTACTCTCATTTTTGCAAAATCTGAGTTGGGCACAGTCTGAATACTATTTCCCAAAAGACAATTTCGACCAATCGATACCCTCTCCTGAAGAATTCTTGGGCTATCCCATAGGAGAATGGCATACACGATATGATTTGATTGTCAAGTATTACCAGAAATTGGCAGAGGTTAGTAACCTAGCAAAATTTGAAACCATAGGCTACACCCACGAACACCGACCAAAGGTAATTCTAACCATTGCTTCTTCCACGCATTTGGAAAATCTGGATGGTATCAGAAAAAAACATCTAGAACTCACCGACCCCAGCATTGCGATGCCTGATGTAAGTGACATGCCAGCCATCATCCATTTGGGTTACGGAGTCCATGGAAATGAGCCTTCATCCGCAGAAGCAGCCATGCTTAGCGCTTATTGGCTTTTAGCGTCACAATCCGAAGTCGCTAAAGATCTGAGAGAAAATTCCATAGTTCATTTTGATCCTACTGTCAATCCTGACGGGAGAGACCGACACAGTCTTTGGGCAAATAGCAATAAGGGTTTTCCTGCAGTGGCTGACCCGCTTGATCGGGAACACAATGAAGCTTGGCCAGGTGGGAGAACGAACCATTACTGGTTTGACCTCAATAGAGATTGGCTACCTCTAGCCCACCCGGAATCTCAATCAAAAATCGCATGGTATCATCAATGGTATCCTAATGTGACTACAGATTTTCATGAAATGGGTACAGATGGAACCTACTTCTTTGAGCCTACCAAGCCATTTGGAAGTGAAAACCCAGTAGTTCCAAGAAAAAACTATGACGAAATCAATGTGAAATTCGCAAAGTATTTTGCTCAATACCTGGATGAAATAGGGAGCTTATATTGGACCAAAGAAGTTTTTGACAATAGCTACCCAGGATATGGATCGACCTACCCAGATATTCAAGGTGGGTTGGGATTAGTGTTTGAGCAAGCAAGTAGTCGTGGTCATCTTCAATCCAGCCAGCGAGGCGATATTAGTTTTGCTTTTACCATTCGCAATCACCTCAAAAGCTCCATTGCTACTATGCAAGCAGCTCTGGACAATCGGGAATATATGCATAAGTACCTCAGGGAGTTTTTCGAAACAGCCATTTCTGAAGGAGCAAAAGATCCTGCCAAGAATTACGTTTTTGGAGATGAATCTGACCAGAGTCGTACTAGCTTATTTGTGCAGTTACTACTTGACCATCATATTAAAGTTTACCAAAATGACAAGGACTTGAAGGTGGGAGAAAATGATTTCAGAGCAGGAAAGTCATGGGTTGTACCTACCAGTCAACCACAATATAGAATGGTGAGAACAATGTTTGAAGATGTGAAGGAATTTGCAGATTCTGTTTTCTATGATGCTTCAGCTTGGTCTATGGCAAGAGCATATGGAATGCCTTTCTCAACGTCTACCTCTATAAAATCCGGGGAACAACTCACCGAATTACCCATCGAAAACCATTTGCTCCCTGAAGAAAAAGCATATGCTTATCTGATCGACTGGTCAGATTATTATGCTCCAAAAATGCTTTTCGACCTACAGCAAGCAAGCATTCATGTGGAGATGATTAATGATTCTTTTACGTCACAAACTCAGGATGGTCCTACAGAATTTGCTGCCGGAACGCTTCTCATTCCCACGGGTTTTCAGGAAATGAAAGGCGAAGAATTCACCATAGCTCTGAAGGAATTAGCAAACAAGAATTCACAGAAAATCTACGCTACCACCACAGGGATGAATCTAAATGGAATCGACTTAGGCTCAAATCTGGTAGGTGCTGTGACGGTGCCAAAAGTGATCATGGTCGTAGGGGAAGGAATATCATCTTATGAGGCTGGAGAAATTTGGTACTTGATGGATAGCCAAGTTGGTATGCCTATCACAAAGGTTAATTCGGATGATATGGGAAGAGTAAACTTATTTGATTATAATACGCTGATTCTTCCTACTGGAAATTACACTTCTTTTAGCGAAGCTATTACTGCTCATATCAAAGATTGGCTGGAAAGAGGAGGAACAATCATATCCATGAAAACTGCTTCACTCTGGTTAAATAACAAAGGTATAATTAAGGAAAAATTGGTAGAGAAACCTAAAAGTATGGATCCTAAAGCGCTTCCCTTTGCGCTGGAAAGAGATTTTGAAGGAGCCAAATCTCTCGGTGGAAGTATCTATATGGCCAAACTTGACCTTACTCACCCAATAAATTATGGCTATGTGCGTGAATCTTTGCCAGTGTATAGAAACAACACGATCTTCATGCAGCCAAGCGAAAATAAATACCTCACACCCATTCGCTACACAGAAAACCCTCTTTTAGGTGGATATGTATCCAAGGCCAACTTGGAGTTGCTTAAGCAAAGTGCGAGTGTAATTATTTCTCCAGTAGGAAGAGGTAGAGTAATCAATTTCTTTGATTCACCGAATTTTAGAGGAACTTGGTTTGGCACCAATAAGCTATTTCTGAATGCAATATTCTTTGGTGATAAGATGGACTGATCAACTTGATATGCAACAAGATGCCCCTATATGATCTAGCAAGATTTATACTGGAATTATATCAGCTAAAAACTAAAAAGCCACTGAGAGAAATCCCAGTGGCTTTTTAGTTTTATAAACATTCTATCGCGTGTAAGACAATCTAATTGTCCCCTTAATCTCTCCGTCGGGCGTATCCATAGTTACCTCATTACTAATAATCAACTCGTCGTTCGTTACCTTAAGCAGCTTATATAACACTGTCTTTCCAAGTTCATCTACTAGGATTAATTCATTCTCGGCCAATTCCCAAGACCCGGATTTGCTATCATATTCACCCACAAGCTTTTGATATGTTCGATCTCGGTTGAGCTTCAACGTAGTTTTTAATTGTCGTGATAGCCCTCCATCTATAGTGGCAACCAAGTTAGGTCCTGAGCTTCTAGCAAACAATTGATCACTGCCTTTCCAAGCACCAACTAACTTATCCTCCACTCCTTCTCTGCAGGAAAACACGCAAACCGATAGAATGAGTAAAGGAAGGATACATGAAAATTTTCTCACCATATGATATAATAGTTTAACTTTTGTCACTTAATAAATTGGGTTTCTTTGAAAAGTTGAAAGGTACAGATAGATTTTTTTCATTCGTCCCAGAATGAATTTTCAATAGTACTCAAAGGCAACTATTGCAATCTAAAAGGGAAAACAAAAGCCACTGAGAAAAACTAAGTGGCCTTAGAATACGGAAATAAATGATAAATTAATTGTATTTGAACCGTACTGGTATCCTCATTCTTGAGGTTACTTTTTTACCGTCTTTCTCTCCAGGTTCCCACCTTGGTGAGCTCTTTATTACTTCCAATGCCACCTGGTCACAACTTTTAGAAATGCCCTTCAACAATTCTAAATCGCTCACACTTCCATCTTCGAGAATCAAAAATGAGACAATGACAGTTCCGCTTTTGTCTTTTGAAGGCACTTTTAGATTCTGAGCTAGGTAGTTATACCAACCTTCCATTCCTCCAGTAGGTTTTGGAAGTATATCAAGATCTTGTACTTCCACATATTTTAAGGTATCAGCATACGGGTCAGAATACGTATCCAATCCCGAGCTAGCGCTTTGGAAGGACGATAGAAAGATGAAAAACAGAACTGCGCTACCGGCAAACAATAGAGACTTAGTGATCGATTTGATAAGAGGGTTGATATAGTGAAGATATAATTTACAAAAATTAATAGTGGAATGTAGGGAGATCTTACTTTTAAAACATTCTTTAACAATAGGTTAGCTCTGAAAAACACGATGAACACTTGGGAAGTGGGGAATTACTTTATCAAAAATAGTTAATAGAATTAATTGAACTATGTACTTAATTATAATATTAGGGACTGTCTAAAAATCACTCACCACACTTAATACCCATTATTTGAAACTAAAAATTAAGAAAACCATTTTTATTAAATCTAATTCTTCACTTAGTTATTTTTCAAACAAACCTATAGTGCCACCGACCCAATCTTTGTCTTTGTTGAATTTCACCCCGATCATTTCCCCCCTACTCATACGCACCAAATTAGCTGCCAGAGTTGGCGACTCATCTTCCTGCGGCCAAAGTGCTAAAATCCTAACTTCAGCTTTGACGTTTCCGTCAGGTGACCTGATTACTGATGCGTAGTTCACCTTCTTTTGAAGAATATAAAGATCCTTCTCTACTACATTTTCAATGTCTTCTGTTTTGACATTGAAAATCACTCCAGTGCCTGAGAAAGAAAATAATGGCTTGAGTACATAATTTTCCAAGTCAGTAGGAATTATTTTCAGATCACTTAAAAGAGTGGTTTCGATAAAATACTTACCTTTTAAATAGGGTAAAATAAACTTAGAAATTCTAGTGTACCAATTCGGGTGACCAGCCCATTCAACCTCTAAGTTATCTTGGAAGCTGAAGGTTAACGCTAACTCTTTTCGCTGATCCAGCTCATCAAAAATCACCCGATTATAGATTCTTTTAATCTGTATTTTCTCACCTGTTTTACTTAAATAAAAAAGCTTATTACCTTCCTTTAATACCTCCGTCACACAGACTATGGGAATTCCCAAATCTTTTTGGCAGAAATAAAAATCTATTTTTGTATTCTGCTTTTCTGGCTCAATTTCAAGTAAAACTACTTCTTCCTTTTTGTGGTCACCAACAATCACCTTTCGTAACTTTTCTATAAATGAATCTTCATCCAGTCCGCTCAGATACGGAGTGAATTCAGCTAACGGAGGATAGGTCTCCAAAAAAGCGTGAAATAAATTAAATTGAAAATTAAACACTGAAGGAAAGCCCTGAACCTCGATTAGCTTTGGAATGATCTTTCTATCTATTTCACAAATGCCAAAATCAATTGCCAAAAACTGAGTGTGCTGATCTTCATTTGGGACGTTGCTATTTAAGTCGATAGCCCTTTGAGTTATCTCCTTGAAATCAGATCTTTTGATAAAGGATATTACTTCTTCACAGCCTTCAACGAGTTGAGCTTTTAGTTCATCTGAAATAAAAACAGGAGTTTCAGATATACGAAATGTCGGAGCAAATCCGAAATGAGCTGATAACTTATCTAATACAGATTGATATTTTTCAGTAGTGAACGCCGCATTAAATCGATCTCTGTGAAACTGGATCATAGGAATGTTTAATTAAAGTCAAGGTTTTAGACTCTCTGATCTTTTTGATTGACTGCTCCAGAAAATTTGGAATAAGATTTTCGTTGGTTCGATAGATTTTATCCTCATCCACCAGCTGCTCTAGCATTTTCCTGAATTTTGCCTTCCCTTTCGTAGCAATGATCTTTTCTTTAACCTCAGCTTTCTTCAGATGAGCAATGAAGCCTACAGGGTCGGCCTCGGGGTGAAATTGGGTACCAACCATCTCAGGTGAAAATCGGATGGCCATTAAAGCCCGCTCATGCTCTACGTGATCACGGATTTTCTCAAGTGCGATGATTTTTGCTCCAAGAACTTTAAATTTCTTCAAATCAGGCTTGACTACTTGATAATCTCTAGAGTCAATTGCCCAAAAAGGATTCTCCAAATTCAGAAAAAGAGGATCCCTGGTACCATCTGCAGTTTTATAAATAGACATCACTCCAAATGACGTTGATTTCCTTTGGGTCAGATTGCCTAATCCAAAGTGCCTACATGCCATCTGATATGAATGACAGATAAAGAGTATAAATTTCCTGTGATTGTAATTCTGATTCCAGATCCATATTTGATCTAGAAAGTCGAAATATTTAAGATCCCAGTTGCCATCTCCTTGCGTAGGATTGCCCGGACCTCCGGTTGATATATACATGTCAAAGTCATGTATATCAGGTAATTCAGCCTTTCCTCTCACATCAAATATTTTATAGGTGATCTGGCTGTCAAATCTTAACAGAATATCTTTGATACAACGCATCCCTTGGTTAGGCTCACCGTCGTACATATCCAGAATGGCCAAGTTCAATTTCTTCTTTCGCACGTTGCTCCTAGTTTTAATTACACACAAAGGTAATTCAAAGGAGACTTAAATCCCGTAATTAAACTTTGATGTGATGAGATCTACTACCTTAGTAAGATCATGTGTTTGATCAAATACCGCTAATTGTTGATCGGCACCAGTTCCATTTTTTATAATTTGATGGATGTATTCAATTTCTTCTCTGCTGCCTAACTCGTCTACTACATCATCAATAAAATCGAGTAGCTCCATCAACAGTTCCTTAGTAGGAACTTCTATTTTCCTACCAAAGTCAATCATCTGTCCATCAAGACCATTTCTGGCTGCTCTGAACTTATTTTCCCGAATTAGCGCAATTCGATAAATATTGAAGCTGGTATTACTCAACAAAAGCTTATACAACTTTGCGACTACAGCTTGAATTATCGCAGTGACACAAATGGTTTCATTCACCGTCATACACATATCGCAGATCCTGAATTCTATGGTGCTGAAAAATGGATGCATACGTAAATCCCACCATATTTTTTTAGGATTGTCAATACAGTTGGTTTTGACAAGCGTCTCTACATAATTATCGTAAGATTGCACAGAGTCAAAATACTCAGGCAGACCAGTTCGCGGAAATTTGGCAAAGACCTTTGCTCTGAATGCTTTGAATCCAGTGTTTCGTCCCTCCCAAAAAGGAGAATTGGTAGTGAGTGCATAAATATGAGGCAAGAAATAGCAGGCCTGATTCATTAACTGAAGTGCCACATCACGACTTTCTATTCCCACATGGACATGCAATCCAAAAATCAAATTGGATCGTGCAATGTCTTTTAACTCATCTACAATTTTATCATATCGGGGATCATCAGTGATAGGTTGATCTTGCCATCGTGCAAAAGGATGAGTACTGGCAGCTCCAACGATCAAATCTTGATTTGCTGCCAGCTCAGAAATCTTATTCCTTAGAAATGAAACCTCCTTTCTCGCCTCTCCAACATTGTTACAAATATTAGTCCCCACCTCTACTACAGACTGGTGCATTTCAGACTTGACCTGTTCTTTCAATATGATCTTACCACCCTCTACAATCTTGGACATGTGAGAACGTAGATCTCTTGTTTCTGGATCTATAATTTGATACTCCTCCTCAACTCCCAAGGTAAATTGAGGCAGCTTCTTAGATGCTACCGACATACATATTAAATTTTATTGCTTAAAATCTTTTTGATGCTGCTACTGCGTCCTTCATAAATGTGCCCCAAGTCAAATTTACCTGACCCGGTTTTTGAGCTTTCGCATAGCTGATCGCCATGTTGGCCGCCTCCTCCACTACCCATTCAAAATTCTCTTCTCCTACCGAATTGATATCCGCATCCGGGGCTGGATTCCCAAAGTCGATGGCATAAGGAACGCCATCTTTTACGGCAAACTCTACCGTATTGAAATCGTATCCCAGACCTTTGCACAGTCTTAATGTGTAATCTTTAACAGTTGCCAAAGTCTTTTTGGAAGGAGCCGGACCATCCAATACATACCTCAGATGATGCGGATTTCTTGGTTCATACTGCATTATCTTAACTGCTTCTCCTCCCAAACAATACACTCTGAAATATTCTTCAAAGACAATTTCTTCCTGCAGCATCATGACCAGCTGACCAGTATTAGGATGTGTGTGAAAGAACTCTTCCTTGTTTTCCAATCTAAAGACATGCTTCCATCCTCCACCTGCATAGGGCTTCATGTACGCTGGAAAACCAACATATTCAAAAATGCCTTCCCAGTCCAAAGGTGCTTTTAGGTTTCTAAATGATTGAGAAGAAGTGTCATCAGGATGAGCAGCTGAAGGTAAAATCACCGTTTTGGGCAAGGGAACTCCCAGCTGATCTGCCAAAGCATTGTTGAAAAACTTGTCATCAGCACTCCACCAAAACGGATTATTTATCACTGCGGTACCGGTGAGAGCGGCATTTTTCAAATACGCTCGATAGAAAGGAACGTCCTGAGAAATCCTATCAATGATCACTGCATAGTCTGAGATCTGGTTTTGAACCACTTTGTCAATCTGCACGGCCTCAGCTATTATCCCTTTTTCTGCTTTCTGATTGACTCTGTCAATGAAGGCCTGAGGAAAAGTATCCTCTTTGCCAAAAAGTATTCCTATTCTTTTCATAAATATTGATTAAGAGGTCTTTATATAAAATTTATACGACTTATATAATGTGGAAACATTTCTTTCCAAACATCCCAATCGTGCGCTCTGTTTTGTCTCACATCAAACCAGTGATTAATTCCTTTTGCCTGAAGAGTGTGATGTAATTTGATATTGGCATCATAGCAAATATCCCAATTGGAAGTGCCAAGTACGATGTCCATATTCCATAATTCTTGATCATTGCACCCAGGCAGGTATTCCAATGGATTATTGTAATAAATGTCATCATGCTGATATCCTTCCATGAAACTCCTGACATCAAATGCCCCAGACATGCTAAACATGTGACTCACATAATTAGGATGTCTAAATGCGAAATTAGCGGCGTGATACCCACCAAAACTGCAACCGACAACTACCACCTTGACTATAGACGTATTTAACCTTATACGCTCTACGATGTCGGAAACAAGCATTTTGTCATATTTCAGATGATTTTGGATCCTCTCATGAGGCGGTATTGCTCTGTTGTAAAAACTATCCACATCGTTACTTGATGGACAAAAAACCTGTATCAATCCCTTTTCTATGAACCAGGCGACAGAATTAATTAAACCCATATCTCTATTCTCATAGAAAGAGCCCATTGAGGTTGGAAATACAATTACTGGATATCCAGCGTGACCAAAAACCAGCATCTCTACCTCCTTCTCTATGTGATGAGAAAACCATTTAAAATACTCCTCTTTCATACGTTAAAGTTCGTTTATAACTCAGTTCACAGAAGTTTTCTCACCCGGATGAAAACCTAAGCAAAATATTCTTAAAAGAAAAGAATAGCTTAGAAATTGATGAGCGGTTTGAAAAAACAGTCTGTGAAGTCACTTTTTTATAAGTTTTCCAAGTCAAAAAAGTTTTGGAAAAGCCAAAAAAAGTTAAGATTAGAGATAGAATGACCGAATCTAATATGTCTCCAAAAAAGCTAGTTGATGAGGTAATCTTAATCGTAAAGCACCAAAGTAAATTTTTAACGATGAGTTTCTAAGAAATCTGAAAGGTTAGCTTCAATAAGGAAGCATAATATGCCTCAAAAAGATAGTTTTTAGCAAGGCTGCCAATAGAAAATTATCAGTTGAAGTATACTGAACAAAAAAATAGTGTAAAGATCACACTAATATATTCCGCAAATTGACAGGTTAAACCCCTACTACTTTAGCAAATTGAAAACTCGTGCCAAATGATTTCTGGCATGAAATTGAACAAAAATCGCTTAAAAACTGAAGAATATTATACTAAAAAAAAGGTCACTTTCAAGGTTTTCCACTCTTGGTGAATACGTACAATTACTTATGCTGAAGGTAATAATCACTAGTCTAAAAAACTTTTCCAGTGCACATCTTTTGAACGCTCATTGCTTTTGCTCAAACCAACTTGCATAAATAGGATAGTTTCGAGCCGTTCTAGCTATTACTTCTTCCATTTCAGGCCCGGTGTCTTTCAATTTTTTGGCTGGCATACCTGCATAAATTGTATTTGCTTCTACTACTGTATTTGCCAATACTACTGCGCCAGCGGCTATTATAGCTCCAGAATGAATAACAGCTCCATCCATAACTATTGCCCCCATTCCGATTAATACTCTGTCATGAATAGTACAGCCATGAACAACCGCATTATGGGCGATGGAAACTTCATTACCTATATGAGTAGAGGTTTTTTGGTACGTACCATGAATGACTACGCCGTCTTGAATATTGGTATCATTGCCAATGTATATCGAATTGACATCACCACGAACCACCGCATTAAACCAAACAGAACAGTTTTCTCCAAAAATGACCTCTCCTACTATAGTAGCATTGGGCGCTATCCAGCAACTTTCCTTGATCACCGGTGACTTACCTCGTACTGATATTATGAATGGCATAAATAAATGGATTATTGGTTTTGATATCAAGTACTAAAGTTTAGATTTTTCTTTGGCAAATCGAACCTTTTAAAATAAAATCAGTTTAGATGTCCATACATTAAAAATGAAATTCAAAAAAATGAAAACACTTAGACAAACTGGCTTCATGCTAGCGCTAGCACTTTTGACGTTTGCCTGTGGAAATTCCGGTGAAACAGTAAAAGCAACAGACGCAAAAGAAGTTGCTCAAATAGAAGGAAGCACGCTCAACATTGAGACTGCCGAATCAACTATTACTTGGAAAGGATATAAGCCAACTGGCCAGCATACTGGAATAATTCCTGCAGTAGAAGGTTCTTTGGCATTAAATGGTGACCAGGTAACTGGTGGAAAAATCACTTTTGACATCACCAAACTTGAGATCCACGATTTAGAGGCAGGTTCTGAGGATCACGGAAAACTTTCTGGACACTTACAATCAGAAGATTTTTTTGATGCAGCTAACCATCCAGTTGCAACGTTCGAAATTACTTCAGTAGAGCCTTACATTGAAGGTCAAACGGTTGCTGATAAAGAGGAATTCTCTTCAGACAACACTCCCTCATCTGATTCAGAGATCACACCTGCAAATCCAAATGTTTGGATCAGCGGAAACTTGACAATGAGAGGCAATACCAAAAACATTAAATTCCCTGCAAATGTTAATTTCAGTAATGGCGCAGTGACTGCAAAAGCTGGTTTTAACATCAATCGTACGGATTGGGGACTAGCCTATGGCGATGAAGCTTCAGCAACGGATAAAGCAAAAGATAAATTTATTTACAACACAGTTTCTATTATATTGGATGTAAAAGCTGATTGATTATTTTAAATTTTATTGAAAAGAGGGATTCTAACGGATTCCTCTTTTTTTTGCACCACTAATGGCAAAACCAACCTATCACTATCCTATTCCCAATTCATATTGGATTCAAAAGCTTTGTATTTGGGCGGATGCTAGCTTCCCCTATTTCGCATTTCTAAACGGAAATGGATACCAATATCCAGAATCTCCCTTTGAAACCAGGTTTTTATCGGGACATCATTTGCTTTCAGAAAAAGAAATTTGGGATTCAAATTATACTCATACAAGAGTTGGAGTTATAGGGTATGATTTCAAAAACCAAATAGAAAAGCTTGAAAGTAACAACCCCGTTTTATTATCCTTACCGGAAACCTGCTTTTTCAAAGCAACATTTAGTCTTACTTTTTTTGATGGAAAAATCGGATCATCTGCTCCTTTAGATAGCTCGTTTTGGAATCAGGTAGCAAAAATTGTTCTTCCTGAAAGCCCAATTATTACAGCGAAAGTAGTTCCCCAACTAACCATAGTTGAGTATATAGAGTCGGTAAGAAAAATCCAGAATCATATAATTGAGGGTGACACTTACGAGTGTAATTTCTGTCAATCCTATCAAGGTGAATTCGAATTATGGGATCCCATCTCTGCCTATTTTGAATTAAACAGCCGATCTCCAATGCCATTTTCGGCGCTTTTTAAAGCAAAAGAAAAATGGATTGTTTCGGCCTCCCCCGAAAGATATCTCAAACGATCGGCTAACAAACTCATAGCACAACCAATAAAAGGCACTATTCGTCGAGGCAAAACTGAAGCAGAAGACAACATTCAATATGAGAGGTTGCGAACCAGTGAGAAAGAGCAGGCGGAGAACCTGATGATCACAGATCTGATGCGAAACGACCTATCAAAACTATCGGAGACTGGTTCAGTTAAAGTTGATGAGCTTTTCGGTATTTATCCCCTTCCCTTTATCTTTCAAATGATCAGCACAATAAGTTCAACATTGAGAAATACAGTTGAGTTTAAAGAAATTATCAATGCTACATTTCCCATGGGAAGTATGACTGGAGCACCAAAGATCAGCACGATGAAGATTATAGATCAACTCGAAAGTTTTAAAAGAGCTTGGTATTCAGGGGCTTTCGGAGTAATTGAACCAAACGGAGATTTCGATTTCTCAGTAATTATCAGAAGTATAATTGCTGATATTAAACACAAAAAACTTTATTTTGGTGTTGGAAGTGCAATAACCTATGACTCTGACCCTATCTATGAGTATGAGGAGTGTAGTTTGAAAGCTAGAGCAATATTAGATGTCCTAAGTGGAAAATAGTGAGGAGAAAATAGAGATAACAAGAAAAATCATCCATGTAGATATGGATGCATTTTATGCCTCTGTTGAGCAACTGGATCATCCTGAGTGGCGAGGTAAACCACTTGCGGTGGGTGGAAGTGCTGCAAGAGGCGTGGTGGCTGCGGCAAGTTATGAAGCCAGAAAGTATGGCGTATATTCGGCAATGGCTTCAGTTTTAGCAGCTAGAAAGTGTCCGGGACTTATTTTCGCCAAACCGAGATTTGATCGATATAAAGAAATCTCTCTTCAGATACGGGAGATCTTTTATCACTATACTGATTTGGTGGAACCCCTCTCTTTAGACGAAGCTTTTTTGGATGTCACTCAGAATAAAAAAGGGTTGAAGTCTGCTATTTATATCGCCAGACTAATCCGCCAGGAGATTAAAGAAAAAACGGGATTGAATGCTTCTGCTGGTGTTTCTTATAACAAATTTTTGGCAAAAATTGCCTCTGATCTCAATAAGCCAAATGGTCAGGCCGTGGTATTGCCGGAAGAGGCAGAATCTTTTTTAGAAAGATTGCCCATCAAAAAGTTTTTTGGGATCGGAAAAGTAACTGCCGAGAAAATGAATCAGGTAGGAATCCATACTGGGGCGGATTTAAAACAGTTTTCTTTACAATTCCTGAGTAAGAAATTTGGGAAATCCGGTCTGCACTACTTTAATATAGTACGGGGAATTCACCTCTCAGAGGTGCAGCCCAATAGAATCAGGAAATCGATTTCAGCTGAAAACACTTTTGAAAATGACCTCATAAATGTGGCTGAGATGGAAACAGCCTTAAGTGCCATTTATGAGGAGTTGATCAAAAGAATTCGTAAAAGTGGCGTAAAAGGAAGAACAGTAACATTGAAGATTAAGTATTCTGATTTCACCCTTCAGACCAGAAGCAAAACTCAGGATCAATACGTAGAGGAAGTTTCGATCTGGGAAGCAGCAAAGGAATTATTAACTCAGGAAACCTTCATTAAATCTGTAAGACTATTGGGTCTGGGAATCTCCAACCTAAATGCGACCCAAGAACGGGAGCATTTTGGAAAGCAAATGCTCATCCCATTTGAATCCTGATTGTAATTCGGGGTCCTTTTTCTGTTTGTTGGTGAGGTATCCCAAACTTTGGAAGTTATAAACAGGTTTAATCTTATTCCAGTTAGCTTATGTTCAAAAGGAACAACTGTTTTCTGAAAGGATTGGTCAACTATCTGATTTCTCCAAAGAAGGAAACTGAGTAAATGAAACCAAACAAAAAGCAAAACTTTCTGCCATTTTGTCCGCGTTTTGTTAATTTTGCGATCCTATTCCTTATTGCCCATGAACAACTTAATCAAGGACATTGACATCATTTCACCTGAAGATACTCAATCGACTGACTATAAGACCACTACATCTGAAAATACTGGCCAGGCTAAAAAGCTTTATATCGAAAGTTATGGCTGCGCAATGAATTTTGCTGATTCAGAGATAGTTGCATCAATCATGAAGAAAAATGGTTTTGATACTACTTCTGATGTCACTGAGGCGGATGCTATTTTTGTGAATACCTGTTCGATCAGAGAAAAAGCAGAATTGACTGTAAGAAAACGATTGACCGAGTTCAATAAACTCAAAAAAGCGAAGCCAGGGCTTTCCATTGGTATTTTGGGCTGCATGGCAGAGCGATTGAAAGAGAAATTACTAGAGGAGGAAAAGGTGGTTGATTTGGTAGTAGGTCCAGATGCCTATCGAGATCTTCCTAACTTGATCAACATCGCTGAAGACGGTCAAAAAGCAGTAAACACATTTCTCTCCAGAGAAGAAACCTATGCTGACATAGCGCCTGTTCGATTAAATTCTAATGGAGTATCAGCATTTATATCCATTATGAGAGGTTGCGACAATATGTGTTCGTTCTGCGTGGTGCCCTTTACCAGAGGACGAGAACGAAGCAGAGATCCCTACTCTATAGTAGCTGAAGCTCAGGATTTATTTAACAAAGGATATAGGGAAGTTACACTTTTGGGTCAGAATGTAGATAGTTTCAAATGGTCAGCTGAAGAGAATAACAAAGCTCGATTAAACAAGATAGATGCTGATACGACCGAAGTTATAAACTTTGCAAAGCTGCTTGAAATGGTAGCCCGGGTATCTCCCCATCTGAGGGTCCGTTTTTCTACCTCACATCCTAAAGACATCACTGATGATGTGCTGTTCACGATCAAGAAATACGATAATATCTGCAAATACATTCACCTCCCAGTCCAGAGTGGAAATAGCCGTGTGTTGGATTTAATGAACCGTACCTACGACAGGGAATGGTACTTGGAGCGAGTTTCAAAAATCAGAGAAATTCTGGGTGAGGACTGCGGCATTTCTTCGGACATGATCACAGGTTTCTGTTCGGAAACAGAGCAGGAACATCAAGACACTCTAAGTCTGATGGATCTGGTAAAATTCGATTTTTCATACATGTTTTATTACTCAGAAAGACCAGGCACTCTTGCTGCCAAAAAATACGAAGACGACGTCACCCTAGAGATTAAAAAAAGAAGGTTGTCAGAAGTGATCAACAAGCAAAGTGTACTTTCTTTTGAAAGAAATAAACGTGATGTAGGCACTGAGCAATTGATCATAGTTGAAGGTTTTTCTAAAAAATCTGAGAATGATTATAAAGGAAGAAGCTCCGCCAATAAAGTAGTGATAGTACCAAAAGGTAACTACATGAAAGGCGATTATTTAAAAGTAAGAATCACTGATTGCACACCTGCAACCTTATTTGGGGAAGTGATAGCAATAAACCCAGCATCCTAATGATCACTGCTCCTGAGATTCAGAGTGTAAAACAGCGTTTTGGAATAATTGGACATAGTCCACTTCTCAACCATGCCATTCAAGTAGCGATGCAAGCCGCTCCCACCGACATGACTGTATTGATCACCGGTGAAAGTGGCAGCGGCAAAGAGAGTTTCTCCAAAATTATACACAGTTTAAGTGTGAGAAAACATGGTAAGTTCATTGCTATCAACTGCGGCGCAATTCCGGAAGGAACCATAGATTCAGAGCTTTTCGGACATGAAAAAGGTTCTTTTACAGGGGCTCATGAGGCGAGGAAAGGCTATTTTGAAGTCACTGATGGGGGTTCAATTTTCTTGGATGAAATCGGTGAAATGCCCCTTGGCACCCAATCGCGTTTATTGAGAGTGCTAGAAAACGGGGAGTTCATCAAAGTAGGCTCCTCTAAAGTTCAAAAGACTGACGTCAGGGTGATTACCGCAACCAATGTGAAGCTTTTGAATGCTGTGGAGAAAGGCAAATTCCGTGAGGACTTGTATTATAGACTTAACACTGTACCGATCTTTGTCCCTCCTTTGAGAGAGCGGGGCGATGATATGGTACTGTTATTCAGAAAATTCACGTCAGATTTTTCTGAGAAATATCATGTGAAAACAATTTCACTGGATGAAGAAGCCCAGGCTTTGCTCATGCGGTATTCTTTTCCAGGAAATATAAGACAACTAAAAAATATTGCTGAGCAAATCTCTTTACTGGAAGAAGAACGCGAAGTCGGATCTCAAACACTTTCTAAATACCTGCCTTCAGAAACCTCCAGACTTCCGATGACTCTGCCGGGAATATCTAATAGCTCAGATAAAACAGATTTCTCCGAGAGAGATATCTTATACAAAGTTCTTTTTGAGATGAAAAAGGACATGAATGATCTTAAAAAGCTAGTATTGGAGACCTATCAAAATGGCGGTTTGAATAAAAATATAATTCAAAAACACCAGGATCTCTTCGAAGATATAGATGGGGGGTTAAGTTTGAATGATAACAATGAAAGCAAGCAAAGTTACGTTCCATTGGTAATTGATTCCCAAAAATCAACAGCTGAAAAAAGAGAAGATTACGAGGATGATGCCATCGAAGATATTATTCATGAAGAAGACGACAATTCTCTTTCCCTGGAGAAAAAAGAAAGAGAAATGATACTCCGGGCTTTAAGAAAACATAATAATAAAAGAAAATACGCTGCGGCTGACTTGGGGATTTCTGAGCGGACACTTTATAGAAAGATCAAGCAATATGAGATTGACCAATAAACTCAGTATTTTGGTGGGTGGGCTAGTTTTGCTAGTATTCCAAAGCTGCTCTGTACAGTATTCCTTTACAGGAACTACAATCGATTATGAAGTCGTGAAGACATTCTCTGTGGACAAATTCTTCAACGACTCTGGAGGAGGACCTGCGAATATTGAGCAGATTTTCACCGAATCATTGAAGGACTACTATCAAAGGAACACGCAGTTGGAGTTGGTAAATACCAATGGAGACTTACAATTCTTGGGCGCAATCACCCGATATACCGTCACCCCGCAGGCAGTAATCTCCAATGCGGATCCAAATCTCCCCGATCGTGCAGGGAAGATGAGATTGACAATTAGTGTGGAGGTGGAATATTTGAATGTGACCAATGAGGAGGAAAATCTCAACCAACCATTTTCATTTTATCAGGATTATGATCCCCGCACCACTACCTTATTGGAAGCAGAAACACAATTGATTGAAGTGATTTTCGAAAATATCATTCAGGATATTTTCACCGCTACCGTTGCAAATTGGTAATTTGTCTATATTGAAGCTTAAAGAATTACTAAAGTGAACGCAGCCCAGTTTTTATATTTAATGTCCAAATCTGACTCATTATCACAAGATGAGTTAATGCAGTTGAAAAAAGTGCAGGAGAATTTCCCCTACTTTCAGATTGCCAATGTATTGATAGCGAGAAGTGAATTTTTGGAAAAGGAAACGGGCAATACTCCGAGTCTAGGTTTTGCTGCCATCACCAGTCCAGATAGAATCTGGCTCAAATCTTTGATAGAAAAACCACTCAAACTTGCCAAACAAGAGCGGGTAAAGCCAGCATTACTTGAAATAATTGAGGGTGATCCTGTCATCGATGCAGCGTTTGCTGATACAACTAAAGAACCTCAAACTTCCATAGTCAATGAAAGGGATCTTGAAGAAGGAGTTAAGCCGAAACCAAAAAGAAGAAAACTGCCCAAGGATGACTTAATAGAAACAATCAAAAGAAAGGAGAAAAAGGAGGTTGATAGCAAAAAGCAAGAGCAAAATGCCTTGATAAAAGCTTTCTCCAAAGCTTCGATAAAAAAGGCAACTATTAAAGAAATTGAAGCGAATAAGAACCCTGAAAACTTAGCCCTTTCAAGTACCGTAATCAATGACTCTTTAGTGTCAGAGGCTTACGCAAAAATTTTAGCAAGTCAGGGAAAAAACAAATTAGCCAAGCAACTTTTTGAGAAATTGATATTGAAGTTTCCGGATAAAAGGACTTACTTTGCAAACTTGATTGAAAAACTGAAAGATTAACACCCATTATATGTTTATTTTATTAATTAGTATTATCCTTATTCTAGCTGTATTACTGATCCTTGTGATTCTTGGACAAAACTCTAAAGGTGGCGTAGGTGCTGCGTTCGGCGGAAGTGCTTCCCAAATTATGGGTGTGACCCGTACTGGGAATGTTCTTGAAAAAGCAACCTGGGTTTTAGCGATTGCAATATTGGGATTATCATTAGCCTCCTCTGCATTCTACACTACTCCTCAAACTAATCAGTTTTCATCTCCAAATATCGAGAGCGCAAAACAGCAAACAATCACTCCTTCTTTTGCACCCGATGAGAGTTTACTTCCTGCAGCAACCGAAGAAGGATCGACTTCTGAAGATACAACTTCAGGTAATTAAGAACACTAGTCAATCACAAAAGTATCAAGTCTGCCATCACTGGTGGACTTTTTTTATGCGTTAAATATAATTGACGCTTTTTAAAATGATCCTTTTACTCATAGGAATTAATGTTTCTTCCAAAGGAAAATCAGACTTACTATGCAAATGCCAGGTGGCAGGATTTGGCAACTCTTTGAATTCTCTCACAAGGTCTAATTTGATTTTGGAAAGCGTATTGATCAGTGTTTTCTGAAAAACAGTGATTAGCCACATTTTTACCATTCTATATTTTTCTCCTGCATACACCAAAAAATCAGATTGGTATTTGAAAGCATGAATGAGGCTACTATATTCGGTAGATAAGAGAATATATCCCTCTTGATTATAAATGGGAATTATGCCTACAGGCCTAAACTCAACATTGTCTTCAACAAAATCATAGATTTCCTTCCCTTCCTGAATTTGAGAATTCAATTTTGGGAGTGAATAATCCAAAATCATGGCAATCTCATTCATCACTTCATCATCCGAAAGGCTAGATTTATAGTTAATTTTCAATTTCTCGAAATCAATAGAATCAATTTCTTTTGGGAAAAGTCTATTTAAGTCAGCTTTGCCTCTTTGCAGTTTATTTAGCTCCTGATAATGATTGATCAAGTCAGCCAAATGTGGATAAATTTTCAACTCATGAAAGTGCTTATGGGTGTATTGAAGGTAGGCGAGCAATTGAAGCTTTTTGTATTCAAAGTCAATCAATCCGTCAGTGACCCAGTCTTTAGATAGTTTTGCCATACAAGTAGTAATTAGTTTATAGAAAGTACAAAATTCTGCCAGTTAATGAGCCATCAAAGGCAAAATTGTCAGACATACCTGACATAAAAAACGAGCAGCTCTTCAACCTTAGACGTAGATGACAGCCGATTTGTCAGCCTTTTGAGAATATAGACGCTTGGCACAGGAAGTGTTATTAGGCAAGTACATTTCAATCTAACCTTTAAACGAATTTTATTATGTCAAAAGTTAACATCAAACCTCTTGCAGACAGAGTTTTGGTACAACCTGCTGCAGCTGAAGAGAAAACAGCTTCCGGACTTTATATCCCGGATACCGCTAAAGAGAAGCCACAAAAAGGAACTGTTGTGGCAGTAGGTGATGGAAAAAAAGACGAACCTTTAACCGTTAAAGTTGGGGACACTGTATTGTACGGAAAGTATTCAGGTACTGAACTCAGTGTGGAAGGAAATGACTATCTCATTATGAGAGAGGCAGACATCTTTGCTATCCTATAATAAATCAACTTTAATTATTAACCAAAATATTCAATAAAATGGCTAAGGAATTATTTTTCAATACAAGTGCAAGGGACCAACTGAAAAAAGGTGTTGATGCTCTTGCCGATGCAGTAAAAGTAACATTAGGTCCAAAAGGACGAAATGTAATCATTGACAAAAAATTTGGTGCACCTACGATCACTAAAGATGGTGTATCAGTGGCCAAAGAAATCGAATTGTCTGAGCCAATTGAAAACATGGGCGCTCAGCTTGTGAAAGAAGTAGCTTCTAAAACTGCAGACGATGCAGGTGACGGAACTACTACTGCTACTGTTCTTGCTCAATCTATCTTTAGTGTAGGTATCAAAAACGTAGCTGCTGGTGCCAATCCAATGGATCTTAAAAGGGGGATTGACAAAGCAGTAGCTGCAGTTGTTAAGCAACTTCAGGCCAACTCTAAGCAAATCTCCACTTCTAAGGAAATCGCTCAAGTAGCGACTGTATCTGCTAACAACGACGAGGAAATCGGAACAATGATTTCCAGCGCAATGGATAAAGTGGGTAAAGACGGTGTAATCACTGTAGAAGAAGCTAAAGGAACGGAAACTGAAGTGAAAACTGTAGAAGGTATGCAGTTTGACAGAGGTTATCTTTCTCCATACTTCGTGACTAACACGGAGAAAATGGAAGTTGAATTAGAGCAGCCTTACATCTTGATCTACGACAAGAAGATCTCTTCGATGAAAGAATTGCTTCCAGTTCTTGAGCCAGTAGCTCAGTCAGGTAAGCCATTGGTGATCATTTCTGAAGATGTAGACGGTGAAGCTCTTGCTACACTAGTAGTAAACAAAATTAGAGGTGCTCTCAAAGTATCTGCTGTAAAAGCTCCAGGTTTCGGAGACAGAAGAAAAGCTATGTTGGAAGACATCGCTATCCTTACTGGCGGAACGGTGATTTCTGAAGAAAGAGGTTTCAAACTAGAAAATGCAACTATTGATATGCTTGGAAGAGCGGATAAAATCAATATTGACAAAGACAATACTACTATCGTGAATGGCGCTGGTGATAAAGCTGCTATCAAAGGCAGAATCGCTGAAATCAAAGCTCAGATAGATAAAACTACTTCAGACTACGATAGAGAGAAATTGCAGGAAAGACTTGCTAAACTTTCTGGTGGTGTAGCGATCCTTTATATTGGAGCTGCTACTGAAGTAGAAATGAAAGAAAAGAAAGACCGTGTAGATGATGCACTTCACGCAACTAGAGCGGCTGTTCAAGAAGGTGTTGTTGTAGGTGGTGGTGTAGCTCTACTAAGAGCTGCTGAAGCTCTTAACGATTTGAAAGGACTTAACGAAGATGAAGATACAGGTATCAACATCATCAGACAGGCTATCGAATCTCCATTGAGAACTATCGTTTCCAATGCTGGTGGAGAGCCATCCGTAGTAATTAATAAGATTAAGGAAAACACTGGTAACTATGGCTACAATGCTAGAACTGATGTTTACGAAGATCTGATCGCTGCAGGTGTTATCGATCCTACAAAAGTAACTCGTTTAGCTCTTGAGAATGCAGCTTCTATTGCAGCACTTCTTTTGACCACTGAATGTGTAGTCGCTGATAAGAAAGAAGAATCTTCTATGCCTCCTATGGGCGGCGGCGGCGGAATGGGCGGAATGATGTAATATCATTTAATCCCTATACTTAAAAGGAGGTTCGCAAGAGCCTCCTTTTTTATTTCGTATTTCCAATCGTATCAAACATGGCGCATTTCGCTAAGCTGCGATTTTTAAATTATGATAAGAGTCAAATAAATGTCCAAACAAATTTAAAAAAGACTAGATTTACTTTTTATGACAATTCAATTAATCGTGTTTTGTTAGCAAATTAACCTCCAAGTCCTGATTCAACGAATGATTCCATATGAAGTAATTTTTTTAGTGGACGATGATCCTATCAATAATTTGATTAACAAGAGGTTACTCGTGAAATTAGGTATTAAGGCTCTAATTTTGGAATTCCAAGAGGGAATAGAAGCCATAAGTCTTTTAGAAAAATCTGATCCAAAGAAATCAACACTTATATTTTTGGATATAAATATGCCAATTATGAATGGTTGGGAATTTTTAAGTGTATATCAGGAAAAGTTTCCACATAGGAATGATGAAATAATAATCTTGTCAAGTTCTATCGATTATCAAGACCGACTCAAAGCCCAGGATTATAAAGTAGTATCAGGATATTTGGAGAAACCTCTTACTATGGACAAAATCACTAGTCAACTTATCAGATAGTTCAAAAATTACATTCGGTTGAGTTTTGAGTATTTCCTAAACTTTATATAGTCTTGTCGTAAGTGACAATTTTCCTTTGATCATCTCAACAAAGGAAAACCTGTCATTAGGTTATTGTAATTAATCATCACGCCTTTAGAGTGTCTCTTGAATCCTTAAAGATGATATTATGGTCTAAAATGATGCCTCAAGAAAAGAATTCATGGCTATTTTGGCGAACTATACTGATCACTTTATAGCTCGCATTCTCGTGAAGCCATTTGAGGGAAAATCCTCAATTTTCTCTCACTCTTTTATAGGCCGAATAGTTAACATAGCATTTGAGGAAGACATAAACACTGGGTTTTTGGAGGTTTAGTTATCAGAGCAAATCAGCTATGCTTGCCACTGGCTGCCATACCAGTTCAGGAGCCAAATTGTCCAGTGGAAAAAGTGCGTGTGTCTTGAGTCCACGGTTCTTTTTGTCTGAGGTTGGGTTACTTCTCGCTCCTTTGAACCCATCGGTACACAGACTCGAGTTGTTGGAGTCAATTAGTTATATGTGATCAGGAGAAACTCCCTCTTCCACGGGGATACTCAAATAGCCCTCCCATGTCCCACTCCTGTCATGAGTTTGCAGCTAATAATAAATAAATCAAACACCTTATTAGCCGGTTGGAATCAGAAAGCCTGCTGTTGGCGGGAACTTTGTTGATCTGATGATAACTGATCTTATGCTCAAAATCAGCAACCACTTACTTAGGTTGTTTATCGGGCTATACTAGAGATATAGTAAAGAAAACTAGCCGCTTTCAGGTGCTCATTTTTTTTATGATATTCTACTAACAAATATCAGTTGATTGATTAAATACCTAATTAATTAGTAATAAAGGACAGCAGATGGTGTAAAATCGGTTGTCTGCCTATTTTTTTTTAGATATCCCGGGGTTGTTTGTTGTATGTTAACTACAGCTTCCCATTATAAGCGGAATCCACCAGATCAATAGTTCCGCTTTTCTGCCATTAATGAGTTAAAAGCTTCAAAAGATTTGGCAAACTTAGGGATTGAGGCTACTTCTGTCTTCCGTCATCGATCTTCGAGCCAGTTAATCGAAGAAACTACAGCTACTGGCAAAGTAGCTGATAATCACATTTTATAATTTCCTATGACAGCAATAGAGAATTAATAACAAAACCTGAAATGAGTATCCGTGAACTTGCACATATCAATAATAGGTTTGGTTTTTAGGTGTAAAAATCCCCCAAACTTCTTTGGAAAGGAGGAGTTGCCGAAATTGATCCTGAAGCATTGATGCAACATTGAGAACAGCTGTAAAACCTACATTCCGTTTCACGGAGTTGTTGCATTTATATTTACTTTATTAAGGTATCTTCTATGAAAGACTTCACATCCTCTCTAAAGCTTTTTGCAGAAGGAAGATCTGTGTACATCATATGCCCCGCTTCGTAATATTTCATGATGATTCGATCGCTGGCTGATTTTGGAAGTCCTAAATGGGAAATCGAATGCTCTACTCCATAGAAAACCGTAGCCAAGTCATAATATCCATTCAATATTAAGACCTTCATATTAGGGTCTTTGCTCAGTGCATCTGCCATATCCGGCAAGGTCGTCACTGCTCCATCTGTACCCCAATATTGATTGCCACGATGCGACCAATCCCATTTAAAACCTTTCTTACTATAAGCTGAAGCGGCATAATTCAAATCTTTACTTACTCCCAAGTCTCCATGGAAATACCCCAAAAACCCCATGGTGTAAGCTGGTGAGATCGCATCACTCTGAGGATCTGTAAAAGAGTTCATGGACATAGGATCTAAGTTGATACCTTTGTATCTGGAATCGAGACGACCGACAGTTAACCCCTCTTGGCGAAGGAGTTCCTGAAAAAATTCATCGCCAGTGATTTTGAGATCTGCCCGCTTCCAAACTTCTGATTTTATTCCAGTGAAGCGTTCAAGTTTTTTAGCTACTGAGGATTTATCAGCTGCCGATAATGTATTTCCTTTGAATAATGCTGGAGCATATTCATTTTCAGTAAACTCTCTTACTTCTTGAATAAAGCTTTCTATATCAGTTCCTTTTTCTGATATTTTATCGTGAAATCGGGCGGTAGCCGCCATGGTTGGCAAATAGGATATATAAGAAATATCTTCATTTGGCACAAAGAATAAGGTGCGTAAGTCAAAAACTGAGGACACCATAATTACTCCATTCAGCGCGTAACCTTTATTTAAAAGGTAGCTCATCACTCCAGCATTTCTAAACGTACCATAACTTTCACCCAAAATATATTTAGGAGAATTAAAGCGGTCATGCTCTTTCAAGAATTGCATTATAAACAAACTTACACTGCGAATATCCTGATCTACTCCCCAAAAGTCTTTGCCTGTCGCCTCTCCTATTGGCACACTCAAGCCAGTACCGACCGGATCCATCATCACCACATCTGCCACATCCAGAATAGAAAACTCATTATTAGTCAATTCGTAAGGAGCATTTTTGTTATAATTTGGATCGTCAACCACTATTCTTTTTGGCCCCATTATTCCCATGTGAAGCCAAAAAGAAGAGCTTCCCGGTCCACCATTATAAGCAAATACAATTGGCCTGTTCTTTCCTGGATTTTCTTTGAAATAGGCAGTAAACCCAAATAAAGCAATAGGTTCATTATTTTCATCCTTCAACTCCATGGTTCCAGCCTTTGCGTTGAGATTGATAGTTTTCCCATCAATTACCACGGATTGTTTAGAAGTAAAAACCTGAGCTTTGGGATCTTCTTCAGGAGTATCGGTAGCCTTCTGCTGAGCATTTGTCAGAAAAGGAATAAAAAGCAGTACAAGTAGAAATTTTAGTTTCATGAGTTGAGTTTTTATAAATAAGTGCAAAATTTACCATCTGTGTATATTGGACGGGTATTCAATTGCTTTTCATTGCTTGATAACGGCACCCTCCTTCATCACAAATACTACATTCTTCATTACTTTGATATCTTGCTCTGGATCTCCGGAAACTGCAATGATATCGGCCAATTTTCCAGCCTCAATACTTCCGAGTTTATCTTCAATACCTAGAAAAATAGCATTGGTATAAGTAGCGCACTGGATTGCTTCCAGATTTGGCATTCCTGCCTCAGTCATGTAGACAAACTCACGGTAATTATCTCCATGAGGATACACACCTGCATCAGTTCCAAAAGCGATTTTTACACCTTTTTTATAGGCCTTGGCAAATGTGCCCTGAATCTGTGGACCTATTCTCCTTGCTTTTTCAGCTACCACGGGAGGATAATATCCTGGGATATCTGCAAAAGCTGCCGCTGACATCCCCGCTACAATGGTAGGCACCAACCAGACTCCTTTTTCCTTCATCATATCCATGGTTTCCTCCGACATCATCGTGCCATGCTCAATGGAGGTTACACCTGCCTTAATAGCACGTTGCATTCCTTCGTCACCATGCGCATGGGCAGCTACCATAATGCCAAAGTCTTTAGCAGTCTGCACAATTGCATCTAACTCATCCTGTGCAAACTGAGGAGCAGATCCATCTCTTGCCACGGAAAGCACTCCACCTGTAGCAGTTACTTTGATAAGATCAGCCCCAAATTTTACCTGCTGACGTACCGCTTTGCGAGCCTGATAAGGACCGTTAATCACTCCCTCATCCGCTCCAGGATCTCTCATCAAATCTCTCTTCACTCCATTGGTAGGATCTGCATGTCCACCGGTAGGTGCAATGGACTTTCCTGCGGTATAGATCCTTGGACCAATCACTTTCCCAGCGTTGATCGCATCTCTTAATGCTATATTTACTCCTGATCCGCCCAAATCCCGAACGGTAGTGAAGCCAGCCATAATTGTTTTTTCCGCTAATCCCAAGGAATTAAAAGCAACATCCGCTTCATTGAGACGAAATCCATCTGCATAACGCGTTGGGCTGGTTTCACCCTCAATATGCACATGCATATCCATCAAGCCAGGCATTACGGTGCTGTTTTTCAAATCAATTATCAGGTCTTCATTTCCCCCATTTTGATAGCCTGCATTTACCGACAGGATTTTGTTATCCTCAACAATTATGGTCTGTTCGGTAAGGATTTTCCTATTACGAACATCAACCAACTTACCAGCCTGTAGGTAAGTTTTCTGGGAAAAAGCACTTATCGAACATAAGATTGCTAGACCACTAAGTATGATTTTTTTCATTGAAATGGATTTTGGTTAGATGGATTTAATCAGAAGCAGTTTAACAAAAAATAGTGACAAATTCATATCAAACTAGGTTGGTTGGCGATAAGAAAAAGTCGAAATCATGTTTTTTTTATGTATTGATTGCAGATAAAAAGTAGGTGAAATTCGTCTTCAATAACACTATAAATTTAGAATAATAGGACTGTTCGGTATGTTGCACGAAAGTCATTTGAATCAATTTTTGAGGATCAATTTAGACTACTCCCCTTTTTCAAAGGGGTAAGGGGGATTTCTGATTGTCAAAACCAACTATAGTACTGATACGTGCATTATTGAGTATATTCATATAGAATTATATTTTACGCAGTCATTCCAGTAACTTTATTTTCTTTGGTTACTTGGCGGGGAGATCGATGCTTCAGCAAGCCCAGCCCTAGTGAGGGGTGACCCAGATAACTGCAATACTAGTATTTAACATTAAATTTGTTGCTTTTTTTCATTTATTGCTGCAATACCGGATGTAGACAACATAAAATACAGCTATAGAACCTCACATTTTGAATCGATAAAAATTCCCAACATCAAGTAGGAGGAGTTTTCCTCAAAAATGTATTAAGGTTAAATAAAGTGGTTAACTATGGCAGCAGGAGCAGGTTTTATGTATTCAGCTATTAAATCCTTAAAGGATAATAAAAACCTGGGTGGAATACGCCCAAAAGCTACTACTCCTGATTCTAGTACACGAGAAAAAAACTTAGCTAAAGCAGATTTAAAAAGTATCGATGAAAGTATCAAATTTAGACTAAACAGATACCACTCATTTCACAAAACAGGCTACTTCACAGTTCTTATCGTAGTTTTAGTTTTGTGCTGGATGATTTATACCATTTTCCTGTAATTCCAGATTACCTCAGCACATCCCTCAGTTCTTCGTTCTTTTTGAACATCGCCTCGGCGTAAGAACATTCTGCTTTTACCTTGATGTTTTTTGATCTCGAATATTCTACCAATTCATTCAAAAGCTTCTCTCCTATTCCCTCTCCTCTCAAGCCTTTATCCACTTCTGTATGCTCGATGACCATCAGATCAGAATCGTCCATTCTATAGATCATCTCAGCTACTTGGATTTTATCCTTCTCAATAAAAAAAGCACCCTTTTTACCTTCAGAAGTATGTTGAATTTTAAGTTGACTCATAGTTAGGTAGAGCGTTTAAAGATGAATTTAAGAAAATATGGTGACTTTAAACAAAAATGATTCTGTTCGATTGTGCCTCCATTTCAGAGTTGGTGGAGTTAAATCTACTCCTTATTACACTTTAGTTATTTATAAAATCTGAGCTTTCCTTCCGTTAAGTTCCCCGAAAATTAGTGCAAGATTAAATTGCAGATTCTCGCCGTTGTTTTCAAAACACAAAATGATTCTTTGGTTATCAAGTTTGTTCAATAAATACCTCTGAGACCCTTTCACGATAATCATACACCAAGCATCCGAGATCGGTCACTATGCTTCCCACAACCTTCTTTTAATTTGCTTCTTCAATTTTAGGTTTGATCTTTTTAAGTCGTTCGTTTTTCAATTTTGGCAAAAGCTTTTGTACCAAGTTGCTTTTCACCGCCACATAGGAGGCAAAGTCCATGATCGTGATCAACCCAATTTCATTGCTTGTTAATTCCCCTTTTTTCGTCAGTAAGCCAACAATATCTCCTTTACTGATTTTTTCCTTCTTCCCACCACTCACATACAGACACGTCCACTCCTGAGGCACAGGAGGAATCAATTTATCACCCACCTTAAACTCTTCTATGAACTCTTGGATGTAATCTGGTCTAGACTCATCGTTAGCCAAAACCATATATGAACAACCCTCGGCATGCATTCTGGCAGTTCTCCCATTTCTATGGATAAAAGCATCTTCTTTTGGAGGCAATTGATAATGAACCACATGCTTGATCTCAGGGATATCCAAGCCTCTGGAAGCTAGATCAGTGGCAATTAATAAATTTGTTACTTTACTGCGGAATCTAATGAGGTTTTTTTCTCTATCAATCTGCTCTAACCCTCCATGAAGTACTGAATGATGATAATCGTACTCATTCAGCAAGCTGCTCAACCTATCCACTGCGTCTCGGTGATTACAAAAAACAATGGTGGATTCATCCTGGAATCCAGCAACTAATTTCATGAGTGTCTCGCCTTTCTCCTTGCTGCTACTATGCACCAACTTCAGTTCAAGGTTAGATTCCTCCACATCTTTGAGAAAATTCACTGTTCTGTGATCTACAAAAGGGAGAAAATCCGGCAATCTTTTCAACACAGTAGCCGAAGTGAGCATATGGTTTTGATCTCCGCTAAGCGCAGCAAATATCACTTTCAATTGCTCATGAAATCCCATCTGCAAAGACTTGTCGAATTCATCAAGAATAACGGTATGGACAGATTTTGGGTCAAAAGAACCCCTCTCAATATGATCAGCCAATCTTCCCGGCGTGCCAATAATCAAGGCAGGAGCTTCTCCCAAACTGTTCGATTCCAATTTGGAGGAATGACCACCATACACCGTACTTACTTTGTAGGCTGTCTTCAAAGACTTAAAAACCTGCTCAATCTGAATTGCCAATTCCCTTGAAGGAACAATTATTAATGCCTGAACCTCACGCACATTTTCCTTCATTCGGTTGAGGAGAGAAACTAGAAAAGCGACAGTTTTACCAGAACCTGTAGGAGCTAAAAGTACGAGATGAGGATTTTTTGGAGTTCTTGAGATGAATTCCTTCTGCATATCGTTGAGACTGTCAATACCAAGATTTTCTAGATAGGGGGCGGTGGATTCGGATAGTTTTTCTGACACCCCCAAAAGTAGGAATTTACTTCGACCTGTGAGCTAGATTTGTTTAGTAACTACTTTTCTCTGCCTTTCACGATCAGGTACCAGTCTCCATCCAGCTCCAAATATCCATAATCGTAACAGTAATGATATTGGTTGCCTTTTTTGGTCTCGTAGATATGAGTGAAGTAGCCAAACTGAAATCCATTTTGAAGCAATCTATCTCTTGTAGTTTTGCCCATTTCCTCGCCTTGATGAATCAGAGACTCCAGAATATTTCTGTTTTTCTTGAGAGCATGGTTCACTCTGCGGATGTAATTAGTATTGTCGGAATTCTGCTGATTATTGAATGAATTACGGCACTGATCATCACAGAATTTTTTATCAATCCTCCCTTGGACTGGCTTTCCACAGTTCAGGCATTCTTTTTTATCAGTTGTCATAGGCTAAAAAGTTTTATTGAATTTAGAAAAATAGTTTCAACAAAAATAGGGAAGAATTAATCAAAAACCCTTCTCTACCTATTCTCCTCCTAATATGTCAATATAAACGATACACAAATCCAGCTGAAACAGTCAAGAAGTGAAGCCAGTTTTTGAGGTATCCATCTCCGGGTCACTGCTCATCTTCTGAGGTTCCTACTGCTCCACCTCCCAAATATCTCACATTAAAAAACGAGTTGACGTTGTCTGTGACTTTCAACCCTGTCCTTAGACTGCCGGCATCTAGGATTGCCACTTTGACCTCATTATCACTTCCGTTTAGCTAACTGATTGGAGCATAAACACCGTTTGCCTCCAACTCTAGGTAAACCAAATCACTTAAAATACTTCTTGCCCTAACTTTCAAAGCAGGAACTACTCCTAGATCACGATTGGTACGGAATCTACTGCCATCCTTAGCTTCAAAAGTAATGGTCGCATTTCTTAGCTGTACGCTTCCTCCCACTGCCAAATCAAATTTTGGTTTATTTGGAAGTAATTCCCGAAGATAACTAATTCTGTAAAACGGAAAGTTATATAAAAGATCTACACTCGTATTAGCGGGGAAAACCAAATCATCCACTATGAGATCCTCATTAAAAAGCACCTGAGACTGAATTGTCAGTGGTTGATATAAAAGTATAATTGTATTTCGCTCCTTTATGTCCAACTTTAAAGAAAGACGTCCAACGGGGAAAAGAAAATTCTGACCTCCATCTTTTTTGTAGTCGAAATAGGTTCCGTTTTGCCCAAATTGAACTTTATGACTAAGCACTGCCAAAAAGCCTATTTCGGCTACGGCTCTGAATTCAAAGTCTTTTTTAAACTTGTTGGGAAGGTTGTCCTCTTGTTGCGCAAAAGCTAGGGTACTTGAACCGAAAAAGAGTACCGTGAAGATGAATTTTTGAAAATTCATGAGTTTAGTTGGTTGTGGTATTTTGAAAACTACAAAATTCTGAATTTGTTTTTGGGGTTTCTAAATAAGTGTATGGAGTTGCATGCTTATGGATTTAGGAAATTAAAACCTTGTGATTATCCAAACGCTTTAGCTATAAAATGACAACAGTAATCCTAACTTCTTTGGTTAGTCAACTGAGTGTCCCCTGTCTCTACTAAAGCCGAGTGACGATTACCTTACGGCAAATTCAGGGATATCCAATGCGGAGTGAAATCAAAGAATTCCAACTCTATTAAAAGTTACATTTACTTGGTTTTATGGAAGTGGATTATCAAGAATCTGATTATCCGCAATCATGCCAGTAGCCATACTTTCTTTTATTTCACACACGGAAGACCGGTGACCGATAACCAAGCAGCGTAATTGCTTGAGTTTGCCCAATTCTTTGATGCTTTTGTCTCTTTACTGTCATAAAAGCGGATATACATTATCAAGAAAATTTTCTTAAAGAATCTACTTTGAAGTCCTACTTTTCAAATGTCAGCGAATTCAAATTAAATGTATTCCAAATAGATACCCCGCCCTCTGTCACATAGACAAAATAGATATCCCCGAAATACGCTGTACTATCCAGTTCAAAAGAAGCATCAAACCAGCCTTCTTTGGGCAAAGAAGTAAGCCGTGAGTCTTTATTTAGAATTCCGGACTCCGATATAAATTTTCCATCAGGAGCACCCGCTCTCAGCTGAAGTGTGCCAACCGTATTTCCAGGCATGATCGATAAGGTAATGTTTTTAATCCCTTTGAGATCAATATTCTCGTACATTATCCATGACCCTGACTTGGTGAACTGCACGAAATGCTCATCCACAGGATTTGCTCTAGCTACCTCATTAATCCCATCTGCGCTGTAAGCTGTCACTTTTGGGTTTCTTAATTTCAACTGAGATGTAGTTTTCAAAGGAGCTATATCATTTGATCCCTGATCTTCATAAGATGCCTGAATCAAATAAAATCCCATTGGATCCTCTACTTGATCTATGCTGTAGCTTCCTTTCGCAGATAATCTGGATCTCTCATTTGGATTGGCTATTGATAGCACAAAATCCACCATCTCTCCCACTCTCTTTTCATCCAAATGACTGTGGCCGGGCATGGCACGCTCGCCCCAAACACCTGATCCACCCTGCCTGATTTTATTTACCAAATAAGTTTTCGCTTGCGGATCACTCTTATATTTCTCGGAAACAGAAGTATAATCCGGCCCAACTGATTCATTAATAACACCATGACAAGCTTTGCAGCCTGCCTGATTGATGTAGGTCTCGCCTATAGAAAGCACTTCTTGTTGAAGTCCCATTTCTATGATATCATATCCTGCTTCAAGATAATCTATGTTCAGCTTAATCTGTGCCGGATCAATCTCGCCTTCCTCTTTGTCGGTGGCTGTGACTGAGTACTCAATCTTCTCTTTGCGGAAATAGAAACTTCGGTTTCCAGCCCAGTCTATTGTAACTACCGGTGCTTCATTTCCAACTTTCACCTCCACTAATGTAGTGGTGGCTTCACCTTGCAAATCTGTAGCTGTAAGTTTTACCTGGTAAATTCCTGGATTTTTAAATGTATAACTCGGATTAGCTTCATCTGAAGTATCTCCGGATTCACCAAATTCCCAATGAAGTTTCAACTCATCATCAGTGTCAAGATCTTTTGTGCCTTTGGAAGAAAAATCAATTTTCAACGGTACAGCTCCTACCAGATGATCAGCGGAAATTTTAGCTTCCGGTTTTCTATTTCCTTCAGAAAATACAATTCTATATAGTCCAGAATCATCGTTGCTTGCACGCCAAAAAGTCCCGTATTCCAATACATACAATGAGCCGTCCTTGGCAAACTGCATGTCCATAGGTTTTTCGAAATGTGCCGAAGGCATGAATTGCTCCATGGTATCGTATTCAAAATTCTCAGTCAGTTTGACCGTGAAAATCCAATTACGCATCCAATCATAAATGAAAAGTTTTCCGTTATAATACCCCGGAAATCGAACCTTTGAATCTTCATAATCCTCACGATAATAAACTTGCCCAGCCATTGCATTTCTACCGCCTTGGCCAAGCATAGGAAATTCCTTAGATTCTCCATAAGGATAATAAATCAGTGCTGGATGCGCCTTTGGGAGCTCTTCAATGCCAGTATTATTTGGAGATGTGTTTTTTGGTGCTTCAGAATTAAACTGATACAGACTCTCCTTGGTCGCAAAATCATACTTCCAATACGCATAATTGTTGCCAACAAAATATGGCCAACCATAGTATCCTGGTGCAGTGGCGACGTTGATCTCATCGTACCCTTTAGGCCCTCTTCCTTCCTTATCCTCAGCACCATCAGGTCCTACTTCGCCCCAATACAAATTACCGTTGTGAGCGTCTATCGAAAACCTAAACGGATTACGATTGCCTTTTATATATATTTCAGGACGTGTTTTGGGTGTGCCGACCGGAAACAAATTTCCTTTAGGTATGTCATATCCGCCTTCAGGTTTTGGGATGATTCGTAGAATATTTCCACGCAGATCATTGGAATTACCTGCGCTACGCTGCGCATCTACATTTTCTAACTGATCGGGCCGCTCGTCTATCGGGTTAAAATTATCCGACTCAAATGGGGTAGAATCATCTCCTGCACCTAAATATAAATTTCCTTTAGCATCAAATTCCAAGCCTCCACCCGAATGGCAGCAACCCCGAAAAACTGGCACATCAAGTATTACAACTTCTGAAGTGAGATCTAATCTGTTGTCGGTAAAATCGAACCTAGAGATCCTATTTACTGAAGAATCAGTATTAGGAGCATAATACAGAAATAGCCAATGATTCCTTTCAAAATCAGGGTCTTTGACCATCCCCATCAGTCCATCTTCCCGCTCAGGAAACACATCCAGTTCGCCCACGACCCTTGTTTCCCCTGACTCAGCCTGATACAACTTTAATTTACCATGACGCTCTATGATTAAGACATCACCGTTGTCCAAAACCTCAATTTCCATGGGTTCGTTAAAGTTTCCAGCAAGTGGTATTTTGGTAAACCGAGATTCTTCAGGTTTTACGTTGGCAAAAGGATCGCCTTCCTTTTTGGCGCAACCAACTATACTCAGACAATAAACTGCAAAAATGAGCAGGTATTTTCCCATGGTATTCTTCAATGAGTGATTCTAGTTTCGAAGTTAGAAAAACCTAGTCGGATGAGAAGGAGAATATGATCAAAGGTTTAGATGATAGATCAACCAATAAGATTTTTCACAATCGTTCCTTAAAGCATATTCTCTTGGGTTTGGGGTGTTGGCTGAATTTCTTGGGGAAGTGAGATGGGATTACTACCAAATTCAGGCTAATCATAAACTTCTAATGGTAGTATTGATGTTCAGAAGAGAGGTCAAAACGTTTCATTAAATTAGAGAGGCTAGTTCACCGGAGTTTTGATCTGTTGAGTAAAATGGGAAAAGTTTGGCTTGGGGACTTCCGAAAAAGAGCACGAACATATTTTACTTTCTTAACTTCGACAAAACAGAAAAACACAAGTTTGACTTCTAGATCTCGACATAATAAAAAACAGAATCTTAGCTAATAGTCCTCGATAGAACAGCAAAAATGGAATCTTGGCTTCTACGCCTCGGCAAGGCATAAAAACGCAAGTTTGTCTTAGAGATCTCAGCAGAATAGCACTTCGGAATCTTAGCTTCTATACCTGGGCAAAAAGAATTTTTGGTTTCTAAACCGCAGCAAGGCAGAACCAAGGAGTTTTGTTATAAAACTTGATAAAATAGACTATTAGCTTCTGAACTTCGGTAAGCTTGGTTATTGCGCTTGTCGAAGTATGGTTATCGAGTTCCTGCACTGGGCCTGTCGAAGTGAGTGGAGATACGGTCACTGAAGTTTTCGGTTCCTCCCATTTCACCTTCAAAAATTAAGCAGATCATCAAGCTGTTCTAATGAGTTTAGAGTAATGTCGTCGTGAAGATAAAATTTGATGAAGCAGGTGATGGAATTCGAAGTGTCATATTTCTTTTAAATTCACTAGACTAATCCAACACTTTTAAGGTTCCTAAGGCATGTTGAATTAGCACTTCCTGAAAGAACAAGGTGTACGTCGCCTGAGCCCGATCTGCCTGAGAAGCGACCAATTGCTGATTGGCGGTTGCCAGATCTACAAAGTTGGAAATACCTAATCTGAATCGTTCAGAGATTGCATTCTGGGCCTCTTGCGCAGCCATCACCTGAATGCTGGTGTTTTCTTTTTTCTTCAATGCGGCGCGGTAGTTTTGATTGGCCAAAACCACATCCTGATAAATTTTCCTATCTACTGAGGCCTTTTGCAACTGTTGATTTTTATAAGCGACTTTGCTTCGACTCACATTAAGCTTGTTGTCATAATTGTTGAAAATCGGAATAGACATGCTTAAGCCTATGCTGTTTTGAGGATATATTTTCAGAAGTTGATCCTGAAGTGATCGATTATCCAGAGAGGTGAAAAATGTATTATAGTTGTAGAAAGCACCTATTCTTGGATAATACATTGCCTTGATCGCTTTCATATCTTTATGGTAGGACGATACCAGCAAGTCCTGCTGGGCTTTGTCGGCACGATTGGATTGAGCAATATCATACAACTCTGACATTGACATACCTAGATACTGCAAATCATCTATAGCAGGATCTACAGATTGTAATTCTGGCATCACTGCTGGATCCAACTGTAGATATTCAGAAAGATCCCATAGGTCATTTTGCAACTGCAACTCGGCATCTACGGTCACTGATTCTAACCTGGCCACTTCCGACTGTTGATTGTATTTGTCAGACATGGTGCGCAAACCTGCATCTACAAAACCTGTAATTTGCCTCAACTGCTCCTTTTGATTATCAAGATTCTGATTAGCAATTCGTAGCAATTCCTGATCCAATAATACCTGAAGATATCTTCTAGCCACATCAAAAACAACTTGCTGGGATGCTCTGTCCAGTCCTTTCTCTCCAGCCTCGTACGCAAGTTTGGATGACTGGGTATCGAGAATTCTTCTGCCAAAGTTGAATATAGGCATGTTCACATTTAGCCCTGCGGATACGACTTCGTTAGTGACGTTGGTTACGACTATTTCACCTTCTATCTGTTGAAATTGCTGACCGCTCTGGCTGGAAGCAGAACTGTTGATATTGACATTGGGCAGATGAGAAACCAAGGAGTTCTGCTTCTCCCTTTTCAACACTTCCATGTTGTTTTGCTGAATGCGAAAATCCACATTGGCTTTAAGTGCCAAATCCACCGCTTGTTGGAAATCAATCCTTATGGTATCCTGAGCAAGAATTTTCCCCGTAAAAAGAAATCCTACTACAAAAACCAAGTAATATCTATGCATTTGAGACAACTTCATCTGATTCAATTTTTCCATCCAACATTTCTATTAGACGCGTTCCATATGCTGCATTTTCCTTGGAGTGTGTGGCCTGAATGATGGTTGTTCCTTCACGATGTAATTCCTGAAAAACTTCCATGATTTCCTGAGCCTGGGCGGAATGCAAATTCCCGGTTGGCTCATCTGCCAATAGTATTTTTGGCCTTCCAGCAACAGCCCTGGCGATACCTACCAGCTGTTGTTGTCCTCCAGAAAGTTGTGCGGGAAACAAGTCCTTTTTAGCTACCATATTAAATCTATCCAGTAGATCTGCAATGATCGATTTGCGTTCCCCAGAGGACACACTTCTGTAAAGCAATGGCGTTTCTATATTTTCGTATACGGTCAACTCGTCAATCAAATGATAGGCTTGGAAGATGTATCCAAACTCACTTTTGTGGAGTGAAGCCCTCTCTCGCTCTTTCATTTTGGCAAGGTTTCTATCTCCAAACCAGTATTCACCGGCGTAGTCTTCATCCAGCAAACCAATAATGTTTAAAAGAGTAGATTTTCCAGCTCCACTTGGACCCATGATGGTGACAAATTCTCCTTCTTTGAAAGTCAGGTTTACTCCTTTTAATAGAAATACGCGCTGAAATCTAGATTCAATGTATTTATCAAGTTCTTTGAGTTGTATCATGGTGATATTCTAATTCTGTATTTTTTTAGGAAAAAGGCCAGAAGCCTGAATTCCGGAGACAGAAGTAGCAAACTTCGGTCTACGGTCTTCTATCTTCTGTCCCCCTTTTTCATTTCCACTTTTATGCCATAAAAAAGCCTACATTACTACTTCAGTGCCTATTTTAAGCCAAAACATCATTAACTATCTCGAACATATTTGTTCGCTATCGGACGATATAATCTTTATGAGAAATTTAAGAGAAGAAAAATATTCCATTGCTTCCTTGCTTTTCTTGGCTCCTGCTGCACCGCTTTTCGCAACAAGAAGAATATAACTGGATGATGGGACACCGTCAGGGAAATCCTACTTCGTCTGAATTTCACGCCAAAGGTATCGCCCCCAGCCGCTACTCACTTTTAAGTGTCTTTGCCGGATTCAACCTAAAAACTTTCCAGCTTCTATAACCTATCGTGAGGGTAGCTAAAACTAGTACTACTAAAATAGCAATCACAAAAGGCCAGATAGTAACTGAAGTTCTATTGGCAAAAGCTGCCAACCATGAATCTGAAAACCAAATCCCGAACCCTATCGCCAATATTGCCGAAACGCCGAGAAGTTTTAAGAAGTCTAATGAAAGCACTTTCAACACATCGTCTTGAGTAGCTCCAAGAACTTTACGAATACTGATCTCGCGAGTTCGACGAAGTGCCACATAGGATACTAACCCAAACAAACCCATGCAAGCTATGAAAACTGCTATTCCAGCAAATAAGCTAAATATCATCCCTACACTTTGCACAGACTGGTAAAGATTTGCATACTCTTGATCGAGAAATTTGGGATTGAACGGACGATCGGGAATCAGCTCTTTCCACACAGTGGCTAGCGTGGCAAGATTTGCAGTCGGGCTTCCTACTGCCAATTTGATTAGTAATACATTAGCTTCCTGAGGATCATTGAAAATCAACATCGGCCCTACTTTTTGATGGAGCGAACTGAAATAGAAGTCCTTGACCACACCTTTTATCAAGGCATTGGAGGTGAATCCAACATTTATTCTTTTACCGATGGCCTGTTTCGCAGTCCAACCCATTTCAGCAATTGCAGATTCATTGAGCAGAATTGGCATCTCAGCATCCTGATCCTCCAAACTCCTTCGAGCCGGATCAGATTCCGTGTAATTCTTTCCTTCCATTATTTCCAAATTGATGGTCTCTACCAATTCTGGATCCACCGCATATCCTGTGATCATAAATTCACGGGTATTGTCGCCACCGGGGAATATCGTATATCCAGCTTTCACATTATGAGGCATATCTGCTGCCCTTGCAATAGAAATAGCAGCGCCTGACCTGATCATCTCCTCACGAAGCGTTGGGATGGCATCTTGCATGGAAGAATGATAATTCAGTGCGACCACCTGTTCTTTGTCGTAACCCAAATTAACTTCCTGCATATAATCCAATTGACTTTTGACCACAAAAGTAGAAATCAATAATGCCATAGATACAAAGAACTGGAAGACAACAAGTGACTTTCTCACCCAAGCTCCACCTCCTATTTTCAGCTTGCTGCCTAGTGCTTTCAAAGGTTCCATGCATGATAAAATCATGGATGGATAAAACCCAGCCATTAAACCTACCAGTAAAAACAAACCAACTAATCCTATTACACCCAATGGGGACATCAGTAAATCCAAGTCGATAGGAACACCACCGAAATTTTGGAATGGAATAGCTAAAATATAAAGACATAAAATACTGAGTAAAATGGCACCAAACGAAAGAATCATCGATTCGGAAACAAACTGAAAGAACAACTGCATTCTTCCCGCTCCCATCACTTTGCGAAGCCCCACTTCCTTATTTCTCTCTGTAGCTTCGGCAGTGGCCAAGTTGACGTAATTGATGATGCCGATCACAATTAATAAAATCGCGACAACCCCAAAAATATAGAGGTATTTGATGTTGGTTCCTGGCTTGATTGAGGAAAGTGTGGCGTCCCCAAGATGAATATTTGCGACAGGCTGAGTGAAAAAGGCAGTTTCGTATCCATACTCCTCTAAGTCGGCACCCAGGTACTTCTGCACCATTCTCGCCATATTGGCTTCAAAAGAAATTACTTCAGTTTCTGGCTTTAATTTGACATAGTTGTAATAATTACTTGGTGACCATTCTGGCGCACGGCTATCACTATGAGTTTTGAAAGATGCTAAAAAGTCAAAATTCAGATGGCTGTTACTTGGAAAATCCTGTATCACTCCGGTGATAAGAAAATCTTTTCCATCCACCTTGAGAGGTTTTCCCTCAGCATTTGACACCGATCCAAAATATCGCTTGGCGGTCGATTCCGTCAGTACGATCTCATTAGGCTTGGATAGAATACCTGTCTTCTGACCAACAATCACATCGAAATCAAATACTTCAAAGAAGTGATCGTCCACCATCGCATAATGATTTTCCTCCTGACTTCCTTCACCGGCATCTATCATGACCGATGAAAAAATGCTATAGTCAAAAACAAGTGTGGCATTCTCTACTTCCGGAAAATCCTCCAAAAGTGTCACTGGAAGCATAGCTGGAGAAGTACCTATAAGCTCGGATTCCCCTTCAGAGACAAACTGTTGATTGATTTTATAGATCCGATCATAGTCCGAATACATCTTGTCGTAACTTAATTCATGATTGATGTACAGGGCAATCGCTATAAAACTTACCAAAGCAACGGTAAGTCCAAGCAGATTTATGCCGGTGTATAGCTTTCTTTTACGCAGGTTTCTAAATGAAACTTTTAGGTAATTATTCCACATAGCTTATTTGTTACAATAGAGTTGGGGCTTGGACTTATTTTGGTATTCGATAGGTAGCATCATGATTCTTTATCTGCATTTCTGGTACACTTGGTATCTAGGTTGCGGTGGACCACGAGTGCTTTTGTCACAGTAAACTCGAAGACAATGATTAATATTGCAGGCATCTTTGCCACATTAATGCCATAAAAAAGTCTCAAGATTTACCATTTAAGCCATTTTATGTGATGGATTGATGTATTATCCCGAACATATTTGTTCGCTGACGGACGATGTCACTTTTGATTAGTTTAGTATTTATCTAAAAGAGGCGGAAGCTATTTTACCCCTGCTTTTAAACCTATCTTTTTTTATATTTCTCTTAGAATAATAAATACCTCTCGTCAATTCCAGTAAGATTTTATCTATTTTATTTCGATAAAATAAGTACTAGACGCATAACTTACACCCGCAGCATTATTCAACTCTTTGCTGCTTCTTTACCAATTCTGTTCACAACAACAACGGTTAAGAGACAGTATTCGTCGCAATCATTTTTGACACTTTTTCGTATTCTATCTGAAACGTATATTTCCTAAACTATGGAGAATAAAGAGTTGAATGAAAACTATTTCAAGGGACGTGGAGCTCAGGTAAAAACCAAAAATAGGTTTTTAACCCAACTTGCAGTTTTTAAAAGTTAAGCCACTGTAATTCAGTCTATTAATTAATTAATTTTACGTTTCGGGGCAAACAATATTTTTCCTTTGGAACGCTTCATTTTTATAATTTAGCGCTT
>Ga0307487_1000280_pt1 | contig 41556 bp, 38 predicted proteins | sample CBIW12metaG_FD_203665 | JGI IMG/M metagenome (GOLD analysis project Ga0307487, IMG submission 203665) | Sea-ice brine microbial communities from Beaufort Sea near Barrow, Alaska, United States - CBIW 1.2 | ecosystem: Environmental > Aquatic > Marine > Coastal | place: USA: Alaska | collected... | reverse complement strand
GTTCATCCCAGTATTTCCACGCATCGGACCCGGACCCAAGGATACGCCCGGCATAATGACCGCGCAGCATCGGTCCGGCGGGCAGATAGATCAGCGGCACCCCGGCGGTGATCGCGCCCATGATCAGGCCCGGCGTGGTCTTGTCGCACCCCCCCATCAGAACCACCCCGTCGAACGGGTGCGATCGGATCATTTCCTCGGTCTCCATCGCGAGCATGTTGCGATACAGCATCGAGGTCGGCTTTGTGAAGCTCTCATCCACTGACAGCGACGGCATCTCCAGCCCGAAGCCGCCCGCCATAAAGACGCCACGCTTCACATCCTGAGCCCGCTCGCGAAAGTGGCCGTGACAGGAGTTCATGTCCGACCAGGTATTCAGGATGCCGATCAGCGGCTTGCCGCGAAATTCGTCCTCGGACCAACCCAGTTGCATCATCCGGCTGCGATGCCCGAAACTGCGCAGATCATCGGGGGCAAACCACCGCGCACTGCGCAACTGATCAGGTGTGATGCGGCCATCTTTTGGCATGAGAACCTCCGTTGGTGTTGTTAAGCATGTATGCGCTTGCATTTAAAAAGGTCAAGCACAGCGATTTTCAGTGTTGCGATATTTGCACTTGCAAAATTAGTATACTGTGTAAGCAACAAGCCTAATGGCTGGATCAGTCGGATACTGTTGATGCTCGTGTATGCGCATACATCAGCGCCTCCGGGGGCGAGGAGCGACTCCGGACGTCAATCAGCGACTGGACCGGCAACGGTTCAAGGGCGGACTACATGAAACTGACACGCCGTAGTCTCACGGCTGGCACTGCCGCCATTATGACCGCGCTGCCCTTTATGGCGCAGGCGCAAGACCTGCCCCGCAACATCCGCATGGTGATCGGCTCGACCTCGACCGGGCGACACCTATCAGAACGCCGCCACTCTGGCCAAAGCCCTGTCGGACAAGCTGGATGTCACTATCCGGGTCGATCCGGTTGGCGCGGCAGAAGGCTTTAAGGCCTTGGCCCGCGACAGCCGCGGCACCACGATCATGGTGTTTCACGATCAATCTTACCTGCAACAGCTTTATGGCGTCGAAGGATCTCCGGACATTTTTCGCCAATAACAACGTCGGCCCGACGATCGCGGTCAACCCCGGCAATGCCTACCTTGTGCCCGCCGACAGCCCCGACAAGACGATGGACGACATCCTTGCCGCAGCAGAGGCCGGCACCCCTGTGCGTGTGACGATCCAGCCCGGCGGCGTCTCGGAGATCGGCTTTACCGCGATGCTGAACGCCGTCCACCTGCGCGCGCCGGGGTCCGAGGCGAACATCGTGCCGGTCAACCCCGGGGCGCAGTCTGACAAGTATCAGGCGATGTGGGACGATCTGGCCGACGTGATTAACGGGTCCATCCAAGCGAACGAACAGTTCGCCCAACTGCCCGCCGACGATCCGACCGCGATGCACCTTGTCCGGATCACCGCCACGCCGGAAACGCTGGCACAGGCGCCGGAAGAGGGCATAGGTGCGACCAACCGCGATGCGATGCCTGCCTATGCCTCACCCGCAACCTCTGTGCAGGCAAGTTTGGACTGGAAGTCGCGCCCTTCACCATCGGTTTCATCCTCGGGCCATCGGCCGAGATCTATTTCGTCAAAAGTCTGGAAAGCTTCGGTGATCTGACCATCTTTTTTACCAAAAGCTGGATCGCAGTGATCCTGTGGGTGCTAATTGCGGGGTCGCTGGCCGCATCCCTAATGATCGCCCGCCGTTCCCGACACTTGAACGACATGCCATCCTGATCCGGGTAGGAAATGAAACGGGACAAGGCGCGGGGTTGCGGGTATAGGATTGCCCTGACATGCAGAACCCCGATCGCAAAGACCGCTCTTCCCGCACCGGCGCGGTGACAATGGCAACCGTGGGCCGGCTGGCCGGGGTCAGTCAGGTGACGGTCAGCCGCGCACTGAGCGATCCGGCCAAGGTCTCACCGGAAGCGATGGGCAAGATCCGCGAAGCGATCGAGATTACCGGATACGTGCCCAATGCGATTGCCGGGGCGCTGGCCTCGCGGCGGACGCGGCTGATCACTGCACTGGTTCCATCCATCACCAATATCGTTTATTCCAGCCTCCTGCATGGCTTCTCTGACATCATGCGCGGCGAAGGCTATCAGATCATGCTGTCGGAAATTGGCTTCAACGCCGGGGACGAAGAGGCGGCCATCGCAGCACACCTGTCGCGACGCCCTGACGGATTGTTGCTGACCGGCATTCATCATTCGGTGCCGGCGCGGCGGATGCTGATGGCCGCCGCGATTCCGGTGGTTGAAATCTGGGACATGACCGAAACACCGATCGACTGCTGCGTCGGTTTCTCGCATGCGGATACCGGACGACTGGCGGCTGATTTTGCAATCAGTGCGGGGTATCGCCATGCTGCGACACTTTCGGCCGGGGACGAACGGGCCGAGCGGCGGCGCTTCGCTTTTGCGGAACGTTTCGCGACGGCTACTGGCAATACGGTTACAGCCATCGGCCTGCCGATCGGGACCGCCACCCTTGAAATGGGGCGGCAAGGCGTCGCCCGGTTGGTGGACGAAGGCCTCTTGCAGAACCGATTGGAAAGCACAGTGATTCATTGCAGCTCTGATGTGATCGCGCATGGTGCGCTGATCGAGGCGCGGACCCGTGGCTTGCGCGTACCTGAGGATCTGGCCATCATCGGCTTTGGCGATCAGGATTTCGCAGCCCATACTGACCCGTCGCTGACCACGATACGGATTGACCGGGACCAGCTTGGCCGTGCTGCCGCTGAAGCACTTCTGTCGCGATTTGCGGGCGACACTTCCGCCCCGTCGATCCGTCTCGTTGGGTTCGAGCTGATGCGCCGCGGATCGGCCTAGGTGTTTGATCGGTATTGGCAAGTTGATTGCCCCAGACTGTGAAGGGTTGGCAAAGGCTGGATTATGCGGCCATTTCGGCGGTGTCGTCGGCCCAGAGGCTGAAAGCATCGGAGCGGGCGTGGCGGTAAGAGGCTGCTGAAAGTTGGTAGCGGCGGGGGTGGAAGATCAGGTTGATCTGGTCATGTGCAGACAGAAACCTCTGAGCTTACCGGTGGGATTTGAGTTGGCCAAATATCTTCTATCGTTTTCGGGTCGGCCGGTGCGATACTTCGATCGCGTTGTTTTGACCTTTGTCGGCACGGTGGTCAGCCGGGGCTACTGTTTTAATCGGGTTGAGGTGGCTGCGTAGTCTGTCGGTGACAGACGACCCTCGGTTGGCCAAACTTAGCAACCAGCCTTTTGAAAAACCGCTTTGCTGCCTCAGCGTTTCGGCGTGTTAGCACAAGGTGACCTGCCCCCCCGCTGGTCCCTCGTTAATAACGAGAGTCTGCGGGTTTCAGATTGGTAGTTTGGTTGGTCGGTTTGGGCAAGCACGCTGGGCGCGGAGCCGTCAAATTGCTCAAGCGCTCGGCGTGCCTCATGCGCGTTTGGCATCGCCCGCGTCAATTATTTCTTCGGCGAAAGAGGGCCTATCTCAGTCCACTACGTTCAAACCGACCTTTCGAAAAGCACAGATTATACGTTCAGCGATTTCATCGTTAAGACACCACGTATCAAAATGCCGTCTGATGAGCTTCTCAACATTCGGCGCGACTGCCAGAAGCCGTTCTTTTTCCAGCAACGCAGACGGCATGTCCCCGGCTTCGACGTGAAACCAAAGGAGCATGAAATGGAAAGCGTAGAACCTCGGCATTGGGCTCTTCTCCATTTCTGCGATCGCGGCCTTGGCATCTTTCGTCATCGCCAGGAATATCGCCTTTGGGATGCGATACCATCCGGGCTGCAAGGGGTTTAAGGCGGCGGCGCGATCCAGCATAGGGATTGCCTTGTCCCATTCTGCAAGTGCCACGTAGCAGATCCCGAACATGGCCAACATGTCGGAATGACCGGGATTGAGTATGAGCGCCCGTTCTACGGATGCGCGAAAGTCCACAAATTGACGCCGATGGAAGTAGGCGATTGCCAGCGATTGTTGCGCCATTGCGCTTTGGGAATCGTATTTAACGGCAAGCAACGCATGATCTAATGCACGATCAAGGACCGCACTATCCGCAACATGCTCCGTCATGGCCCGGTATTCTTCGATCTTGATCAATGCGACGGCCGCATGGGCATCAGATGACGTGAGGTCGTTTTCAATAACCTTCTTAAGTCCCGCCTTGATCTCAGCCCGGGCCGTCTCATCCAGCGCGATTCCGAGCTCATAATACCGGGATATCCAGCCATAAGCTTCCCACTTAGCCGCCGACTCGGTATTTTCATCCTGTCTGGCGTAGCGCCCAATTGGCCCATATTCCAGTGCAATCCGCGCCGCGATTTGCAAGGACATTTCATCTTGCATCTTGTAGATGTCGCTCGGGTCCAACTGCCCGCTGATTGAATCGGTCAGAATAATTTCATCATGTGCCGCATCTATCAATTTTATATTTGTTTCGACCCGATTTTCCTGAACTCTGAAACTACTTTCGAGCAAGAAATCAACATCAAAACGATTATGGATCTCTTCAACGCCCATCCGATCCGATTTGGCTTTCTGAGTGGTCGACCGCGAAAGCACAGAAAGGTCTTTGAACCGCGCTAAATTGGAAATGGTTCCCTCTGTCAAACCGTTCGACAGAAATCCGTGGTGTGTCTCTTGACTAAAATCCTCGAATGGCAGAACCGCGATGGACGGCTTGTTTGTCCGACGGGAATTTGCGGCGACAACTGAATCCGTCGGTTTCTCACCCTCCCAAGATACAAAGAAAGTGGGTTCATACCCGCCTTTGGCAATACTGATATACACAGGGTCGTCAACGCCATCCTGGGCATAGTACTGGTCCAGCTTCTGGCGGAGGGCGCGCGCCTGAACGCGCACGATTGTGTCGGTCTGCGGATCAAAATCCGCGTCCTTGTCAAAGACCTCTAACCCGATCGTGTAGCCCTTGAGGCGATCTGATCGACCGGCAAGACATTGCTCAACCACATAGGTGAGAAAACGCGATAAACGTGGCGCATTACAGAACTGCCGGCTAGCAATAACGCGCGCCAGCTGTGTCTGCACCACCTCGTCTGGCAGCGATGTAACAAGTCGCATGGCCATGGTCCACCTACTGCCATCTGGCCTCCCACACCTCCGGACTCACTGTGAGTCACTCAACGCCGACCCAGAAAAACTTTAACTATGTGTGCGGGGCATCAAGCCCTCATATTTCCTTAGCAGTTTTGCGCAAATGGAACCAGAATGGAACCGCGTGACGACAAATCGCTATCAGCGGCGGACCGCCTGGAAAGGCTAAGTGCCCAGCTCGGTCTTCTCGAAGACCGGATCAAGGCTGACCTACCATCCTCGCCAGGTTGGTTCGTAGAGCAGGTTGCTGAGTTGAGGGCTCAGACGATTTCAGCACTCGACGACATTCGGGCGTTTCAACCACACCGCAACTCAGTTTCTGAGACCGAACATGATCGTCACTGGCTCGCGCTCAAGGCGGCAACCCAGACATATCGCTTGGTCCTAAATGGTGGCAACCACAAAACATAACCGTGGCACCGGCAAGGACGAGCAGTCGAAGCTTCACCCTGCCAAAGTGAACACGGCCCGAACAGGATGAACGGAAACCTTACACCAGGAGTGGTGAAATGACATCAATGACCTCAAGCGGCCCGCAACTGCCCCCTCAGGAGTGGATTGCACGGCGATCAAAGGTCGTGACGTCTCGTCGTGGACTTCCGGCAATTTCGGCGACAGACGCCCGTCCGCGGAGCAGACGCCAAAACGCACCCGTCGTACAGAATAAGATGGACAATCTTTGCACTACAGAGTTGCATTCCTTATTCCGCGACAACTCTTTTGAAAAGCATTTTCAGCCCAGCAGCACGGTGTTGCTTCATGATGAACCGGCAGATGCAATGTATCTTGTTGTATCGGGAACGGTTCGTTGTTGCACAATTGATTCAGAAGGAAGTCGGCAAATCTTCCGTTTTGCGACTAAGGGTGAATTCATCGGCATTTCCGATACCAATGTGTGGCACTTTACAGCTGAAGCTGTCGACCACGTCATCTTGAGGGCAATTCCACGGGAAATAGTCGAACGCAATTTGAAAATGAATTTAGCGTTACGAGAAGAATTCAGAGAGCAAACCCGCCACTTGCTTGAATGTCGTGAACAACAGCTTCTTTCCCTCATCAGCAAGAAAGCGCCCGAGCGCCTGTTGCATTTCCTGTGTGACTTTGCCTCATCCAGACCGGCGGCTGGAACCGGCGCTGTTGCGCTTCCGATGTGTCGCCGGGACATTGCCGACCATCTTGGGCTGTCAGTGGAAACTGTCAGTCGTGCCTTTACCGATCTCAAGCTCAAAGGGCGGATCGAGCTCGTGTCATCCGAGAAGTATCGGATCGTTCAAGGCATCGATCATGCACCATTGAAACCAGCCGACCCGCAAACCGTGTGACGCCAATCCAAGGACCTTTGCGAGTCTTCGCGCTACACAGCGGGGATTGCGCTCTTGTCGAAGGAACGCAATTCCGCATGTCACGTTGCGACACTAGACTGGCAGAACACAATCGCTCGCGTCCATATCAAGTACTGGATCATTGGGGCCACATTCCTGTCCGCTGATCGGATAGTGATCGGGGTCGGTGCATCCTGCAAGGGCAGAAAACACTCCAAGAATGACGATCATCGCTAGTTTGGTCATGGTTTTATCCTTTGTGATGTTTGAAACGTCGTCAGAAACCCATGCAACCCATCCAAGACGGTTTTGTGATACGCCTCGATTGCTTTCGTCGCCTGCTCATAAGGGGCCGAATTGATTACAGACAGGGTTTTCATCGTATGAACGACGCTGCGGATCCCCCGCATACTGGTCGTTCGACGCCCAAGGGTTTCAAGTGTCTGCACCATCTTTCCCTCCCAAGGTTGCGCGCGCCTTTTGACCCACAGCCACCATTCTGGCGCGGTCATCGTCGGTGAGCGAAGCGTTCTCGCCAATGGGCGCGGCGATATCCCCAAGCTCTCGGGCGGCAGCTGTCCGGAGGCCGACCATGACTTGGGCGGCGGCCTCACTAAGCCCGTCGAACTATCCCTCCATCGCCGCCACCAGAACAGTGAGCTGCTCTATGGCGGGGATCGCGTTGCCGCCGATGGCTGAGACGATCAGCCCCTCAGGCCCCCAATGTGGCGACAAGAACCGCCTTGATCGTGTGCATCCTATTTTCGGCCTGATCGAAGACGATCGAGGCCTCGCTTTCGAATACCTCTTCGGTGACTTCCATGGCGTCGATGCAGAATTCGGCCTTGATCTCTGCCCCCACGGTGGTGTCCGTGTTGTGGAAGGCGGGCAGGCAATGCATGAAACACGCGCGCGGATTGCCGGTTTTCTGCATCACGGCGGCGTTGACCTGATAGGGCATGAGCAGCTTGATCCGTTCGGCCCATTTTTCCTTGGCCTCGCCCATCGACACCCAGACGTCGGTATAGACGAAATCGACACCTTTGACGGCCGCATCGACATCTTCGGTGATCGAGATGCGCGCACCGGTCTTGGCGGCAATCGCTTGCGCCTCATCCTGAATGGCTTGGGACGGCCAGCAGGCCTTTGGCGCGCACAGACGCACGTCCATGCCCATCTTGGCTCCGCCGATCAGCAGGCTGTCGCCCATGTTGTTGCCGGCATCACCAAGAAACGCATAGGCCACTTCGTGCAGCGGCTTCTCGACGTGTTCCTGCATCGTCAGGAAGTCGGCCAGGATTTGCGTGGGATGAAATTCATTTGTCAGCCCGTTATAGACCGGCACGCCGGAATACTGTGCGAGTTGTTCCACGACATTCTGCCCGAACCCGCGATACTCGATAGCGTCATAAATCCGACCCAAGACGCGGGCAGTATCCTTGACGGATTCTTTGTGCCCGATATGCGACCCTGTTGGCCCCAGATAGGTGACACGGGCGCCCTGATCGTAGGCCGCCACCTCGAACCCTACGCGGGTGCGGGTCGAATCTTTTTCAAAGATCAGGGCGATGTCCTTGCCCTGCAGTGTCGGCACCTCGGTCCCGGTGTATTTTGCGACCTTGAGATCGGCGGCGAGTTTCAGCAGAAACGCAATCTCGCGCGGGGTGAAATCGCGCAGGGTCAGGAAATGACGGTTTTTCAGATTGAAAGCCATTGTGGCAACCTTTCGGATTAAATGGGGTCACGGGCGGTCGGGCAGCTCATGCAATGGCCGCCGCCACGACCGCGGCCAAGCTCGGCCCCGGGGATGGCCAGCACCTCGATCCCGGCGGCTTTCAACGCCGCGTTGGTGTCGTCGTTGCGGTCATAGCCGATGACGACACCGGGCCGCAGGGCCAGCACGTTGTTGCCGTCGTTCCACTGCTCACGCGCGCGCTCTTCCTCGGTAGTTCCGCCAGTAGGTACGATGGTCAGGCTCTTGTAGCCGAGCACTTCGGCGACGATGTCGAAAATCGGACGTGGATCATGGCGGAATTGAAGGGGAGCAGATCCCTCGCCGGGCCGGATGTCATAACAGACCAGTTCGTCCGCGACCTCTTTGAATGTCGTCACCACATCGCCACCACAAAGCGTGAACACGGTATCGAGGTGCATGGCGGCGCGTGATTTCGGGATCGCGAACGCCAGGACGCGCTGCGCTGCCCCCGTGTCGAACAGCGCCTCGGCCAGCTGTCCCACCCCTTGCGGAGATGATCGCTCGCCCATGCCGACCAGCACTGTGCCATCGCCAACGGGCATGATGTCGCCGCCTTCCAAGGTCGCCAGCCCGTGCTCGACGGTCGGGTCGCCAAAATGCACCGTCGTCTTCCCGGCAAATTTCGGATGGAATTTGTAGATCGCCGTGTTCAACAGAGTTTCGGGCCGCCGCGCCGCCCAATGCATCGGATTGACCGACACACCGTCGTAGATCCAGGCCGAGTTGTCCCGAGTGAACAACGCATTGGGCAACGGTGGAAGGATGAAGCCGTGATCACCAAGATAGCTGCCAAAGAGACCCGTCGGCTTGAACGGCAGATCGTCACCGGCCAAACCGCCCAACAGGAACTCGGCGAGTTGCGCGCCGGGCAATTCATCCATCCACGCACGCAGCTCCGACATCATGCCGACACCGATCTGGTCCGGCACGATCCGATGATCCAGTATCCAGGTGCGGCCTTTTTGGCTTTCCAACGTTTCCGCGAGCAGGTCGTTGACGTCCAGCACCTCGACCCCTTCGTCGCGCATGATGCCGGAAAACACATCATGATCTTTCTGCGCCTGCTTGACCCAGAACACATCGTCAAAGAGCAACGCCTGGCAGTTTTCTGGCGTCAGCCGTCGGTGGGCCAGACCGGGGCGGCAAACGATCACCTGCCGAAGCTTGCCCGTTTCGGAATGGACGCCCAGGGTTTCAACATTGGTCATGACACTTAATCCTTTGATACTTATACTTTACAAAGCGCTGATCGCGCCGGTCCACATCAGGTAGCCAGCCACCAATGCGGCGGCGACAAGCCCTGTGGCGATCAGGATTTCGATGGGTTTGAAGGCGCGCGCTTTATGCGACCAGCGTGCCCAGATGTAGATCGGGATGCCCACTGCATAGAGGATTGCGCACATCAGCAGATATGTGGGACCCGCCGCGTAGACGAGCCATGCGCCGTAGACGGTGGCCAACCCGCCAATGGCCATGTCCAACACCCGCCCCTCATGATCTGCATAGCTTTCGCCACTCAGCGCGAGTTTCAGCGCGTAGGCCCCCGAAAAAACGTATGGGACGAGGATGGCGGTGGAGGCGATGTAGAACAGCGCCAGATAGGTCGAGTTGGCATAGAGGGTCACGATCAGGACGATCTGGACGCAGATATTCGTGATCCAGAGCGCACCGGACGGAGAGTTGTTGTCATTTTCCGTGGCGAACACCTCGGGCAGCATTCCCTCTTTGGCGGCGCGATACGGGATCTCGGCGGCCAGGAGAGTCCAGCTCAGGAATGCCCCCGCAACCGAGATGACAAGACCGATACGCACGACCACAGACCCCCATGGCCCGACAATCGACTCAAGCACATTAGCCATGGAGGCGGCGGCCGGAAGGCCCGCAAGTTCAGGCTGAGTCATGACACCCAGAGACAGAAGCGACACCAGAAGATAAAGAAGAAGCACAGTGACGAACCCAAGGATTGTCGCCTTGCCTATGTCACTGCGTTTTTTTGCCCGTCCGGACCCGACGCTTGCCCCCTCGATCCCGATGAAGACCCATAGCGTCACCAGCATGGTGCTTTGCACCTGGGTCGTGATGCTGCCCAGCGACAAATCCTCGGTGCCCCAGAAATCAAGCTGGAATGTCGGCAGATTGAAGGCCACCAATGCCAGAACGATGAAAAGGAAGATTGGCGCAAGCTTGGCGATAGTGGTGATGGTGTTGACAATGGCCGCCTGGCGCACGCCCATCAAGACCAGGGCGTGAACCAACCAAAGCGCGATTGAGGCACCCACGATGGATTGCCACGTGTTCCCCTCGACACCGAAAGGTGCGTAGAAATAGCTGAGCGCGCCGAAGATCAGAACCACATAAGACACGTTCCCGATCCACGCGCTAAGCCAATAGCCCCACGCGCTGTTAAAGCCGACATAGTCCCCGAACCCGGCGCGCGCATAGGAATACGGTCCAGCGTCCAGTGCAGGTTTGCGGGTCGAAAGGTTGCGATAGACAAAGGCCAGGGCCAGCATCCCGATCCCGGTGATGAGCCAGCCGATTGTGACGGCACCGGCCGACGCTCCGCGGGCCATGTTTTGGGGAAGACTGAAAACGCCGCCGCCGATCATGGAGCCGACCACAAGCGCTGTGAGGGGTAAAAGACCCAGTTTGCCCGAAGCTTCGGTATCCGTATTTTCTTGCGTCGCAACAATATCGCTCGGCATCTGATTTCTACCTTTCAATAACGGGCATTCGCTGGAACCCGGAATGTCCAGGTGAAGCGCGATGTGCGGGAGATCCCACAAAGATCCCCTGCTTTCTTCCGGGGCCTTGCCATCAAGGAGCATTGGAGGACCGGTCGATTATCGACGTCTGACAGAAAACCGGTATTCAGGATTGACCTGCGTCAATCATCGAGTGCGCCGCAGTACCTTTTTTCCTGAAGAACCGAAGATCCCCAGAGACCACGGGTGAATGCGGACGCGGCCCTGGGGTCAGGAAAAGATCATGGAGAAATATCCACTGATCAGCGCCAGAACCGTCGTCAGCGCGTAACTCACCGGATAAGGCACAGCGGCGACCGAGCTCTTTGATTCCTCTATGATCGCGTTCAGGCCCGGTGTGCTGTTGCGAGCGCCGGTCGTGGCACCGTCCGCGATAATCGAATTGAGCTTGAAAACCTTGATCCCGACCCAAAACGCGATGAAAGGCGGTATCAATGCGCCGGCCACCCCAATCAGTGCCAACCAAAGAATGGTATCGCCGCCAAGCGCGGAAATGACCTTTGGCCCAACGTTGGCCGACAGGACCGCGACGAAGGCGTTCAACCCGAAATCCTGCAGAAAGCTGCGGGCACCTTCGTGCACCGGACCGCCGAATTCAGGGTTTCGGCTGCGGAAATAACTGACGGCCACACCGGCAAGGATACATCCGGCCGACGTGCCAAGCGCAAAAGGGATGCCAGAAACGGTGATGGTGGCGATCCCGACGAGGTAGCCAATCAACATGGCAAGGGCGAGATAGAGAACTTCGGATTTGAACGTGGGCAGAATGGTATGCCCGCCGAGCCGTTTCGCAGCTTTCTGCAGTGCCGCGTCCGGTCCTGTCAGCCGCAGAACGTCGCTGAACCGCACCTCGGTTTCTGGCCCGATTGGAATCTCATAGCCCCCACGAAACAACGCCTGTACAGCCACGCCGCCGGTGCCATCCTTCGAAAGTTCCGACAAGGTCTTTCCCGATGTTGCGTGCGATCCGACGTGCACATCAGCTACCTCCATCGGCACATTGCGAGCGAGCGGCTCGTCGGATTCAGGGCCGATCAATTCGCCTTCTTTCAGGATCAGATCGTGCACATCGGCACGCACCGTGACGATATCGGCCTCAATGACGGTGGGATCTCTGCTCAGGTCCAGTATTTCCCCATCGCGCACGATGCGCAGGATAGGAGCTTCGGGGAAATCACTGGCCAATTGCGAAACAGTGCGGCCCTTGAAACTGTCGTGCGTCACGGCAAAGGCGCGCAGATCGTATGGGGAAAACCCCATCTCCAATGCCCCTGGTGCACCGGGCACGGGATGTGTGGCCCCTCCGCTATAGGTGGCCTCTGCCAGTTTCGCATCGGCTGCGGCGTCGTGGCCGAAAATCCGCGGCAGATAGCGGATCAGCAGAATGATGCCCACACTCGACAAAACGTAGCTGATTGCATAGGCGGCAGCCATGTTCGCGCCCACCTCTTCGATGGTCATGCCGGCTGGTGGGACATAGGCACCACTGGTCAAAGCGCCCTGCCCCACGCCCAAAATTGCCGTGATCGTATAGCTTCCCGAAATCAATCCGGTTGCATAACCCGGCGCAAGCCCGACAAGCTTTGCCCCATAGTAGCAGATGACCCAGTTCAGAGCCCAAACGATCAGCCCGATCCCGACAAAGGCCAACCCACCCTTACGCAAACCCGAAAAGAACTGCGGACCGACCTTCAGTCCAAGCGCATACATGAACAAGAGCAGCATGAATGACGACAGGATTCCGGGGATCGCATAAGTGATGTCATAGGCGGCCTCTGCGATCATCGAAATCGCAATCCCCACAAGCAACGTCCCTGCAGTGGAGCCGAGTGATATGCCCTTTAGGCTCAACCGTCCGATCATGGTGCCCAAGGCAAGTGCGAGCAGGACGAACGCGATCGGTTGGTTCCCCAGGAGCTGGAAAAACCCTTGAAGGCCCGCCTCGGTGACCGGTTCGATCCTGTCGAAAACCTGCCCGATCACCCCTCCTTCTGACGCTTTAGCTCCGTCTTGCGCTGCGGCCGTTCCTGCCATCGCGACTGCGCCCATCAAGGCAAGCAGCCCGATCCGAAAACCCGTCGCGACTGACGTCGCGTTTGCCTCAGCCATGGTGAAATCCGGGTTTCGCAGTCGAGTTCGGAACCGGGTTTTTCGACAAATGCTCAATGCCGCGCTTCATATCCTCGAGAAGCAACGAAACCAGATCACGGCTGACGCCATGGCGGATCAAAATGCGCTGTACGACCGTATCATTGCGATCGTTCGGCAGCGGGTAGGACGCGATCTGCCAGCCGCGCATTCGTACGCGTTCGGACAGATCGTAAAGCGTGTAGCCATGGTCCTCTTCCGTCAGTTTATATGCGACCGCCGGAAGCCCGCCATGGCCGTCATAGACCATCTCGAAAGGTCCGATCTTGGCCAGTTCAGCGCCCAACCATTGCGCCGTGTCGGAACACGCCTGTTGGATTGCAGTATAGCCTTCGCGGCCCAGCCGTAGAAAATTGTAATATTGCGCAATGATTTCGCCGCCGGGGCGGGAAAAGTTCAATGCAAAGGTCGGCATGTTACCACCCAGATAATCGACGTAGAAGATCAGTTCCTCCGGCAGATCCTGCCTTGAGGCCCAAATCACCCAGCCGACACCCAGCGGGGCAAGCCCGTACTTGTGGCCGGAGGCATTGATGGACCGCACCCGTTCGATCTGAAAATCCCAGACCAGATCGCGCTGGATGAACGGTGCGATGAACCCGCCAGAGGCCGCATCCACATGGATTGGGATATCCAGTCCAAGATCACGCTCCATGGCGTCCAGTTCGTGCGCCAGCGCCTCTACCGGTTCGTATATACCGGTGAACGTCACCCCCAGTGTCGCGACGACACCGATCGTGTTTTCGTCACAGTGTTCACGCAAATCCTGAGGCTGGAGGCCAAGGGCGTCGTCTTTGAGGGGCACTTCACGGATTTCGACGTCGAAATAGCGGGCGAACTTCTTCCAACAAATCTGCACCGGTCCGGTCACGATGTTGGGTTTGCTGGCATCCTTGCCTTCGGCCTCGCGCCGCGCACGCCACTTCCATTTGAGCGCAAGCCCGCCAAGCATTGCCGCTTCGCTCGATCCGGTGGTCGAGCAGCCGATCGTCTCCCACGATTTTTGCGCATGCCAAAGGTCCGCGATGATATGCACGCAGCGGTTCTCGATCTCGGCGGTCTGCGGGTATTCATCCTTGTCGATCATGTTCTTGTCGACGGATTCGGTCATCAACTGCTTGACCTCGTCGTCGACCCAAGTCGTGCAGAACGTAGCGAGGTTCTGGCGCGCGTTGCCGTCCAACAGGAGTTCATCATGGACGAGCGCGTAGGCTGCGTGCGGTTCGGTACGACCGTCTGGCATCCGGTATTTCGGCAAGCTGCGTTCGGACGAAGCCGTCGAATATACATCTTCGATGACTGAATGATCGTGATGTTTCACGGGGTGAATGGGCATACTTCTGATCCTGTGGAAATGAATGATTCACTTGCCGGAACTAACAAGAGGTGAGCCTGCAAGATTGACGAAGGTCATTTAGGGGTCAGAGAGCACCCAGCCTTAAGTGCTGGTGGCCATCGACTGGCGAAACCGGGTAAGGGCTATCACGAAAAAGACGATGCTCAGCGCCGCCATTATGACCAGGTTCGTCCAGACGGTCTCCAACCCCGCTCCGCGATAAAGTATCGCCTGCGAAAAAGCGACAAAATGGGTGGACGGCGCGATCTGCATTACGGTCTGCAACCAGTTCGGAATACTCTCCATCGGCGTCGTGCTGCCGGATAACAGGTTCATGACCACCAGCACCGGCAAGGCCAATAGGCCGAACTGAGGCATGGACGTCGTGAAGGTGGCCAGCAGAATACCCAGTCCTGTTACAGAAACCAGATAGACCACAGTGCCCGCCACAAACAGTGGGATAGAACCGGCAATGGGCACGGCCAGCACGCCCTGGATCACGATCCACAGCGACAATACGGCCCCGATGACAATCGCCAGACCATTGGCCCAGATCTTGGCCATCATGATTTCAGACGGAGAGACGGGCATGACCAGAAGATGCTCGATCGTTCCGTGTTCGCGCTCCCGGATCAGGGCGGCACCAGTAAGCAACACGGAAAGGATGGTGATGTTGTTGATCACCTGCATGACCGAAGAAAACCATGTCGATTGCAGGTTCGGGTTAAACTGGGCCGTCACGATCAGATCGATGGGTAGCCTGCTCGCGGTATCGTCGCCGGAGACGAATTTCGTAACTTCGGCGGCAAAGATTTCCTGAAGAAAGACTGACCCGTTACCTGCCTGGACCATGGCCGTTGCGTCCACATTAAGTTGGACAGACGGTTGCCGCCCGGCCAGGACATCGGCCTCGAAACGCGGTGGAAACGAGAGCACAAAAACGTAGTCGCCATTGTTCATGACCTTGTCGACCTCGGACGTCGATATCTCCACGGGCGCGTCGAATTCGGGCGGAAGGATCGCGCCGATAATCCGGCCTGTCAGGTCGGAACGGTCCTGATCGACATAGGCGACCGAGGCGTTGATAACCTCGAGTTTCGCTCCCGTAGCGACAGCGTAGACTGCGAAACTGAACACGTAGATGATAAGAAAGATCAGCACTGGATCGGCGCGCAGACTGCGCAGCTCTTTCAGGCCAAGGCGATACACATTTGATAGCCATTGCATCATCTTATGTCTCCTGTTTGCGCAGTGCCAGGATGGACACCGCAACGAAGAAGAGCGCAAAACCAAGCAATGCAACGTGGTTTTGCCAAAGCTCGGCAAAACCCAAATCCTTGGTGAATGTGCCGACGCTGATCTGCTGATACCAACCCGACGGAAAGCCCAAGCCAATCATGCGCCCGCTGCCGGAAAGGGACGATACCGGAACGAGAAGGCCCGAGAAATTCACCGCCGGAATGATCGCGATGATGGCAGTGGCAAAGGTCGCTGCCACTTGCGTCTTGGTAAAGGCCGAGACCAGTACGCCGAACCCGGTGGTTGCCAGAACATAGAGAAAAGTTCCCACCAGAAGGGCCATACCGGACCCTTTGATCGGAACATCGAAAACAACATAGGCCACCAGTAAAAGGGTTACGAAACTGAGCATGGCAATGACAACATAGGGCAGCTGCTTGCCCAACAGGAATTCAGTCCGCGTCACGGGAGTTGAGCGAAAATTGGCAATGGAGCCGGTTTCCTTTTCGCGCACAACGCCCATTGCGGCCATCATCGAGGGGATCAGAACAAGCATGAGCATGATAACCGACGGCACCATGGCAACGACGCTGATGAAGCCCTGATTATACCGAAATCGCGTCTCGATCCCCGCAGCGCTGGTATCAATGGGTTCGCCGTACGTCTGCTCAATCTGGTTCTCCATATAGGAGACGGCCAGACCTTGCAGATAACCGCGCGCCGTCTCTGCCCGAAACGGCATGGCTGCATCGATGGCGATACTTACTTCCGGCTGTCTGGATCGCAATAAATCCCGTCCAAAATCCGGCGGTATTTCGATTGCGATTGCGATGTCCGCACTTTGAAGCCGTGCTGCCAGCTCGGCCGTGCTTTGGGCCGGTGATTGTGCTGCGAAGTAGCGAGAGCCGGAAAACGCTTCGAGAAGTGTTCGGCTTTCAACCGACTGATCTTGATCGAAAACCGCGTATCGCAGATCGGTGACATCAAACGAAATGCCATAGCCAAAGGTCAGCATCAAAATGACAGGCCCAAGAAACGCAAATGTCAAACGCAGCGGATCGCGTAGAATTTCCATCGCTTCACGCCGTGCGAACGCCCACATACGGGCGAAATTGATGCCACCACGTCTGTCGAGCCCCTGATTGCCCGGTTTTACGGTAATTTGAGGAGTTTCCGTGAGCGTGCTCTTTTCGCCGGCCTCTGTCGCGTCGCGCAGGTATTGTATGAAAGCATCGTTCAAGTCTTCGGTGTTCTTGGACTTCGCAATCTCGGCGGGCGTTCCAACCGCAAGCACGCGCCCGGCATGCATCAGGGAAATGCGGTCGCATCTCAGAGCTTCGTTCATGAAGTGGGTTGAAATGAAGATCGTCACACCATCGTTGCGCGACAGCCCGATCAGATGCTGCCAGAATACATCGCGCGCGATAGGGTCGACGCCCGATGTGGGTTCGTCAAGGATCAGAATTTCGGGCGAATGGATGACCGCAACAGCGAGTTGCAGGCGCTGACGAATACCCAATGGAAGGGCATCGGGCCGCTCATCCGCGACATCCTCCAACTCCAATGTCGCCATCATTTCGGCGACCCGCCCTGCTCGGCTTTCCACTGGAAGCTGATAGAGCTCGGCATGCAGCTGGAGGTTCTGGCGCACGGTTAATTCGCTATAGAGCGAGAAGGACTGGGACATATAGCCCACCCGCTGGCGCGTCTGCATGTCGCCCACATCCAACGTTTCGCCAAACAACAGCGCCTGTCCGGCGCTCACGGGCAGCAGACCAGTCAGCATTTTCATGGTCGTGGTCTTGCCGCAGCCGTTCGAGCCGAGAAACCCGAATATCTCGCCCCGCTCAATTTCGAAATTGACCGAGTCCACAGCAACGAAATCGCCGAACTTTCGCGTCAGGGACTTCGCCTCAATTGCCGGCGGCCCTTCCGAGGCCTGCCGGGGCGGCACGACAACATCATGGTGTCCGCGGCGCGCGTCCTCGGGCAACATGGCGATGAACGCTTTTTCCAGTGTCGGCTGGCCCGCGGCCTCCCTGATCTCGGCAGGGCTTCCCGTTGCGATGACCTTGCCGTCGGACATGGCCGCCAGCCAGTCAAAACGCTCGGCCTCTTCCATGTAGGCTGTGGCCGTGATCACGCTCATCTTCGGACGCTGTGCCCGGATCCGGTCGATCAGATCCCAAAACTGCTGCCGCGACAGCGGATCGACACCGGTTGTCGGCTCATCAAGGATCAAGAGATCAGGGTCATGAATGAGGGCGGAGCAAAGCGACAGCTTTTGTTTCATACCCCCTGACAGCTTGCCCGCAGGACGATCCGTAAAAGGATCAAGGCCCGTCGCCTGCAACAGGTCGGCGATACGCGCACGCCGTTCCCTCTCGGGTTGTGCAAAGAGTCTGCCGAAGAAATCGAGGTTCTCGGTGACCGTCAAAGTGGGATAGAGGTTCCTGCCCAGACCCTGCGGCATATAGGCGATGCGGTAATTGCACTCTTTCAGATGGGCGCGAGTGCGGATGTCTCCACCCAGGACCTGCACGTCACCCGTTTGGACTTTCCGAACTCCAGAAACCAGGGCAAGCAGCGTCGATTTCCCAACGCCATCAGGGCCGATCAACCCCGCCATGCACCCCGCAGGAACGTCCAGACTGACATCATCCAAAGCGACCGTCGCCGGGTAGCGCTGCGTCACTCCGGAGAGCCGAACCACCGATGATGCGATCATTGGGGGAGATGTATTGCAAGGTCGGCGGGCCATGCAGCATCTTCATCGACCAGAACATATCCCACACCCGGTACCCCGCCCCGTGCGCGGTCCTGATAGTCTGCCAGCAGCTCAGGTGCGATCGTGAGCCTGACCCGGAACATCAGCTGGTCTCGCTCTGCTTCGGTCTCGACTGATTTAGGTGTGAACTGTGCTGTGCTTGCGACGAAGGTGACAGTTGCAGGGATGATATAGTCCGGGATGGGATCCAGGATAATCCGGGCCTCGGCACCTGTCGCCAATCGCCCCGCGTCGCGTGTCGGCAGAAAAATTGTCATGTACATATCTGACAGATCCGTGAGCGTGACCGCGCTGCTGCCAGCCGCCAGCACCTCGCCGGGATGGGTCAGTACATACTGCACACGGCCGGCCCGAGAAGCCGTGAGACTGGCGTCGTCAATCAGGCTTTCTACACCTTCAACCGCTGCCGTTGCGGCCGCAATCGTCGCGTCTGCCAAAGGTATTCCAGCTTCGGCAGCGGCAAAAGCCGCCTGCGCTGTTTCAAGAACGGTCCGTTGCGCGTCCAACTGCGCCTGACTGTTGAACCCATCGTTGGCCAGTTGATTGACCCGCGCGAAATTCGCGTCGGCGGTTTCCACCTCGGATCGCCTCTGACGCAGCAAGGCCTCGGCTTGCAGTTTTTGCTGCTGTGCCTGAAGAACACTGGCCTGTGCCTGGTGCAATTTGGCTTCCAGCTCATCAGTGTCGAGCCTCGCGACCAATTGACCGGGCTCCACCCAATCCCCCTCGGCAACCAGAACCTCCGCCACCCGTCCTGGCAGCTTGGTCGCAATCTCGATCCGTTCGGCTTCAAGGCGGCCGTTGGACATGGCGATGCCGTCCGGCAGGCCCGAACTCTTTGATGCCTGCCACCATACAAACGCGGCGGCCGCGCCCACGCCCAACACGATCACCGCAGCAATCAAGCGTTTCTTCATGTCAATTGTCCCATCCATGGAGCTGCCGTGACTGCAAGTTAAGCAGGATCACGCTTTCTTTCAGTGATGGGAAAGCTTTACCAAAGCGATTGGCGCGACGATTGACGTACATCAATCAGTGACCGGCCTCCCGGTTTATATCTGAGCCAAGTCTTCAATGATTTGGTAGGATGCAAACGATGGCCAAGATCACTACGCTTCGCGACGAGCAGGCGTCGAAGGAGAAGGGCAGAAACCTGTCCTCGCACAGCAGCGCGGTACCGCCTGTTCGCGTTACGCAAACAGACCACCTTCCTCAGACTCATACCACGATGGAGCAAGCGCTGGACAAGGGCCTGAAGGCGGCCCAGTCGAAATTTACCGGGGGACTGTCGCCGATTGCTCTGGCCGCAGCCTATGCGGATTGGGCGCTTCACCTGTCTGCAGCACCCGGGAAACAGATGGAATTGGCAGAAAAGGCGGCCAAGAAGGCTTGGAGTTTTGCCAATTATGCAACTGTTTGCTCAAAGAGCCCTGAGACGTCAGAAACCTGCATTACGCCGTTACCACAGGATCGACGGTTCAAGGGTGAAGCATGGCAAAAATGGCCCTTCAACGCGATGTCCCAAGCTTTCCTTTTGAACCAGCAATGGTGGCACAACGCGACGACCGGCGTTGAAGGCGTCACGAGCCAACATGAGGACGAAGTGACGTTCGCAGCGCGTCAGGTGCTCGATGTCTTCTCACCGTCCAACTTCGCGCCGACCAACCCCGAGGTGCTCGCCAAAACCCTCAGCCAGGGGGGTATGAATTTTGTCCGTGGATGGCAGAACTTCATGGAGGACGTGTACCGCGTCAATGCCGGCAAGCGACCTGCGGGTTTGGACGCATTTGAGCTGGGCAAGAACATGGCGACGTCGCCCGGCAAGGTGGTCTATCGCAACCACCTTATCGAATTGATCCAATATGCGCCGACAACAGATAAGGTCCACCCGGAACCCATTCTGATCGTTCCGGCATGGATCATGAAGTATTACATCCTTGATCTGAGCGAAGAAAACTCGCTGGTGCGGTACCTGACAGGCCAAGGTTTCACGGTATTCATGATCTCTTGGAAAAATCCCGATGCCGACGACCGTGATCTGGGCATGGACGACTATCTTTCTCTGGGCGTCATGGACGCGATTGAGGCCGTGGATGCCATCACCGAGGGGCAGAAAATTCACGCCGTGGGCTACTGTCTGGGGGGTACGCTTCTGTCGATTGCCGCGGCGGCCATGGCGCGTGACGATGACGACCGCCTAAAAAGCCTGGCATTTCTGGCGACCCAAACCGATTTCACCGAAGCCGGCGAATTGATGCTTTTTATCAATGACAGCCAGATCACATATCTGGAAGATATGATGTGGGACAAGGGGTATCTGGATACCAAACAGATGTCGGGCGCCTTCCAACTTCTACGATCAAACGATCTGATCTGGTCTCGGGTCATCCACGACTATCTGATGGGTGAACGCTCTGAGATGAATGACTTGATGGCATGGAATGCGGATGGCACGCGGATGCCCTACCGCATGCATTCGGAATATCTGCGTCGCCTGTTTCTGAAGAACGATCTGGCCGAAGGGCGTTACCGGGTCGAAGATGGCCCCATCGCGATCTCTGATATCCGTGTACCGGTCTTTTTGGTGGGCACCGAGCGCGATCATGTGGCCCCGTGGCATTCGGTCTACAAATTCAAACTGCTGTCGGATACCGATGTGACTTTCCTTTTGACCAGTGGCGGGCACAATGCCGGGATCATATCGGAGCCCGGCCACCCCAGACGTCACTACCGCGTCAGCACCAAGACCAAGGACGACACATATATCGACCCCGATCGCTGGTTTGCCGAGACGGACCCCGTCGATGGTTCCTGGTGGCCCGCCCTTGCCGAATGGTTGAACGAAAAGTCCGGCAAACCGGTTTCACCACCCTCGATGGGTGACAAAACCAAGGGCTTCGCACCTGTTTGCGACGCGCCCGGCACTTATGTCTTTCAGGAGTAAAGGGCGATGCTGGAAAATCTTTTGAAAGGCAAACGAGGGCTTGTTGTCGGGATCGCCAACGAGCATTCGATTGCCGCCGGATGCGCCATGGCGTTTCGCGCCGCAGGCGCAGAGTTGGCAGTGACCTATGCCAACGAAAAATCAAAGCCGTATATCGCGCCGGTGGTGGCCAAACTGGACGCGCCGCTGTTCCTGCCGCTGGACGTCGAGATAGACGGCCAGATGGAGGCCGTTTTCAAGGCGATCGAGATTGAATGGGGCAAGCTCGATTTCATACTGCACTCCATCGCCTATTGCCCCAAAGACGACCTGCACGGCCCGGTTTCACAATGCTCTAAGGCCGGGTTCGCACAGGCGATGGACATCTCCGTACATTCTTTGATCCGGATGACACGCCTTGCGGTGCCATTGATGCCTGACGGCGGCAGCATCCTGACGATGAGCTATTATGGCGCGGAAAAGGTGGTTGATCACTACAACATCATGGGGCCGGTCAAATCCGCGCTGGAAGGCACCATGCGCTATCTGGCAGCCGAGTTGGGGCCGAAGCAGATCCGCGTCAACGTGATATCACCCGGGCCACTTCAGACGCGTGCAGGCTCTGGAATTGACCACTTTGACGAGTTGCTCGATGCGGCGCGGCAACGCGCACCCGAACAAAGCCTCGTGAGCATCGACGACGTAGGGCAAATAGCCGTTGGTCTGGTCAGTGATCTGTCGGCCAAGGTGACAGGCAATACTGCGTTCGTAGACGGCGGATATCACGTGTTGGCCTAGGCCAGCCCAATTCCGATCACTCAAGCGAGACCGATCCATGCAATACATTGAAAACAAGACCTTCACGGAACTCAAAGTCGGTGACAGCGCCGAATTGATCCGCACGCTCAAACCCGAAGACATTGAATTGTTCGCGGCCATGTCGGGGGATGTGAATCCGGCCCATGTGGACGCGGACTATGCCAAGTCCGACATGTTCCATAAAATCATCGCCCATGGGATGTGGGGCGGTGCCCTTATCTCGGCGGTTCTGGGCACCGAATTGCCTGGGCCGGGCACGATCTATCTGGACCAGAGCCTCAGCTTCCGCCATGCTGTCGGACTGGGTGATACGGTCACCGTGCGCGTGACTGTCGCGGAGATGAAGCCCGAGCATAACCACGTGACGCTTGATTGTCTGTGCATCAACCAGCGCGGCGAAACGGTCATTAAGGGTCAGGCACTGGTCGTTGCCCCCACCGAAAAGGTGCGCCGCCCCCGCACGGCCCTGCCCGAGGTGCATCTGCACAAGCGCGGCGCGCGGTTCGATGAGTTGATCAAGGCAACCGCGTCGCTTGCCCCCGTAGTCACAGCCGTCGTGCATCCTTGCGACGCCCTGTCGCTAGAGGGTGCGCTTGAGGCTGGTCTCAAGGGAATGATTGTCCCGATCCTTGTCGGTCCGAGGGCCAAGATCGAAGCAACGGCGGCGGCGATGAAACGCGATCTGTCCGGCATTGAAATTGTCGATGTGCCCCACAGTCATGCCGCCGCCGAACAGGCCGTCGCACTAGCACGTGCTGGCAAGGTTCACATGCTGATGAAAGGTAAACTGCACACGGACGAATTATTGAGGCCCGTCGTGAATAAGGAAACCGGCCTGCGGACTGAACGTCGCATGAGCCATGTCTTTGCACTGGACGTCCCGAACTATCTTAAACCTCTGCTGATCAGCGATGCCGCGATCAACATCTTTCCGGATCTGGCGACGAAACGCGATATCGTCCAGAACGCGATCGACCTCGCGCACGCTCTTGGCATTGATCTGCCCAAGGTGGCCCTGCTCTCGGCGGTCGAAACCGTGACCTCGAAAATCCCGTCCACGGTCGATGCAGCCGCCCTGTGCAAGATGGCCGGTCGCGGGCAAATCACCGGCGGCGTTCTGGACGGTCCGCTTGCCTTTGATAATGCCGTGTCAAAATCTGCCGCTGAAACCAAGGGCATTCAGTCAGATGTTGCGGGCGATGCAGACATCCTTATTGCGCCTGATCTGGAAGCTGGAAACATGATTGCCAAGCAGCTGATGTATCTCGCCGGCGCAGATGCTGCCGGCATCGTCTTGGGCGCGCGCATCCCAATCGTGCTGACAAGCCGGGCCGATGGCCTTATGTCGCGTCTGGCCTCAGCCGCGATGGCGCAACTGTATGTCCATCATCATGCGATCGGCACTGAAGCATGAACGGAGTTGTTCTCACGCTCAACGCGGGATCGTCCAGCTTGAAGTTCGCGGTCTTTGACAGCGAGACGGCGTCAATGACCGCCAGGATCAGTGGCAAGATCACTGGCATTGGCGGAGAACCGTTTTTTGCGGCACGCGATGCCAATGGTCGTGCGCTCGACAAGGGCCTGCTCGAAACGCTCGATCCGTCGCTGGATCATGAGCAACTCATCGCGCTTTTGTTGCCGTGGCTCGAAGAGCATCACGGGGATCGACCGCTCTTGGCCGTGGGGCACCGCGTTGTGCATGGTGGGCAACGGTTTAACGAACCGACCCGGATATCCGACGAGGTACTGGCGGCATTGGAGGCATTTGTCCCACTTGCGCCGCTGCATCAGCCGCACAATCTTGCGGCGATCCGGGCCGTTTCAACATGGCAGCCCGACCTGCCCCAAATTGCCTGTTTTGACACCAGCTTTCACGCTGGCCAGCGTCAGCTTGCGAAACTGTTCGCGCTGCCCCGGGCTCTCAGCAATGAGGGGATCATCCGCTATGGGTTTCATGGTCTGTCTTACGAATACATCGCGAACATTTTACCCGATCATCTCGGTGAACTTGCCACAGGACGCGTGATTGTCGCCCATCTTGGCAACGGTTCCAGCATGTGTGCGATAAAGAACCAGCAGAGCGTTGCGACAAGCACGGGGTTTACGGCGCTCGACGGGCTGATGATGGGCCGTCGCTGCGGTAATTTGGACCCCGGAGTCGTGCTCTATCTCATGCAGGTTAAAGGCATGACTGCCGACGCCGTCACGGACCTTCTTTATCGCCAATCTGGATTGCTGGGTGTCTCCGGAATCAGCAACAACATGCATGTCCTGCAACAGAGCGACGACCCGCACGCGCGGGAGGCCGTGCAATTGTACTGCTATCGCGCTGCAAGCGTTCTGGCGGGGCTCATTCCTGCCATCGGGGGCCTTGATGCCTTGGTGTTCACTGCGGGGATCGGTGAGAATTCGACAGTTGTACGAGCCGCGATCTGCGCACAACTCGAATGGCTTGGGATCGCTATCGATCCCGTTGCCAATGACATGAATGCAGTGAAAATCAGTGCTGCCGGGTCCGCCGTAGAGGTCTTGGTCCTGCCGACAAACGAAGAAGTCGTCGTTGCCTCCGCATGTCGGAAATTGGTCGCCTGAATTGTAGATGAACGCATGGAAATGGCGGGAACAAAGCCAACTTTGCGGCAGCTGCCGTCACCGATGCCCGCGTCCCGGAACGGCAAGTGACCGAGCCAGAATAAATATGAGATCAAATGTTTGAACGCAGGACAAGCGCGACAATACTTGCCGAACAAGGTGCCAGAAGATTTGGGCACAGGTCCGGCGAATTGGTTTGCCCTATCGTTGACTGTCCTCGCGGCCTGTAGCGGTATTGGCACGGCCCTGGCAGGTGTCGACCGTCGCCAAGAGTTGGCGCTGGCGTCACTAGACGCGGAGGGTCTGGACGCGGGGACCGCTCGCCTCGTCTATCTGTCAAGCCTGGTCGGGGCGTATATCGATACCCGATACTATCAGGAAAGACGGGAACTTACTCGGCAGTCCATTACGGACAACCGTCGGATCTTGGAGATTGTAGAACGCGAGCGCAGCATCGGCACAGTCGCAGAGCTGGATGTCGCACAGGCAAAAGCGCAACTTGCCAATGTATCTGCCCAGCTGCCAACTGGCGGCCTACATCCTCATTTTTCTCCTCAGATTCGGACTTCTTTTCGCCCTCTACAGTGATCCGGTTGCCAACCACCGACACATCGACATCCTCCTCGGTCAGTCCGGGAAGTTCTGCCGTGATACATACTTCCTTGTCTGTCTCGCTGACGTTCGAACGCACCGTAAAGTCCGCAGCGCGAACCCAGAAACTGTGGTCTAAATCATCAAACAGAGAGTTCACCTGTTCGCGCAGCGGAACCAACGCTGCGTCATCGGTATCTCTGTGGGGCAGCCACGATGTGGGCAGCCAATCTTGATGGGACATTTCCTCTCTCCTTATGTGAGTGTTCCTTGGTGGTTTAAATTGTGCCACCACATCAATACCTTCGATTGACACGCTTCAATTCACAGGCGGACCGGCCGTACAGCCAGACCGGTAACGCATATGATGAGATGTTGATCTCAAATGCGCGGGCAGTCGGCCAACGCCTGCACAAGGGAGGAAAGAACCACATGAACCAACTGACGCGTCGAAATTTGGAGCAGTTTCTGGAGACTTTGGACGAAAATACCGTGCAGGCACTGCAAGCCACCGGTGGCAACCGCGAGGACATCGCGCAGGCCAGTGCGGTGGCAGAACACAGATCCGATGTTATGGGTTCGGGAGGGCAGGACAACCCTGAACGCGTCGGGCAATCTCTTGTCGTTCTTCGGAGTGAGCGGTAATGGCACGAAAAGAATGGATATAACGCGTCCTTCTTGATCCGGCAGCGGAATTTAAAACGCCGAACGATGTTCTTATGTCTTCGCCTCTGTCGGAGGCTCAGAAAATCGAAATCCTCCGTCGATGGGCATGCGACGCGAGCGAAATCAGCGTCGCCGAAAGGGAAGGTATACCACCTGTTAAGGGAGTGAAATCGATCAGGTCTTGCAGGCTTTGCACCAATTGGTACCCAATATCGACGCAGGCCACAGCCCTCCTACAAAGCAGGCTGGGCTTGATCGAAGGGCGCTGAGGACAAAGCCAACAAAGGACTGATCGAGATGAGTGCCACCGTCCTGCTTGCGGTCTATGCAAGTCTACTTGCCGGTTTGGTGACGACCATCATGGAGCCAGTGCAAGGCTTGAACGAGATACATGCCAGGTCGGCCCGCCCAATAGAGTGGGCTGGGGGCCGCATGTTTGAAGACGATCTTTTGATTGCCCAGAGTGATGGGCTTTAGTTGCGCATCGACCAGCTACACCGGTGCTGGGGCCCTGCTGGGGGGCTTCTCATCAGCGGTGTGGCTGTTGACTCCCTTTCACGCTTTGAAAACAGACCGTTGCCGGGCAACGGGCCGCGGTATGACGCGGACTGGTTCCGTGAGGGCCTTATAGATAAGGGGATAAAGCCCTGCATACCGGGACGAAAGTCACGCGACAAACCCGTCAAGTATGACAAGCGTCGCTATAGAAAACGCAACCGCCTTCTCACGCATGTAAGCATGCGCTGCCAGGTAATAGATCGAGATCATGTTCGGGCGGTTGAATGACTGGCGAAGGGTTGTAATCAGGTACGACAAGTGTCCCAAGGCCTTTCTGTCCGCCGTCGCTCTCGCCGCAAACCGTAATCTTCTGGGTATGAGATGCTGTAACGGGGCCTGCGTCGCGTACTGCCTGCTACCACTTGCAAGATCAGGGGCAAGTTGTCGACCATCCCGTATTGGATCCATATGGAGGACGACAAGATGAAACTGTTTGTTGGGTTGGATGTGTCGCGGGCGAAGACTGCGATTTGCGTGATCAGTGAGCACGGCAAGATTATCAAAGAGGCCGAGGCTGCAAGTGAGCCGGAAGCGCTGGCACGTTGGCTGGGCGATCTCGTCGGCAACATTGCCGCGATCGGTCTTGAGGCCGGTCCATAGTCGCAATGGCTGCATCATGGTTTGACCGAAGCGGGGCTGGATGCTGTCCTGATGGAAACGCGCCAAGTGAAAGGTGCGTTGAAGGCAATGCCAATCAAAACGGACCGGCCGGCTGCAGAGGAGATCGCGCGTTTGCTACATCTAGGCTGGTTCCGTCCAGTTCAATGCAAATCCGTCTCGGCGCAAGAGGTCCGGGCGGTGCTAGGGCCCGAAAGACCATCCAAGAGGGGATAATCGCTCTGGAAATGTCGATGCGTGGGCTCTTGCGAAACTTCGGGTTGAAGGTTGGCGCCATCTCTCGCGGCCAGTATGAGATGAGCACATCGCAATTGCATTGAACCAGCATCATGTTGGCGGCCAATCGCGCTGACCACGGATCGAAGCATGCACCCGAATGATCTCAGACGAAGGCGGCAGTGATAGCAGGATGGCCCAAACAGAACCCTCATCCAATCCGCAAACAGGCGGCCGGATACGCATGTCAAAAAGCGCTTGACTGAGACGTCCCCTTTGCCGAAGGCCAGACCCAATTTTAGCCACATACTTTCCAACAATTAAGGGAGTAGCTCTGTATCAAGGGCACCCTTGGAACCACAAAAGGTTTTGCCGCTCTACGGATTGTGCTACATATGAGCGATAATTTCGCATCCATGTACGAGACTTGGGGGGAATAATAAGTGCACTTTACCAGATATACCATATCCCTTTTCGCGTCCGCCATCGTCTGTGCCGCACTACTGAGTCATGCCGCCTTGCCGCAGGAGGAAGTGCCTCCGCTGGAGCAGACGACGACCGTTTTCTCCTCCCACGATATCCCCCCAGACAAGCGGGTGGTCATGTCGCAGGAAACCGAGATTCTCGAAGGCGCCGATGCTGCGGGGGTGCCGAACTACCGGGTCGACCCGTTCTGGCCGAAGCCGCTGCCAAACAACTGGATCCTCGGACAGGTCTCCGGCGCCGATGTCAGCGACGACGACCACGTATGGTTCCTCCACCGCCCGAACTCGCTGAGTGACCGTGAGGTTGGCGTTACACAGGATCCACCCATCAACAAGTGCTGCTATCCGGCTCCGCCGGTCATCGAGTACGATCAGAAGGGCAGCTTAGTCAACGCGTGGGGCGGCCCCGGCGAAGGGTACGACTGGTTCGAGAACGAGCACGGCATTCACGTCGATGACGAGGGCTTCGTCTGGATCGGCGGCAACGGGGAAAGTGACCACCATCTGCTCAAGTTCACCCGAGATGGCGAGTTCGTCATGCAGATCGGCGAACCCGGAGCAAGCCAGGGTTCGAATGATACCGATAATCTCAACCGTCCCGCCGATTTCGACGTCGACGATAAAGCGAACGAGATCTACATCGCGGATGGTTACGGCAACCGCCGAGTGATCGTCTTCGACACGGAGACAGGCGAATACAAGCGGCACTGGGGCGCCTACGGTGAGACTCCCGACGACGATGCCGCGCCGCCGGAGGATCCGCGTCAGGGCGGGGCCAAGCAGTTCGGCAGCCCCGTCCACTGCGTGCGTATCGCCGACGACGGGCAAATCCTCGTATGCGACCGCGTGAACAACCGTTATCAGGTGTTCGAGAAGGACGGCACGTTCGTCGAGGAAGCGTATTACGAACGCGACACCTTACTCAGCGGATCAGTCTCAGATCTTGTCCTGTCTCAGGACCCGGACCAGCATTTTGTTATCATGGTTGATGGTTCGAATAACGAAATGCGGATTGCCGACCGCGCTGAGTCAAAGACGCTTGCTCGCGTGGGACGTCCAGGACGTCAGGCTGGCCAGTTTCACGTCGTACATGACATCGCGATTGACTCCAACGGCAACGTCTACACCACGGAAGTCAATACCGGACAGCGCATACAGAAGTTTGAGCTGATCAAGGCAGCGAACTGATGGTAATGGCATGGCGGGAGTTCGCCCCCGCCATGTACAGATCAGAGCCTGATTTGAAACTAATTTAGTAATTTCAATAAGTTGTGATTTGGTTCGGTTGCGAAGCTGAACGTAGAGCCCTATGGCCTGGGCTGTTGAATGTCACTCAAAACTGACCCGGTAGCGGCCAGAATTGTCACTGAGGGTATTGCCAAGTTGTTGGACGCCTCTGATCTGGGTATGGAGAGCTGATGAACATTCCAACTCACATGCCGCGTCTGAAGGGCTTCCGTTATCCTCGTGAGATTATTGCAGACGCTGTCTGGGCCTTGCATCGTTTAGCTTTGAATACGGCTGATGTTGAAGACCTGTTGGCCGCGCGGGGTGTGCTTGTCAGCCGGGAAGCGATCCGGCTTTGGGTCAATCGCTTTGGTCGGTATTTCGCTGCTTGCATCCGCCGGGATCGACCACGACCGAACGACAAGTGGCACTTGGACGAAGTCGTGATCTCGATCCGTGGCAAGAAGCACTGGCTCTGGCGCGCAATCGACGCAAATGGAGATGCCCTCGATATCATCGTCCAAACTCGCCGAAACGCCAAGGCAGCAAAGCGGTTTTTCAAAAGATTGGTTGCCAAGTTTGGCGAACCGAGGGTCGTCTTCACCGACAAACTACGCAGCTACCTCAACCCGATTAAAACACTAGCCCCGGACGCCGACCACCGTGTCCACAAGGGTCTAAACAACGCAATCGAAGTATCGCGCCGGCCGACCCGAAAACGAGAGACGATATTTGGCCGATTCAAATCCCACCGGCAGGCTCAGAGGTTTCTGTCTGCACATGACCAGATCAATCTGATCTTCCGCCCGCACCGCTCCCAACGTTCAGCAGCCTCATACCGCCCGCACGCTCCGATACTTTCAGCCTCTGGGCCGACTACACCGCTAAAATGGCCGCATAATCCAGCCTTTGCCAACCCTTCGCAGTCTGGGGTAATCAACTAGGCAATACCCGATATAAGGATCAATTGAGGGATGTTAATGTATGCCTTGCGCCGAGTGTTAGCTATTATTCCAGTGATAGTCGTCGTGGCACTGGTTGTCTTCTCCTTGCTCTATTTTAGTCCGGGAGATCCCGCACTTGTTCTAGCAGGCGAGTCTGCAACGCCTGCGGAAATCGAACGTATCCGTGGGGCGCTTGGTCTGGATCGGCCGTATTTGGTGCGGCTGACCGAATGGTCATTTGGCGTTCTTAAAGGCGATTTTGGGCAATCCATGTTCTTCGGCCGATCTGTCGCAGAGCTGATGCTGCAGCGCGCTATGCCGACTCTTTGGCTTTCGCTTTTAGCGATGGTCTTTGCGCTCGCCCTCGCATTGCCGCTCGGGATCATTGCGGCATGGCAGGCCGGACGCGCCCCCGACAGGGTGGCGATGGGCTTTGCCGTTTTGGGTTATTCGATGCCGGTTTTTGTGTTGGGCTATTTGCTGATCTTCTGTTTCTCGGTCTGGCTAGGCTGGCTCCCTGTGCAGGGATACAAACCGCCATCAGATGGGCTCTGGCCGTTTTTGAGCCATCTTATCCTCCCCGCCTTAACGCTAGGTGTGGTTTACGCAGCGCTTATCGCGCGCATTACCCGCTCGGCCATGCTCGAGGTTTTGCAGCAGGATTACATGCGCACCGCGCGCGCCAAGGGGCTGGGCCTGTGGTCGATGCTGCTGGGGCACGCGTTGAAAAATGCTGCGATACCGATCATGACGATCGTCGGAATCGGCTTTGGTTCGGTTATTAGCGGCGTAGTTGTCACCGAAACCGTGTTCAACATTCCTGGTATTGGGCGGCTGACCGTTGATGCAATCTTGCGGCGCGATTATCCTGTTATTCAGGGCGTAGTACTGGTTCTGTCGGGCGTCTATGTGCTCATAAACCTGTTGGTTGATCTGAGTTATGGGCTTTTTGATCCGAGGGTAAAATATTGAACGCCACTGTTGCCTCGACCACGGGATCGGCCCCCGACGGCCTGAGCCTGCGCGACGTCTTGCGCCACCCGACGATTGCAATCGGGGGCAGTATCATGCTGATTATGATCGCGGCGGCTCTACTTGCGCCTTGGCTCGGTACAGTTGATCCGCAATCGCTTTCGGGCGCGCGACGGCTTAAACCACCCAGTACGGATATATGGTTCGGCGGCGATATGGTCGGACGGGATGTCTACAGCCGCACGGTGTATGGCGCCCGGATTTCGCTGATGGTCGGCTTGTCGGTTGCCGCTATTTCGATCACGATCGGTCTGACCATCGGCCTGCTGGCAGGTTTCGTGCGCTGGGTTGATGCCATCGTGATGCGTGTGATGGATGGGTTGATGGCGATACCGTCAATTCTTTTGGCAGTGGCGCTGATCGCGCTCACCGGCGCCAGCGTGGCAAATGTGATCTTGGCGATCACCCTGTCTGAAGTGCCGCGCGTCTCGCGCTTGGTGCGCAGCACGGTGCTGTCATTGAAAGAGCGCCCCTTCGTCGAGGCGGCGATTGTGGTTGGCACGCCGTTTCCCGCCCTCCTTTGGCGTCATATTTTGCCCAACACTCTCGCGCCGCTTTTGGTGCAGGGCAGTTATATTTTTGCGGCGGCGGTGCTGACCGAGGCTGCGCTGAGCTTCATCGGGGCCGGCACACCGCCAGAGGTGCCAAGCTGGGGCAATATGATCTCGGATGGGCGGTTGGTGTTCCAGATCGCCCCGCATCTGGTGATCTTCCCCGGTGTAGCACTGGCGCTGACCGTGCTTGCCGTTAACATGATCGGTGACGGACTGCGCGATGTCCTTGATCCAAATTTCCGGGCGCGCTGATATGGCATTGTTAGAAATCGAAACCCTCTCCACCGCGTTCACCAGCCGCCAAGGCGAGGTTTTGGCCGTTGACCGGCTCTCGTTACAGGTCGAGCGTGGCGAAACACTCGCCATTGTCGGCGAATCCGGGTGCGGCAAAAGCGTAACGGCGCTGTCTACGATGCGTCTCTTGCCCGAACCCCACGGACGGATAACGGGAGGGCATATCCGCTTTGAAGGGCGTGATTTGGCGGGCCTCAGCGAAGCGGAAATGCGCAAAGTGCGCGGCCGTGACATCGCGATGATTTTCCAAGAGCCGATGACCAGCCTGAATCCCGCGCTCACCATTCAGCGCCAGATCGGTGAGACGGTGCGCCTACATATGAGGCTGAACAAATCCGATGTTCGCGCCCGGTCGTTGGAAATGCTGGAGCTTGTGCAATTCCCCGAGGCAGAGCGGCGGTTGACGCAATATCCGCATGAGCTGTCGGGCGGTATGCGGCAACGGGTGATGATCGCAATCGCGCTGGCATGCGATCCGAAACTGTTGATCGCGGATGAGCCGACAACGGCACTAGACGTCACAATCCAAGCACAAATTCTGGAGATTTTGCGGGATCTATCGGCACGTCTTGGAATGGCGACGCTGCTGATCACGCATGACCTGGGCGTTGTGGCAGAGATGGCGGCGCGCGTGGTGGTGATGTATGCGGGCCGTATGGTCGAGCAAGGTGCAGTGGCCGACGTGCTTCGCCATCCTCGCCATCCCTACACGGTTGGCTTGTTGGCGGCCGTGCCGAAGCTTGGATCAAGCCTGAATGAAGGGCCGCGCCAATCGCTTGCGGAAATTCCAGGAACTGTGCCGCTGGTTCGTTCGGCGCAAACCTCCTGCGCTTTCGCGCCCCGCTGCCCGTTGGCCGTGGACCAATGCCGGCGCGAATTGCCTCCAGCGGTTGAGGTTGGCCCTAGCCATGTCAGCGCGTGCTGGCGGACCAAAGACGTGCCCGCAATGGCAGCAAAGCTGCGGGAAGGTGCGCTATGACATTGCTGCAAATCCAAGATCTGAAAAAGCATTTTCCGGTTCGGCGTAGCGCCATGGAATGGCTGAAGCGCGCCCCCGCACAATCCGTGCATGCGGTGGACGGGATCAGTTTAGATATCGCGGCGGGTGAGACGCTGGGCCTTGTCGGCGAATCCGGTTGCGGGAAATCCACCGTCGGGCGCAGTATTGTGCGGCTTGAGGATGCCACGGCGGGCACCATTAATTTGAACGGCGCGCCCATCACCACCCTGAGCCGCGGCGCGTTTCGCAGCCTTCGCAAAGATGTGCAGTTTGTCTTCCAAGACCCGTTTGCCTCGCTGAATCCACGGATGACGGTCGCGCAAGCCGTGGGCGAGCCGTTACTGAATTTCGGCATGACGGACCCGGTGGAGCGGCGCGCGCGGGTCGCCGAGTTGATTGAACGCGTTGGTCTGCGCCCCGATCAAATTGACCGTTTCCCGCATGAGTTTTCCGGTGGTCAGCGCCAGCGCATCGGCATTGCGCGCGCGCTTGGTCTGAACCCGAAACTGATCGTTTTGGACGAGCCGGTATCGGCGCTTGACGTTTCGGTGCAGGCTCAGGTGATCAACCTTTTGATCCGGTTGCAGCAGGAATTTGGCATCGCCTATCTGTTTATCGCGCATGATTTGGCGGTGGTTGAACATATCAGCGACCGCGTTGCCGTGATGTATTTGGGAAAGATCGTCGAAATCGCGGAAAAGCGCAGCCTGTTCGCGCGGCCTCGCCATCCCTATACGCAAGCGTTGCTGTCAGCTGTGCCAGTCGCAGATACGGACGTGCGCCGCGATAAAATTATCCTGAAGGGCGATTTGCCCAGCCCGATCAATCCGCCTTCGGGCTGTCGGTTCCGCACGCGATGCCCCATCGCCCAGTCGATTTGCGCCAAGGAAGAACCGCCATTGCGGCCTGTATCTGCGGCTGTCGGCACGCATAGCACTGCCTGCCACTTCGCGGAGTAAGCGCATAACGAATTGGGCCGCCCTCGATAGGAGGCCGGCCCAAAAGATTATTCCGATTTAGCGATGTTCCAAAGGATCATCGTGCCGGGCATTCCCAGAACGCCGGTGAGCTTCGGCGAATGTGCGACAGGCACGAACCACTGACCGAACGGGACGTAGGGCACCACATCGTTGTACGCCATGACCTGAATTTCGTCAGCAAGCGTCTGGCGCGCCTCGGGCGTCGCGGCATCGGGGAACTTATTGATCAGGGCCTGCATCTCGTCATTGCAGGGCCAACCCGGCCAAGCATCGTCACAGCTCGCTTGCAGCGGTGTGTTGCCGACGGGATCAGAAATCAGCAGTCCTGGCCAATAGGTTAGGCCGATATGCCAGCCACCCTCGGAAGGGACAGCGCGGCTTGCACGGCGAGCCGACATCGCTGCATAATCGAGTGTCTGCAATTCAACATTGACGCCAATCGACCGCAGTTCTTCCGCGAGAACCAGCGTTGAGGAGTTCATCGTTTGCACATCGGTCGGATGCAAGATGATGATCGTCTCGCCGTTGTAGCCAGCCTCGGCAAAGAGCGCCTTGGCCTTTTCTTTGTCCTTGCCAAAATCGGCTTCAACGCCCGCATCGCTGCCCAGTGGCGCGCCGCACACAAAGAACGCGCTACAGGTTTCATAAAGCTCTGGATCGCTGAACATCGTCGTCAAAAATTCGTTCTGATCTACGAGATAAAGCAACGCGCGCCGCGCACGAATATCATCGAATGGCGGATGAATGTGGTTCATCCGGACCATCCCTTGCGAGCCAAGTTTATCGGTGCGGCGGATTTCCATCCCTGCGGCGCGCAAGATCGGCAAGAAGTCGGTGCCGGGAGATTCAAGATAATCGACCTCTCCATTTTGGAGTGCGAGGATCGCCGATTGCTGATCGCGGATGTTCAGCCATTCGACGCGGTCAACATTGACCACCTTGCCGCCGCTGGCGCCGTTTGCGGGCTCATCGCGCGGGACATAATTCTCATTGCGCTTGTAAACGACTTTCGAGCCAGGCACCCATTCATCGGCTACAAATTCAAACGGGCCGGACCCGATCACTTCCGTCACCGCGACATCCACCGGTGTCTCGGCCAGACGCTTGGGCATGATAACCGCCAAGCTGCCGCTGGGTTTGGACAGGGCATACAGCATCAGGCCGTAAGGTTTGGTCAGGGTCCAGACAATTGTCTTGTCGTCGCTGGCCACCAAAGTGGCAGTCCGGCTCCAGATTTGGCGGCCGAAGCTATCTTTTGCCGCCCAGCGGGTCATCGAGGCAACCACATCCTCCGCCGTGACCGGCGCGCCGTCATGGAAGGCCAATCCATCGCGCAGAACGAATGTCCAAGTCAGCCCGTCTTCAGATTCGGTCCAGGTATCGACCATTTGCGGCTTCGGGTCTTGATCCTCATCGCGCGCGAACAGCACATCGTAGACCATTGTCGCATGGCGTTGCACGATGCCCACGGTGGTCACAATAGGGTCCAGCGATTGCAAATCGGCATAAGGTACAACCCGCAGCACGCGGCTCTCCGGCACAGCCGTCTGTGCCAAGGCGGGCGCCGACAGCATCAAACAGGCAAGTACCGCGCCAGCAAACCCACATTTCAGCGTTCTCAATGGGGTCATCTCATCATCCTTATTGTTGCAGTTTCTTGAGGGCACGGATCAGTCTTGTAGAACCGCACCCTCGGGTTTTGACATGCCGATAACCACGGCGGGACGGCTTGCGACACGGTCGTGCCAGCGAGCCAGATGTGGAAAATCTTGTAGCTTGAGCGTTGCCCAATTCGAACGGGAAATCCACGGAAAAGCGGCAATATCCGCGATGGAATACGCGCCGCCCAAATATTGCACCTCGGATAGGCGTTTTTCCAAGACGATATAGGCTCGCCGCACCAATCCAACACTATGCGCGCGCGCTTCTTCGGGCTTGGACGGCGCGAGGTCCGTCCAGTGATGCGCCTGTCCCATCGCGGGGCCGAGCCCAGTCAGCGCAACCATCAGCCAGGCTAGCGTTTCGCTGAGTGCCTGTCCGGTTTCAGGCAAAAGACGCCCGTGCCTTTGCGCAAAATCCAGAAGAATTGCACCGGATTCGAACAACACGCGTTCACCTGAAGCATCATTCCAAGACACAATCGGAACTTTGCCATAGGGATTGCGGGCCACAACGTCGGGGGCATGTTGCTCTCCGCGTCGGATATTGATTGGCGCCACCGCGTAATCTAAACCAAGCTCCTCAAATAAAATTGAGATGCGGTTTGAATTCGGGGTGGCCCAGAGCCATGCCTTTAGGTCCCGTTCTTGTTGCAAAAAATCTTCCGATGCTTTCATTCCGTTTGGTCGCAATCTACTCGAAACCGCGATCGTGTTTGAGAAATATTTCTCTGGTATGGCTCGATTGCTCGCCGATGGACGTGTCTGAGACCCAAAATTTTTCGCTTTCGAATCCATGGTGGATTGTAGCAATGGTCTAAGCCGCAGCAAGTCACATGATGCTTGGCCTTTGCTTTATTATAGGGGCCTGCGTTGTCTTGCGGCTGAGCGGCGCAGTTGCATGTTGCGAAGCATCGACCGCGCTTGGATAGGTGTTGACGCCTGGCTCCAAGCCAATTGCGAAAAGCTTGTCAGTGCCCAACACGACGGCAGCACTGTGCCATTTGAACAGACGACTACCGTGAGGATGGGTCAGATAGCCTTTTCGCCGCGCCTCGTGGGATACCGCAGCCTCGTCCGCGATGTTGGGTCGCGGCCATTGATCTTGGGTGACATCATTGAAACCTTCGACGCCACGCGCGCAAGGGCGGACCTACAACTTTGCGCCGAGATTGGGGCGTACGGACGAGCAATACCTCGGCTGAAACCGATAGCAGGTCCCGCTGATGCTGAACGTCCAGCATGCAAACCGGATACTGGCGGATTTGTATTGCACGGCCCATTGGGCGATCTCTTTGCGCCGAGACGGCCTTACCACTTTTTTCTAGGGGCTCCTTCAGCAGATCGTTTTGCATGCTCTTCTTGGCGTAAATTTTCTTTAGACGCTTCTCTTCATCCAGCGCTTTCATCCGCGAGATCAGCAACGCATCCATTCCGCCAACTAGGCGCGCCATTTAATGGGATGGATGTCTATCCCGCCTTCGGTAACGCTGCGGGTGTGACGCAGCAGAACGATGCAGAGGCCGTCTGCACCGCGCTGATGCTTCGATTCAGATCAAATGCAAAGCGCTTTGGGCGAAGAGATAGCATATTCGAATGTCGCGCAGCATCTTTCAATAAGAACTTAAGTCCGCGGATAGCGCGCACTCGACGCCATTATTAGCGTTGCGGAAAAGATGACGGCGGCGCCTGCCCACGAATTCCAGTCGACGGTTTGGCCAAATATCAGATAAGCTAGGACGGCGACAAGCGGCAGGCGCAAAAATTCTATCGGGGCCAGGAGCGAAGCCTCAGCAAGCGAAAAGGCGTAAGTGACGAGCGCCATGCTGACCGCCCCCAACACACCCTGCACGGTCAGCAGAAACCATTGCTCAGCGGTCGGCATCGACCAAAAGAAGAAAGCGGGGATGGCGGCGATTGGCGCCGTTACTGCAAGGTTCCACACAACCAGCGTCTGAGCAGAGTCGCGGCCCACCATCGGTTTCAGAAGCAACTGTATAACCGCCGCAAGAAACGAGCCGAGGAGCGCGAACAGCAACCCAACCGGCAATGTCGAGTTTTGGCCGGGTTTCAGGACCAGAAGTACACCGCAGAAGCCGATGATAGCAGCAATGATCCGGATTTTGCGAGGCTGTTCGGAAAGAAACACCCATGCGCCGATGGTGACAAAGATCGGAGCTGTGAAGGCAATGGCGGTCACGTCGGCCAAGGGAGCGCGCGCGAAGGCCGCGAAAAATGCAACGAGAGAGGCCAGCTTCAACGTTGCACGCACAACATGACGGATGCTGTAATTGGATCGAAGGACGCTGGGGCGAATCCAGATCAAGGGCAGTACGATCATGAGGCCGAAGAGCGATCGGGTGAAGCCAATGACGAATGGATGAACGTTTGGCGACACTGCGCGCACGATCACAGCGTCGATCGCCGACGTCGCGGCAACGATCACCATAAGTGCGACGCCGGTGAGGGCTGACCTGTTGGTTGTGGAAACCGGATTCACCTTGCCCCCAGAAGCATCTGTTCCGATTGATCCCAATCGGCTTTTTCCGTTGAAAGGTTATTGCGAGGCTAACCTATGGTTTGATGGAATGGTGCTTTTTGGTGCCGGGAAAGGTTGCCGAATGTGTGTTGCAGCCAGACGGCATTGTCGTGGTCCGCGCCTATTTCTCATATGACGGGGCCTATCGTCCAAGGCGCGAATTCGTCATCACCAAAATCCAACGCTTCACTCTTCGACCGCTCGCCTCCCGCCACGGCCAGCAGCGTCTCAAAGATTCGGGCGCCACATTGTTCTATGGTCTCGATTCCATCAAGGATCGTGCCGCAGTTGATATCCATGTCTTCCAACATGTGCTGGTACATAAGTGTATTCGTGGCCAGCTTGACCGTCGGCGCAGGTTTGGAGCCAAAGACGCTTCCCCGTCCGGTTGTAAAGGCCACAAGGTTGGCCCCGCCTGCGATCTGGCCAGTCACTTGGACCGGATCGTAACCCGGCGCATCCATAAAGATCAGACCTGCCCTCGTCGGCTTCTCGGCATATTCAATCACTTCGGCAAGGCGCGTCCCGCCGCCCTTAGCCAATGCCCCCAGCGATTTTTCAAGGATGGTGGTCAGCCCCCCCGCTTTGTTGCCGGGTGATGGGTTGGCGTCCAACGAAACGCCGTGCAGATCAGCATAGTCGCGCCACCATTGAATCCGTTCCACCAATTTTTCGCCGACGTCCCGGGTCGTGGCGCGGCGGGTCAAGAGGTGTTCCGCGCCCCAGGTCTCGGGAGTTTCCGATAAAATCACCGTGCCGCCCTGCTGCACGATCAGATCGCTCGCCTTGCCGAGGGCGGGGTTCGCCGAGATTCCTGAATACCCGTCGGAGCCACCGCAAATCAATGCCAGTTTCAAGGCTGAGGCCGGAACCGGGGTTCGCTGGATTGCATTCGCTTCGTCCAGCACGCTTTTGACAAAATCAATCCCACTTTCAACAGTCTTTCGGGTCCCGCCACTATTTTGGATCGTCATCCGGCGGACGGCCTCATTGCCTTTCAGGATACCACTGATCTGGTTCACTTCGCAGCCGAGTCCAATCACGATCACATGGCTGATGTTAGGATGGGTCGCATACCCCTCGATCACACGCCGCAGGATCCGCAATGGTCCTTCGGCAGACATGCCGCAGCCGGTTTTGTGGGTCAATGCAACGACACCATCCACGTTCGGGTACTCCGCCAACGGGTCATGTTCCGAAAAAGGATCTTTTTCAAATTGGCGGGCAATCGCACGCGCCACGCGAGCCGAGCAGTTCACCGTGGTCAGGATACCGATGTAGTTTCTGGTCCCGACGTCACCGTTCGGGCGTACATAACCCATGAATTCACGGTCGCATTGCGGCTTTGTCAGGGGGGTCTGCGAGGTTGCGTAGGCATATTCGCGTTCTAGTGAACCAATCGCCAAGTTATGGCTGTGGACATGTCCGCCCCGAAGAATGTCTTGCGTTGTGCTCCCGATGACTTCGCCGTAGCGCAGGACATGGCCCCCCTTGGGCATGGCTTCCAATGCGATCTTGTGGCCTGCGGGGATCCGGTCCTGTGCGATTAGCCCTTGCCCGAGGTCGGTTTGAGCAGAAATTGATACCCGCGCAATCGCCACACTGTCGTTGGGATGAAGGCGAATGAGTGGGGAAGTGCCTTGCTGAATGGTGGGGGCGTCATTTTGCATGTGTGGTTCCTCAACGGTCATTGACCAAGCGGGCTTGGGCAGTTGGCGGTTCCGCCTTGGATTTCTTAGCAGGCGGCTCTCCATGCAAACTCCTATCCGCAGGCACCAGTGTCCAATGCTAGGTTTCAACCATTTGATACCCAAGTAGTATCGTTTGGGGTGGTGCTGATACCGATTGTCGCTCGACCATTGAGAGAGAACCCTTGATACTTGGCCCAACCAAGGAGGAATTGCATGACCGGAGTCCCGCCAACCCGCATCGCCCAACCGAAGCTAGAACACTTCATTCGCAGTGTGTTTGTTGCTGCCGGATTGCGCGACGATTTAGCGGCTGATGTCGCTGAGGTCTTAATTGAGGCCGATATGATGGGTCATGCAACACATGGCGTCGCCCTGGTCCCGATGTATTTGAAATCGCTTGAGTCTGGAGGGATGGCCAAGGACGGGGAGATTGAAGTGCTGGCGGATATGGGGGCCTGCGCCACGTGGACTTGCCACAGGTTGCCCGGCGCAACGGTGTTAAAGCGGGCCATGGATGTTGCCATTGAACGGGCTAAGACGTTCGGGTGCAGCACCGTTTCAATCACTGACAGCTACCACATGGGTGCGCTGGCCGTGTATCTGGTGCAGGCAACGCAACAAGGAATGATGGCGGTTCTTACTTCTTCGACGCTATCGTCCAACGGGGTTGCCCCCTTTGGCGGCACGGTGGGAGTCATGACACCGAACCCCATCGCCGCCGGCATTCCCACATCCGGCGATCCGATCCTTTTGGACATTTCAGCCTCGATCACGACGCGCAACAAGTCGCTTCAATACGCCGCCGCCGGACAACGATTTCCGGGGCAGTGGGCGTTGGATATTGATGGAAACCCCAGCGACGACCCTAATGCACTGTTGGACGGTGGCACTCTGCTGCCGATTGGTGGGCTGGATCACGGGCACAAGGGATATGCGCTTGGGTTGATGGTCGAGGCGCTGACTCAGGGGTTCTCCGGCATAGGGCGCAATGACGAACAGACAGGCACCTACACTACGGGCTTTCTTCAGGTTTTCGACCCGCGCGCCTTTGCCGGCAAAGACGCGTTCACGCGCACGACCGACCATCTGGTGAAACTGTGCCAAAACAACCCTCCCCGTGCGGGGGTGGATAAGGTTCGCGTGCCCGGTGAAAACGCACTGGCCCGGCGGCGGGCGGCGCTGAAAAACGGCGTCGATTTGTCCGGTCAAATAATGCAGGGGCTTGCGGCCGCGGCGGAACAGGCGGGCGTCAAACTACCCGACCCTGTGGTTCAACGACTATGTGACATTTGAGAGCTATACGCGGGTCAGAATGCGCCACAACCTTTAGACAACCGGAGGCAAGGATTTCTGGCAATGTTTGAACTACACCAGCTTCGATGTTTCGTCGCGGTTGCTTCAGAAATGAACTTTCACAGGGCGGCCGAGCGATTGAACATGACGCAGCCGCCCGTCAGTCGGCAGGTGCAAGTGTTGGAACGTCAGCTTGGTGTCCAGCTGTTTGATCGAACACGACGTTCGATCCGTTTGACCGCTGCCGGTGAGAGATTTTACTTCGAAGCACGTGACCTATTGCGCCGTGCCGAGGATGCTAAAGTGATCGCCCGTTCCGTTGCAAGTGGTCATCTGGGCAATGTCAGTATTGCCTTCA
>Ga0307487_1000276_pt1 | contig 41802 bp, 45 predicted proteins | sample CBIW12metaG_FD_203665 | JGI IMG/M metagenome (GOLD analysis project Ga0307487, IMG submission 203665) | Sea-ice brine microbial communities from Beaufort Sea near Barrow, Alaska, United States - CBIW 1.2 | ecosystem: Environmental > Aquatic > Marine > Coastal | place: USA: Alaska | collected... | reverse complement strand
ACGTGAACGCACCCAGGCCCATCGCGGCAAGGACCAGGCCCGCCCCGAGAGTAGAAAGCCCCAGGACATTGACGATGAACAGCGGGAGTACGAATAGCAGCCCGAATTCGCCGATGGCGACACACAGTGCGGTGAGGTTGCCCCATCGGAAGGTGGGGATTGAGAACAGGCTCACGTCGAGGATCGCGGAGCGACCGTTTCGTGCGCGGTGGCGTTCCCAGACGATGAACACCACCAGAGCTGCCAACCCGATCGCGCCGACGATAGGAACTAGCGATACCGGGGCGGTTTCCGGCCAGACCCAACCGAAGACACTGAAATCGCGGGTCGGTGTCCACCACCCCAGGTTGGGTCCCTCGATCATGGCAAAGACAAGGCCGCCGAACCCGATCGCACTCAGCAGCAGCCCGTCGACGTCGACACCGGGCGCTCGGATGGTGGCCTTGGACTCCGGAACCGTCAGCACAATGCCCACCAGGATGAGAATCCCGAATGGGATGTTGACAATGAAGATCCATTGCCAACTGAATGCGGAGGTCAGCCACCCGCCGAGTAGTGGGCCGAAGGCTGCCATGCCGGCGATGACGGCGCCCCAGATTCCGAACGCGACCGCTCGGTCTTTGCCGCGGAAGGTGGCGTTGACGGTCGACAGTGTGGAGGGGAGGATGAACGCCCCACCCAGGCCCTGCACTACTCGTGCGGCGATGAGCGTTCCACCGCCGGTGGCAAATGCGGCAAGCACACTCCCGGCCATGAAGATCACCACGCCGACGACGAACATACGTCGCCGCCCGAAACGATCACCCAACCGTCCTGCGGTCAGAAGAAGCGCGGCGAACACGACCGCGTAGATGCCGTTGACCCATTGGGCGTCATTCAATGACAGCGACAGCTCGCGGATGAGCACCGGCAGCGCGACCCCCACAATCGTCCCGTCTAGGACGATCATCGACAGCCCGGCTGCCAGAACCCCTAATCCGATCCACCTTCGTCGACCGGATGCCTCACCCGTGGCCGGATCTACAGTGTCGTGTGTCGTTGCGTCCACAGAAATGCCTGCCCCTCACTATGCGATCAAAATTGATCTGCCTGTTCAGGGTAAATCGCGTCTAAGGAGACGCACGTCCATCAAAAGTTCGTTCTTCCGACACGCCTCCCTGTCGATGACTAAAACACTTCTGTCCTGGCCCAGTAACATCTCCCACTTTTCGGTGAGATGCGTCTCAACCTTTCGTACGATGCAATCGACGGCTCTCCGCGGAAGACTTGAATCATTCGCAATTCGATTGGATAACTTCATGAATAAGCTGTTCTACGCCGCATTCGCCTACATGGTTCTTGGGGTGGGATCCGGCCTGTTCTACCGAGAGTTCACGAAAGCCAACGACTTCTCTGACAACCAATTCACACAACTCTCCGTCGTACACACCCACTTGCTCGTGCTGGGTTTCATCGTGCTTCTGGTCGTCCTCATCCTCGAGAAGACCTTCGCGGTGTCTCAGAGCAAACTCTTCCCCTGGTTCTTCTGGGTATACAACGCCGGCCTGGTCCTCACCGCCGCCATGCTGATCCTCCACGGAATGCAGCAAGTCACCGGTGCAGAAACCAGTGCCGCAATCTCGGGCATCGCAGGACTTGGCCACATTCTCCTCTCGGCCGGGATGGTTCTTCTCTTCCTCGCCCTCCGCACTCGCCTGAAAGCCGACCAGACGGTCATCGCAACCGCCGGTGTACCGGACGAAACTTCCAACGCTTCCAGCTAGCCCGGACCCGCCCTAACCCGGTAGCTTCCTCTCCATCAGCGGCGGCCGCCTCGGCGGACATCGACCCCGGATCTCAGCTTCATCGAGTTGAGGTCCGGGGTCTTGGCGCGTTCCCGGCGGCACTGGGTGCCGCGACAAAGGCAAGTCCCAGTCATTCTAGAAAAGACGAACTGATCTGGGCGCCGTGGCCGATCGTCCCCAAGTTCATCGCTCATGAGCCCGGTCCTAGAACTGGTCCGCACAGAAATTCGAGCTGAACCGATCGGGTATCCCGGAAGACAAATCCATGACACGCGACCCGGTGCGCTCAGCGTTCCCAAGTGAGACCATGTCGACACTTCTGAGAGTGGATGGCCTGGCGGCTAAATCTGTGTCCGTCAGGGTCCCGTTTGCAATCAGTGTGACCCGTGGTGTCACGGTCTGGACACGATGATATTTTCGGCGAGGGTGCTGCCACGGCGGTCACGTCGTGTTCCGGCGATAATGCGCGCGACGATCAGCATCACGAGCAAGATCGCAATAAGGACGGGGAACAGGTTTCCAATCAGCCACAGCGCTCCGTTCCATGGTGGAAACACGCTTGGGTCGAAGCCCCCGGTTTGTTCAGACCGCGCACCGAGGTAGTCGCTCTGCACGTCAACGAAGACGGCGATCAGGATGGCTACGGCCAGCGAAATCGCGGAGACCACGATCGCCGCTGTGAGCATCACTTTCAACAAGGTTGCGGTCCGGTAGTCCCGGTTGGCCTCTGGCATGAGGCTGACAGTAGCAGTCGCTGTTCCCCTTGCGGACATACTTGTTCGTTTCATTAGGTCTTGGCCTTGTTCTCGAAAACGAGGAAAAACAAGAAGATCAAGTTGGGTGACCGCACTACACGGAAAATCAAAGAAGTCCCGTTCTCGAAAGTACTTCTCGAAACGAGATTCTCACATCAGTCCTCATAGACGGATTCCGAGAAAACCCGCAGCTCACGCGCCAGCCAGTCTTAGCGTGTTATTTATTCCGTTTCGTGAGCTGATCCCAACTTCGACAGATCCCCCCTTGTCGATGACTCCCGGTCAACGCCCCCCTGTTGGCCGGGAGCATCCTCCAACGTTCAGGCGACTCGGACAGCTCCGAGTATGTCGTGCAGCATGCGCTCGGTGGCGTCGAGGGATTCAGCGGGCTCGAAGACGGGCACTCGGTGAGCGACGCCTCCGCGTTCGTCACGAACGATCCTGCGCGCCTCGCGCCAGTCCAGCCGGCCATCGCCACGGCGCGGGTGCGGGCCGTAGGCGTTCGTGCCGGCCTCGGGTACGAGGGAGAGCTGTCCGCGTCCGGCTCGGTGTTTCGAGCTGGTGCGGCGAGGGGCGCGCATCCACGTCTCCTCGGCTTGCCACCACGCCCACAGCTCGCGCTCGATGCCGTAGCGCTCGGTGCGCTCGGCCAAGCGGCCGTCGACGCCGGCGCGCACCGCAGCGGCTCGACGGTGATCGACAGCGGTTCGCCGCCATCCATCGCGGCTTCGCACGAGTACTCCGGCCGCAGTGAGCCGGTCAAGGGTGGAGGCGGTTCGTGCGGAGCTGGCCCCAGTGGCACGGGAGAGGTCCTGGATGGTCTGAGGTTCTGAGCTAGTGCGGGCGTAGGTGTTGCCGGCATGGTGTCCGAGGGCGGGACGTCCCAGCGTAAAGAGGTCGTGGGCGGCGGCAGTTATCCGAGCAGTAAGAGTTGTGAGGAGGGTGGATCGTTCTGCGGACCCGGCCCCTGCGGGGCGCGGGTCCGCTTGTGACCGACTTAAGTCAATGGGGCTGTGGAGAACTGCCTGAGGGTCGATTGTCCAGTAGGCTCCGTGCGGGCCATCGGCTGCGCGGGTGTGGGCGATCCATCCGTCCTCGGAGAGACGCAGGAGCGCCGTGCGTGCCGTCTCTCGGCCAATGCCGGCTAACAGGCCCAGGCGTCGGGTATCGGCCTCCACAGAGCTACTCAGGGCTTGTAGGGCGATGACGCACAGGACGTCAAGGATGCGGCGGTCTGCGGGGCCGCCTCCGCGGGTCCAGCGGCCGGCGGCGGCGGCGGCGCGGGCTTGCAGCTCGCGCACGTGGCCGGCGATCGCGTCGGCGCGGGGGTCGAAGGTGGGATCGTCGCCAATCTGGCGATCGGTCGTGGCCACGAACGTCACGGCCTTGTCCCACTGCCGGCGCAGCGTCCGCGCGGCGTCGACGCGGCCGCGAGGTCGGCGCGTGCCGCGATCGTGGAGACTGCGGACGTGCTCTAGGCCCGGCGCGGTGTCGACGAGGGCGGCAACGTCGGCGTGCCGCCACCTGGCGGCCGCGGCTCCGATCAGCACCCGCCAGAGGACCGCTGAGGCGTCGCCTAAGGCGGCATCTTCGCGCAGCGCCGCGGCGCTCACGGCCGCGAGCTCGCGGCGAGGGCCGGGCAGGAACAGGCGGGAGTGATCGTCGAGGGGGAGCGGCTTGTGTGAGTCGATCGTGTGCGCGGGCTCGTCGGCGCCGATGAGGCGCGCCAGGCGCTCGGTGAGGGCGCGCACGAGCGCTGCGGTGCCCGTGGGCTCCGTGAGGGCGCGCAGCTCGCCGGTGAGGACCGTGGAGCGGCCTCCGGCTCGGTGGGGCGCTCCTGGGGGCCGTACGCAGCCGGTGGCGGCGTTGCTAAGCGGCGACAGGTCGAGGGTGGGGCATAGGTGCTTGGCGAGGCGGGCGAGGGTGGCGACGGTCTCGGCGTCGACGCCCTCGGTCAGGGCGGTCCAGACGTGGCGGCCGCCGGAGGGGCCGGAGGCGCAGACGACGGGCTCTAGGCCGACGTCGACGAGGAGGCCGGCGAGTACGTCGGCGTCGCGGGCGGCCGCGCCGGCCGCGCCGGGGCTCTTGGAGTCGAGGTCGAAGCAGAGCAGCCGGAACAGGCCATCGGGTCCGGCGAGGTAGACCGCCCACGGGCGGTCGGGCTCGGCCCCGGTGATACGGCGGTGCCCGGTGTACTCGTTCAGGACGTCGCCGTAGGCGTCGACTGTTGCCACGCGGACGGTCGGCCGCGGGCTCATCTGCTGAGTGGTGCCCCACGAATCTGGGCGCGGCGGATGCGTAGATGTAGATCTAGACGTTATGATGGGGACACCTCCTAGGTTTCCTCCTGGTAGGTACAGCGAGGCCCCGGCTTCCCCGCCGGTTCCTTACTCCGCTTGATCTGTCTCAGTCGCCAAACTTCATCAGATCAGGCCTTAGCTTCGAACCCCTCGCCCACACAGGGCGGGGGGTTCGCTCGTTCTATGCGCTGTTGATAGGCAGCTCCTCGTCATGGGGGTGGTCGTCATCCCAACCTGCCGGATGGCCGTCGTTGTCGAGCGGTACGTGCTCGACGAGCCACTGCGTGAACGCGGATCGCGTCGCGCCTACACTCGTCGCCAGCTCAGTGAGCCGATCATCGGCGACGGCTTCCAGCCAGAGTCCGACCTTACGAGGCTCATTGAGAGAGCCGCGAGGTCGACGTTGGGTTGCCATACTCAAGACACTATCGGTAACGGCACCGCTATCGACAGACGACACGCTACGAGGGCGTGTCGCGCACAACTTCGGGAGTGCAGTCGACATCGCCCATGCGTAACGTTGTGCCTGGCTGCATCACGTACGGCTGGCCGGGAGTGAGCCACATCGGCGGCTCTGTCAGTGTCTCGACGCCGTTCCCAGAGTGGTGGTCGGTGACGACGATATGGCCGGCCTCGTCGAGGTCGAGGAGGGCGTGCGTGCGCGAGAGCATCCTGCCGGGGCTTGCGACGGAGACCGGGTGCCGGCCGTCTATCGATGAGGGGTTGCGGCCAATGGTCGCGTTTCCGGTGACGTCGACGGTCTCCTGAGTGTTGAAATGCAGGCGAAGCGTCGGACGGTCCGGCACGGGCGGGCGCAGCCGTGTCAGGGCCATATCGTCGTCGGCCGGCGGGCTCGGCTCTGGTTCCGAGTCAATGCCTGACGGTGCGGGCGCGGAGTCGGCCAGGGGAGCGAGTTCCACGCGGTGGGGCTCTGCGATTCCGCATTGGGCGCAGTGCGTCTCTGTGACGGGTTGGAGTCGCCGGCAGTGTCGGCATCGGCCCTCGTCGACGGTGAGGCCGTCTGCCGGCGGGATCATGCCGGCGTCGTCGATCAGCTGCACGATGCCCTCTGGGCGGACTGCGAGCTGCCAGGTTCCGGAGGGCTCGGTGACGGTGAGGCGAACGGGCCGGCGTATGCCGGTGGCGATCGCGACGCATCGGGCGGTGATGCCGGTGCGCAGCTCTTCGACGGATGCTGCGGCGCAGGGTCGTTCGGAGCCGTTAACGGTGATGGTGCCGGAGCCGTCGAGGTTGAGCGTCGCGGTTATCCTCGGCCAGTCCGTGACCCGTTGGGGGCCGGGGATTGGCCGGGTGAGGTTCACAGTCCGCTTGCGACAGCCGCGCCGGCAGCGAGCCAGGCGCGCTGCGTCGCTGGCCGGAGGGAGCCGTATCGGAGAACGCCGTCGACCATCGCGGGGTCGTGCGGCACGGTTACGGCTGCTCGGGCAAGCCCGCTGTAACCGTTTGCGACCCGCGCAAGGTCGGAGGTTACCGCTTTGGGGTCGGCCTGGTTGACGATCACGACGGCTCGCGATGCGAGTTGCGCGGAGCGCTCGTCGCGCTCGGCTAGTGCTTCCAGGAGGAGCGCGCCGGCTTCGGCGTGGTCGTCTCTGGTGGTCGTGGCGACCACGAGCTGGTCGGTCTGGTCGATCATGCGCAGCCACATCGGGTCGGACTCGTCGTTGCCGGAGTCGATGAAGATCAGCCGGTAGTACTTGGCGGCGACGGCATGGATGGCGTCGACGTCGCTGGGTTCCACGCGCTGTTCGTGCGCGAGGGCCATCGGCTTGCTGCGCAAGACGTCAAACCGGTCACGGGTCTGGTGGTGCACGTAGTGGGCGAGGTCGGCCGACTGCGCGCCTGTGCTCAGGAGGCGGTCGACCTGGGGGAGCAGCTCGAGCAGGGTTGCCTCGTGCGGCCCTTGTTCGGTGCGCCAGCCGAGCGTGCCGCGCGTCTGGTTGTTGTCCCAGGTGAGCACACCGGCACCGCCATAGCGGGCGAACACGGCGGCGAGGAGGACTGTGGTGGGGGTCTTGCCCGCGCCGCCCTTGCCGTTGACGATCGCGATCGTGCGAGGTCCGGGCCAGTGCTGGCTGACGGCCTGCACGTCGGCGCGTTCGGCGCGCTCGTCCTCGCTGGGCGTCATGCGGATTCCCGTGCGGGTGAGCAGGCCGCGCCACCCCTGCGTTGCGGGCTCCTCGACCTGTTCTTGGGTGAGGAACGACTGCCGGGCGGCCCTGCGGGACTGCGGTTGGTCCTCTGCGGCATGGGCGACTGTCGAACGCACCCACTCGTTGCCTGGCTGGGGCGGACCCGTGTAGAGGGGCGCGGAGGGCGCCGGTGGCGTTTGTGCGGGGAGGGGCGGCACCTGGTTGACGGGCGGCGCTGCGGGAGCCTGTGCGGCCTCTTCTGGGGCCGGGTCGGCGGTCGCGGGCGTCGGCTCAGTCTCGGGATCGGGCTCTACGGTGCCGTCCGGGTGGACGATCAGGGGCCACTGTCCATCGGGGCCGGTCGTGGTGACGCGCACGGGCCGCTGCATCTTGGCGGCCGTGTCGGTGATTCGGGCGAGGATGGCGCTGCGCGCCTCGTCGATGTTGTTGGTCTCGATGGGGTGCGAGGTTCCGTTAATGGTGACCTCGCCGCTGCCGTCCTCACGGGTGAGGGCGTCGATCTTCGGCCAGGTCGGCACGGTCTCTGTGTTCGTCATGTTGTTCTCCCTCTGCTATCCGAGTGTGATTCCGACTTCGGCCATGTAGGCCGCGGGGTCTACGGTCTCGCCGTTGCTGATGACCATGAAGTGCAAGTGGCAGCCGGTGGATTGGCCGCTCGATCCGGTTTTGGCGATCTGCTGTCCGGCGGTGACTTTGTCTCCGACGTTGACGAGCATCCCGGAGTCGTACATGTGTAGGTATTTGGTCTGCACGCCGCCGCCGTGGTCAACGGTGATGGTGCCGTTTCCGGCGCTGTCGAATCCGCGTGAGCTGACGACGCCGGCCTGAGCGGCCCAGATCGGGCCATCGCAGCCGCCGGCTGCAAGGTCGGTCCCGGTGTGCATCTTGTACTCGCCCGTGATCGGGTGCTGGCGCATCCCGTAGGGGTCGGTGATTGGTCCCGCGCCGGGGGCGGCCCAGCCGTTCGGGTTGATCTGGCCGGGCACCAGACTGTCGCAGCCTGCACCGGGTGCGCCGCTGCCGGGGTTGAGCCCAGTGTCGACGCCGGCCAGTCCTTCGATGACCTGAACGGCTGGCTCCCAGAACTGGGTGTAGTGATACGGATCGGCGTTGACTTGCGTGCGGTGAGCGACGATGGTCGGTTCCAAATTCTCACGCTCGGGCACCTTGGCCGTCATCGCCTGAAAGAACTTCATCGACGCGCTGTGGGGGTTCAGCCGCTCCTCGCGGGTACCCCATCCGTCCTGCTGCTGAAAGAGACCGATTGAGGTCGTGGCCGACCCGTCCGGGTTGGTGACGCCGCCGGTCTCCCAGTCGCCATAGTCGATGTTGCGCAGGCTGGACTCGCCCATCGCCGTCATAATGCCGATGGTCTGGTCTCGGACGTTGAGTCCGAGATCCTTTCCGGCTTGCATGACGTTCGCGGCGTTCACGAGCTGTTCGTGGTCGTAGCCGGCGATCGTCGTGTCCGGCACCTTCGATGGGTCGATGGAAACACCCGACCCACCCGCCAGAGTTCCGCATGCCGCGCTACTGCTGCCTACAAGGATGATGCTGAACACCATCCCGATAACGATCAGGGGCACCGCGGCGATGACGAGAATGCCCCCTTTGGGCTTGTCGTCGGCCAAGGTTAGTTCACCCCCTCCGGCAGGGTGAAGCGGCTGACAAGCCAGGGTGCTTTCCCGTCGGCGCGGCTCAGGATCAGGCTGTAGGTGCCGGCGTTGGTCGGCACCTCGACGGTTGCAACGTAGGCGCTGGTGTCGTCGACAATGACGCCCTCACCGGTGATCTGCGTTGCGACGATGCGGGCCGGGTCCATGTAGGCGTAATCCTGCGATGCCTTCTGATCGAGGAGGGGCTGCACTGCTGCCCACCACTGATCGAACGGCAGATCGGGGCGAGCGTAAGCGGTCATCGCGGTCTCGGCGGCTGCGATGACGCCGGCCCGTGATTCGTCGTCCCACTCGGCCACCGACTGCGGGGCGTAGGTCTCCCCAGTGTCTGCGTCGACAACGCCGGGCGACGGGGGGTTGAGGGTGCTCGGGTCGACCGAAGGGAAGATCGGGCCGCTGGTGCTGACGGGCGTGGGGGTCGCCTCATCAGCACTGTTTGGCGTGCAGGCGCTCAGTGTCGCTAGGGCGACGATGACTAGTGCAGCGGTCCCGATCTTCCTCATGGTCACTCTCCGTCGGTCGTACTGGTCTCTAGATCCGTTCCGAGAACGACAGCCGGCCCGTGCGAGCGGCCGGTGTTGGCTCCCGCTTCCAATGTCTGTTTCAGCTCATCGCGGAGGATGAACCAGGTGGAGCCAACCTTGTATCCGGGTATTACGCCGTCTTTCAGCCATTTGTAGACGCCAGGCTTGGTCATTCCCAGCAGCTCGGCTACGTCTGGAACGGTAAGAGTCAGATTTCGACCCTCAAAGAGCGCGTCAAGTCCTGAGGTCACTGGATGTACCCGTAGTCTCGAACGCATGATGCCAGTGTAGATGATATAGAGGCATGTTGGTATATATATATCTTTATTACGTTCTGATGCATGATATTGCTCTCTATCGGGGTTACGAGGTACAATGGAGGTGTAGGTGACTACACACTCAATTATTGAGGGAGAAGGCGCATAGTGACAGAGCAGAACAACCCGTGGTTGTCTCGGCCTACGACACCCCCGCCAAGCATCGCAGCTACCACGGACATCACAGTGGCTCGGCCGACCGGCCCCACGAGCCCGCAGCGCGGCGTTCCGGTGCCAGATCACGTCGACCAGCTCCGCGTGATTGAGCAGGCACGACCCGCGGAACTGTGGTGGCTCGGTGCGCACGGAGGCTCGGGCGAGTCGAGCTTGGCTGGGCTGGTCCCGGAGTGGCCGGAGGCCGATCACGGATGGCCGCGGACCGCTGCGCTGGAGCCGGATCGGGTGGTGCTTGTTGCACGATCCAACGCACGAGGGCTGAAAGCGGCGCAGGCCGCGATCATGCAGTGGGCCTCTGGCCAGGTGCCCTCGGTCGATGTTCTTGGTCTGGTCGTCGTCGCGGACGCTCCGGGCCGTTTGCCTCGCCCCATCCGCGACCTCGCGCAGGTCGTGAGCGGGGGAGTACCGCGGACGTGGAACGTCCCGTGGGTAGAACCGTGGCGGCTGGGGGAGCCGCTTGCTCTCACTGAAGCCCCGCGTGAGGTTCGTCGACTCGTCGACGAGCTGCGCGTGATTCTCGGACCTGGTGCCGCCGGCACCAACAATTGGAAGGAAGCACGATGAGCGCTCTGGAAATCCTGCACGCGGCGAACGATTTTGCGGCTGCACTACCCCTACAGATTCCCGACCCCGACCCGGTCCAGCCTCCCGGTACGGAAGGCGTCACCACGATCCTCTCTTGGTTGAAGTGGATCGGCTACGTCGTCGTCGGCGGCGCGATCATCATCGGTGGAACCCTCATCGCGATCAGCTTCCGCCGCGGCGAGGGCCAGGACGCCCTGCCGAAGATTCTGTGGCCGATGGGCGGCGCGATCGTCATCGGTGCCGGAGCTGCGTGGATCACGACACTCGCCGGAGCGTAAGGGGCTAGATCATGGCTGACGAAGAGAACGAGCAGAGTCCTTTCTCCCGCCCGAGCTTCATCGTCGCGGCAGTCCTAGTGGCGGCCCTCGTCGTTGCCGGCGTCATCGTGGGCGTGAACATCGCCACACGGGACAACGGCGATGACGCGCAGCCCGCACCGTCGACAACCACGAGCGCCGCCCCGTCCGCCGAACCTACGGCGGTTGCGGGCGGCGCGAGTGTGTGTGGTCTCGGCGGCGAGAAGCTGAGTGGGACCGTCACAACGACCCCACAAACGGAGTGGCAGTACCAGGGCACCACGGCTTACCCGACGTCCTCGACGGTTGGGCCGGCCGACGCCGATCCCAGCGGGTTTAGAACGTGCTTCCAGCACTCACCAGAAGGTGCGTTGTTCATGGCTGCCAATGCGATCGTGCAGGGCTCTGATCCTGCGACGGCGACTGCCTGGGCAGACTACGCGCTGGCAGATGGTCAGTACCACGACACGCTCGCCGCGCAGCTGGGCGCATCCTCGGGTGCGCAAGGCCGCATAAGCATTGAGGGCTTCCGCATCTTGAACTACGACGGCGAAACCGCCCGCATCGACCTGGCTGTAGCCACGTCGAGCGGAGCGCAGGCTGTGAAGGTCTCGGGGGTCTACGAGCTGATCTGGCAGGGCGGCGACTGGAAGATCAGCAGCGATGTGGCGGAACCGCTCAACATCGCTGCTATCCCGGATACGAGTGGCTACACGACCTGGGGGGAGTGATTCTTTATGGCTGACTGCGGCTGGCTGGACTTCGGGTGCGGCGCCGAAGCGCTTGCTAAGAGCGCGATCGGTGACGCGATCGATAACATGGCGAACGCCGTTCTCGAGGCCTTCGGTAAGGCAGTGGGATCGCTCGGGACTCTTTGGGTGAACGTTGGCACCCCGAATCTCACGGGTTCGGGAGGCGAAACCTCGACGATCAGCGCCGGCAGTTCCGCGCCGGGCTCTGAGGGCATTGTGACGATCCTCGGTTATGTCACCTGGATATCGTTCACGATTGCGGCGTTGTCGATTGTGATCTTGGGGGCGATGATCGCGACGCGCATCCGAAATGGCGAGGGTGTCGCAGCGGTCGGCCGTATCGGCCTGATCTTGGGCGCGGTGATCCTCATGGGAGGCGCGACGGGCTTTGTGTCCGGTCTTCTGCCCTCCGGCCCACAGGGGGCGGGCGGCGCGGTGTTCTTTTTGCAGTCCTCGCTCTGGTGGTATATGGGAGCAGCAGCGGTGGTCTCGATCGTGATCGGCGGGGCCAAGATGGTGTGGGAGCAGCGCGCGGAGCCGGGCCGGGAGACGATCAAGAGTCTGTTGACGCTGATCGTGGTGGCAGGGTCTGGTGTGACGATCGTGGGGCTTCTTGTCTCCGCGTTCGACCAGTTCTCAGTCTGGATCATCAACGGATCGCTGGACTGTGATGTCGCGGGTGATGGGGCGTGCTTCGGCCAGAACATCGCTGCGCTACTGGCCCTCACGACGAATCCGCAAGCCGGCGGGCTCGGTGCCTTGCTCATTATCATTTTGGGCCTGATCGCGATCCTCGCGACAGTGTTCCAGATTGTGCTGATGGTCGCCCGTGGCGGCATGCTCGTCATCCTGACGGGCATTCTCCCGCTGTCGGCGGCGGCCACAAACACCGAAATGGGGAAGAGCTGGTTCAAGAAGAACGTCGGCTGGCTCATCGCTTTCATCCTCTACAAGCCGGCGGCCGCGATCGTCTACGCAACCGCGTTCCAGCTCACCGGAACCGACGTCTTCAAAGATGACCGAACCGGTCTCCTGGCCGTGCTCACCGGCCTGATGCTGATGGTGCTGGCGTTGTTCGCGATGCCGGCGCTCATGAGATTCGTGACGCCGCTGGTAGGTAGCATGGCGGCCGGCGCGGGCGGTGCTCTCGCGCTGGGGGCGCTGGCTGCTTTGCCGTCCGGCGCAGCGGCCCTTGGTCGCCTGTCCTCCGGGTCGGGCGGCGGTGGCGGAGGCGGTGACGACGACAGCGGCGGCGGTAGCCCGTCGGGTAGCACTGGCGCGCAGCAGTCGTCCACGCCTTCGGCGGATGCCGGCGGATCATCTGGTGCTGCAAGCAGCTCCGGCGGAGCCTCGGTTGGGACGGGAGCGGGAGCTGCTGCGGCCGGTGGCGGTGCCGGAGGCGGCGCGGCCGCGGGTGGTGGTGCAGCTGCCGGTGGAGGAGCTGCGGCGGGTGGCGCGGCGGCCGGCGGTGGAGCTGCTGCAGGTGCAGCGGGCGGGCCCATCGGAATGGCTGCGGGTGTAGCGATCGGAGCGGCAAAGGCCGCTGGCGATGCAGCAAAGGGGGCCGCACAAGACGTCGGCAACCAAGCAACTGGACAGGAGAGCGGTAACTGATGAGCACTGTAAACACATCACGCCTGGGTGTGCGCACCTACGGCAACTGGCGACGCCCTACCTCACCTGGCCTACTGGGCCTCGGCACGGTCGGAACGGTGGGTCTGTTCGTTGGCCTGTTCATGGTTCTGATCGTGTTGATGAGTCCGGCGGGTCTGCTCGGCGCTTTCTTTACTGGACTGGGTATCGCCGTGGTGATACTGCTGATGGTCACTCGCGACGGCGACGGTCGGAGCGTACTCACCCGAGCATCGACCCGTGCGGGCTGGTTCGTCTCGAAGTCGCGAGGGTCAAACCTGTACCGCTCGGGGCCGCTGGGCCGCACGGAGTGGGGCACATATCAGCTCCCCGGCATCGTAGCTCCCACGCGCCTCACGGAGCACCTGGACTCGTACGCGCGTCCGTTCGCGCTGCTCTTCACACCTCAGACCAAGACGTACTCAGTCATCATCGGGACCGAGCCGGACGGCGCGGCCCTGGTCGATCAGGAACAGATCGACCTCTGGGTGGCTGACTGGGGGCACTGGTTGGCTAACCTGGCCGATGAGCCCAACTTGGAAGCCGCGTCAGTCACGGTCGAGACTGCGCCCGACTCGGGCCATCGTCTGCGCCGTGAGGTCGAGTCGAACATCGACCCGAACGCCCCGGAGTTCGCTAAGGCGATGCTCGGGGAAACCGTCGTCACGTATCCGGCCGGCTCGTCCACGGTGAAGGCATATGTCGCACTCACGTTCACGGCCTCGCCCCGAAAGGGCGCGAGGGGCCGCGAGGCCGACGAAATGGCACACGAACTCGCATCACGTTTGGCTGGTTTGACGGCCACCTTGCAGGCGACAGGAGCGGGCGCTGCGCACCCGTTGTCGGCGCAAGAGCTGTGCGAAGTGATCCGGGTGGCCTACGACCCGGCGGCCGCGACGCTGATCGACGATGCACATGCTGATGGCGAAGTGCCCGAGCTACTGTGGACCGACGTCGGCCCAACGGCCGCTCAGGCGTCGTGGGATGGCTACAAGCATGACTCGGCCCGCTCGATCACCTGGGCGATGACACAAGCGCCGCGCGGAAATATACAGTCCGGCGTGCTCGCTCGACTGCTAGCCCCACACCGGGACATTGCGCGCAAGCGCGTCACCCTGCTCTACAAGCCCGTCGACGCGGCCCGTGCTGCGGCGATGGTCGAAACCGACCTGCGGGCGGCTGAGTTCCGCGCATCGTCCACGCGCAAGCCTCAGGCACGCGACACCCTCGCTGTCCGGGCGGCCGCGGCGACGGCCTCAGAAGAGGCCAGCGGGGCCGGCCTGGTGAACTTCGGCATCCTGGTCACCGCGACGGTGATCGACCCCCACAAGGAACAGGACGCCCGCGCGGCAGTCGACAACCTCTCGGCCACGGCCAGGCTCCGACTGCGGCCCGTATACGGGTCGCAGGATTCCGCGTTCGCTGCGGCACTGCCACTCGGTCTCGTGTTGACCAAGCACATGCAAGTTCCCTCGACTCTCAGAGAGAAGCTGTAATGACCCCCGATCAGATCGCCCTACTGGGCCTAGGCGGCCTGGTCGTCCTGATGGCGATCGTCATCGCTGTCATCGTCCTCAGCGGCCGCAAGCAAACGCACCGGCCCGCGCGTAGCCCGCGCGATGCGAACGTCTCGGCCGACGAACCGCACGAGCTCCCCGTGCGGCCGAAGCGTCCTACGGCGCGCGGCTGGATCGGTCGCGGGGGCGGTTCATCAACGTTTGTGCAGGCTCCGGCGGAATGGCGTGGCACCACCGTTCAGGTCTGCGGCCTGTGGCCGTACTCGATCGGTGCCGGCACGCCGATGGTGGGCGTGCCCCTCGGGCGTCATATCCACACGGGAGCGACCGTCTGCGGGGACCCGATTTCGTGGTTTCAGCGCGCCAAACTGATCAACAACCCCAGCGTGTTCGTAATGGGTCTCCCGGCACTCGGGAAGTCGACCCTCGTCCGCCGGATGGCTACTGGACTCTCTGGCTTCGGGTCGATCCCGTTCGTTCTCGGAGACCTCAAACCCGACTATGTTGACCTGATCAAGGCCCTGGGGGGCCAAGTCATTCGGCTGGGCCGCGGCCGCGGGAATCTGAACGTGCTCGATCCCGGAGAATCAACTGAGGCTGCCGCCAAGCTGCGCGCAGCCGGGTTCGATCAGGAGGCTAAGGAGATTGAGGCGGACGCCCACGGTCGTCGGCTGACTATGGTCTCGGCGCTGCTGTCTATCCTCCGCAAGGAACCGCCGACAGACGTCGAAGAGTCAATCATCGACCAAGCCTTGCGTGTGCTCGACCGCACGATTACGGACCGGGTGCCCATCCTGGCTGACCTCCTCGAAGTAGTGCAGCAAGGACCAACTGAGCTGCGTGAAGTCGCCGTGGACCGCGGGGACTTCACGGAGTATCAACGAATCACCCGCGCGCTGGAAGCCTCGCTCATCAGCCTTGCGCGTGGCGGACGTCTCGGAGAGACGTTCTCTCGACCCACCACGAACCCGATGCAGCGTGACCGTCCAGTGGTCTACGACATCTCAGGGCTGAAAGAAACCGACGTCGACCTGCGCGCCGCAACCCTGCTGGCCTGCTGGTCCAACGGGTTCGCGACCGTGAACGTCGCAAACACTTTGGCGGCCGCTGGTCTAGAACCACAACGGCACTACTTCGTCATCATGGACGAGCTGTGGCAGGCACTCCGCTCGGGTCCAGGCATGGTCGACCGCGTCGACTCTCTCACTCGTCTAAACCGTTCGTACGGCGTCGGCCAGGCGATGATTACACACACGATGCGCGACCTGGACTCCCTGCCAACGGAAGAGGAGCGAATGAAGGCACGAGGTTTCGTAGAGCGCGCCGGGATGGTCATCATTGGTGGTCTTCCGCAGGCCGAAATGCCTCTGTTGTCGGCGGCGGTGCCGGTCTCCAAAGCAGAACAAGACCTGTTGATGGGGTGGTCTGCCCCGCCGTCGTGGGACCCCGCCACAGGCCAGGAGACCGAACCTCCTGGACGAGGAAAGTTCCTCATCAAGGTGGGCGGGCGGCCCGGCATTCCGCTCTCCGTGAAGCTCACGGAGACCGAGAAATCGACGAACGACACGAACAAGCTGTGGCACGCCCAGTCGCGGGTCGGCAAGCGTGCCCTCGAAGTTGTCGAGGAGCTTATCGAAGAGCGAGAGGAGAGGGTGTCATGAGCCAGCCCAACAACCGGCGGCGCGATCCCGGCGGATTCACCACCGAGACGCTGCTTCTGTTGCTCGCAATCGGCGGCGTGTTCATCGCCCTGATCGTCGTGAACGTGGCGCAGCACCTCGGCCACGCGATCGACGGTGACGGCGTTGCCGTGCCTGGCGACCCGTTCGTGGTCATCATGCAGACCTTCGGCGGCCAGCTCGCCTGGCCGGCAGCCGGGACGTTCATCGTCGCCGGGCTCGGCGCCCTCGTCCTCGCGCTGGTCGTGCTGATCCTCATCGCCTTCACCCGCTACCGGAAGCGCCGGACCCGTGTCGATCGCGCAGCGCCGTACATGGGCCGCGGGAAAGATATCGAGGGAGTGAGCAAGCAAAACGCCATCAAACAGGCCGCGCGGCTCGGCGTCCGTGACAGCTTCGGTGTGCCGATCGGTAAGACGCTCAGCAACGCCCCTTTGTTCGGTACGTGGGAGGACATGCACATCGACATTTGGGGGCCGCGCACGGGTAAGACGACCAGTCGTGCCGTGCCGGCGATCCTCACCGCACCCGGTGGCGTACTCGTGACGTCGAACAAGCGCGACGTCGTAGACGCCACGCGCGACGTCCGTGCCTCAGCCGGCCCGGTGTGGGTGTTCGACCCTCAGGGAATCTCGCTCGAGAACCCTACGTGGTGGTGGAACCCGCTGAGCTACGTGACGGATGAAGTGAAGGCCGCAAAGCTGGCCGATCACTTCGCGTCGGGCTCTCGCGATCCGGGAGCTAAGACGGATGCCTACTTTGACCCGGCGGGGCAGGATCTCCTTGCGGGGCTCCTGCTCGCCGCGGCCCTCGACCAGCGTCCGATCACCGACGTCTACTCGTGGCTGACGCAACCGACAGAGGACGAACCTGTCGGTATCCTGCGCTCGCACGGATACACGCTCACCGCCGATCAGGTACGCGGCGTGGTCAACGCACCCGAGAAGCAGCGCGGCGGCATCTACGGCACGGCGCAGCAGATGGCGTCGTGCCTCACCAACCGCCAGGTGGCAGCCTGGGTGAACCCGACCGGGGAAACCTCGGCCGACGACCGCCGGCCCCACTTCGACCCGGTAGCGTTCGTGCGCGACGGCGGCACGCTCTACTCGCTCTCCAAGGAAGGTCGAGGCACCGCCGGCCCCCTGGTCACCGCGCTCACTGTCGCGGTGGTGGAGGCCGCGGAGGAGCTGGCCGCTAGCTCTGCCGGTGGTCGCCTTGCGGTGCCTCTCCTGGGCGTTCTCGACGAGGCCGCGAACGTCTGCCGGTGGCGCGAGCTGCCGAACCTCTACAGCCACTACGGCTCGCGCGGGATCGTGCTCATGACGATCTTGCAGTCCTGGTCACAGGGCGTCGACGTGTGGGGCGAATCCGGGATGCGCAAGCTGTGGAGCGCCTCCAACATCAAGGTCTACGGCGGCGGCGTGTCGGAGGATGCCTTCCTCGAACAGCTCTCCAAGCTGATCGGTGACTACGACCGCCAGTCGTCGTCGGTTTCGTCCGGCCGCGGCGGGCGCAGCGTGAATCAGCAGCTCCACCGTGAGCGCATTCTCGGCGTCGATGACCTTGCGGCCATGCCGAAGGGTCGCGCCGTGGTGCTGTCGTCGGGCAACCGCCCGACGCTGATCCGCACGCAGCCGTGGATGACCGGGCGGCACGCCGAACAAGTCAAGGCGTCGATCGCGGCGCACGATCCTCAGGCGCAGCAGACTATCCAGCAGGCAGAGACCGAGCTGGTGGCCGTGGAACGTTCCGAAGCGACGAGGGATGCCTGATGAGTGACTGGGGAGATGACGAGCCGGGTATCGAGGCTGAGCCGTTCGGAGCCGATGTTGACGACGAGCCAGAGCGCCCGCGCGAGCGGCGCGAACCGGGCTCGGCGTTCGGCGTCGACCTGCGGGAGCTGACGGCTGATCTGGTGGCGGTGTCCTTCCAGAAGGCCATCCGCAAGCAGGTAACGGCCGTGGTCTCGCACGCTGTCGAGGAGGCCGTCGCCGACGCGCTAGATGAAGACCTGTTGGACGATCTGCGCATCCGCGTCGAGACAGCCGCGACCGATGCAGTCAAGCAGCAGCTCGCCGCGATCGACGACGACCCCGAACCGGAGGAGACGGAGCCGCCGCTGTACTACGGCTCCGTCGATGAGTTCGTGCGCGAGTATCTGATCGGTGCATACCGGCGGCCGCTGTCGCCCGGACAACGGGTGTGGGCTGCCAAGTGGTGGGAGTACGACGAGGCCGTGATCCGTCTCGATGCTCTGTGGCGCGCGTGGGAGAAGCTGCGGCAAGACCCGAGCACCGGCATGAGCGTCTGGTGGCGCGACCACGCCGACCACCACATGGGCGTGTTGTTCAGCCCTGACGGCCCGTTTGCCGGCGTCAAAATGGACCCGGCCAGCGCAGACAAGAAGGGCGTCCCACTGCCCTACACAGCGCCGCCGGAGGGCTTGTTTCCGGACGAGAGAGTGCCTGTCGACGGGCCGCCGTCAGAGACGAGCTGAGCGCCAAAACGAGAGGGGCCACACCTACCAGGTGTGGCCCCTCTCGTGTGTGCGCCGTGCGCTCAGCGGCTCGGTTCTGCCCGCTGCGCCTGAGGTGCTCGGCCTCGGGTGTTGCGGGCTTTCGGTGCTTTGCCGACTACGCCCTTGGTCGCCTCGGTCGCCGGCTTCGCCTGGCTGACGTCGGCGCGCATCTTTGCCCCGACGGCCTCGGCGCTGACGCCCTTGGATTCGAGGTCGGCTGCGGTCGCCTGGCGACGGTCTGCGGAGTCGTACAGCGGCTTAGCGTCGGCGCGTACAGCGTCGGCCTGCGACTGGTGCGACTCGGCCTGCTCGCGGGCCTCCTGGCGCTGCTCCGGGTCGGGCTCATGCTCGGCCTGCTCACGTGCCCGTTCGGCGGTATTGTCGGCCCGGTCGGCCTCGCTCAGCAGGCGCGCCGCTTCTGCTTCCTCCGCGGCCGCGCGCTGACGTTCGGCGTCCGACTGGCCGCGGTTCTGCTCTGCGCGCTCCACGGCCTCTCTGACGGCCGCTGGGTCGGCGTTGGTGTTGTTGACGTCGACGCCGTAACGGCTGCGCAGCTCGTCCCTCATGCGGGACTCAGCTCGTACGGCCTCGGGGTCTTCATTCGACCAGGCACGGGCGGTCTGGTAGGTGTTCCCGATCTGCTCGGGAGTCGCCTTGTCCCACCAGTCGTTTCGGTACACGTTGCCGAACTCGGTGTGCGCCGATCGCCGCTCGGCCTCGAACCGTGACGACAGCTCGCGTGCTTCCTGCTCGCTGGTCGCCTGCGCTCGGCGCATGGCCTCCTCACGGGCGCGGGCAAATGTCTCGCCCACTCGGCCGGCTGCGGTCACGAGCACTCGAATCTGCCCGTCGAATGCTTCCTCGATGCCGTCGCTCTCATCAGCCATGATCAGTCTCCCCTTCTATCGTTCCGGGCCGCGGTCTGCGCCCGGTCGTGTGGTCGTACGTGGCTTCACCGGCTCGATGGGATCGGGCACAGGCGAGGTGGTCTTGCCCTTACGTGCGTCCTCGCCGCGATCGATCTTCGCGAGGGCTTCCTGCACGGCTTCGTCGACGATCGCGCGAGTCTGAGTCGTCGGCTTCGTGGCCGTCGCGGTGGCGGTGCTGCTCGTCGACGTCGACGGGGCAAGTCCCTGACGCACGCGCGTCAGACGCTCCCGAACATCAGTCGCGAGGAGCGCAGCCTGTCGAGATTCGCCCGATGCCTTCGCCGCATCGTAAATCGCGCCGGACAGGTTCATGAGCTGGCGCAGGAGCGCAGCTTGCGCAGCCGGCCCCTGGCCTCCGCGCGCAGCGCTCGCGAGGAGCATCGCGGCCCCGCCGACTGATGCCAGGCCGGCGCGCTGCGGGCGCTGTGGCCGGCGGAAGGTCTGCGCAGACTTCGACAGTGCGTCGGCGGCCGCGGCGAGGTCGCCGGGCTCGGACTCGACCGCGTTCGACCAGGCCGCGAAAGCGCCGGCCGTCTGTCGGGCGACACTCTGCCAGGTCTCGCGGTCATCGATCGGGACACTGCGCAGCTTGTCGCGCAACTCGCCCATCTCGCGGGTGTACCGGCTCCACAGCTCCGGGTCTGGCTCGTGGCTCTCCCGCCCCGGTGCCACGATCCGCCGGCCCCGGTTCGCGGCACTCCACTCGGCGGCCGCGTCGGTTGCGCCGGTCGGGGTGTCGGGCCATCCTTCGCGCAGCCGAGGCAAGGTCAGATCGCGGCCCAGGTGACCGCCGCCGTACCAGATCGGCCGCTCGCCGGATTCAGGTCGTGCAGCGACGGAGTAGCCGGTTACGACGTCGGTTCGGCCGTCCGCGAACCGTGGCCGCACAAGGAGCCCTGAGCGGCGCATGCGGCGCACGAACTCGGCTTCGTTCTCGGCTGACGTCGCGGCCCCGCGCACGGTACGGGCAAGGTCGTTGCGGGGCACGTTCAGTCGGACTTCGGCCGAGACGCGCGCCTGTCGTTCCTTTCCGTCCAGCTCGGCCCAGCTCGGCATCGGCTGGCCCGATCGCTCGGCCTGCTGCTGGTACTTCTTCTCCGCGAACGTCGCCGCGCTCTCCTGCACGCGGGCCTGCTCCGCGGGGCTGTATCCGCGCGTCGACCGCTCACCCTTCGTCGACTCCAACTGCTCCAAACCGTACTTGACTTCGAGGGCGCGTGCCGCGGTCTGTGCGCGGTGGAAGTCGTGGTGGATCGACGCCTTGGTGCCGTCGTCCCGAACGAGGTTCACGGCGATGTGAATGTGATCGTTGCCGGCTTTCGACACACCGTGGCGAACGGCCACCCAACGACACGGAGCCTTCGTGCCCTCGTTATCGTCGAAACCCATCGCCGTCACGAAATCGCGAGCGATTGCGCTCCACTCTGCGTCGGTGCGCATGCCCTCCTCGGCGCGCAGCGACAGCGAGGCATGCCACACGTGGCCGCCCGGAACCTCAACGCCGTACGACGTGCGCGGACGGTCAAGATGGCGAGCGATCGAGCGGGCGGCATCGTCGCCCAGCTCGGCGTCATCGTGCCAAGCCATGAGCGCGTCATCACCGGCCACAAGGTGCGGTTCCGTGTGCTCATTCGCGCGACCCTTGCCCACGAGGTACGTCATCAGGCCGGCCATTCGATCGCCGCGGCTGACGTTCGGCATCATGAGGAGGCCAGCCCGTCGATTGCGTCGTCGATCCGCGCGCCCGTGCTGCGAACCGCGCGCAGTGTCGCGGACAGCCCAGCGGGAAGTGTGCCTGTGGCGTTAGTGGCCTTCGCCATCTGGTTCACGTTGTTACTGATCGCGGCCAGGAGTCGGTGCAGCGTGTACAGCTCGGCCATCGCATTGCGACGCTCTGTCGGCGTCTCGGACGTCTCGACAGCAAGCGCGGACTCGACGAGCAACCTCGGGATGGTGACGCGCTGAGCCTGGGACAGCCGGAGCAGCACGGCCTCTTCTTCGGGCGTGACCTTCACCTTGTGGAAGTGCTGACGGCCTCCCGTGACGTTGGCACGTCGACGACGAGAGAACAGGCGACCTCCGGGAAGCTCATCGCTCATCGGATTCACCTGCTTTCGGCCCAGCGCAGCGACCCCGCCTCGTGCGGGGATCACACGTCAAGTGTGCCCGATCCGCGACTGAAAGTCGAGGATCAAGCCACTTAGGGAACCTAAGTGTATAGCTTGCTCCCCGCTGGGCGTCCATTCAGTGCCCTCACGTCGACAGACGGGAGGGGTCGCGACAAAGTCGCGACTTTCTTTCCATGCGACGAGAAACGTCGCGCTACATGGTGCGATTCCGTACCATGTAGCGCATGGCTAAAGAACTGAGTGTGGAAGAAGCAATTGAGCGGGCGCAGCGTATCCAGGAGGAGCGAATCGGTACGATCCGCGGTCTCGCGGAGGCTCGCCAGCAACTCGCGGACGTGCGCGAGTCGGCGGCTCGGCGGCTTGCCGAAGTCGAGCGCGAGACGGCCGAGCTGATCGCCGCCGCGGAGCGTGAGGACGTCAAACAGTACGGTGCAGCACAGGCCGCCGGCTGGTCGGTCGAGGAGCTGCGGAAGGTCGGCTATACCGAGCCCGATAAGAAGGTCCGCGTGCGCAAGCGCCAGTCGCGCAAGTCGTCAACTCCGGCACGCTCCGACGCTGCGACGTCGACCGAGAGCGACGCCGCGGGCGTCGCGGCTGACAGCGCTGGTGCGTGACGTAACCCCCTGACCACCTGTGGACGGCCTGAGCCCTAACGCTTCGCGGCTCCACCCGCCCACAGGTGGACAGCGGGACCCCAATCGTCCACCCGCACACCGGCCACACTGTTACGTGAACGGGATTCGTGCCGTTGCGTCTGTGTGGCCCGTGCACGGCCTCGTTGGGTGGGCGGTCACCCTCCCCCCTATGCACGGATTGTTTCACCAGAGAGACCCCTGTCAAGGGCGCTTCGCGTCGCTATGCGATGCGGCTACGCCACACTCTTGACAGGGGTCTCTCTGGTGAAGGGCGGCATTTATCGGGGGGACGGGGAAGATGCGGGCAGGCCGCTAAGCGGAGAGCGTGGTGACCTCGTGCGCTGCGTCCTCGGCGGCCTTGTCGAGGGCTCGTGAGACCGACGACTTGCCGACTCCGAGCACCTTCGCGATCTGCACGATGCTCTGACCATCGGCACGCATCCGTAGGGCTTGCTCGATCCGCTCTGGCGTCATCACGGAGGGGCGGCCGCCCACTCGCCCCTCAGCTCGTGCGTGCGCGAGACCGCGCTTCGTGTTGTCCCGGATCGTGTCGACGCGGAGCTGAGCGAACACGGCGACGATGCCGAACAGCGCACGGCCCATCGGCGTTGTCGTGTCGATATCAGGCTCGGTCAGACTCTTGATGTTCACGCCGCGATCGTGCAGCTCACTGATGGTCTGAATCGCCATCGTCTCGCTGCCCGCGATGCGGTCGAGGCGCCGCACCATGAGGGTGTCGCCGTCGCGGAGGAAGTCGAGGCAGGCGAGCCACTGCGGCCGCTCGGTGGCGCGGCTCGATTCGCCGTGGTCGACGAACACCCGGATAGCGCCTGCGGCGCGCAGCTCGGCCTCCTGGGCGGCCGGGTTCTGGTCACGCTTGGACACTCGCGCGTAGCCAACGATGTTCGTCATGGGTTCTCTCGGTCAGTCTCGCCCGACGTCGGGGCGTCGCCCTGGCGTCTGTGGCGCGCGGTTGGTGGGGCCGGCGCTGGTGCCCGGCTTGGTGGCTTCGGTGGCCGGTCTGGGGAACGATGCGCGGTACGGCGAACGATCCCGACGTAACTCCGTCGACGCGCCAGGTGCGGATGTCTGAGGGGCCGGCGTGCGCTCGACGGTCATCGCGCGGAACACCGGGACAAGTGACGCTGGCTGCGGTTCGTAGCGGCCTCGGTCGGGGCCGGAGAGCATCGACTGTTGGTTCCAAATCTCGGGCGTCACGCCGGACACTGCGGGGCTGTAGTCGATGCGATACGGGCTCAGCTCCGAGACCTGTTGCATGAACAGCTTGCCCGTCCGTCCGTTGCCCTCACGGAACGGGTGTGCCTGGTTGACGTAGGCGAACACCTCGGCAGCCTTGGCGGCGAACTGGTCGCGATTCATCGTCGACCACTGAGCGCCGCGGACGATCTGGCTTGCGTCGTTGAGGTAGCGCGGCACGTCGCCAGGCTTCGCAAACTCGCTGAGGTTCTTACTGATGCCGACTGTGCGGTACTCCCCCGCCCACTCATAGACCTTGCCGAAGAGTTGTCGATGAATGGCGCGTAGGTGTTCGGCGTCGTAGGTTCTGGGGATCGGCGTCAGTCCCAGCTCGATCTTGGACTGTTGCTTGTTGGTCTCGGAGTACTCGCGCTGTGCCAGTGCGACCCCGTCGCGCTCCTCGAAGAGGTTGCGCAGCACGGGGCCGCCAGGCTCCCAGAAATACGAATCCCAGGAGGAGAACTGCGACGCCATCAGCTCGCGATGGCGTGTGCGCGGTGGCGCTCTGCCGCGCCTGCTGCGCGGCGGTCGTACTCGGCTTCGTCGATCGCGCCGCGCACGAAATCAGTCAGGTTCTCGACGTCCTCGCGGTTCGGCACCCAACCCTCGTGCCAGCTCGACGCAAACGAGTTGACGACGGCCGTCCGACCGGCGGCGTCCAGGGGCGCGAACAGCTCCGGCCAGCGGGCCTCGATGTTGAACTCAGCGGCCACGATGGCCCCCTCTCCTCGGTCTCGATCTATTCTACCAGCTCGCCCGAAAACGGTCTATAGATAGTTTCGGGAAGTATCAGTTTCGGGCGTGAGTTTCGGGCCGTCCGGGGGCGGCGTGTCGTCGACGTCGACGGCCTCCGGCAGCACCGACTCAGAAACGATCGTTTTAGGGCGCGGTGCGCGGGGGTCTGTAGCGCAGGGCAAGATGGACTTGTGAATAATGGCGCGCGCGACCCCCTCGATACAGAGGCACTTCGTAAAGCGCGGGGCGCGTTCTTCACTCCCCCGGAGATCGCCTCCTTCGTCGCAGATTGGGCCATCCGCACCGCTGAAGACGAGGTGTTGGAACCGTCCGCTGGTGACGCCGAGTTCCTAGTGCACGCAGTCGCACGGCTGCAGGAGCTTGGGTCAGCCTCGCCGCACGTTCACGGCGTGGAACTTCACCAGTGGAGTGCCGATGCCGGGTCTGCGCGCGTTAGGAATGCCGGCGGCAACGTCGAGATGGACGTAGGCGACTTTTTCGACACTCCGGCAGTCGGTCGCTACTCGGCCGTGGTGGGAAATCCGCCTTACATCCGTTTCCAGGACTTTGCGGGCGACTCACGTGCAAAAGCGCGCGCTGCTGCGCTCCGCGGCGGAGTCTCCCTCTCTGGGCTGGCGTCGTCATGGGCCGCGTTTACCGTTCACGGTGCGCTGAGCCTCCAACCTGGTGGCCGCCTCGGTTTCGTCCTACCGGCGGAACTACTGCACGCGAACTATGCCGCACCTGTACGGCGCTTCTTGTTCGAGAACTTCTCGCAGGTTGACCTTGTCCTGTTTGAAGAGCGCGTATTTGCGGAGGCAGAGACGGAGGCGCTGCTGCTGCTAGCTGACGGCTACGGCGGCTCCACCAACCACGCTCGCATTAGACAAGTGACCGACGCGGGTGCGCTGACGATCGATATGCCGGATGCCGCGACATGGACTCCCTCCGATCCTGCGGCGAAGTGGTCCGCGTCGACGGTCAGCCCGGAAGCCGCCGGTATTTACGCCAAGCTGATTCTCGGCGGCACCTTCACGGCACTCAAGACTTGGGGCGAGACAACACTCGGCATGGTTACCGGGAACAACAAGTACTTCGCGCTCAGCCCCGATCGCGTGGCAGAGCTCGGTCTGCTCTCCAGCGATGTGCTCCGGCTCTCTCCTCCCGGGTCGAGCCATCTTCGCGGGCTCGAGTTCTCGACGCGCGCACACAACGAACTCGGACGTGCGGGAAAGCGGACGATGCTGTTCCGTCCGTCGAGCGACCCGTCCGCCGCGGCCCTCGCATATATCTCCCAGGGGGAGGTCGATTCTGTACAGACCGCCTACAAGTGCCGCGTCCGGAAAGACTGGTGGCGCGTGCCCCTAGTCACCAAGGCCGACATGCTATTGACGTACATGAACGCAGACACCCCACGCCTCACTACAAACAGCGCTGGCGCGTTGCACCTCAACTCTGTCCACGGAATCTACCTCGCACCTGAACACAGAAAAGTGGGGCGCGAGTTGTTGCCCGTCGCAGCTCTGAACTCAGTCACCATGCTCGGGGCCGAATTCACGGGCCGCGCCTACGGCGGCGGCATGTTGAAGATCGAGCCCGGCGAGGCTGACCTCTGGGCTCTCCCCTCGCCGGCCGTCGTCGCAGCGGCCCGCGAAGAACTGCTCGCGATCCGGCCACAAGTCGCCGGGAAGCTCCGCAACGGCAACGTGCTTGAGGCGGCGAAACTCGTTGATGACGTTCTCCTCGTCCGAGCGCTCGGAATGCGCCGACCCGAGGTCGCGGAAATTCGCGCTGCCCGCGCTGCCCTCGCGGGACGCCGAGAATCTAGGAGCCGACGTGCCAACAGTTGACGAACGACTCATCGCCGCAATCCGTTCCTGCGGGTCAAAGCCGGGGAACGATGCCCCTCAGGCAACGAAGAAGAACTACAACGAGAAATTATCGGCGGCCGTTGCGCTGGCGGTCTCCTCCGAGCTCCGCGCGCGCGGCATGGACGGCTCGCGACCGACTGGACCCGGCGAGGCAGGAGCCAGTGGTGCAGAGCGGCGCCTTGCAGGCGGCATCGGAGCCAAGAAAGTTGACGTCACCTGGGCGACAGAAGAATCGGGACTCATCCTCGCGGTCAGCGTCAAAACAATCCTGTTCCGGGACGGAAAGACGCAGAACTTCCAAAAGAACCTCACCAACCGACGCGCTGATCTTCTCAATGAGGCAGTCACGCTGCACCGACGCTTCCCATACGCAGTGCTCGCCGCACTCCTCATCTTCGACATCGGTGCCGAAAATGACGGCACCGGAAGACGGAAGTCCACGTTTCTAAACGCGGGCCCACGCCTGCGGCTCTTTACCGGTAGACAAGACCCCGCGGGACGGGACGAGCAATACGAGAAGTTCTACGTACTCCTCGCCGACCTCAACGACACGCTCCCGTCGATCCGAGCATTCGAGGCAAACGACCTCACGACCGAGGTCGTTTTGACTGAGGCCTTCGACACCCTCGTAGCTCTCATTGGAGAACGCAACTTCGATCTCTACGAAGGACTTGACGGTCACGTCACAAAGGCGTGACCGCTCACACTGCAATCAATCGTGGCGACGTTTGGATCACCAAACCTGAACGCTAACGGTCAGTTCCGAGCGGCTGAGGATTCCTACACAAGACAATGAAGACATGGAACCGAAGACTTTGATCTGACCATGGACGAGCTACGCGCCGTCGTCCGGTTCGCTGCCGACTGCGCTCAGGAACTAATTCCCGAGTTCGAGGACGCCGCCCCTTGGCTTGCGTAGGTCATACCTGGTCGAACCAGCGGACTACGCCGTTTGCAGAGTGGGCGTCTCTGAGAGCTGCGGACGCGGCGGAGAGAGCCGCCGCCGCCCGTTCGAGTTCGGCAGCCGCGGTTACGGTCCCAGTCGCACCGTCCCCTCGGTTGTCCTCGCCCGCGTAATGCTGCCCGTCGATGACGGCTGAGTGCCAGGTGCCGAGCTGTCGGCAGACCTGTTCAAGGTCGTCGACCGTGGCGACCAGTTCACCAAGAAGCGTGTACGAGTCGAATGGGGCGGGCACGTCTCTGGTCGAGTGCACGAGCGTGCGGGCCTGAGCTGATAGGTCGCGTGCGACTTCGACCTGGCGGTGCTGTTCATTGACGGTCATGGTGTGTCCTCTCGGATAGTGACGGCGGTTCCGGGCTCTATCCCATCGAGGTCTGTCGGCGGCAGAGGGCCGCGCAGTATGCGACCGACGACGGCCCGTGACTTGCGTAAGTTGTCAGGAGACCGCTTCGGCGGTCACCTGGCCGCGTTCGGCGTCGAAGATGAGCCAGGTGGTCTCGTTATACAGGTTGCGGTAGGTGATGCCCTTGGGTGATTCGGTGAGCGAGTGCGAGATTGCGCCTGGGTGGTACTCACTGATCCACGCGGCGGCTAGCGCGTCGGCCGCTGCGCGATCTTCATCGGTGCCGGTCGCGGTTGCGCGCACGTGCGCGGCCCAGACGTCGCGCCCCACTGCGCTGGCTCGCTGCTTTCTGCGGTGATCCTCGATCATTGCAGGGAGGCAGCCGCATTCGTCGGTGGCGTCGTGGTGGTATCCGATGCAGCGATCGTCGGTGCATCCGCACTCATCGCCGCGCCAGTCCGTCGCACCTGAATAGCCGTGCAGTCGTGCCCATTGGGTCGACGTGAACCCGGCATTGCGGAGCGTGGCGCGTGCGTCGCTGGTGAGCTGTGTCATGGTGTGTCCTCTCGGATTGTGACGGTGGTTCCGGGCTCGATTCCGTCGAGGGCTCCGGCTGGTACTTCTAGAAGCGTGTCCGCGTCGCCTGGTGACGTCCAGCGCGGGCACTCATCTTCGGTCTCGGTAGTGCAGGGGTTGAGCGTCTCGACGGCGAGCACCTGGCCGTCGAGGATCCACGCGACGTCGAGCGAGATCTCCATCCCAGCCATCCACACCTGACGCTCTGCGGGACCGTCGAACGTGAACAGCATCCCAGTACCCTCCGACAGCTCGTGACGGCCGCTGAGACCGTCGCGCTGCTGGTCGGGAGTGCTCGCGAGGTGCACCCGGAACTCGAGGCCGGTTCCGACGTCGACGACGGCGGACGAGGGCGCCGGGGTGGCCGCGCATCCGGTCAAAACGGCCACCAGAGCCGCCACGGCCGCGATACGCGCCTTCATGGGACTTACTCCCCCATCGGTCGACCCTGGGGCAGCTCGCGCGCTCCAATGGCCGGGAACGGCTCGCCGCCGTTGTACTTCGCTTCGAGGGCTGCGACCTTCTCCATCACGGCCTGGTCGATGAACTGGGAAAGCGATCGCGATCCCTCGCTGACCTGGGTGTGCAGGATCGCACCACGGATACGGGCGGTGTCGGCTGCGTCCTGGTAGAAGCTCACCTTGTGCGGGTACTTCTTGCCTTCGCCCGCGGCTGCCGGCTTCGCGGCCGGCGGCGCTGCGGCCGCGGGTGCCGCCGGCTCTGCCGCTGCGGGGACGGGCGGTGCGATGGGGCTCGATCCGGTCAAGCTGGACTTGCGTGGCGCGGGGCGGGTGCTCATGAGGGCTCTCCTTCGATGCTGGCGAGGTGGTCGGCATAGATGACTCCGAGTGCAGTCGCCTCGGCGCTCCCCCACTCGTCGAGGCCTCGTGAGGCCTCGGTGGCGTCAGAGATAACGACGCGCTTCGGAATGGGCGGGGTGAGCAACGCCAGGCCCCGGGTCTCGGCCACGCCTTCAAGGTCAGCAAGCCACTGCTGAGCGCCCACGGTGCGTTCTTCGTACTGGTTGACGACGATCCCAGCAACGCGCAATGCCGGGTTGTAGTAGCTCTTCACGCTGCCGATGGTGTCGAGGAGCTGCGACAGCCCGTCAAGACTCCACTTCTTCGCGTGAGTGACCACGACGACGCCCTGAGCGGCCGTCAGGCCGTTGATCGTGAGCTGGTCGAGCGAAGGGGCGCAGTCGATCAGAATCAGGTCATAGTCATCCGCTACGGCGGCCAGAGCCTCGCGCAAACGGACCTCGCGGCCTGCCCCGGCGATCGTGAGCTCGTCGCGTACAGCGCCGAGCGTGACGCCGCTCGTAGGTACGACGTCAAGGCCAGGCCAGACGCCCGGCACGATGACGTCGCGGATGCTCTCGGTTGCTCTGGAGCTGAGAGCGTCTGCGAGGCCTGCCTGATCGTCCTCGACGGGTTCTGCGGTGGCGTTGCTGGTGAGATTACCCTGCGGATCAAGGTCGACGGCGAGCACGCGTCGTCCGGCGAGCACTGCGGCTCGTGCGAACTGGAATGCGGTTGTGCTCTTGCCGACACCGCCCTTCTGGTTGCAGAGGGCGAAAATTTGAGCGGTCACGGGTGTTGCCTCCAATAGGACTAATAGTACTGTTGCCGGTAAGAGGGGGGCGACCGAATGGACACCCCCCTCTACTCGGTTAGAACGGGGTGTCGTCGCCCTCGCTGCGGACGCTGCGCTCGACGGTGACAGCCTGGCCGCGGAGGCTCACGGCGACGTCATCGGCGCGGACCTCGTGCTGTAGGCGCGTGCCCTGCTCGCCCTTGTACTCGGTGACGCGGTAGCTGCCGGTGAACGTGATGCGGATGTTTCCGCTGCGCTCGGCCGCCTCGACGAGGTTTACTGCCTGCGATCCGCTCACAGACACGTCGTAGGCCACGGTGGGGCCATCGGTGTACGTGTCGTCCTCCTGGCGGATGCGGTCGCTGACGAGGACGCGGGCGTAGGTGTACGGGCCACGCTCCCCCTGTCGCAGCTCGGGCTTTGCGGCGAGGTTGCCGGTGCGGGTGATGTAGCTCATGATTCCCTCCCTGGGATTCGGTTTGTAACTCTAATAGTACTGTTAGCGGTAATAGATGACAAGGGTTTCTAGCACTCAACCTCCAATGCATGGCCGTCGACCTGGGACGGGTAGAAAACCCACTCCACATCGCTGTTCGGATTGGGGTTCACCACGCGGACGCCCTGCACGGGCGAGCCCTCCACGATCGGTCCGAGCGGGTCACTGACCCACAGAGGCGTCTTGTACGGGCGGCCGTCCAGACTCAGCAGAGAGTCCCCTGCCTGCAAGTCGGCCAGTCGCTTTACGATGATGATTGCCATGATTGTTCCTCTCGGACAGTACTAATAGTACTATTCAGGTTAGTTGATGGGTGGGGTGACGTACTCGCCATCGAGCGCGATCGAGATTCCCTCGACGTGAGCGGTGATGTGCAGCACGTACTCGCCCAATCCGTCCGACTCCATCCATGCGGTCGCGGCGGTCAGGTCGAACTCCTCGAAGTCGACGCGGCCATAGTCGTCTGCGCTGGCCGGGCGGCGGTTCTCTTCTCCGGCGATCCCCTCGGCGTCGACCCACGGCTTGGGTTCAAGGCGCGCTCCGGTGTCGTACGGGGTCGGCTCGTGGTTCGTCATGGTTGGTTCCTCTCAACTCTGTTAGTACTAATGGTACTATTACCGGTGCGCGGTGTCAACTTACTGGCAGCTTTCGCAGCCCAGCTCCTCCATCGGGTCGACCGGGACCGCGTAGGCCTCTGCCTGGTTGGTCTTGGCGACGCGCTCGATCTGGTCGGGCCGGAACTCGCACCAGTGATCCTCGCCTGTGCCGTCCTCGACGACGACGACGGGGGCCGCGGTGTATCCCAGCTCCTCGGTGACGTACTCGTGCGCTGCGGGGTTGTCTCGGATATCGACCTCGACGAACTCGACGCCTTTCTTGGTCAGCACGTCCTTGGTCATCTTGCAGCGGATGCAGCTTGGGCCGGTCGTGTACACGGTGACTGTCAACATTCTGAAATCCTCCCATCCCCACGTTTTTTTGCCGTGAAGGCGACTTTGTCGCCGCTAGGGAGAGCCGACCGGAGCACAAGTGACCGTGGAATACCGGACTGAGCGCAGCGAGGGAGGATATGCCGCGAAAGCACTTGTGCGCAGGCCGGCCGACCGTACGCTGCCGAAGGCTTCACGGCAAGAAAACTGGTGCGCCGTAGGCGCTTACTGCCGGCCGCGGAGCGGCTGTCGATCAGCTCGGGCGTGCTCCGTCGCGCCTGAGCCTGGGGGAGGGCGAGGGGGTCGCCCCCTCGCGGTCGCGCGCAGCTCGGCCCGCTCACCAGTCGTCTCCCAGCAGCGCGAGGAGGTCGCCGGAGTCTAGGCGCGCCTGGTGGGCCTCCGCGGCGGCCGTGGAGGCTTTGAGACCGATCCCGGCAGCTATGACGGGTTCGCTGTGCCAGTAGGCGCACGACACGGCGGCTTCGCTCGGGCACTCGTCGATCCAGCGGCCGACCCAGCGCCCGGAGGCTAGCTGCACGTCAACCCACGCCCGTCCAGGGCGGCGCAGCGCGCCGATGACTCCGAGATATCCCGTGATGTGCTCGTGCAGCTCGCCTAGCCACTCGTCGGATTCCTTCGAGGGCATTTCGGAAAGAGAGCGGGCCGGGAGCGGGTGCCGCTCGCGCACGCGCTCGGCGGCCCAGTTGGCGGACTCGATGCTGATGCGGTCGAGCTCGATCATGGTCGGCTCTCCTGCTCTATTGGTACTATAAGTACTATTAGCGGCGTCTCGGTTAGTGTTGGTCATCCGAACGCCTCGGCCCAGCAGCTCGGATGCGTGCCGGAAATCAGCAGCTCGCGCGTGGCCGGCTCGACGTCGGGGAGCACGTCCTGAATCGGCGTGCGGGCGGCGATGGCCTCGGCCTGATCAGCCGTCAGGTCGACGGCGCTCGTCTTGCCACAGAATATGCACGGGCGGGTTGTGATGGTCACGGTTTCGGCGGTGCGGTTCGTCACGGTTCCTCCTCGTTGTCCTACCTCTAATAGTACTATTACCGCTGCGGGATTGCAACGGTAATAGTACTATTGGCCTAGGCGGCTTCTTCGGCTTCGTCGGTCTCGGTGAGGGCGTCGGCCAGGGCGTGAGCGGTGCGCAGCACGTTTGCCGCGGTGGCCTTGATGGTCTCGGCTTCGCAGTTGCTCCACCCGGCGACGTAGCCGACGCTGTAGTCGCTGGTGTCGAGTCCGAGAATCCCGGCGACGATGTAGGCGACGCTCTCGGCCTCGGTCTCTTTGATACCGCGGTGTTCGACGTACTCGGCGTGCTCTTCCTCGGCGTGCAGCAGAACGTGGGCGGCTTCGTGTAGTGCGGTCTTCGCTGCCTGGGCGGGGGAGAGGTCGGCGTCGATCACGACGCGCTGTGTGCCGTCCATCGTCGTATAGCCATTGGCTGCTCCGGCGATCTGCTCGCGCTCGACGGTCCAGCCCTTGCCGGTGAGGTAATCGGTTACGGCGTCGAGGATGCCCGCGGCGTCGTCTCCGGTGAGCTGTTGGGCGAGGTTGGCCGGGTCGCCTTCCTCCTCGTCGATGAGGTCGGTCTGTCCCAGCTCGAACACGGAGACCGGGAAGAATCGTACGCGGCGCTGTTCTTCCTCCTCGCCGGTCTTTTCGTTCTCGACGGTCTCGCGCACGTCGCGGCCGCCGAATATGCGGATGCCGGTCTCTCCCTTGCGCACCTGGCGGTTGAGCTTCTGCCAGGTCCGGTATCCGGCGACGTGCGACGCCTCGGGACACTGGGCGAAGATCAGCAGCAGGTTTCCCAGGCTGTAGCGGTGGAACGACTGCGCGAACGTCAGGAACCGCGCCCACGTCTCGGACTCGCGCAGCTCCTCGACCTGTTCCGCGATCGTCGCTTGCAGCGCCTCGGCCTCGGCTCGACGCTCTTCGGGGCTCTTGGTGTTCTTCACTTTGCGGACCATCTCACTACCTCCAACGGTATTAGTACTGTTAGGGCCACTATCCCGACCCTCCTCCACGTTTTTTTGCCGTGAAGGCGGTTTACCGCCGCTAGGGAGCGCCTGGTGGAGTGCAACCCGGAGGGCGGAGGAGGAGAGAGTTTCTGGCCGAAATAAGGAGCGCAGCGACGCGGCCAGAAAGTCTCGGGGGAGCCGGCGGCGCAGCCGCTTGCATGGAGCCTGGCCGACCGTATGCTGCCGAAGGCTTCACGGTAAAAGAACGAGCGCCGCAGGCGCGACAAGGGCCGGCCGCGCAGCGGACGTCGAACACGGCCCGCAGGGCCGCCGTAGTTGGCCGGTCAAGAACCGGCCTCGAGCTTTTTTCCGGTGCGGCTCGTCCGTCCCCACTGTGTGCAGGCCAGCCCTGCGATAGCTGGGCTGTGCACATTGGGGACGGGGAATCCCTTGGCTATGCTGAACTTGGGGCCAGCTCACGAAACGGAATAAATAGCACGCCAAGGAGCCTCAGGCCCTTCCCTGACCTCGTGCATTTGACGCACCTGAGTGCGAAAAGCTTACGGGCGGGCTATACGGGCACCTCGCTTCAAGGCGTGCTGCGGAGCCCAGTAACGGCGCGGGAGTGTCCGTTGAGCGTCCCGCTTGCGGCGGGGCCGACTGTTGCCCAAATAAGCGTTTCCAGTTGTCATCTGGCTGTACAGCAGCCCCCGTCCTTAGCCTCGTCGGCGGGCAACTTACTGGGCTCCCCATCCACCGGGGGGACCGATGAGTAGCAGGGTGGACATGATGACGGTGATACCGACGAGGAAGAGGGCGATGAGCATTGCTGGGTGGTTGATGAGCCAGCGTAGGAGTCGTCGGATCCATCCGCGGTCACGCGGGTCGTCACTTTCCTCACGATGCCAATCGCCATCGAGCTTGCCTTTACGCACCAGCCAAACATCGAACGGAATGGTCGCGTAGGGCACGATTGCAGTGACCACGGCGAACACGATCTGAGGGATGGTCCAACGTTGGTTGACGCCAATGAGCACGGCAGTCAGAGCATAGGTTATGAACACAAAGCCGTGTATGGATCCGCCGATCAGCACGGGCAATGTTCCGAGGCCGGCGACGTATTTCAGTAGCATGCCCACGATCAGTAGCGTCCAGGTGATCGATTCGGCGATGGCGACGGTTCGGTAGAAGCTTCGCGGCGTAACCCGTACAGAAGTTGGGGTGCGTACCGATGAGGTTGATGGCTCGGTTAGGTTCATGCTTTCATCGTTCCAAGTTCCGGTGTCGTGTGCATCGATCAAAGGTTTGACTCCTTGCGTCGCTTCGCCTCCCGAGTTCATCTTTAGCCTTCGAGAGTTCCCTCGATTCGTGACTATCTCATCGCTGTTGGGCTGCACGTATGTCGATTCTGCTTTGTCGAAACTCATCCGCGTCCCGACTCACCTCTCGTCCGACGGCGTGGATTGCCAGTGGGATAGCGATGCTTACGGTGATGCCACTGTTGGGCATGATCGGTCGAGCGTGGGGGCGATCAAGCGGTAATGCGCCGCGGGCTTCCTCCTAATTGATCCAGACGCAGGCATTGTTTGAATAGCTTTCTGGCGCCTCTCGACGGTCAGTAACTGCTGCCAGAGTGTGTGGGACGCAGCCAAACCTCGCCCGCTTATGAACGTTTTGACATCGATGGTGGTGTGGTGCTGGTCGTCGTCCGATTCATGTCGGGCTCCCTGCCGGCACTGGTGCGCTCGTTTCTAGGCGTGAGAGCGCGAGATTGAGTGCTAGTCGCGTTGGCGTATTCGGAATACGTCGAAGAGGACTCGGAGTGTCAGGAGGCCGGAGAGGACGACCAGGAGGTATCCGAATATTTGAAAGAGGGTAAGGGTGGGGGTTACTTGGGGCCCGCCGTCGCTGATGAGGAGCATGGAGGCCATGATGCCAAAAGCTGCGGCAAGGACGGTGACGGCGATGGTGTTGACCAGGCCTTGCACGAGGGTGCGGTCCCGTTTGTCGGCGAAGATTCGGATGTTGACGCTGAGGCGTCCGTCGGTGAGGGAGCCTGTGAGACGATCGAGTCTCTGGGGAAGTCTTCGGACGAGGGGAAGAATGGATGTCATCTCGTCGGCCATGGAGGTGAAGACTGCTTTGGGCGCAAGGCCGTGGGTGATGCGTTCGGAGGCGTAGTCGCTTGCTTGGGTGAGCATGTCGAAGTCTGGGCTGAGGTGGCGCAGGGTTCCCTCGAGGGTTGCGACAGCGCGGAATGCGCTGGCCAGCTCGGAGGGCACTGCGATGTGATTCTCGGTGAGCATGCGCACCATTTCGGTGAACACGGTGACGTCGATGGAGGCCCCGGGGCCAAGTTTGGTGGCGACGAACACACCGATCTGGCGCCGTAACGCGGTTTCATCGATTTCGTCGGGCAGCTCGACGAAGCCGAGCAGAGCGTCCGTGAAGGCGCCGGCGTCCCCGCGGTAAAAGGCGAGGAGCACTTCACCGATTTGGTTGCGTAGTTGGGAATCGAGTCGGCCGACCGAGCCGAAGTCGAGGAGCACGATCTCCCCGTCGGTGCGAAGGATGATGTTTCCGGGGTGGAGGTCGGCGTGGAAGACACCGTCATCGATGATCTGGGTGAGAGTTGACCGCAGCAGGCGGTTGGCTTGCTCTGCTCGTTCGGCTGGTGAGTGAGTTTGCAGGGCCTTTGGATCGCTGAGTGTGTCTCCCTCGATCAGCTCGAGGACGAGCACTTTGCTGGTGCAAAGGTGGTTGTAGTGCTCGGGGATCCCTACTCGGTCTTCGCGTGGGTGTTTCGCTTGGGTGATGGCCATAGCGGCCATGTTGGATGCCTCTACGCGGTAGTCCAGTTCGTCGCGAAGGCTTGAGGCGAAGTTAGCGGCGAGGTTTCGCACTCCGAGGTCTTTGCCCCAGCTGGTGGTGCGTTCCAGTTGGGTTGCCAGGCGCAGGGTGATGTCGAGGTCGCGTTCGACGCGGGGAATGACCCCGGGTCGCTGTACTTTGACGGCTACGGTCTGCCCGGTGGTGAGGGTGGCTCGGTGCACTTGACCGATCGAGGCTGCGGCGAGAGGAATCTCGTCAAAGGAGGTGAAGAAGCTTTCCAAGGTCCCGCCCAGTTCCGCCTCGATGAGGGTTCGGATCTCGTTCCAGTTCGCGGGTGGTACGCGTTGCTGCAGGTGGGCAAGTTCCGCCAAGAACTCCGGCGGGATGAGGTCTGAGCGTGTCGAGAGGACCTGTCCGAGTTTCACGAAAGCACCACCGGCGGCCTCTAACGCTCCTCGGAGAGCTCGAGCCTGTTTGGTGCGTTCCGCGCTGCCGGCGATGGTGGGTTCGGTGTTGAGCCTGAACGGCACTAACCCATTCCGAAGAGCGATTCGGCTGATTTCGGCGTATCGGCGAGTCCGCTCTGTGCTCGCCTTCAGCGTCGGTAGCCACTGATCAGGGCGGGGAATGGAGCCGGCGGGTACAACCAGTTCGGCGATGACCAAGAAGGCGATCGCGACGAAAAAGACAATGCCGACTTGCACGGGCAACAGTGCTGGGGTGTACTCCTGCATGTTCCACACGAATTGCGACTCGAAGCCCACTTCCGCGCCGAGACCCAAGACACCGGCCAGTGCGAGACGCCCGAACCCGATCCGGACCGCCAAGATGCGCCGGGCAAAACTGGAGAGCACGAACATGAACACAATCGTCAGAACCGCCATGAGAACGATGTCCCACAAGATGTTATTCATCGAAGTCCCCACTAGTGGCTGCGGGGTGAAAGCGCCCCTGGCGCTCACGCTACTGCGGGTAGGTGGGTGTTAGCAGCCGTGGGTGCCGGATTCGGCGGAGATCAACCTTTCGATTGATCGCAGGTTCACACTATTGCGCGATTCGGGGTGGGTCGCTTCTTTGATGGACTGCGGGTATGCCTTCAACTTCTCCGTCTTCATTGTCATCGCGGCTCACCTCACGCCGGGGTGCATGGGTGTCCATCGCACTTGCCGTTCTGGCTTTCGTTGCCCTGTTCGGTCTGTTCGGGCGCGCTGACGCCCCCGCCGGTAACGACGCGGCACCTTCGAACTCGGAATCGTCGCAGGTGCAGGCTCTGCTGGACAAATTCCCCGGCAGCTCCGAACAAGCGGTCCTCGCGGTCGTGACCAGGGACGGGGGGCAAACGCTCACGGAGGCGGATCAGACGGCGATCGCGGGCCTTTCGTCTGTGATCAGCGACCAGACGGGTCACGATGCGACCCCGCCGATCATCAGCGACGATGGTAAAGCTGCCGTGATCCAATCCCCGTTGACAGTCGGGGAAGACACCGCAGCCAACGCGCAGAACATCAAAGACCTGAGAGCGGCGATCAGCAGCGAATCCCTGCCGGGCTTGACGGTTCAGGTCACCGGTGGTCCCGCTTTCGGCGCCGACATCACCTCCTCGTTCGATGGTGCCAACATCACGCTGCTACTGGTGACAATCGGCATTGTTGCGCTGCTTCTGATCATCACCTACCGCTCACCCGTTCTCTGGCTGATCCCCTTAACTGTGGTCGCTGTGGCCGATCAAATCGCCGGCAAAGTCACCTCCGCCGTCGGGACAGCTCTTGAGCTTCAGTTCGATACCGGGATCATCAGCGTTCTGGTATTCGGCGCTGGAACCAACTACGCCCTTCTCCTAATCTCCCGCTACCGGGAACAGTTGCTGATCACTGACAACCACCGAGAGGCGATGGCCATCGCGTGGCGCAAAACAGCGCCAGCGGTCCTGGCCTCTAACGTCACCGTGGTGCTGGCGCTTCTGACACTGGTCTTTGCCGTCATCCCCGGCACTCGAGGGTTGGGGATCGCCTCCGCGGTCGGACTTCTCATCGCTTTGGCTGCTGTTCTTCTGGTGTTGCCTCCCATCCTTGCCGTCTGCGGGCGTCGCGTGTTCTGGCCATTCGTTCCGCGTCCCGGTCAGAACAAGCAGTACGGCAAAATGTGGGGAGCTGTAGCCCAGAAAGTCGTCCGCCGACCTGTTGTTGCCGCCGTCGCAGGTTTCGCTCTTCTGGCCATCATGGCCACGGGTTTGGTCGGCACCTCTATCGGTTTGACCCAGGTCGAAAAGTTCCGGGTCGCATCTGAATCAGCCACCGGGCTCACCACCCTCAGCGAGCACTTCCCTGCCGGGGAAGCGCAGCCGATGTTCATCGTCACCCGGTCGGCTCAGGCCGCGGAGGTCACCGCAGCCGCGGAAAACGTCCCCGGGGTGGTGCGGGTCAGCAGCATCGGCGAGACGACGGTAGGAAGCGACGCGCTGACCAAACTTATGGTCACCGGTAAGCCCGCACCGGGAACGGAGGCGAGCCTCGCGTTGGTGGAGAATCTTCGAACCGCCGTGCACAAAATTGATGGTGCCAACGCGAACGTCGGCGGCGCGGTAGCTACCGACGTCGACGCTCGAGCTGGCGCTCAAAAAGACCTACTACTGATCGCACCGCTCATCCTCGCGGTCAGCTTCATTGTGCTGATGCTGCTGTTGCGTTCCCTGGTCGCTCCCGTGATTCTTCTGGCCATCAACCTGGTGAGCGCGGTTGCGGCGATCGGAGCCGGCGCATGGTTGAGTCGGGTGCTATTCGACCAGCCATCGCTGGACCTGCAGGTACCGATCCTTGCGTTCCTTTTCCTCGTGGCACTCGGCATCGACTACACGATCTTCCTCGTGCACCGAGCAAAACACGAAGCGGTCGAACACGGAACCAAACAAGGAATGGCCCGCGCGGTCGCCTCCACCGGCGGGGTCATCACCAGTGCGGGCATCGTCCTGGCAGCCGTCTTCTCGGCACTCGGTGTTCTTCCGCTGGTGACACTGGGCCAACTGGGCCTGATCGTCGGCCTCGGTGTGATCGTCGACACCCTCGTGGTTCGCACCATCATCGTGCCGTCCATGTTCAGCATGTTCGGGGACCGCATCTGGTGGCCAGGGAAAACCCCACAACGCCACCACAACGCTGAGCACATCCCCGCCGACACCGACACCGACCTGCTGGTCGGGGCCGCCCCCGCCTCGTCGAGTTGACCGGGCTACGATCATGAAGATGAGCACCACGGTCCGCGCGATGCAATACGGTCAGCACGCCATCACCGGGGTGCTCATCATCGTCGGAGCCGTGCGGGCGATCGTCGACGGAGCCGAACCTATCTTGGTGAGCTCCGTCAGCATCTCTTTTATCGGCTGGTACGTCATCGGCTCCTACGCCTTACCGCGAGTAGCCAGCCAGCGGCTTTCCGTGGGCTGGCTTGTGGGCCTGGCCGCGCTGTGGTTGGCACTTTCCGCCGTATCGGCGGAATTCATCTGGCTGGCGTTCCCCCTCTGGCTACTGGCCGGCCACCTGATGAGGCTTAGACCAGCGATCCTTTTCAGCATCGCCGTTTTCGCTGTCGTAGTCCTGGCACCATTACTGCACACAGCCACCCTGACCTACGCGGTCGTTATCGGCCCCCTGGTCGGTGGGGTGTTTGCGCTCGGAATCTCACGTGGCTACCTGCAGTTGCTGACGGATGCGCGCGAACGCCAGCAACTTATCGCCTCCCTCCTGCAGGCGCAGGACGATATGGCTGCCCTACAAGAGGAACTCGGACAATCGCAACGCGAATCCGGTGCCATCGAAGAACGCACCCGCCTGTCGCGCGACATCCACGACACCATCGCGCAAGGCCTGTCCGCTGTCGTACTCATCACCCGCGCAGGAACGGGTAAAACGTTCGAAGACGCCACCACAGCGTTGACCCACATCGAAACAATCGCCCTCGACAATCTCGTTGACGTCCGACGGATCGTCAACGCACTATCGCCTGCTGAACTGCAACAGGGAGCGTTGGCAAGCGCCCTACGGCGAATGATGGACAGGCTCACCGCAGAAACAGGGATACGCACCGAGTTCCACGCAGCCGACAGCACAACCTCATTACCCTCCACGGTCGAAATCGCCCTCCTCCGGACCGCCCAATCGGCGCTGTCCAACGTCCGCCTCCACGCGGACGCCCACCACGTCGTGATGACCCTGGACGAGTCGGAAGACACCGCCCGGCTGGACATCGTCGACGATGGGCGCGGCTTCAACATCCACACCTCGGGGGATGCGGCAGAACCCACCGCCAGCGGGTACGGGCTGCACTCCATGCGCGCCCGGCTTCGCGAACTGGGCGGAGGCCTCGATATTGAAAGTACCGAAGGCGACGGCACAGCCCTGTCAGCGCATGTACCCCTCAGCCCATCCCGGATACAAGAAGAAGGAGACCCCCGATGACTGTCACCGTGTTGTTGGTCGACGATCACCCGGTAGTTCGATCAGGAGTCCGCGCGGTACTCTCCACTGAACCCGGGATCTCGGTTATCGGTGAGGCAGGCTCCGGCGAAGAGGCCCTGCCACTAGCACGCGCACTCCGACCGGACGTGGTGCTCTGCGACCTGCGCCTTGGTGCCGGCCTTGACGGGGTCGCCACCACCGCAGCCCTCCGCAACTTGGTCCCGGCACCCGCGGTCATAATCCTGACTACGTACGACCACGATCACGACATCCTCCGAGCCATCGAAGCGGGAGCTGCCGGTTACCTCCTGAAAGATGTCGCCCCAGCCACAATTGCGGCTTCCCTTCACGACGCGGCCGCCGGGCGGCTGGTTCTTGCTCCCGAAATGGCGCAACGTGTTGTCGCCACCATGGGATCCCCGAGACCGAACCTCAGCGATCGGGAACTGGAAGTGCTGCGTTTGGTGTCCGCCGGACACTCCAATAGTGACATCGCGCGTGCCCTCTTTCTGACCAGCGCCACGGTCAAATCGCACCTGGTGCACATCTACACCAAGCTCGGAGTGGATAGTCGCACGCAAGCGATCGTCAAGGGACGCTCGCTCGGCATCATCGACTGACGCGCTGAGGCCCACTGCCCGTTCTCGTTGCATGCTCAGCGCGCAAGGTCGTGGTCAGGGTTCGCGGGTGCGGGTGCTTTTCAACCGCAGCATGAACGCGAAAGCCAGACCCAATCCCAGTGCGCCCACTGCGCTGAACAGGGCGATGCGGGTCGCGTCCGCTACCCCATTGGAGAGGGCATCGACAACAGCCGGCGCCGACGTGCCGAGGTCACCGCCGGACCCGTCAGCGCGTACCGCGGGGATGGAACCGCCTGCCGAGTTGGTTGTGGACTCCGCTAACTGCTGGGCTTGCGCGGCGGGCAGGTCAGAGACGCTGTTCAGCTGTGCGGGAACTGCCTGGGCCAGACCCGCCGCCAGTACCGCACCGATCAACGCGGTTCCCAGGGCCGTTCCGACCTGCCGCACGGTGCTTTGTGTGGCGGAGCCCTGCCCGGATTGTTCGGTGGGCACATCAACCAGAACCGTCCCGGTCAGCTGCGCGGATGCGAGACCCAAGCCAAGCCCGTAGATGACCAGAAGCCCTGCCAGGAGCACGGGTGGCATCGAAGGGCTGAGAAACAGCGCAGTTACGATTACGCCGGCGATTTCAAGCGACAGCCCAAGCACAACCACATTCACCGGGCCCATCCGCGCGGACAACCTACGCGCCAGCGCCCCGGACGTGAACGCACCCAGGCCCATCGCGGCAAGGACCAGGCCCGCCCCGAGAGTAGAAAGCCCCAGGACATTGACGATGAACAGCGGGAGTACGAATAGCAGCCCGAATTCGCCGATGGCGACACACAG
>Ga0307487_1000275_pt1 | contig 41922 bp, 24 predicted proteins | sample CBIW12metaG_FD_203665 | JGI IMG/M metagenome (GOLD analysis project Ga0307487, IMG submission 203665) | Sea-ice brine microbial communities from Beaufort Sea near Barrow, Alaska, United States - CBIW 1.2 | ecosystem: Environmental > Aquatic > Marine > Coastal | place: USA: Alaska | collected... | reverse complement strand
CTCCTTCTCTCTCGTAATTAAGCTCTAACGATAGAGAAAAATTATGATAAAAAATTTGCTTTAAACATAGGATACCCTATAGGAAGTAAATCAAAACCTACAAGGCTTTGTTCAGTTCAACCTCCATTTTTTTCTCTCAACCTGAAAATCAAAAATAGAAAACGCTCAGGATATAAAAAGTAAATCATTTGAAAAATTGAAAAAAGTGTTAAAAAACAGATTGGTGCACTTTGATGCAATTTGCCTCTTTCAGCCATCTCAATCAGCTTTGAAAATACCAATTACAACCTTTAAGCGAGAAATCTTAATATAGGTAATATTTACTTGTATCCACTGTTATAGTGGATTCGGAGGAAGATCTATATTTAAGATCCTTTAATTATTACAGACAAAAAGACACTTGGAAAGAAGTTTTTAAAAATCAACTTATTCAGCATCTAAAAAATTTAGGTGTAGAAAACGGTTTAGTTAAAAGTGAAACTCGACTTTGAAGTTTCATGGTACATCACTAATAAATCTAGATGAAACCACATATTTTATATCCCTTTGTAAATAGCAATTTTTTCTCATGTACATCTAAAAATTTCCCTCTGATTTAAGCAAAACAACTGAAATACCATAATAATGGCAAGAATGCAGAAAACATCCATAGGTCTAATACATACAAAAGACTGACCTAATTTCTGATGTTGAGAACGGAAAATGGCAGAAGGTCAAAAGTTGGATTTCTAAATGCGCTAAACATTTGGTAATTTATTCTTTATTTCTCTCCAAAAAATATTGTCGAATAAGTAAGCTGATCCAACAATACTCGCTTCATCAGTTTTATTAATAATAGATATTGGGATATTCAAGCCCATCTCTTCCCAGTTTTTAATAATCTGATTTAAAAATAGGGAGTGTGATTTTGCTATATTTCCTCCAATAATAATTAGCTCTGCATCAAAATCTTTTATATAAGAAAACATAAATACACAAAAGTTATGGGAAAATTCTTTAAAGATAGAGACTATATGTTCATCTTTGCGTTCCATCATTTCCTTAACTCCACCCTTAAATGTTTTTCCAGATTTACTTTCATAACTGCTAACAAACCAGCGGGTTGAAAAATATTCATCTGCAATCCCGTTCAGAAAAGGCTCATTCCATAGACAACCATCTTCAGGAACCCCTACCCCTTGGGTTAGAGGTAAATAATCACTTATAAATGACGCCCCAAAACCAGTACCTAAGGTAATAGCTATTACTTTTTTCTTATTTTTTGTACTTCCAAGTAAAGTTCCTCCTACCCCAAATGCTGAAGCATCATTTAAAAACCTTAAAGGAATTTCCGAATTGGTAAGATATTTAGGAAGAGCTTCTGTTATGGATGTACCATATAAGGATTCATACTTATCGTTTCCTTCGTATAAAGCAATACCTGATTTATATTCAAAAGGACCCGGAATTGCACAACCAATACCTAGAATTTCCTGATCTCTGATATTAAAAACAGTTTTATTAAGAATGGTTGCCCAACCCTCCAAAATAACTTCTTTACTTGCCTTATTATTTATGGCCGAACTGTAATAAGTCTCCGGTATTAAAGTATAAGTTTCTAAATTTATACCTGCGCTGGTGATATGGCTTCCACCTATGTCCACTCCAATGGCTATCTTCATTCTTTTATATTTTAAAATTTTATTTTTCTTTTAATCATTAAGTATTTCGGGGTATTGCCTGTAGGTCTTCCATAATAATTCTCCAAATAACGTATTTGCCCAAGCAAACCATTTACGTGAAAATTCATTAGGATTGTCCTTATTAAAGGATTCATGCATAAAACCAGTATTTCCATGGGTGGATTTAAGACTCCGTATACATTCTTTAATTTCTTTCTTATTAGTGCTGGTTAGTCCTCTCATTGTAATTGACATTGGCCAAATCATATCTATCCCCACATGTGGACCTCCTATTCCTTCTGCAGCAGTTCCTTTGAAAAAGAAAGGATTGGAACTGGACCAAACAAATTTTCGAGTGTTCTGATAAAGTGCATCCGTTTCTGAAATCGCATCCAGATATGGTAAGGATAATAAACTTGGGATGTTTGCATCGTCCATCATTAACCTATTACCAAATCCATCTACCTCATATGCAATAATTTTTCCAAAATCTGGATGTTCGACTATGGCGTGTTTTTTAAGTGCCATTTTAACTTCTTCGCTTAGGGCTTTAAGTTCATTAGCTCGTATAGAATCTCCTGCAATTTTATCTATCATTTCTGACGCTTGCTGAAGGCTTACTACAGCAAAATAATTTGATGGGATAAGAAAAGAAAATACGGTAGCATCATCACTAGGCCTAAAAGCTGAACAAATTAATCCTACAGGATTAATTGGATATCCATAACCATGAAGAGACCGAGTATCTTTAGCTTTGGATGTTTTTCTTTGAAAGGAATAAGGGCCTGGACCATGCTTTTGTTGTTGATCTTTAAAAACTTTCAATATTGAATGAATGGCTTTTTGCCAATTATCATCAAAAGGTTGTATATCTCCAGTAATTTTCCAGTAATTATAACCTAATCTAATAGGATAACATAAAGAATCAATTTCATATTTTCGCTCGTGTACGCCAGGTTTCATTTCTGTTAAATCCGAATTCCATTTTCCTACTTTTTCTGGATTATTATAAAAAGAATTTGCATAAGGATCCTTTAAAAGATATTGGGTCTGACGATTTATTACCCCCGCAATGAGGTTTTTTAATTTCTCATCCTTATTAGCAAAAGTAAGGTATGGCCAAACCTGTGCAGAACTATCCCGAAGCCACATAGAATCTATATCGCCTGTAATAACGTATGTGTCTGGGCGTCCATCTTTTGAGGTAAAATTCACCGTGGTATCTAAAGTATTAGGAAAGCAATTATTAAACAACCACCCCAATTCCTCATCTCTTACATTTTTTTGAAATTCATTTATGGCATTTTCAATTTCATCACTTTCAAAATTTCTTTTTCCTTTAGGAGTACGGACTATTGGGAATTCGACAATTTCAAATTTACTCCTTGCTGTCAGATAAAATGGGTCAACCATAGTTAATCCCCCAAAAAGTGCGGCATTCCGAATAAAATTTTTTCTTTTCATTTTTCATTTTTTACAAAATGTATGCTCCTCTGAATCAAATTAGAATCATATTAAATAAATATGGGAGAACAACGTACTATTTCAGGTTGGACTATAATTTAATGTGAATTACTAAATCGTTTTAATTTTTTTCAATCCTGAATAATTCCTTCGAGTATTGCTAAATATTAATTTAATTGTAATCATTCCCCTTTTTACTATTACTCACAGAATTTATCCATTCGTATAATTCTATTTTCATTGTACTTGCAATTTCAAATTCTTTATTAATAATATTATTTACTTCGCCCTTATCATTTTTAAGATCATAAAGTTCAAAATTTTGACCCTTATCTTCACTAATCAATTTATATCTCTCTCCTGCCCAGGACATTTGATTCTCAAATAGAAAACCAATTGGACTATTTCTCTTGGCATTCTTATCTTCAATAAATTTCCATATACTTTTGCCATCCAATGGTCTATTATCTGGATATTGAATATTTAAGATATCTAAAATTGTTGGTAGATAATCACTAGTAACTACTGGAAAATTAACCCTTTGACCTCCCTTTAGTTGATTCTTCCATATTACAAAGGCCGGTACTCTAACACCTCCTTCATATAGGCTCCTTTTTTTCCCCTTAAATTCTCCAGCACTTCCCGGTGTATCGCGTTCTGGTCCATTATCACTACAAAACCAAATAATAGTGTTATCCGCAATATCCAATTCCTCTAGTTTAGACCAAAGCCTCTTTATTTGATCATCCATTGCGGTAATAGCTCCATAATATATTTGTTTTCGGAGGGTCATATCTTTATAAAAACTAGTATGAATGCTATCGCTGACTACAGGCAAGTGAGGAGAATGGATCCAAATTGTTGAGAAAAAAGGTTTTTTTCTGTTTACCGAATGTTCAATGAATGGCATAGCCCTGTCCATTATTAATTTAGTATCTTCCCCCTCAAGGTTAGAAATACTTTTCTCTTCCACTCCTCTCCAATAAGCAGTACCATAAGGCTTAGTAACTTGCTTTCCTTTTATTGATCTCCATCCAAATTGTTTACTTTCTCCTTCTTGAAATGAATCCGGATATACCATTGGATCAAAGGTTGGTACCTTAGATTCTGTACAAAAATATTCATCATAACCATTCATGGTAGGAATACTATAATCCTTTAGGAATTTATCCTTTCCACCTCTGTTGGCATCACGGTTTATTTTGGTTAATGTGCCTAGATGCCATTTTCCAAAATGTCCTGTAACATATCCTCGTGTTTTTAGTATTTCTGGAAGTGTAATTTCTTGATCTATCATATGTCCGCTATTAGCGGTTGGAATATTCATCCGTAATGGATTTCTTCCAGTTAATACACTTGCCCTGGTTGGCGAACAAACCGAAGAGGCGGCATAAAATCGATTAAATATTATACCTTGTTTTGCAAGATCATCTAAATTAGGGGTTTTCACCTCCTTGTTCCCATTAAAACCAACATCATACCACCCCTGATCATCAGTCATTATTAAAATAATATTTGGATCCTGGGCGTATAAAATGGAAGAATTTACCCATATTAATATAACAACCACCAGTTTTAATAAATCTTTCATCACGCTTAATTTATTTGATAAATTAAATTATTTGATATTTTTCTTGAAGACGTCCTTTACCTTTTTTGAAAAAGTTTTTTATTAGGTTTATTGCCTAAGGTTATATTAATACTTGAACCTGCTTTTAATAGTTTTAAATCAATATGATTGGTATCAAGCGTTTTTTCATTGACTTTCACGGATTGTATATAATAGTTACCTGGTAATTTATTTGAAGTTTCAATTTCAACAAAATTATTATTACCCGTATTTATCTTAATTCTATCAAAAAGTGGGCTTCCCAATTGGAATGAAGGATCGATCTCTACTAAGCCTTTCACATCAAATAAGCCAATAGAGGACATTACAAACCAAGCACCTAACTGCCCCTGATCTTCGTCCTGTCCATATCCATATCCATGTACATCGTCATTCCCATAAAATTCATTACATATTTTCCTTACCCATTTTTGGGTTAACCATGGGTGATTAGTGAAGTTAAACAACCACGGAATATCTAAACTGGGCTGATTGCCCTGATTATAAATATAATTTATGCCTGCGAAAGCATCTATTTCCTTTCCACCAAATTTCGTTTTCTCCGAAACTGTAAATATGGAATCTAATCTTTTTACAAATTTTTCCTCTCCCATCATATTTATCAAACCAGATGGATTATGAGGCACATAAAAGCTGTATTGCCAGGCATTCCCTTCTTGAAAACCTATCCATGGTGCAAAGGGATCAAAATCTTTTAGAAATTTTTCGGATGGGAGTTTAGGCCTCATAAAATCAATTCTGTCATCATAAATATTTCTCCAGTTATCGGATAACTTCATTAATTGCTTATATTCCTTTTCTTTTCCTAAAGCCTTGGCGAATTGAGCAACGGCATAACTGCTGTAACAATATTCGAGAGTGTGAGAAGAAGAGAATCGGGAACCATTAGAAGAGTTCCACCCATTTTCCTTATATGGCACATAACCATCTTCAACAAAACCTCTAAGATCCGCCTTACCTGCTCCTTGGGCTCTATTTTTGTAATCAACTTCATTTTTATATGCTGCCTGAAATGCAAGGTCCACATCATAATCCCTTATCCCTGCTTGATAAGCGGAGGCTATTATCAAGCCTACAAAATTTGTTCCTACCCCTGAAACAAATTTTGAGTTTGCCAAACCATCTCCTAACCATCCCGAATTTTTATATACGGCTAAATGGCTTTGAATAAAATCATTATAATATTTTGGCCATGCCAAGGTCCAAAGTTGGGTTAGGTTCCAATATGCTCCCCAGATTGCATCCGTATTATAAAAGCTAAACTTTAAATCACCATTTTTATCTACAGGAATTTGACCTACTGTACCATCATTTTGGGGGAAATTCCCATTAACATCATTTGCCAAACCTCGTCCAAGAAGTGCATGAAATAAACCAGTATAAAATTTTTGTTTATTCTCAAAGCTAGAGTCTGTAATTTGTATTTTATTTAATTCCTGCGACCATATTTTCTGAGCGTTTATTTTAGCTCCTGCAAAATCTAGGCTTTGTGCTTCCATTTCCAGATTTTTCCTTGCATTTTCAAGGGATGTATATGAAAATCCGGCTTTTAATTCTATAGATTCATTTGCATCGGTTGCAAACTTCATATATAATCCGGCGCCCTTTCCTGTTATGGAAGTTTGACCTTCATTTTTCACTTCTTTCTTAAAAGTTCCAACTGAAGAAGGCGATTTACTTATTTTTCCTGAAAAGTACATTCTGATTTCCCCTTCTGGTTGAAACTTTTTAACGTATTTGGGATAGGTTATAACCCAACCCTCAATTATATTATTTTCTTTAATAGAAACAGAAGCATCCTTCACTATTCCACTTTCACCTAATTGATTTCCTATATTCAGTATAATATAAGAATTTTTGGATTTTGGGAAGGTATATTTTTGAAAGCCGACTCTTTTTGTAGCAGTTAATTCTACCTTAATATTATAATCTTTAAGCTGAACCTGATAATAACCTGGAGTCGCTAATTCATCCTTTTTATCAAATCTGGAACGGTAACCTTTATCAGGCTCTTCTAAAGTTCCTGGGATTGTTTTTAAATCTCCCGTCATTGCGGTAAATAGAAATCCTCCAATTTGAAATTCATGTAAATTTGCAAATCCTTCTATACTTTTATGTCGGGAATCGTAACCTACGGCTTCCCAGCCCTGTTCATTTCCATAACTTCCATTAGTTGATGGTCCCAGTTTTGCCATTCCAAAGGGTAGGGCTGCCGGCGTATAAAAAAACCATCGGCTATGGGCCGTTCCTATATTGGGATCTACATAGTCCAGAACAGATTCTCTCAATAAGGGATTTGTGATTTCAGATCTACCACAACCAAAAAATATAATTAAGGATATAAGCGCTAGTTTAGTCATGTTCAAAACTGATTGATTCAGATTGCCAGGGTATTTTACCTGCCTCCTGATTATGAAACTGTAATTTTTTTATAAGATTTTTAAACTGATCCTTCTCCTTTTCAATGACATTATTTTCTTCTAAAGTATCTTTATTCAGATCAAAGAGTTCCAACTCCGAAAAAGGTGTGTTTTGTATCAATTTCCACTTTCCACTTATGAGGGCATTACTATTTTTGCCTGCAAACTGAAGTCCACCCTCTTTCCTGCAAAAGAATACTGTACGGTCTTTTATAGTGTTAGACTGGCCTTTTGCAACTGATAAAAAGCTCGATCCATCAATTGATTCAGACGGTTGTATTCCCACCGCTTCCAGAATTGTAGGGAATATATCCATCGTAAGAAATAAATTAGAATTTTGAATACCCGATTTTATATGATTGGGCCAAACTACGCAAGCGGGTATGCGCAAGCCTCCTTCATACATAGATCCTTTACCATCCCTCAAGTTTCCGTTGTTAGCTCCTAATTTTAAACTACCTCCATTATCACTGGTGAAAATAATTAGGGTATTATCATATACTCCACTTTCTTTAAGTGCATTTATTACGTCCCCCACTGCAGCATCCAGATGCTCTATTAGAGCTACCAGCCGGGCTCTTTTATCTGAGATTTCCGGATGCTTTTTATTAACTTTGGCTAACCATTTCGGGGGAGGCTGAATGGGAAAGTGAGGAGCATTAAATGCAAGGTAAAGAAAGAAAGGAACCTCAGTTTTAGCTCTTTCGTAAATATAATCACAAGCCCAGTTGGAAAATATATCTGTAGCATGACCTTTTGGACTAATTTCTTCTTTATTAAACCTCATATAATTTTTATTATGACGCAAATGCGTGTAGTAATCATCCATCATATCTCCCAGGAATCCATGAAATATATCAAATCCCCGATCATTCGGTATGTTTGGAGATTCTAGTCCTAAATGCCATTTACCAATAATAGCACTATGGTAATTTATTGATTTTAATATTTTTGGCAATAGAATTGCAGATTTTGATAAATATCCCCAATTTTTTAGAGGATCTGTTCTAATTACTCCAGGAACCCCTGCAATATCAGAATAGCATCCTGTTAAAATTGAGGCTCTGGTAGGAGAGCATACTGATGAATTTGCATGAAAATTTGAAAATTTCATCCCTGAAGTTACCAAATTGTCAATATGAGGAGTTTCCATATCATTACTTCCATAGCTACTTAAATCAGCATACCCAAGGTCATCTACTACAATCAAAAGAATATTAGGTTTATCCACATTTTTTGCCTGAGTCTGAGACCAACTTTGCTGACCCCCCAATGCCAATACAATGTATATAATTAAAGATTTCATAGACCTTGTTTTAATTACTGGAATTAGTCAAGATTTTTATGCTTCCACCATCCTTAAATAATTGGTGAGGAACGAAATATCCCTGTAAATCTTGACCATTAACTTTGATTTTTTTTAGATTTCTTCCCTTACCTTCTCGAACGATAATTAATTCCTTTCCGTTGGACAATTTCCATTTTACTTCACTAAATACGGGTACCGAAACTATATAGTCGGGATCTGCCGGGGAAAATGGATACAAGCCTATAGAATTCAATACATACCATGCAGACATTTCCCCTGCATCATCCATCCCTGGCAGGGCCAATTTACTCTTACCTAATCCATAAAGAGAATTTAAAATGGTATCGATAATTTTTTGGGATTTTTCCGGTTTTCCAATAAAGTAATAATCGAAAGGAGTTTCATGATCAGGTTGATTTCCATGAGAATATTGACCTATAAAACTGGTAACATTTGCCGCCTTGTATTTCGGGTTCCATGGGAGAGTAAACATAGAGTCCAGCTTATTTTCAAAATTTTCATTACCACCATGTAATTGTATTAATCCTTCCATATCATGTGGAACATAAAAAGAAACCTGCCAAGAATTGGCCTCACGGTACATATATTTATTATAGGGAGATTGAGGATTAAAATCTTCCACCCAATTCCCATTCTTTAATTTCCCTCTCATTAAATGAGAAGTAGGATCAAATACATTTTTATAATTTCCTGACCTTTTTTTATATTTATTAAAGTTGTCAGTATCTCCTAATCTTTTAGCTAATAATGAAATAGAATAATCATCGTATGCATATTCCAAAGTTTTAGAAACCCCTGCCTTCGCATTCGTTCTAAGGTGAGGGGACTGTATTTGAGGTGTTGAGATATATCCATTATCAATATATTCAGAAATGAAGGGTCGGGGTCCTCCTTCCTGAGTTGCATTGTTCAATAATAAGTGATAAGCCTTTTTAATATCAAAGTCGTCAATGCCCCGCAAATATGCCCCCGCTATAAATGGAGCTGCATGGTCCCCATGAAAAAAGGTGGGTATAAATCCAGTATTTTCTCCTCTATCCAGCAAAGATTTGATTACATCTGAGGTGATCTCGGGAGAAATTATGGTCATTAGAACCAATTTATTTCGATAAGTATCCCACAATGAAGGAATTGTATAATATCTGAAATTTTCTTTTTTTACTTTTCCCATTACATCACGAAATTCTCCATTTATATCGCTACGTAAAGCGGGCCAAAGAAAAGATCGGTATAAGGAAGAATAAAACAATTCCTTTTGTTTCTTTGTGCTACCCTCCACTTCTATTTTGGATAATAGGCTTTCCCAGTTGGAGGTCGCTTCTTTGTGAACCTCGTTGAAAGATTTATTAATTATTTCCTCTTCCAGATTCTCTTTTGCATTTTGTTCACTAACATAGGAAAGACCTATTTTTAATTCTACAGGTCCATCTCCCGCTTTTAAATACAAAACTGCGACGCCTTTCTCACTTCCTTCTTGGTTAATTTGTAATTTTTCAATCTTTTCATTCAAAATGGCGTAGAAGTATACTTTATCATTCTCAACTTCCTGAAATCCTTTTAGAGCTTTATTCCCTATTCTTTCAATTCCCCAATTAGTTACTCTATTAAGATTTCGAAAACTTTTATTGGATTTTGAAAGATCAAAAACGATTTTTCTATCATCTCGATTTTTATAGATATATTGGTGGAATCCACATCTAAGGGAGGACGTTAAATTAACTTGAATATCATAATCTTCTAAAAAAACAGAGTAAAATCCAGGCTCAGCCTCTTCCTTTTCATGGGAAAAATGGGATCCAAAATTTTTTAATTCTCCAGAAATAGGTATAATTGGAATATTACATAAATTCCAATGTCCTTTATTTGTATGAGTAAAAGCAAATATGGTATCATCCTCATATTTATATCCAGCGCCGGAAGTATAGTCTGTAATAGGGCTAAGTTGAACCATAGCATTAGGTAAGGAAGACCCCGGAAAAGTAAAGCCAGCCCATACTCTCCAGTTTTTAGGGGGCTCATATCCTATTTCCTTGGAATTAGTTAACGGTGCCGTACCTAGGAATGGATTTACATATGTGGTATACATAGAAACTTTTTCCACTTTTATTTCTGGTCCACATGATATCATGAAGAGAACAAAGCCTACAACAAATATATTTTTAATAAAACTGGAGTTTTGTAAAATATTCGATTCCATCTAATTATAGTTTATATTATTTTGAATCCTTTTCGATTTTACCAGGAGCTCTTCTATTTTTCCCAGGTCTTCCTGTTAAATCATCCCCCAAGTCTTCCCTGGCTTCTTCAACAAGCATTTGTATTTTTTTTACAATATTTGGATGTTGGTTTTGTACATCGTAACGTTCTCCTGGATCACGACGCAAATCATAAAGGGCGAGTGCCGTTGAGTCCTGATGCTTTTTTCCCGAAAATCCATCCATGCCAGGAAGTTCATTTTCATAAGACTTGTATTTATGCGGCAAGACAAGTTTCCAAGAACCTTGACGAACAGCTTCCAGGCTATTTTTATGATAATAATAAAATAGATGGTCTCTGGGATTAGCATCATTTTCCCCATTGAGCAAAGGCAATATATTGACACCATCAATTTTATTTTGTGGCAATGATATGTCTGTGATTGCAGCGATAGTGGGCAAAATATCTAAATTAGCAGCAAGTTTATTACAAATTGTTCCCTCTTCAATATGGCCGGGCCACCAAAAAATACTAGGTTCCTTTTGGCCACCTTCCCATGTAGTAGCTTTTCCTTCTCTCAAACCTCCTGCGGAACCGGCATGATTTCCGAATGTAAGCCAAGGTCCATTATCGCTTGTAAAAATAACCAGTGTGTTATTTTCAATTCCATTACTTTTCAATGCTTTCATTACTTCTCCTACAGACCAATCAATTTCCAACATTACATCGCCAAATAGGCCTTGTTCACTTTTCCCTTTAAATTTATCCGATACAGCAATTGGTACGTGAACCATAGTTTGGGCAAAGTATAAGAAAAAAGGTTGATTTTTTTTTCTTGTAATAAAATCGACGGCTTTCTCTGTATACCAGGTAGTAAGCATACTTTGATCTTTTAGATCTTTAATATACCTATCTACCGAATTACCATTAATCAGAGGGAGTGGTGGAAATTTAGAATCACTTTTTGGATTACCATCATAATCCACAGGCCACATATCATTAGAATATGGAATACCGAAATACTCATCAAACCCATGTTGAAGTGGTAGAAATTTTTTGGCATCTCCCAAATGCCATTTTCCTATTATACTGGTAGCGTAATTCTGTTTTTTTAACATTTCAGCAATGGTCTCCTCCTTATTACTAATTCCAATTTTAGAATTTGGCATCAAAGCACCGGCAAAACCGACACGGTTTGGATAACATCCCGTCAGGATGGCAGCTCTGGATGCACTACAAATAGGTTGAGCAGCATAAAAATTCGTGAATCTCATTCCTTCTGCAGCCAATCTATTAATATTGGGGGTATTATAATCAACTCCAGAATAAGCCTCGACATCCCCATAGCCCATATCATCCATATAAATCAAAACAATATTAGGTAATGCAGTATCTTTAACAGATTGTTGGGAGAAGGCCTTATTGATGATCCCCAGCAAGAAGATAAAAAAAAAGGTCTTAAATACGTACTTTTTCATATTTTAATAAGTTTATTTTTAATTAATTATTTAAGCCAAAACAATTTTTGGGCTTATCTGCCATAATATTTTTATTCAAATTCACCCTAATGAACTAATTCCTTTATTTATCCATTATCTCACCAGAAATTACAGTACGAAAACCAGCATGATCAGATCCAGAATCAAGGCTTTGACCCATTCTCGCTGAGATACGATAACTCGCACAATAGGAGGAATTGCATAAGAATGAACCTCCTTTTATAACTTTTTCTTTTTCAAAGTAATTGGTATGGTTGTAGGATTTTTTGGCCCCTTTAGGATTTAATATCTCGCCTTCAACCAAGGAATTCTTATAATAGGAGATATTAAACCAATCTTGTGTTAATTCCCATACGTTCCCCGCCATATCATAAATTCCAAGTGAATTAGGATCAAAAGATTTTACAGGTGCTGCATATTTGAAACCATCTTCAGGTACGTTTTTCTCAGGAAAAATCCCTTGCCAGGTATTGGCGGCATAAATTAGTTTGGATTCATCATTTCCCCAAGTATATATATTATCCTTTAACTTTCCATTAGCTGCTGCCTCCCATTCCGCTTCTGTGGGTAGGCGCCGATGAGCCCATTCACAATAGGAGTTGGCATCTTCATAACAGATATGAACAACGGGATAATTGCCTTTATTAATAATCGAACTTTCAGGGCCCTCCGGATGTTTCCAATTCGCTCCCGGTTTCCAATCCCACCATTGTACATAATCATTTAGATTTTTTACATTTTCAACTTTTCTATTAAAAATTAAAGACCCCGGTTGTAAAACGCTATCTGCAGGTTTGGGAGTTCCCGAGGGTAGTTCCTTTTTTAATTCCTCCCATTTTATAGGTCGTTCAGCAACAGTTACATAACCTGTTTCTTTAATAAATTCAGCAAATTGTGAATTGGTCACTTCCGTTACATCGATGAAAAAACCGTCCACAGCTACGGGATGTGCTGGCCTTTCTGCTGGCGATGCCAACTTATCTCCTTCCTTTGCTCCCTGCATAAAGCGGACTCCAGGCACCCACACCATACCTTCCGGTATTTTAAGCTCCAAAGGTTTTTTAATGAGTAGATGTTCCGATTTATCGAATTCTACTTCTGCTATTTTAGCTTTATCCGTATTCTTGCAAGCTGAAGTGAGAATTAGGATAAAAAGACTTAATGATAAAAAAAGTTTGTTCATAAAATCTGCTTATTAGGTTTAGGACCCATTTCCATTTCCAAAATCCCCCCTTTTGTAATTTCATCATGAGTTATCCAGAAACGATTCAAGGGATTTCCATTTAATTTTATGGACTGGATATAAATATTCTTTACAGAATTATTTTGTGCTGTTATTGTAAATTTCTTTCCGGAATAATATTTTGGATTGAAAGAAAGTTCTATTTTATTAAATACCGGACTGGTTATCTGGTATTTATTGTCTCCGGGACAAATCGGATGAATTCCCATTGAAGCGAGCACATACCAGGCCGACATTTGACCAACATCTTCATTTCCTCTTATTCCTAATACATCTGTGCTATATGCATTACTACATATTTTTCTAGTCCATTTTTGTGTTAACCAGGGTTTTCCAATCATATTAAAAAGGAAAGGGACGTGGTGAACAGGCTCATTTGCATGATTGTAATAATTATTCCATCCAAAATCTTGAGGGGCTTTTTCAAAAAATGAAATTAACTCTGAGGTAAAACTATCTTTTCCCATTAATTTTACCATTCCAGGAACATCCTGTGGTACAAACCATCCCTGTTGCAATGGGTTTGATTCCGTCGTTCCTTGATCTTGAACCAATTTCCCTCTCCATTCTAACCAGCTATTCTTATCAATTCTGGTTCTAAATCCTTTCACCTCATTGTTCCAAACATTCTTATAAGCCATACTTTGACCGTTATATTTTATTGCCAAACTTTCCTTACCAAGGCTATTGGCAAAGTGGCCTAAACACCAGTCGGTATAAGCATATTCCAAAGTTTTTGACAAACTTCCAGAGGTATATCCCTCCTCGCTATTTCCAAATTTATCAACGGAATTTTTTGAATATTCAAAAGCTTTCGTTACATCATAGTTTCGAATTCCTTTCTCATAAGCATCTACGATTACTGATACAGCCGGATTACCAATCATACTACCTGAGTACTGATTTAATATTTCCCAACGTGGTAAATATTTTTTCCCGCTAGATTCTGCAATATTTAATAGAGAATTAATCTCATCATTCACCATTTCAGGGTTAATGATTGTTTGAAGCGGGAACTGGGAACGAAATACATCCCAACCACTAAAAATAGTGCGGTAAGTAAATTTACTTGCATTATGAATTTTCTGATCTGCCCCAATATAATTTCCATTCACATCAGAAAAACTACGAGGATCTATCATGGTATGGTAAAGAGCGGTATAAAATTTTGTTTTATTTTCTTCGCTTTGATCAGTTACTTTTATATTGGCTAATGCTTTTGACCATAAAGAACGATTTTGATCCATCTCTTTTTTAAAATCCCAGTCTGGAATATCATGTTCCAAATTTTCTTTGGCACCCTGAACGTTCACGAATGAAATTCCACTTTTGAGTAAAACCTTTTCTCCTTCTTTGGTGTTAAACTCGGTAAAAAAACCAAGATGATCACCCTTCGCTTGCTTTGCACCATCTAATATCTTTGCTTGAGTAATTAATTGTTGATATTTTTTACTGGAAACATTTCCTCTTTTACGTTCCCAATTATCGGGTATTTCTACTTTCCAAATGCCATATTTTTTAAGGGGTTTGCTAAATTCACACCAAAAATAAACGGTATAATCTACGCCCCCCTTTCCATTTCTCCAGCCACCTCCTTCGGGCGAACACTTCATCCAGCCGCTTATGGTATGATCATTCTCAACATTTACATATTGTTCTGTGGATGTTCCACCAACCCTCCTTGAAAGATCAATTTGAATTCTTGATTGAGAATTCTTGGGAAAAGTAAATCTTATAATTCCTGCCCGGGGAGCCGCTGTTAACTCGGCCTTTATTTTATAATCCTTTAGTATAACAGAATAATACCCCGCTTTAGTAATCTCTTCCTCATGAGAAAAACTTGAACGATATCCTTCTCCTGGATTTGCTTCATCACCTTTGGCCGTTTTAAGTGGTCCGGTTGTGGGCATCACCAAAAAATTTCCCAGATCCCCATATGCACCAACACCGCTCATATGTGTAAAGCTAAATCCTTCAATAGAAGTATTGAAATAAGAATAACCACTTCCATTGTCACCTCCAGTAAAAGTATCAGGGCTTAATTGCACTAGTCCAAAAGGAGTGGTTGGCCCAGGAAATGTGCGACCGGTTTCCCTTCCTTTTAAATTGGATCCAGCTGGCGAGAATGCACCTATCAAAGGATTGATGTAATCAATACTCTTTTTATTAACGGTCTCTGAATTACCTTGACACGCGTTTAAAAATGGTAGGATTAAAAAGAGAAGAATACCTGAATATTGTAGTGATTTATTATACCACCACACTTTTTTAATATTCTCACCGCAACTAAGTAAGGAGTATATCATTTTTTGGATGAATTCTTATGGTTTTTAAAGTATTTCTCACGAATCCATTCTGGTTGAATAGGGTCAAGAATACGGTTCTTATCGGAAAATTTATCCAGGCTAAAATCTGCTTCCCAGGAAACAGGATCTTTTACAAATAAAGACAGATCATCATTCTCCTTTTTTTGCCATTCCCTTAGCAAGTTTGTTAAGTGCACTATGGTATCTTTATATTTCGGATTATTAGCCATATTCACTATTTCTCCCGGATCATTCTTGATATCAAATAACAGGATATGGTTACTTGGCGGGTAAATATGGAGTTTCCAACGCCCATCATTCACTGTGCGCATTTTTCTTTGAAAGGGAAGGACAACATTACTTCTTACAGTTGTTTTTTCTCCTTTCCATATCGATGCAAGGTCTTTTGAGTCCACATCTGAAGGCGCAATGATTCCTGCCATATTAAGGCATGTGGCGTATAAGTCAAAAATATAAGAAAATGCATCGGAAGATTGTCCTGCCGGAACATTGGGCCCATAAATAATAAGAGGGCTTTTCATACTTTGTTCATATACATTTTGTTTTCCTAATAAGCCATGGCTCCCTAATGCAAGGCCATGATCTGCTGTATATATGATGTAAGTATTATCCGCATAGGAAGAGCCTTTTAGAGCCTCATAAATCCGACCTACCTGTGTATCTAAATAGGTTGTTAATGCATAATATTCTGACAACTGATCTTTAATCATCGCTCTGGGCCGAGGCCACGGGGCAAGGCTTTCGTCCCTTCCAAAAAGGAAACCGTTATCAAAAGGATGCAACGGAAGAAAATTTTCCGGAAGTGGAGGGGGAGTTTTATAATACATTTGCCGATAACTTTCTGGAGCATTCCGAGGATCATGTGGGGTCGTAAAGGCTACATACAAAAAAAAGGGCTTATCCTTTTGGGCATTATCTATGTAATCTATAGCTGCATCTGCAAATATTTTACTTGAAAAATTGCTGCTATCTATCCGATTATTAATTAATTCACCCTTGGATAAATCAGACAAGGGAACTTCCGTATGTTTATTCATGCCCCCCATGAATACCGATTTTCCTGTTTGAAAGGATTGCCGAAGTGTTTTCTCCCCATTATGCCATTTCCCAATGATAAAGGTTTGATATCCATTATCAGAAAGGAGTTTAGGAAAGGTAGTAGACTTTTCCATTCCTCCTTTGGATTTCATCTTGGTCCAGTGCATTCCGGTCATTAACATAGCACGGCTTGCCACACAAACTGCCCCCGAAAAAGACCCTGCACAATAATTATTCTTAAAATAAAACCCCTCTTTTACCAGTTTATCAATATTAGGGGTATGAATGTATTCATTTCCACTTGCTCCTATAGCATCGGCACGTTGATCGTCGGCAAAAAGAAAAATTATATTGGGTTTTTCTGTTTTTGCCGTCTGTGCATAAAAATTACTACACAAGACGATCGATAAAAATATAAAAAAAATATTTTTCATTATTCTAAGTATTTTGCTTTACTATTTCAATGAGGTTTGTCATTTTAATTTTATTTGAGATTCATAAAATTAATCGTTCCAATGGTCTCTAATTATATTTTGAACTTCCTGAGTTTCTTCATCTGTATCACCCACCAAAGTACGTTGTAACAAAATTTCTTTTTTCAATTGATTTATAATATCTCGATAACGGGGATCTTTATAGGCATTGTACAGTTCTTTAGGATCATCCTTTAAATCGAAAAATTCCCAGAACCTATGAGGTTGATTTTCAGTTGTAAAATTGTTCTGTTTAAGTCCATTTCCATAAAAGAAAGCCAGTTTATATCGCTTACCGCGAATACCAAAATGGCCAGGTCGATCCTTAGAATGTTCCCAATAGCGATAATACCCGTATTCCCTCCAGTTCGAAGGTGTAAGACCTTTTAAATTTTCTCGAAAACTCTTGCCTTGCATCTCTTTAGGATATTCAACACCTGCATAATCTGCCATTAAAGCAGAAATATCCACATTTTCAATAATATCATTATTTCTGGTTCCTGCCGGAATTTCTTTAGGATATCGAATTACAAAAGGCATATGAATTGATTCTTCATAAATAAGTCGTTTATCGAACCATCCATGTTCTCCTAAAAAATACCCTTGATCGGCAGTATAAATTACTATCGTATTATTTGCCAAGCCAGCTTTGTCAAGGTAATCGAGTAATTTCCCGATGTTATCATCAATTCCGGCTCCGCAGCGCATAAAATCTTTAATGAATTTTTGATACGTCTTCATTCTAGCTTCACGAGATCCAAGACTGTCTACTGAAAATGGTAAATCAGGATACTTCATATGCCCTATTCTTTTTGTAGAGTCCATTGTGGCTGTTACATATCGTTCCTGTAAGTTATCCAGAGATTGACCTAAAAATGACCTGCCTGTAGTTTCTGTACCCTGATCAAATAATGATTCTGGAAAAGGGATATCCTCATCCTTATATAAATTTTTGTAGCGTTCAGGGTAATCATAAGGTTCATGCGTAGCTTTAAAATGACACATCATCATAAAAGGCTTGTTTTTATCCCGATCTTTTATCCAGTCTATTGTTTTGTCTGCAATAATATCGGTACTATATCCTAGATTGACTTCGCCACCCTCATTCCCATCTTTCCAGTTTTCTTTAGTTTTTAATATAGGGTCCCAATATCTACCCTGACCAGGAAGAACGCAGTAATAATCAAATCCTGTAGGTTCTTTTTTAAGATGCCATTTCCCAATTATAGCTGTTTGATATCCTCCATTCTGAAGGACTTTAGCAATATTTAAATGTTCAGGACTAAAGGCATCTCTTAAAGTTTTAACTCCATTCAAATGACTATACTGTCCAGAAAGAATAGTGGCTCTACTGGGAGTACAAATGGAGTTAGACACCAGGCAATTATCAAGAACACATCCTTCTTTTGCAAGTGTTTGAATATTTGGCGTATGCACATAATCTTGCAATATTCCTCCATATATGCCCCAAGCCTGAGAGGTGTGGTCATCTGCCATTATAAAAAGAATATTTGGCCTATCGGCTTGTTGAGCCATACATTTTGCGGAGGTAAAAATTAATGTACCTATTAAAAAAATATAATAGAAAATTTTCATTTTAAAATTTTAGGATTTTATTATTCCACCTACTTCAATTCTTTCTTCCTTCGGAACAAATCGCTTATTATTCCATTGGAAGGGAAATTCCTTTTCTTTGGATTCGAGAATTTTTTTAAATTTTTCCTTTATTTTTTGATTAAATGGGGTAAGAATATTACCTAGCGGATTTTGTTCATCTGGATCATCAAGGGTATTGTAAAAAGACCCTCCCTGATACAATTTGTACTCTCCATTCAATACCCATCTATCACCATGGCTCCCTTTACCTTTTCTGGGAGTATAATGAATAAAGACTTCTTTACTTACAGGCTCATAACTGCCATTTAAAATAGACATGTAACTGTGCCCATCTACATTATAATTTGAAGGATCTATTTGGGCCACATCGGCAATTGTTGGTAAAATATCCGAGAAATCAATTACCCCAGGAAAAAGTCTTCCTCTTCTAATCTGATCTGGCCAACTCATAATCATAGGAACATGATTACCTGTGTTTATAGTTTTCCCTTTTCCTCCAACAATTCCTCCATATATCGTATTTGTAATTACACTAGATTTTGTACCGTTATCACCACAAAAGATTAATAAGGTATTCTCCCACACTCCTTTTTCCTTTAATTTGGTTACTATTTTACCAACAATCTTATCAGTATAAGCCACTTCATCCGCAAAATAAGTCGTATCATTTTCGTATCGGCGAGAAGGGTCTGCCCACTCAGGGGAATCTGGAGTAGGAACAAATGGCGTATGAACCAGTACCATAGGGTAATATACAAGGAATGGTTTTTCTTTTTCTGCATTACGGTCGATAAAGTCTATAACAAAATTGCTAAAAATATCTGGCCCATAAGCATCTTGATCACGAGGTAAGTCCTTTCCGTTTTGGGTTATTAGTGGATTGGCATATCTCTCCCCATCTTTACGTGGATGAGTTAGTTGCCACAGACAATATTCTTCAAAACCAAAGTGATTGGGTCTAGAGTTGTCCTGATTTCCCTCCCTATTAGTCTCGTTTCCGTTAAGTTGCCATTTTCCTGCAATACAGGAGGCGTAACCAGCATTCTTTAATAAATTTGCAAAAGTTTCCTGATTTGGATTTAGGAAACCAAAATCTTCGTAATTCCTGAAATTGTGTTTCCCAGTCATTATTTTAACCCGTGAAGGAGTACATAATGGTTGTGAAAAAGCATGGTCAAAACGAATACTCTTATTCGCTAGAATATCAAGGTTAGGTGTTTTATATTCAGCGCTACCATTAACTCCCAGACACTCATAGCCCATGTCGTCTGCCATAATTAAAACTATGTTTGGCAACTTCGAACCAACTTCCTTCTTTTCCTGAGCAAATATTGGCTGATTAATGGCACACATACAATATATACCTATTAATAATTTATTCATTGTTTTCATAAAAAGGGCTTTATTTAAATTTTAGTCTTTTATTCAATTATCAAATATATTTTGTTTTTAAAATTCTAAGATGGATTTAATTTTATGGCCATGTATAAATAGCGACATCCCCTTCCATAATTTTTAATTTATTGCCTGCATTAATAACGGCACCGCTTTTTAATACTCTTTTTACAGAAGACAAGCTTTCAATATTCAACACAATTGATTTAGTTGGATCACGATTAACAACTATCAAATAATTATTGCTTGCATTTTCAAGTAAAGAAATAACTATTCCACCCGAAGCTTCGAATTCCTTAATAGGGGTGTTATCTAACTCGGTGGTGAGCTTTTTTGTGCCTGGTATGGTACTGCCTGTAAGGCGCACCCAATTCACTTTTGCATCTGAAAATACAAATGACAGATTCTTAATTTCAGCATTTATCTTTTGCAAACGGTCGTAAATAGGACCCTTTTCTCCCTCATAAGATATTGGAGCTGTTAGAAAATATTGTCCATTTGAGTTTGGTTTATCGCTCGGTTTCGCCTGCCAGTAAGTAAAGTATTCGATGGCATTTGCCCCGTAAGCCAAATTGTTATATACATAATACCTCATGTGTCCAAGAACAGGATCTGGAAATAATCGTTTCCCATCATCAACAATATGTGAGGAAGTAATACAAAAGGCCCAAAAATCTTTATTTGATTCATTGGCAGAATTTCTTATAATCTCAAGATTTTCAAACATTTTGGGATGGACAATTAGCTCTTCACTTTCATCAGTATAATAAAGGGTATAGTTATCAAATGATAAAAATTTTGGATTAACTATAGAAATAATATCTTTCACATAATTTTTGTAATTCTGTGTATATCCAGGAAGCATATTTAGATAGACGTAATGCTCCTTATCCAATTCCCGAATGCGATCGGCTAGAGCACCGTAAGTTGAAAACATGTCAGAATAGGGTTCATCCCCCAAATAATATCCATCAAGAGCAGGGTGATCTTTAAACTGAGAAACTACTAACTCAGGATTTGAACTCATTTCCTCACAATTCAATATAATTTTAATTCCCGCAGTTTGAGCGGCATCTAACAATATTTTACATTGAGGAATGCTATAATCACGCCAATCGACACAATGAGTTATTCCTGCATTCTTCATTTCTTGAAACCTTTGTTCCGCCTCCGAGAAAAACTTTTTTGGAAAAATTCCCCATGCAAGTCGAATTATTTGAGTCTCTTCATTCGACTGGGCGGAAGTTCCAAGCCAATCGGAAGACTCAACAATATTAGGCTCCAATTGCTCTTTAATTTTCTTATTTTCCTGTGGTGAACAAGAAAAAATAAAAGTAAAAATGCTGGCGTATAACAAAATATTTTTCATTGCGTATTTTTTAATTATTACTGTGATAGGTGAGATATTAAACTAGCATCAAGTAAGAGATTACCTGTTATCACAGGTTTAAATTATTTTTCAATTTAAACCATAATAATTACTAACACTCTGACAGACTAATTCATAATCTGTTTTTTCCATCCTCAAATACATCTATAGTAGGTCTGTATCAAGGTGAAATTTATCCTCATCAATAATATTTCAAACTTAATTGTAACCCGGATTTTGCTCAAGAATGGCCTCGGTATTTTTTTCAATTTCACTTTGGGGTATTGGCCATAGATTTTGATAGTCGTAATAATCAAATGTGCCATTGTATTTATTTGTTCTTTCTACCAGTTTACCCAACCTCATAAGGGTCGCCAACCTGTTCTCTTCAAAAGGCAGCTCTCTGGCTCTTTCATCCAATATAAAATCTAAATCTACATCCTCTGGACCAATGGCCGATGCCTGAGACCGTTCCCGCACCGCATTAATATCGCCAGCTGCCAAATTTGAATTTCCAGCTCTCATAAAGGCTTCAGCCCTAATCAAATAAGTTTCTGCCAACCTTATTTGATAAATATCACGAAAAGTTGTCAAACCACCTTGGAGTGAACCATATACGGTTTGATCCTCCAGCCATTGACTTTTGTCATGATCACCCATACAGGTTAATTTTGCAATAATAGGAAACCAATTACGTAGCGTATCCGATTCAGATTTTAGAATTACAGGAACATTATCTGCAAATATAAATTGGCCATCATAATCTGAATCAGGATTATCAACCTTAATGTCACGAATAATATTATAATAAGAATTTCTTAAATCTTCATCCCCACTTCTTTTCCAAATTTGATTATAAAAGTAATCGCTTGCCCGAGTTGTTCCGGCACCTCTACACCCATAAAAGGTATTTGGTTCAGGAATTAAATATACTTTTTTGCCGTTGTTATTTTTTACTTTGAGTTTCCATGTTCTGGCTGAAAAGGATCCTTCCCATGGATAACCTCCACCAGCTCCTCCCGAAACTTCTCTATCAGCATATTGAATTACCCAAAGAGCTTCTTTATTTCCTGAAGACCGGTTTTGATTATCTTTCCGAAAAAGGTCCCAATAGGGATCTCCCCCGGAAGCATAGGGATATTGCGAGTTATAATCGTCATTTATCCGAGAGCCAAACCTTTGGGTCATCAAGCCCGTATTAGGATCATTGATTGCCATACTGGCAGCTTCGATTGAATTATTCCATTCTTCCAATGCAAGATAAGCCTCGGCAAGAGAATGATATGCCGCCAAATTACTAATTCGTGCATCATCCACTTCAGTGATTGCAGGTAGGTTTTCAGATGCAAACTTCAAGTCTTCCGCAGCTTGTTGATAGGTTTCTTTTCTTGTTGCCCGAACATAATCCTTTTTAGGAGAGGATACGGCTTCAAGAACAATTGGCACTCCTCCATATATATCTGCCAGCAATTTATGCATGTAACCTCTAAAAAATCTGGCTTCTGCCTGAACTATTATTTTCTGTTCTGCTGTCAATTCAGATTTTTCCGATTCGGATCGTTCAAGTATAACATTTGCGTTATAAATTATTTGATAGGCTGGTTTCCAAAAAGCCTCGTATACAAACCCACTAGATGGATTTAATAAGTTTGGGTATCCATTTGATAAATTTTGGTCAGAATATACCAAGTCGGTACCCACAAATTCGACTTTTGGGGCTAGATTTGAATCTCGTGTGGAATAAAAAGAGCCTCTAAAAACACTATATATTTTGTAAAGAGAAGCTTCAAAGTCGGCAGGAGTAACAAAAGAATTTTCAGGTGTATAAAAGTCGAGCGGCTTTTCTTCTAAAAATTCATCATTAGTACATGAATATAAGAAGATTGAAGTCACGATAAGCAAGCCTATAGCGTAAAAATTGTCGTTTAATTTTGAAAATAGTTTCATCTCTAAATGTTTTAATTTTATTATTTTTTAAAAAGTGACATCAAGTCCAACTGTATAATGAGTGAGCACAGGCCGTCCATTACTAGAAATTCCTTCCCCGGTCTCAGGATCCCATCCAGGCCATTTTGTCCAGGTATGTAAATTTTTTCCATTTAAAAATATTTTTATGCCATCAATATTCATTAATTTTTTGAGTGCCTTTTTATTAAGAGAATAAGCTAGATTCACACTTTGTAATCTCACAAAACTTCTATCCACATATCTGGAACCATCTAATCCATTGGAGACTTCTACTCCTAATCGCTGATATCTTGCATCCGGATTTTCCGGTATCCAAAAATCCAAGCCTGCAGGAAAATTTTGATTGTCCCATGAAAGATGTCCTAAACTATTAAAGCCACTACCAATAAGACGATCTTTATCTAAATAATAATTACTATTACCCTGAATAGAGTTTATAAAAACTGACAAACTCCAGTTTTTATATTTAAACCTATTATTCATACTCAATCTATATGAAGGTAATTTATTACCGATAATTACCCTGTCATCTGGAGTGATTTCCCCATCGCCATTAGTATCAGTTATTTTGTAACTTCCAACGTCAGCAGTATTTGGAATATCATCATCCAGTTGCCACAATTCTCCATTGGTCTGGTAATCATAGATTGCCCCTAAAGATTCTCCAATGAACAATTTTTCTGAAAGGAGATCATCTTCCACCCCATCACCGTTATTGTCATAACCCAATAACTCTCTAAGTTCATTCCTGTTTCGGGAAAAGTTAACATCAGTTGACCATATGAAATCTTTTGTTTGAATATTCCGCGTGGACAAAGCCATCTCTAATCCATCATTGTGAAGTTTTCCTAAATTGTCTGAAATCTTTCCAAAACTGGTAATCCCAGGGATATCTACATTATATAGCAGATCTTCCGTATTGGTGTTATAATAATCAATAGACCCACTAATCCTGGAATTAAATAAGGAGTAATCCAGACCAATATTTAACCCAATAGTTGTTTCCCATTTTAAATTTGGATTAGCAAGTGTAGAAATACCTTGAACATATACAGGTTCTTTATCTCCATTAACATAGCCATATCCTGAATTCAATCTTGCAAGAGTCGAATATCTACCAATGGTCCTGTTTCCATTTGCCCCATAAGATCCCCTTAATTTAAGGTTGTTAATGAATTTTAAATTGTTTTTAAAGAAGCTTTCTTGGCTTAATACCCACGCAGCGGATGCGGATGGAAACGTCCCATACTTATAATCCTGGCCAAAACCTGAAAAACCATCGGTCCTTACAGTCAATGTAAGCAAGTACTTATTATCATATCCATAAAACAGTCTATTTAAATTGTACAAACTCGTCTCCTGAAAGGCATTCGTTAATACAGATTGTTGCTCAGCCTCACCAGACTGAAGACTATTATAACCCAAGGCATGGTTATTAAATCCTGTAGCTTTAGCTTGAGTTGAATTAAAAGTTCGCTTTTCTCGTCCATAGGCAACCGTTGCAGTTACTTTATGCTTTCCTGCAAAAGTTTTGTCATAGGTAAGTATAAAATCATTTGTCCAATCCTTCCCTATTTTTTCACGTTTCAATCCCTCTCCTTGGAAGTTATTCTGATAGGACCTGTAATAATATCGACTTTCACTTGTTGCATTGATATTATAATTTACCTTAAAAGAAAGACCATCAATAAATGGAATAGTTAAATCTGCGTACACATTTCCAAAAAGATCTAACCTTTTATTTAAATCCTCACTTTGCATCACTAGAAAAGGATTGTAAATGGCGCCTACACCTCGTGGATTTTGAAGTAGCGTTACACCGTCCTCATCATAAATTGGAGCATACCAGCTATATTGATATCGGCTATCAGGATCGAGCCCCTCTCCGGAGTAATCACTAGAAGTTAAAAATGATTGTATGCCTACCTCCAGCCAGTCAGTTAATTCGTTATCTATATTTATCCTAGCATTAAAACGATCATAATCTTCATTTACCATATATCCTCCCTTACTTGTATATCCTGCGGATAAAAAATATTTTCCATCATCATTCCTTTTACTAATAGACAGGTTGTGATTCAAAGACTCAATATTATTATTGGTGACTATATCATACCAATTAGTTAAAATACCTTCCTCATAGGCCCTGGATTGATCGTTAGACCTAAAAATAGAGGAAACATCAAAATTCGGGTTTGATTCTAAATATCCTGATTCTTCTGTACGGCTGTCCATAAAATAACCAGCAGTAACCCTGTCTATGAAATCCTCTGGACCTTCTGGCAAAAATTCTTTTGTAGGTTCCAGAAAAGAATAATAAGTAGAATAATTAACAACCAATTCATTATTTCCTCCTCCGGTTTTTGAAGATATTATTATTACACCGTTGGCGGCTTGAGAACCGTAAACTGCGGTGGAACTCGCATCCTTAAGCACATCTATTGTTTTGACATCACTTGGGTTGATATCACTCAAACTTCCCCTAAAAATTGCACCATCCAAAACTATTAAGGGACTTTGGGAACCCGAAATTGAGGTTCTTCCTCGTATGGAAATTCCTGGTTCACCACCTGCCGTATTGGTTTGCCCAATATTCAATCCTGGAACTGCGCCTTGCAATGATTGAATTATAGAAACACTGGGCCTTTCCTCTAAATCCTCAGCGCTAACCCTAGAAATCGCGCCCGTTAAATCCCCTTTCCTTTGAGATCCATAGCCTACCAGCACAACTTCGTCCAAGGATCCAAGATCATTTTCCAATTGAACATCTATGAGTGTGTTGTTACCAACTTGCTTCGAAATCGTTTTCATTCCTACATATGAAAAAACTAGTATAGATTTAGAGGATTGTATTTCAAAAGAATATTTCCCATCAAAATTCGTTTGTGTACCATTATGGGTGTTTTTTTCCAAAACAGTAACACCGGGTATTGGCATACCACTATCCTTGTCGATAATGGTCCCGCTGACTTTAATACTTTTTTGATCCCTCGATTCATAAATTGTATCTGGAGGAACCAAGGTCTTTTCTGTAAGAAAAACTTGGTTCCCATAAATTTTATATCCAGTCAAGGTTTTTTTGAAAATTCTATCTAAAACAGGCTGGATGCCCTCCTTTACCACCTTAATAGATATTTTTCTATTAAGGTTAACATCGTTAATCTTGTATACAAAACGATAATCTGTTTGATTTTCTATAAGAGACAATAGGCGAGAAATGGTTACCTCTTCTAGATTTAGATTTATTTTATTCTGTGAATAAGATCTGGCATGCATTCCAAAAAGAGAAACGAAAATGAACAGAAGAGAAAGTTTCATTTTTAAATCAAATTTAAATAATGATTGCCCCGGTATAAAATGGCATATTTTTTTCATATTTTTAAAATCTTAAATGTTGGTTGATACTCGTTTTAAATTAGCCACATTTTATTGGCGGGGAATGCTCTAACATTCCCCGTTTTTTTTGGATCATGTGGATGTTTTTTCGTTAATAATAATTGAATTATCTTCTTGTTGAATATAATTTAGACCATAGGTTTCTTTAAAATATTCTAAAATTTTATTAAGCGGTTGATCCTCAAAATTAGCATTGAACTTTTGATTGGCCAGATCCTTGTTATTATTGATGATTGTCACGTTATATTTTCGTTCCATTTTCTTCAAAATATATTCAAAACTCATATTTCTAAAGACCAAGTTTCCTTGCATCCAAGCTGTATAAAGATGGGTATCCACTTCGTTAATTTTAAAAGAGGTGTCCTTTCGCATTAAACTTGCAATTTGTCCGGGTTCCAGCATTGAATGTTGATCTTTTGTTCCAAGTTTTACGGAACCTTCCACCAAGACAACACTGCTGCTGCGATCTTCTGTGTAAGCGGAAACATTAAATTTGGTTCCCAAAACATTAATTCTAAAATTCTCACTGTTTACTATGAAAGGTCTTTTTTTATCTTTGGAAACCTCAAAAAAGGCCTCACCCATTAGAAAAACTTCCCTTCTCCCAACTTTTGGGAAATTTACTGGATACTTTAACGAAGATCCAGCATTCATATACACAATACTGCCGTCAGACAAATGAATATTAAAGCGTTTTCCATACGGTATGCGTAAAGTATTATATTCAATTTCACCAGAAATTTTTTCATTGTTTTGATAAACAAGCTGATTCCCTTCTTGTCCTCCGATAATCTTTCCTTTTTTGTTAGTTAATTGAATGCTGCCATTTTCAGAAAGCATTTTAGTCTTTCCACTTTCCATTTCTAATAATATCACATTTTCTGTGACTTTCGGTGTTTCTATAATTTGTAGATTCTCAGTCATTAAAGAAAAATATAAAGCTATTCCTATAAGGATAATTATGAAAGCCGCAGAAGCCATATACTTTTTGAATCTTCCACTTTTAAATGCTTTTTGAGTATTATTTCTGGTTTCAAGGATATGTCCGAAAATTCTTTTAGCGTCCCGCTCATCCATCTCTGGTAATTCTTTTATTAATTCTATTACCACTTTGGCCTCTGGAAATTCATTGCTATTTTTACCTTTTTTAAAATAGGCCACTAATTCATCTACCTCTTCGGGAGTACATCTATTTAAAACAAATTTGTGTAATAGGGTTTCTATATTAATCTTTTTAGTCATCGCTCTTTATGGAATTGCGTTTTATATAATACAGGTGAGAAGCAATAGACTACTATTGCATTTATGTTTATTTTAAATAAATGAGGAAGGATATCGCTACAAAAGCAAAAAAAAACATAGAAAGAAAGCGGTTTCGCAAGGAAATGTTAAAGTTTATGTTTAATGGAAAAATAATATGTTGAATCGAATGATTTTAAGAAATGAGTTTTAATCTTAATCCTGAAAGTATTTTGAAACTAAAACAAAAAGGAAAACAACATCCCCATGAACAATAAGAAATTCTTTAATATTAGCCAAAGCCTTACTCATCTGATTTTTAACTGTATTGGACGATATATTTAATTCTTGAGCAATTTCCTGATAACTTTTCCCATCATTTCTAGACATTTGAAAGACTTGTTTACAACGAGGAGAAAGATTTCGAATAGCATGATCTTTTAATTTTTTATAATCGGATTCTATGAGTGGTGTATCAGGGAAATTATTTGATAGTTGACTTTTATAAAAAATACGTTCTCTTAATTTTAAATCATTCGCTGCTTTCTCCAAAAAATTAAAGGCCATGTTACGGGCAATTGTAAATATATAGGATTTAAATGAGAGGCTAGGATCTAATCTTTCTCTATTTAACCATACATTCAAAAAAACATCTTGTACAACTTCCTGTGCTTGAGGCTTCGATTTTAGGAGACTCAAACTATATGCATAAATATAGCGTTGGTAATGGTCGAAAAGAAGTTTAAAGGCTACTTCATTACCGATTTTAACTTTACCAATCAACAATTTTTCATTAAACTTTACAGTTTTGTTCATGAGAGTACCTATAAATTTACTTCCTAAAAAACCTAATTAACAAAACACTTGTTAAAGCCTACTGCTTGAATTATTTGTGTACCATTCTATTTTGAAATTCCTGGTGAAAAGTATTTCAAAAAATGGTAACGTGGATGACTATATGAGAATTAAGTCAAAATCGACACTATTCGATAAGTTCAAACAGATTTTCATTAATTTATATTAACATTAAATTAACACTTTGATAATATTTTCGTAAGATACCAAAAGCTTTTAATCTAACTAATTAAAATCCACCTAATTTTAAATAAATTTATAGGTTTAACATTTCAGTACTTTATTATTTATTTAATTATTAATTTTTTTTGTTAATTACTATGAATAATATTTTTTAAATAAAAGGTTATAGAAAAATTATTTTCTACGTTGTTAAAAAATATATCGAAAGTTTAGATAATTTTAACTATGTCTAATTTGGAAGGAAGAAAGAAATGGTTATAATTCGTAAAGGAATATTTAATATTTAGGAGTTAATTTTAATCACTTGTTGTTCCATAATCACATCCTAAAAGTTTCATATAGTGGAAACAAACTATTTTAGTATCTCAATAATAAATGAGAATAAAATTCCCCCAACACTTGTTGTGTTCAAAAAGATATAGTTTAAATACTCCTAAATACTCAGATTCTTAATTTTTAGAAAAAAATTATTCTTGCTTATTTATCATATTCTCTTCTAATTTATGGCAACAGTCATTTTTCGATATCTACAATTAGGGTTTGAACCTGGAGATAATCTATTCAGAAATATGGTTGTGGTGTACATTTTATTTTATTAATATTGGGAAACTTTTACCACAGGATCAAATTATGTATTTGACTTCACTCGATAAATTATCCACCGACATAATTCAATATAAATTAATATTCCTTGTCTTTATTATTTTCTCTTGTCATAAAAAACCCGAATATGTAAAAGTTTCTGAAGACGATGTTTTTGTGTCCACACAAGAAATCCCGGACAGTCATTTTTTGGGAGATAATAATTGTAAAGAATGCCACAAAGAACAATTTAAAGAGTGGAAAGGCTCCCATCATGATAAGGCCATGCAATTGGCGGACAACACTTCTATTTTGGGTGATTTTAATGATGCTAAATTTACAAGCCAAGGGGTTACTTCCCATTTTTTTAAAAATGAAGAAGGTTTTTATGTAAATACCGAGGGACCTGACGGAAACAATCACGACTACAAGATTGTTTATACTTTCGGTCTGACACCATTGCAACAATACATTGTAAAATTTCCAGATGGTCGTTTTCAATGTTTAAGAACCGCTTGGGATTCGACAAAAAATAAATGGTTCGATTTATATCCAGACTTCAAAGTGGTACATTCTGAATGGTTGCATTGGTCCAGGGGAGGCCTTAATTGGAATACCATGTGTTCCGATTGCCATTCCACCAATGTCAGAAAAAACTACGATCCTGAAACAGGGAGCTTTGACACAAAATACGCCATCATCAATGTAAACTGTGAGGCTTGTCATGGTCCGGGCAAAGAACATGTTGAGGATGTAAAAAGACTGGGAGATGACTATGCTTCTACCTGCACGATGGACATGACTTCGTATACTAAACCTAAGGAGTTGGTAGACAAATGTGCACGCTGCCACATGCGTAGGGAACAATTTTCGGAAGCCTTTAATTTTGAGGGCAGCATGATGGACCATTATTCCCCGCAGCTAATAGAAGAACCTACCTATTATCCGGATGGCCAGATTTTAGATGAAGATTATGTTTATGGCTCATTTGTTCAGAGTAAGATGTACAAGAACAACGTAGCCTGCAACAACTGCCATAATTCGCACTCTTTAAAATTACATTTTGAAGGCAATACCCTCTGTGCACAATGCCATTTACCTGAAAAATTTAATACCCCAAAGCATCATTTTCATGAAATGGGCACGGATGGTGCAAAATGTGTTAATTGCCACATGCCGGGAAAATACTATATGGGCAACGATTTTAGGCGCGACCATAGCTTTAGGGTGCCACGACCAGACCTTAGCTTAAAATATGGAACGCCCAATGCTTGTGCCGGATGCCATGAGAAAGATGATGAATGGGCATGGGAAGGCTTTCAAAAGCTATATGGAGCAGTAGATTCCACGCATTTTTCAGAAAAGCTTGCTCCCGGGATATTAGGCCTGCCTAATGCCCATATAGGTTTATTGGAGCTTATAAATGATAAAACACAGGCAGAAATGGTAAGGGCATCTGCCGTTAAGGCTTTATCCCGTTATAATGTAGAAAATCTTAAGGAATATGTGTCCTGGTTAAACGACGAATCCCCTTTAGTTAGGGGAGCAACTGTTGATATTTTAAGCGAAATTAATAATATGGATTATGTTAACTCATTTTTGCCGCTTTTAAACGATCCTAAAAGAAGTGTGAGAATTAAAGCTTTTTACGGTTTAAGTAGTTTAGGTGAAAGTCAGGTTCCTGAAAAATATAAAGAAGTGTATCAAAAAGTAAAGAAGGAATTTTTTACGCATTTAAATACCAATTCAGATTTTGTGGGTGGACGCATTAAAAGAGCTAATTATTACCTTAAAAAAGGGGATTTACAAAAAGGAATTGAGGGTTATGAAAGCGCCTTAAAACTGGACAACATAAATAACCAAGCGAGATTAACATTGGCTAGTTTATATTACAACGCTGAAAATTACCCTAAAGCCGAGGAAGCCTTTAATACTGTTATAAAACAAGAACCTGAATATGGGCCTACATACTATTCTTTGGCATTATTATATGCTGAGTTAGGCAAGACAGATGAAGCCATTGAACTATTAAATACAGCGGTTAAGAAAATGCCAGAAAACATTCGGGTGTACTATAACCTAAGCTTGCTTTACGATACTAAGCAAGACCAAAAAAATGCCGAAAAGACTCTTGTTAAAGGTTTGAAAATAGATGGAAACAACGAAAGTTTATTATATGCCCTGGCATATCATTATTCTAAATACAACCAGCCAGAAAAAGCAAAGAATATAATAATCAAATTAGTTCAGCTATATCCTAATAACAATCAATATACTAGTTTTTTACAGCAATTAAATTCCAAAGAGTAATATTTGTTATTAATTAATATGACCACTTTAATTATGTTGAAATAATTAAAGAAAAATTACACCAAAAAGTTATTGTAAAATATCACTATGTTTTGCATCCTTACTTTCCAATCCTGCCTTAAATTCGTATGTAGTGGATAGGTCAATTGCCCTTCCGGTAAAATCATATTTGGAACTACCAACCCCTCAGCACATTCCCCTTTAACTTGTCAACTTCCAAAAGACACGCTCCGTATTGCGGGGAAAGCGCTTCGTTGAAAATGTCTTGGACACAGGAAAAAAAGTTGGTCCCCTTCGTTGCGCTAATCCGCGAATTCCAAAAAAAAGTCGGTAGCCGAACCGCTCCTTTCCGGGAAGCACTTTTTTGCCCGAGTCCGCCGGATCCAAACTACTTTTATGTTTCTTCTCAACTCGGATCCTTTATAACTTTATAAGATTTTTACATTTAAAAACTTAATCTTACCATTATAGTCTGCCAACCCAAACACCTTACAATTTAAGACTTAAATACCACATTGAAACATCTAGCATTCTTGGAATTCCATAATATTAGCTCCCAACAACATCCCCAATAAAATCATGTGTACAACTACTCCACCCCTCAGCACATTCCCCTTTATCTCGTTACTCCACAAATGAAATGCTCCGTATTACGGGGAAAGCGCTTCGTCAAAAAGGTCTTGGACACAGGAAAAAAAGTTGATCCCCGTCGTTGCGAGAATCCGCGAATCCCGAAAAAAGTCGGGAGCGGAACCGCTCCACTCCGGGGATAATTTTTTTACCTGAATCAGCCGGATCTGTATTCCTCACAGGTTTTGCACCTACCGGAACTGGGCGAGACTCGAACCAACCGCCAAAACCCCATATAAATTGGCACTTCCAGAACCTTGTTTACCATAGGGAAGAATTATGCACCTTTAAGATAAGTTTAATGTTTGATTGAGGGTTTTAGCGAATATTCAAGGAGTAACATAATGGAGACCTTTTCTAAATTTCTATCTGAACCTTCTTCGCCTGCCTTCCCCGTGTTGGCTCCCTGCAAAATCACATAATTTATAAGTAAAATCAGCATTGCACATCGTGTCAGGATTAAGCTTCGGGTGTCTTGAATTTAATTCATCGCCGGTTATTAGAAGGGTATCTGGATTTTGATCCAATAAATCATAAACATTAACTTTTATCGTTGCATCGTTATGTCTCATATTCCATAAAATTGAAATATCATTACCTAAAACCACCTTTTTTTGGCCAGAAAGATGTAACTCCCAAACCTATTCGATGATTAATAACCTCTTCATCCCTGTCAGGATGAATATCATAACTCGTGTTGAAATACGACAGATCGAAATTAGGATTAATTTCAAAAAATTCTTCTATGGCATACGTGAAACCGATGTTTGGATTATGGAATAACTTTCAGCGTTGTATTTAACAGCATTAATGAAACCAATATTCTTGTTGTAAGAAGTATTTAATCTTATTGAGTATAGGATTTCCGTTACCTCATCTTTTATTTGTTTGTTAAATGATTCCCTATCATTTGCTCTTTTAGCACCATTGACCAATAATGTAGCTGAAGAAAACCCAGAAAAAGTAAAGGAGCTTTATAAAAAATAGGGAATTGGCTTATAAAAACCATAGCACCAATTCCTACTGAAAATAACCCTGATTACGACATCAAATTTGAAGCAAAAGCAAAAATTATAATAGCACAGGATGAAATAGAAGAGTTTGATTAACTGGTTATTCATTGATTATGTCCCAATTAAGAATAGATATTGTTTTTAATTGATATTTTTCTCTAAGTACGTCACAAGGTCAAGGTTAAAAGTATTGATTACTGGATTTTAAACCCCGTTGCAATATTTGTATTCATTACTTGTTACAAAACCTACCGTACTAATTTTATTCTTTTCCATAATTTAGTAAACAACTAATATTCAAATACTGGATAGTTTAAACTTGACTCAAATGAAATAAAAAATTGCCTTTTTTAAAAGCAGCAATTCTTTTGGCGGTCTTGCGGTCTCTTGAAGATGCAGAGGTTTTAGCTTTGTTCAAAAGTACTAAACTTGTTATTAATAAAATAACACAAGGGAATTTTAATGCCTACCCTTATCAAATAGATAATTGTTATATTTTGATACAAACAAAATAGCCTCTGTTTCCAACCTAATTCAGATTCTGGATTCTATTTTGGCTAGAAAATACACCAATGACTTTCGATCACCTAAGCGTAATGCCGTATATGGCTGATTTACTAACGGATATTGATTAGTTAAATAGTGAGCATTTCTAACTTCCTGGGCGGTCAGGGAAGTGGCCATCAAACCTATAAAGATTACAACAGTAGAAAATGGTTTCATCTAATTCTATTTAATGAATTTTTTCAGTTGAAAGGGAATAAGGATAAGCAGATTTTTTCGTGCCTCGTTTTTTATTTGGCTCCGATGACATGGTGAAATCTAAAGTCGCTCCTTTCACAAGATCTTCATGGTCCAGGTAATTTTTTGAATAGGTTTTACCATTTAGTTTAAGCGAATTAATGTACCTGTTTTTTAGATCATTATTTGGGGCCTTTATCAATATTTTATTACCATTTTTAAGTTTTATGGTTACCTTTTTGAACAAAGGGGACCCTAGTACATATTCATTGGCTCCAGGGCAAACGGAATAAAAGCCCATCGAAGATAACACAAACCAAGCTGACGTCTGGCCATTATCCTCGTCCCCACAAAAGCCGTCTGGAGTAGCTTCATACAATTTATCCATGGTCTCACGAACCCAATACTGGGATTTCCAAGGCTGCCCTGCATAATTATATAAATAGGTCATATGCTGTATAGGTTGATTCCCATGGGCATACTGTCCCATATTCACCACCTGCATTTCCCGCATTTCATGTACCAGTTCTTTTGGTTTTTCATTATTGCCAAAAGTAGGGGGCATTGTAAATACAGAATCAAGTTTACGAACAAATGGTTCTTCCCCTCCCATTAAACCAACCAGCCCCTGAACATCATGAAAGACAGACCAGGTATAATGCCAGCTATTCCCTTCGGTAAAGGCATCCCACCAGCTTTCTGGTTTAAAATTGGAAGGAAACGTGCCGTCTTTGTTCCTTCCGCTCATCATATTAAAATCTTTGTTGAAGGTTTTCTTATAATTTAGGCTTCGCTGGCGATAAAGTTCCAACTCTTCCTTCGGCCTTCCCAATTTTCGGCCCATTTGGTATATGCACCAATCATCATATGCATATTCCAGGGTGCGGGAAGCATTGTCCCTAATTCCAACATCGTAAGGCACATAACCCAACTCATTATAATATTTATAGCCTAAACGCCCTGTAGAAGAAATTTCTGGATGTTGATTATTAGCTCCATGCAGCATTCCCTCATACATTTCTTCAGCATTTTCTTTTATTAGTCCTTTCATAAAGGCATCTGTAATTACTGAAGCAGATGCATTGCCCACCATGCTTTCCCGATGGCCGGGGCTCGCCCACTCCGGGAAAAATCCACTTTCCAAATAGGAATTGTAAAGGCCCTTTTGAATATTTTCACCTATTTTTGGGTAAACCAGGTTAACAAATGGGATCAAAGCCCTAAAGGTGTCCCAAAACCCCATATCGGTAAACATATACCCAGGAAGGACTTTGCCATTATACGGACTGTAATGCACCATCTCCCCCTCGGCATTGAATTCATAAAATTTCCTAGGAAAAAGCAAGGTTCGATATTGGGTAGAATAGAATGTTCGCACGTTATCAATATTATCGTCTTCTACCTCAATTCTACCTAAGGCTTCATTCCATACTTTTTTCGAATTCTCTTTAGTAGCATCAAAGGTAGGCTTGAGTTCTTTTAAATTCAACCATGCTTGTTCTATACTAATAAAGGAAGAAGCCACCCTGGCATGAACAACCTCACCATCTGTGGTGGAAAAGCCTATAATAGCTCCCGAATGATCAGATTCTGACTCAAGGGTATTTTCCTCAATTGCTTTATTCACCACTGCGGCCGTATAGGTAAAAGACTTATCAAACTGAATAACGAAATAATTTTTAAAATTATCAGGAACCCCTCCGCTATTTTTTGTTGTATATCCAATGATTTGATTTTCTTCAGGAATGATTTTGGTGTAAGAACCATCATCAAAAGCATCCACAACTATATAGGAATTCTTCTCTTCCGGAAAGGTAAAGCGGAACATAGCTGCTCTTTCGGAAGGTGTAATTTCAGTAACTACATCGTAATCTGCCAGATATACCTTGTAATAGTGAGGCTTTGCTATTTCTGTTTTATGACTGAACCAACTCGTTCTTTTTTCCTCATCAAATTCAGGTTCACCAGTGATAGGCATAATAGAAAATTGGCCATAATCGTTTATCCATGGACTTGGCTGGTGGGTTTGCTTAAACCCCCTAATCTCATCGGAATCGTAAGTATATCCCCAGCCTTCGCCCATTTTCCCCGTTTGAGGCATCCAAAAATTCATACCCCAGGGCAAGGCAATTGCAGGGTAGGTATTCCCATTGGAAAGCAGGTGCTTGGAATCAGTGCCCATTAATGTATTTACATGATCTACGTAATTTTTTTCCTGTGCAACCAACAAATAAGAGCCAGAAGAGAGCAGGCTCAAAAACACTAATAAAGTAAGCTTCATTTAATCTGTTTTAAATTTATTTTAATGCCTTAAAAATATCGTGTGGTCCCCCTAGAACATCTTTTATAATTGAAAGCATACTATAACCGCAAGATTTTAAAAGTATACATTCACTACTACAATAATCCCTAAATATATTAAATCGTTTTAGTTAATAGGGTTGATTTATTATTTTCTTAGTCAAAAAATGTATTGAGAACTTTTAGATTGATACATAAAAAATTATAAAGATTTTATTATTTCCGCCGAACGAGAAACTTGTAAATAGTTTGAGAATGAAAAGTCTGTCCCGGTCGCAAAATTGTATTCGGGAAAGAAGGCTTGTGTACTGAATTCGGGTAGTGTTGGGTTTCGAGACAGAAGGCTCCGTTCTTGGTGTATGCCACCCCATTGCGTCCCTTTACTTCTTCGCTTAAATAATTTCCGGAATAAAACACCATACCCGGTTCTGTGGTGTAAACTTCAAGTTCGCGGCCACTCAGGGGTTCATATGCCCGGGCTGCCAATGCCAATTCACCCGACTGGTTCTCTAAGGCGAAAGTAACATCGTACCCATTTGCATATTGCTGCACCTGTTCAATTTCTTTTCCTATAGTTTTGGGCGATGTAAAATCAAAAGGGGTATTTTCCACCTCAAGTATGTTCCCTGTAGGCAGCGTACCTTCTCCGTATTCCAGATACTGGTCAGCAAAAACAGTTAATTCTGTATTCAGTGCTTTTTTATCCTTCCCTCCCGACAGATTAAAATAAGTATGATTGGTAAGTACAAGCGGTGTCGCCTTGTCTGTGGTTGCCTCATATTCTATCAAGACTTCATTTTTATTGTTTAGGGAAAAAGTAACCTTGACCAATAAATTACCCGGAAATCCTTCCTCTCCCTCCTGACTTAAATAACGCATCTCAACGGCAGGTTGTTCGTCATCATCTATGGCTTTACCCGTCCAGATACGATTATCAAAACCGTTTTCACCACCGTGGATATCCGAAGAGAGTACATATTGTTTCCCATCAAGCGTAAATTTCGCATTCTCAATCCTGTTAGCAACACGTCCCACCGTTGAACCCATCAGCGAGTTTTGCCACCCGGCATAATGCGAAAGTGAATCCAGGCCAAGCACCACACTATTCCTTTCACCAAACTTATCAGGCGTTACTATGTTAGTTATTGTTGCTCCATAACTCATTACCTGAACTTGCATGCCTGATTTATTTTGCAGCGTAAACTGGAAAATATCCTCCCCTTCAACCTGTCCAATCAATTTTTTCTTTACAGATGATTTTTCAATTGAATCTGGATTCTGAGAAAACGCTAACCCATCTTCAGCCAATAACCCGGATAGAGATAAAAAAACTAAACATGTGATAGAATGCCATTTGTTCATGGTTGTGATTTTCCCCGAGGAGGGGGTAGTAATTAAAAAGTCATTTATTTTTTCAAGCTCGCCACCTAATCTTTTATAAATTTTTTCCCAATGGGAAAGCTGTAAAACCTTCTTACAAATTTTTATAATTTATCCCGCCTTCTCCAGATCATATTTGTCTTCGAGAAGGGCAAAGCGCGCCAATATTTCCAGCATCCCGCCATGTTCTACCAAATTAAGTACATTGCCGTTTTTTGCTAATAATCCCTCTTCATTTTTCTTTTCTTTCAAGGCATTATCCAGACTCTTTTTGAAACCCGAAATATATTTCAAATCGTCATTATATTTTAAAAGATGCTGGTACCCTCGCAATAGGACGGCGTTAAACCAAATGTTATCCTTAAAATTTCCGTCTCCGTAAAAATACTCTAAAGAACTGTCGGCCATTTCATTTGCTCTTTCAAGATACTTTTCATCCCCTGTTATCTCATATAAATAAACATTTGATTGAAGCATTGTCCCGGTATTATAGGAAAATATGGTCTTCCCAATACTTCCATCTTCAGTTTTAATATTGTCGTAGTACAATAGCGATGGTGCTTGCAAATTTTCATTTGTCCATTTGTATAGCATCAACGCAGTATCAAGGTACTTCTGTTCTTTTGTTGCATTAAACATCTTAAGGGCAACGATGATTCCAGGACCGTTTGAACACGTATTTTTGGTCTCGAAATCATTTTCCCGCCAGTATAAGCCTCCCCCAAGGCTTGTATCGGAAGCAGTCATTATGAAATCGTACATTGACTTTCCTAAATCCAGATAAACCTTCTCTCCAGTCCGCTCATAAATATCCAGCGCCGTAATACCAACCCACTGGTTGTCATCATAATATCGCTCCCCGGGTTGAAGTTCCATTATGTATTCATTATATCCTGGCTCAGGAGGGGCCGGATCATAATAATGCTTCATATTGGCATAAATGTTATCCACCAAGTCTGCATTCTCATCAACCTTTTCAATTTCATTTGCAGCTTCGAACATGGTACAAAGTGCCCAAAACCAACTATATTCACGATAATATCCAAATTTTGTTTCTCTTTTGTCCGGGTCCAGATCCACGAAGTAATGACCCGACTTACTATCGTAAAAATTGTCTTCTATAGCAGAATGTAGACTTTCCATCTCGCCTTTGTAATAATTATTGTTAGAATTACCACTTCTTTTAGCTAAAGTAAAACCTGAGCATATTATTAATAGTACAACAACTATTAAACTTCCTTTTCTTCTATTCATCATCTGTAAATATTTTTACCAAGTTTATATTTCTGACATTCCTGAATTAATTAATGTTCTGCTAAAACGATAAATCTACAAATGTTTATTCCAATTAACGTAAATATTACATTTATTTTAAATTGAATCTCTCATTATTTTAGATATTTTTTATAATTTACTGACATACCATCATTTATAAATAATTTTAATCGAATTTTCATTTAAAATAAATTTTTGAATCAGCGATGCAGTTCTAAATATATAAATGTTAATATGAGATTAATGTTAAAATTTTAATTAAAACATAATTCGTTAAATCCCTCACAGACCCATATTGTAACTAACTTACTTTTTATATTTTAACAATGTAAATGTTACGCTTATTTAATGCCAAATTTGTAATTTGCGTCAGTTTTAATTCATAGTCTATATCTCCAATTTTACTAATGAACAATAATGAGCTGGCCACCAAGCCACACTATCCCATATTAGACGGCCTTCGCGGCGTCGCAGCCATAATCGTTGTAACATTTCACCTGACCGAGCCTTTAGCCACCGGTCATTTAGATAATCTCGTCAATCATGGTTACCTGGCAGTCGACTTTTTCTTTATATTATCCGGTTTCGTGATCGGCTATGCTTATGACGACCGCTGGCATAAAATGACCGTTCGCAGTTTTTTCAGACGCCGGATCGAACGTCTTCAACCAATGGTGGTTTTGGGGATGACCCTCGGCGCTATTGGATTCTATTTTACGGATTCTACGCTATGGCCGCTCATTCATACTATTCCTGTCTGGAAGATGCTGTTGGTGATGCTGATCGGTTATACTATCCTGCCCGTGCCATTATCGCTTGATATACGTGGCTGGGAAGAGATGCACCCCCTTAATAGCGTGGGATGGTCATTGTTCTTTGAATACATTGCCAACATTCTTTATGCTATCTGGATCAGGAAATTTTCCAAAACGGCATTAAGTATCTTAGTAGGCATCTCTGCTATTGCACTCGCACACCTGGCAATCACAAACGGCGACCTCAGTGGCGGCTGGACACTAAATGTGGAACAGGTACGCATTGGACTAACCCGTACCATGTACCCTTTCTTTGCCGGTCTGTTACTTTCACGTATAGCGAAGCCGACTCGAATTAAAAACGCCTTTTTATGGTGCAGCATTTTAGTAGCTATTGTACTTTATATGCCGCGCATAGGCGGCGCTGAGCATGTTTGGATGAACGGGATCTATGAATCTGTTTGTATCATCATCGTTTTCCCGCTTATAGTATACCTTGGCGCCAGTGGCGTGATGCAAACTCAAAGAGAGAACAGGATATGCAAATTCTTAGGTGATATATCCTATCCGCTTTACATGGTACATTACCCACTGGTCTATTTTTACGTTGCATGGATCAGCAATCATAAAGGCGTAACGATCGTACAGGCGTGGCCCTATGCGTTACTTATTTTAACAGGTGGGATCGTTTTGGCCTATGCCGCTTTGAAATGGTATGATGAGCCGGTTCGCAAATGGTTGCGGAAAAAGCTTGCATAAAATCGGAATATGTTCCATATAGTTATCAAAAAGTAACTATTGGTAAAATCAGGAACGATAGCCTTCTATCACATTTACAATTTGAAATAAACATAAAAGCCCCGATAGACATATCGGGCTTGGTACTCACAAAATTACGCATATCTAAAAATTTCCAAAATGATTTACAGCGATCTATGTGTTAAATAGTGTCCTCTAATTGTACTAAAGATAGAAGTAAACCTAACTAATCAGTAGCTAATATAGTTGTCTTCATGTCACATAGACGGCAAGTATAATAGTTTAATGCCTTTTGCTTTTGTACTTTCATGGTGTGAATATCGGAACACTTTTAATACGTCTTGAAGCCTTGGAGGAAATAGTAGAAGCTCTAGAAAAGGGGAATGCTTATTTAAGGGAACGCTTGGCTAAATATGAGAACCCCAAGAACAGTCGAAACAGTTCCATACCTCCTTCCAGGGATGAGAACCGTCATAAAAACAATCAAAGTTTGCGCACATCCTCGGGCAACTAGCATGGAGGTCAAAAGGGACGAAAAGGCAATACTTTTGAAATGACAGCTTACCCGGATGTGGTTATTGAATTACAACCCGACTATTGCAACAATTGCAGCTCATCCTTACAGAATAGTCCGCCGATCAAAGGAAAATCCAGGCAAATAATAGATATTCCGCCCATTAAAGCTATTAATACCGAGTACCAAAACTTTAGTAAAGTTTGTGATATATCAAATAATAAAGCAACGGGTGCAGGATAGTGAAGTGGTTGGCACCGATGAATCCGGAGTGAAAGTTAATGCTTGCAAGCATTTGTTTTGGACCTGGCAAACTCCCTTTTTTACCTATATAGCCCATTCAAGCAATATGGGGAGCG